>ENA-ORBV01012810-ORBV01012810.1-microbial-mat-metagenome-genome-assembly--contig:-NODE-12810-length-12864-cov-5.367717_pt1 | contig 12864 bp, 5 predicted proteins | sample MGYA00237777_ERZ505514 | MGnify/ENA primary metagenome ERZ505514 (study PRJEB26160, sample SAMN06269048) | microbial mat metagenome | isolation source: Oligotrophic lake microbial mat | place...
TTCAAGCAGAAGACGGCATACGAGATTCGCCTTAGTCTCGTGGGCTCGGAGATGTGTATAAGAGACAGATTATCAGGTGCTACCCCACCTTTGGATTTCATGTAGTTTAGTAAAAACAGCGTGGGTCCGTCCCCGTGCTCAGCCAGTTCCTCCTCGTGGGGCACCGCATCCGTAGATGGGTCGATAAGATAGCCCGCTTCCACAGCCATTTCGAGCATAATCTCATTGGCGTTGTTCAGTTTTTCGATGGCTAAAGACCAATCGCCTTGCAAGTACGCCTTCCGTCCTGCTTTGAACTCGTCCAAGAAATCATCAGTCAGGTGTTGTCGCATGGCCTTCAAATCTTGGTCCACAAGCCACATATTCGGCGAGTACCGGTCAGCCTCAAAATCAGCCTGATCATCTGTTCGACTGAACAAAAAGAAATCGACACCCCGGCTCCGCGCATCATAAGTGTATATTCTTTGCTTCACACTACTGCCTTTGACAGTCACCGTATCCAAATGTCTCAGCTTTGACCGCGCCGCATCAGACATCAGCTCTTGAACTGCTTGGCTAAGAAGAATAGTTACTCCATACTGCTTACATGCACTCATCATTCTTGACGCCATGTTCACATGTGGGGAAAGATAGGTGGCATCGATCTTGTACTCACTGCCTACAGCCCCTTCAACAGCCCAACCAGCATCCATGCCGTAGATCAGACTAACAGTGAAAGCGCCCACTCCAGCACCAGGACGGAAGTCATCATTCCATGTCAGAAGCTTCTTATCACGATGAATGCTTGCATAGCTTTTTAACATTCCAATAACAGCACAGTCAGTGAAGGTCGAGATACCAGGGAGCGACTGCAACGACACGCTCATGGCCTGTTTGGATGCGTCTGCTTTACGTTTGACCATCTTTCCTTTAAGCTTTGCAGCGGCTGTCTTTACAGCAACGACACCTTTCGGGGCGACTGCAGCGGCCGTTACATTTCTTCTTGCCTTCGCTTTTTGTTTTGCTTGGGCTGATGGCCTTTGTTTCATATGCGTCGAAAAGATCACATCAGTAGCTTGTTCTAGCTTTTCGATGACCTCTTTTACCAAACCAATGCGAAAAACCATCAAGAATGCAGCGCCAAGATTCTTATTACATTGACCCGAATCACCAAAACCCCATCGGTAGACCTCATCGTGCAAAACCTTTGCAACATCGTTGATTAGCACCATGACATCTCCCCCAAGATTCCTTAGCGCATGGTCAAATCCATTGATTGCTGCAAAGCCAAACAGAGCATAAACACTCTTTCCTGGAACGGTAGGGTTGAAGACCTCCGTCAGAGCACCCTCCCGAGTAGCAAGATTCGTCGAAATGATGTCCGCACCCGCAACACCCCAACATTTGCGAAGCAAATCTGTAATTTTTGACACTGCATTGATCAGTTGTTCTGTCTCGTAGTTTCCAAGCTCATTCTCAAATATCTCGCCTCCGTCTATAGAATCGTCGCTATCCGATAAAGTCGCGTCAGAGTGGTCCGGCATGGTTTTGTTTTGAGGAGTTGGCGTAGCTCTGCGTCTATGAATCTTTGGTTGAATAAGAGGATTCTTTGCATAACCAGCAACAATTTTCAGCATACGACGAAGTGGGCCCAAGACAAGCACTTCTGCGTCCCGCCTCAGGACGGAGAGACCTCCAAGGACAGCCACGAGAACAATGAATTGTAGCAAAAAACATGAAATGGCGCTGCGGTATGAAAATCGTTAAGGATGAGGCCAAAGTCAACATTCCAGCAAGAAGGCATTGGAACGACTTACGCTGACTCAATTGCGTACGTCTCATTAAATATAGCAGTGACGCTGAATTTCGTTACAACTCTGTCCACTTCCTTTCCATTTTCGTCGTAGACAACGTACTCCTGCTCTACTATAGAGCTCTCGACAACGATGATCGACCCCGCCCGGAGATCCGTTACGTTAGCAATGTCCTCAATGTTTGTCAGCCCCCCGGTGTCCCGCCAAGTCTGGCAATGCCGAAACATAAAATCTTTCTTGTCGTCGTCGAGAAACCATTGGCCGTCAGTGTAGGCTTCGTTCGCAGCCTGACAAACGTCTACCAGTACACTGGAACCAGTATCACCAGTAGATTCAATAACATCGTGGGAGTTATCCATGCAATAATTCGGCGAAATCGCAAGCGACAAAAGGAAAGTATTTGTTTTCGCCGAGACCAGAGGTCGCCTTTCGCTTGGAGTAAGCCCAGCTATCCACGAAAGAATGGTATGGTTCATGTAATTGCACGAAGAATTAGAATTGTTTGTCACAAGCTTGTTTGCTGCTTGGAGCTGGTCTGTCATTGCTTTCGCAGTTTTATTGATGGATGTGCTGGCTGAAATAGAAGCAAGAGCAGGGAATAGGCCCACAATTGCACACAACATAATTAAGACACGATAGGAATTTGTCACCATCAGAGCTGTTCCAATATTGGAGGCATTTGTAAGCACAGCTTCTTTTTTTTTCGCTTCTTCGGATGCCTCTGTTCTTGCTTTCTGGGTGTGGTGGTGATGATGATGATTGTGGGGCAGGATTTGCTTTAATTTTTGCGGCTTCGTTGACCCCGAGAAAAAACCGTGAGCGCCTTTCCACCGCATATTAATGAAAGTGTTTTTGATCCACATTTTCTTCCAGTGCCGCACTAGCCCGAAGACACGGAACCGAAGGAGGGCAAAGTACGCTTTTCCGTAAAAAAAGTCCAGTCTTGTCGGACCTGTCACCCCGATTAGGGCTGCGTTGTAGAAGGAAAAATCCATTCTTTCATCACACCGAAAAGAAGACGTAAACAAGCAGTAGAATTCGGGAATGAAACAGAGGAGTGACACTGACTCAACAATCAGATGGAAAGCGTTGATAAACCTGACTGTGGTCGGTGCATAGGCTTTGTCTGAGACAATCAAGTTTTGGTATCCGTCCGGGCGGATGAATACCTCAAAGAGCAGTTCCACCATTAAAATGCAAAAAACGACCAAATTAACCACGGCCAGTGCATTGTCAGATTTTGCCGGAAGGAATGCCAATCGAACCTGATCACTAAACATGTACCATGTGCTGCAAAGTACTACGACGTTGACGGCAGTGAGTCGGACTGAACACATCCATGGTTTTTTACCGTTGAGACAAAGATTGGCTTGTCGTTTTGTTGCCTGATAACATCGGTTGCAAAAATGGCACACATATTCTCCCATGAGGTACAAAAAACAGTCAAGAAGCCACAACAGTGGCATGAAAAGGAACATGCAGCTAGTATGCAAAATCCGACACAGCTTGCTGCGATTCTTATTGCTGGAACTTCTGGGCCCAGAGGCTCGGACGACTTCCTCGGGAGACAAGATGGAGCTCTGCGTGGCGGCGCGAAGCGCGGCTTGCTCTCCTCGGGGTGTTTTGAATGGCTCCATAAACTCTGGGAAAAAGGGACAGGGGTTGAGGGAAGGAAATTCAGGGAGCCCAAGCAAATCCCGTACACTCAAAGGACGTACCAGTATCCGCACGTTGCTCAGCTCCAGTATCCGCTCGCCTCACGGTATAATACTCGGCAAATTCATCAAAATGGACCGTCTGCACAGTCGCCATGACATAGGAATAGGGCCCGCTTTGCTCTTCCGCCGTAGTCCCCTCACCAGGGGGGAATCCATGCTGATTCACGAGAGTTGCCCAGTGCGAATTGCAACATATCAAAACATTCTCTCCTACGCGGTATCGTCGATAAGCTGCCTTGGGTCTCGTTCCCGATCCTTGGGTGTTGGCGTATTGCGCATTGCTGTCATTCTCAGCGTTGCTGTTGAGCCGGCGATTGGAATTCCTAGTGCCTGAGGAACCTTGTCGGTAACGGGTGGGACGAGCAATAGAAACACCCATGAAGTTCAACGAACTCTGACGGCTGACAGAAGGAACCGATCCACGTCCAGCGGGCCGCCGAAATCCACTACCTCCGCCGCTGCTGTCCATGCCGGAGGCGTTCCCACCACTCTGCTCGTGGTGTCGTCCAAACACCATTCTTTTGCTGCCAAATCACTGACAGTTCAACTATAATATTGCAGTTTTTGGCTGGATTTGGAGATCTCCACTAGATGAACAATTTCTTATACTGCTATGTGTTATGGTTGCAACGCTAAGATAGCTTTATATTTTCAATGAATCTCAGCTTTCGACATCGTACCGTGTATTAATAGTTAAGTATTATACTAGTACCTGCTCGTAACAGTACTATGTAGCTATCTGGTATTATTGGTAGTATTCAATTGGGACGCGTTGCCAAATGTTTCGTCGTTGCATGCTGCATGCAGGACTATCAAGGACATAATTTATCACGGCACCACCCCGGACTAGCTAGTTGCCTTGTTTACGGTATTGTGGTACATTTTGTACCACGGAAGCGGCTCAAGGTGGCTGTGCGAAAGTAGGGGCGGTGCGCTGTAGAATTGGGTACTAGTAGACGTTTGCTGTCCCCCCATTGATCTGACCCCCAGCAAGTTGCGGATTTAGACCCTAATTGAACAGTTAAAACCGTCAAATGGGGTCTTAAGACCCACATTTAAATGCACTAGATAATAACACGGATTTTAGTTAGACCTTGTAGACCTTTAGACCCTTTCAGACCTAGTAAGACCTATTTAGGGTCTAGGTCTTAAGACCCATTGGGTCTAATTAGATCTTGCAGGTCTTAACGGCTATTTGCTCGCCAAAATGTGGGTCTAAATCTGCAACTTGCAGGCAGTCAAGGGGGAAACACTCCAGCATGATAATCAGCCTCTCTGCAGTCCCTTTTTGAGCTGTGAATCAGGATGCCCTTTGCTGGACGATCCGGTAGTAAAGTTTTCTTATGCCATAGTCATTTCCAAAAAAAACTAAATAAATCATCGGAAATCGATGGAGCTTGCGGTGTAAAGTCGGAATGGTCGCACGCCGATTCGAAAACGTCGGAACGGCACTCCAATGTTCATTGAAGAATCGTATCAAAACTCCGATGTTAATTACAGAGTCATCAGAATGATCCAATTGATGGAATTGTGCTTGATTTTTACTAAGTAAATTCAAAAATGTTGGAACAGCTATCCAATGAATTGTCGTAAAATTATGAGGATTTGTACTAAATCGTTGCAAAATTCCGACTTTTCAAAATCATCGGATTTAATGTCCGATTACCCTTAATTCAAATCGTATAGTAAATTTAGCACAAGCTGCTGGATCGTCCTGAGCCTTTCTCTTCTTTTTCCTCTGGGGCTTGACCTCATGGCAGCGGTGTCTTGGGTCGAATGATCCCCTTCTGAACTGAACATTTGGGCAGCAGTATGCCAACTTTTTGCCTTCTTTGCACAAATTGAAAATGATTTTGCTCTTGGCAGCTGATTCAGCAGATGTCGTACTTTTTTGATTTTTTTCAGTTGGGAGACATGACATTGTTTGCAAGTATTTGGTCTGCAACTCCAAGGGCAGTTCTGGCTGCAGACAACAAAAAAAAAGGTCATTCGCGGTTCAATCGATGCATGTCATGATGGGGCAAAAAAATCTATTTTTTAGGGTTTGCAATCAATGCCTTGTGTGTTTGTTTCTGTGTAGCTTTTACCAACATTTGAATCAACAATGCAGCATACAGCTCAACATCATGGCAAAAGAGAAACAGTGCACGGCATGGAAATGACAATGTGAGTGTCTGCTAGAAAAGCTTTGTTGTGCATGTGTTCAAGCTTTTAGATACATGGACTTGTTGATTCCATCAAGAAAGGCATTGTGCTTCCTCTCAAAATGCATGATGAGACAACAACATTTTTTCTAAGGCTTTCTTAGAAAAAATTGTCACGCTTTACCACAGGGCACAAACACAAACATGTCAAAGGTGCACCAAAAGAATCCTGAGCTTTGATTTGGTGTCTTTCCATTGAGTGCAGTGATGAATCAAGTGTTGTTGTTGATTGACATTAAGCTCTCACAACTCATCATGAACCTGGAATCAGTTTGAATTGCAATTTGCACTTTGACTGTAACCCCCAAAAGATACTGTCAGATGAGACAATGCAAATTCACTGACAATAAAAGTTCGGGAGTGGACCTGGGAGCTTTGTTGAAGAACAGCATGACAAGAATGGGAATGAAAACCCCGGCCTCGTGAAGTTGGCAAGGCAACTATCACAGCTGTCAATTTTAACACCCATTGGACATTCAACATTTAATGATCAGATGCAGCATGATTTCACTCTTGTTTGCATGAGTTCCATGTCTCCAGTCTTTGAAACTCATGCCCCACCTCTCGTGCGTGCTAGCCTTCCTCCGAGCAATTACCAAGTCTGTTTAATTAGCTGCACTGAATGTCTCATAGCAGTGAAGTTTTCATTCTCGTTCTCATCGCACTTGTGCCACATTGATTGGCCTCATGAATGGGATTTTTGCTTGGCAAAGAGTGACTTGGCATCCAAAGTTTGCCACAAGGATCATGACTAGAGTTTTCAGTTTTCAGGCCCGGTCCAGACGTGCATTTTCTGGACACTTTTTCGTGTGTCAATTGGAACAAATGCTAAAAGAATTGCAAATGCAGCTGTTCAAATCGCAATGCACTGAAAAAAAAACCCTCAAACTCAGATCTATTTAATTGATGTATGAGAACTCCAATGAGTGTATATTTAAAAAATTGCAACACCCTGATTCTACACGAAAAACACATAGAAAATGCTTGTTTGGACCGGGTTTCAGTCCCGCCCAATGTGGAGGGTAACTTCTAACGGAAGTTACAAGGAAGGTACCATGCAAGATCCACAGAAGGCGTGGAACAGAGGACATAACTAATTAGGAAAGCGCAAACTGCAGAAGGTGTGGAACATGCAGCAGGCACGCACATCAATCACAACTATTTTTTTGCGAAGCCTTATTAGATTGCAGACCATTGATTGATTTGATCAGAAAACAATTCTATATTCAACAGTTGTCGTTCCCCAACATTAACGACCATGATTACGCCGACAACCCTGATTATAACAGGGGCCTTACTTCTGGAATTAAGAAGGGATGCAGCAGCGTTTATGCCATTCTCTCATAGTGGTCCCCGTTTTTTAATAAATTATGGTCTCCAGTCTTCCTTTTCGAGCAACAGCAATGCGCCAAGCGATGAAATGATGCGTAAAGATATCGAGGAGATGAGAGAGGAAGCAAAGAAGCGACTGCTGTCTTTGAATGCACAAGTGGAAGACATGCTGGAAAAGCACCATCAGCTCAAACACATCAACAGTGACCACGACAAACTCGGCAGGAAGGAAGAAAGGCTGACAGACAAAGTTGTGGACCATTCCATGACTGCTGTAATTTCTGTCGATAACATACCCGAGCACGCTTCCTCTACCAATGTGGAGACGACAAATGGGTTAGATGAAATATTACCTCCTCCGCATTATTTAGCTGACAGTACTCTTCTCCAGGAGACTCGTTGGAAGGTTGTCATCCGAGTTGGCAGCGCGAGAGAAAATGCCGTCCTTGAGGGAATCGAAAAGCCCTTATTCATTCACCTAGTAATCGACTTTGCGTCTGACGCGCTACTTGAAGGAGACGATTTGCTTCAGGGGAAATCGAATGGCGCCAAAGTCATGGAGGTACGAGAAGCCTGGATCGGCGCAGCCTCGTTGACAGAAGGTAGACAGAGAGATGTGAAAATCAAGCCTACCGGTGGTTGGAAAGTAATGCCTGGTCAAGGGCCCAAAGGGATAGATATATTACGGTTCTACTTCGACGTAGATGAAGAAATTTCACACGAGCACATGAGCACATTACGCATTCCGGGGACGCGAATTTATTGCACCTCTGGCATCTTTAACATGGAACATCACAGTGAATCAGAAGCGTTTAAAGACTACTTGCGAAGCGAGCTAGATCGCTTAGTACATAAATACGAGGATTTGACTCTGGAAGGCGAACAAGATGAGCGGCTCTTCTCGATGGAAGGCGTCAAGAGATCCAAGCAAATGATGGACCTGAGGACGCAAATAAAAGCGGCTAACAAAAGAATCACTCAAGCAAGGATTCGGGATCCTGAAAAAGCTATGCTACGATTGTCTCGGAGACGTGATGTTGGTGTTACGAAAGAAGGCCAAGTTTGCTATCGAGAGTCCAACGAGTATCTTGTTCTGGGCAAAATGGAAATGGCATCCGTGGATAAGCCGTTGATTGAGCCCCAGTTCAACAGGGATACAAACGCACTGCGTCCCTAGTTTTGATTGGCGTAACAGCTCAGGGAGGTCATGTATTTGACATACTAGTATGCGCTAAGAAAGAGGAAGCATTTACACATAACCCAGGTTCGGCTAGGGTACCGGAGATTAGAATATTTCCAATCAAGCAATAGAAAGCAAACATACATCACGATACACATTAGGCTAGCGAGAGGCGCTCCACTTTCGTCACAACTTCGCTGCCAGCTCTCGATAAATGGCTGCTTCTTCTGCCATTTCTTCCGTAGTACGATCTTGTCTGTCATCGTCATTCGGTACATCCAACTGTTTGCTTTGTTTCATCCGCATTTCATCGCGGGGAGCCCAATTGTCTATATGGCTGTAGACATCGTCATTTCGCTCGAAGTCACCGTCTTGTCTCGGAAGAATGTGACAGTGGACATGTGGAACTGATTGACCGGCACCCTTGCCATCCTGAATAGCAATATTGAAAGCCTCGCAGGACATATTCTGTCGTTTCAAAATTTGTTGCACCATACGAACTGTTTGCCAGAAGTCGCTGTATTCCTCAGTAGTCATATCACTAAGAAGTGGCACCACGCGCTTGGGTATAACTAAGACGTGGCCTGGGACAATTGGTCTAAGATTTACAAAGGCGCAAGAAAGACTTGTGGAATAGAAGACATGCAATGAGGGTATTCGGAATGGACCAAATTTTTGCTGATCGACTGAATGTTGTGGTGAGGAAGATGACATTTTCAGAAATGTGCACTTTCGCACCAACCGAGATGACGGTAAGTTTGGTTTTGCGAAACTTGTCCAGGCTGAAAGTGTGCAGCTTCTAGGAATGGAGAAACCGAGGCTGAATGACATTAAGAGCAAAAAAGCGATCACGGAAAGAAGAGTTGCTTCCAATTGTCCCTTCATATCCAATTACTCTTGTGTCTCTGCAATTGCTGGATATGTACAGTACGAGCAGATAGAATGATAGTAGCACATACTTTGTTTGATATTAATTATTTTTTGCAAGATCTATTTAGATTATTTCGTCGATGCATGCAACGCAAATGAAATCATGGCAATCAGATTTTCTGTTAAATTATTATGACGCACATTATTTCGGTCCTTCCTTCTCCGTCCGTCCGGTGTCAGCTGGTCATATCTCGATCGGTCATAACGCTTCTCTGTGGACGGCGGGCGGGGCGGCTCCACAAAGATTCACTCGCTGCTATTATCACTCTATTAGCTACTAGTAGCTAGCTACTGTAGCTACTCAGTAGCTAGCTACTCCAGTAGCTAGCTAGCTAGCTAGCTAGCTAGATACGTCGTACTAGTAGTCACTACGTAGCTAGCTAGTGCGTAAAGTGGTACGATACCACTGTACAAGGCACAGGTACTCAGCATTGACCGCGCGATGCCCGCACGGAGCAATTATGCTTCATCGATCAGGACTGCTGCAGGCATCCCCAAAGCGTCATTTGCAACAATCCAACCCGTAACAAGATATATTTGGAGTAGTTATCATTTGGATTAGATTAAGTAGTAGAACGAATAGTAGAGAGAAATTACGTCAACCATGGGCGATCAACAAGATGATAACATGGGAATGTCCTCCGTTCTGAAGGAGGTCCAGGAGCTAGCTGAAAAGTTCAAGGTGGAGGAAGACGAGCAGTACTTATCCCCTTACGCGCACTTGGAGAAAGCTACAGTGCTGCAGGAGGCACGCATCTTTCACGACCCTGTGGCCGTGCGTGAAAATCCACGCAAATGCTGCACTGTCATTGCTCAGCTGTTGCATCTTCAGAACACTGGACAGTTTCTTTCCGGTGTTGAAGCCACTGAAGTCTTTTTTGGTGTAACCAAGCTGTTCATGTCGGATGATGCCTCCTTGCGCCGCATGGTGTACCTCTTCATCAAGGACGTAGCCGAGACGTGCAACCCAGACGATGTCATCATTGTCACGTCCTGTCTCACCAAGGATATGACCTGCGATGTCGACCTCTACCGAGCCAACGCCTTGCGTGTGTTGGTCCGTATCGTGGATGCCGCCATGTTGGGAGCCATTGAACGTTACGTGAAGCAAGCAATTGTCGATTCTTCGGGCCAAGTCTCGAGTTCGGCATTGGTCTCTGCGTCGCATCTCTTTGTCTCTTCTCCTGAGTGCGCTGCCGTGGTGAGGAGATGGATTAGTGAGACGCAGGAGGCTACTTCTAGCGCCAATGAGATGGTCCAGTTCCATGCCATGCAGCTCCTTTACCAAATTAAATCCCACGATCGCCTGGGTGTGTCCAAGTTGGTCTCGCAGTTCAGTCAGCGCAATAGTCTGCGTTCACCTTTAGCTTTGGTTCTTTTGGTGCGCTACACCTCAAAATTGCTTCATGACGAACACAACGAGGGACGCAACACTGGACGCTCCATCCAAGAAGGATCGCCCGTTACAAAGGCTGGGTACCACTTCTTGGAATCGAGTTTGAGACACAAGTCGGAGCTTGTGGTGTATGAGGCTGCAAGGGCTATTTGCCACCTGCCATCAACGGAACCCCAGGACCTTAATCCTGCCATTTCCGTCTTGCAGTTGTTCCTATCTTCGCCAAAACCTGCTGTCCGCTTTGCGTCTATTCGTACGCTAGCAATGGTTGCTAACAGTCATCCACGAATTGTGTCCAAGTGCAACGAAGATCTAGAGGCGCTTATTGGGGATACTAATCGTTCCATTGCTACATTGGCCATTACCACTCTCCTCAAGACAGGAAGTGAAAATTCCATCGACCGTTTGCTTAAGCAGATTTCGGCTTTCTTGACCGATATTGCCGACGAGTACAAGATTACCATTGTTCGCAGCTTGCAGAAACTTTGTTTGACCTACCCCTCCAAGCACCGTGTTTTGGTTGGCTTTTTGTCCAACTTCCTGAGGGAAGAAGGAGGTTTCGACTTCAAACGCTCCATCGTGTCCAGCATTGTCTCCCTCATTAGGACTGTCCCTGAAACTACGGAGAGCTCGCTGCTACATTTGTGTGAGTTCATTGAGGATTGTGAATTCACTATGTTGTCGACGCAAATTCTCCATCTTTTGGGAGAATTGGGACCCAATACCTCTGCTCCTGCCCGTTACATCCGCTTTATCTACAATCGTGTCATTTTGGAAAATTCTGCTGTTCGTGCTGCTGCCGTCACGGCGCTTGCCAAATTTGCGGCTAGTTGCCCTTCGCTCAGGACTTCTATCATGACCTTGATGAAAAGAAGTTTGGCAGACGAAGATGATGAAACTCGAGATCGTGCTGCGATTGCAGTGTCCGTGCTGGAGGAAGCCATGGAAAATTATCCGTATGTGCCGCCACCCGAAGATGCAGCAGCCGAAGATATCCCCCCTGACAAGCCCTTGGACGGAGATACCGCTGCTTACCTTTTGTTGGACCCTTTGCCCATGAGCTTTGACAAGCTCGAGCGCAGTCTCAAGGCCTACATGGCTGCTCCAGCAGCCATGGAAAATCCTGAACCTGTGACGTTGGCGACTCTCCCCATAGTAGAGGATACGCCTGCCGAAATCATAAAAGCAGCCACAATGGATGCTGCTGATGCTGAGCTTGCCGGTCTGCCAACAGACCTTGGGTTCGAGGAGAAGAAAAAAGAAATTGCCGACCCAGCTGCAGCCGTTTACGCCATTCCAGAACTGGCGGCTCTTGGTAGAGCTTTCCGATCTTCCTCTCCGGTACAGCTCACAGAAAGCGAGACAGAATACGTCGTCACGTGTGTCAAACACATATTCGACAACCATGTTGTGTTGCAGTTCACAGTTCAGAACACGATCGAAGAACAACGACTGGACAACGTCACCGTCTTGGTTGATGACAGCGACTCGGAAGTTTTCAATGCTTCGGGGGAAATAGCTGCCAACGGCATTCGATGCGGAGACACGAAGCATTGCTTCACGATTCTGGAAAGGAGTACCGAAGCGGCACTGGCCTCAAGCCACTTCACTTGTGAGTTGCGCTTTACTGTCGTTCAGATCGATCCAGTATCTGGCGAAGAAGAGGGTGATAGGTTCGAGGAAGAGTATCCCCTCGAAGACCTCGAGATTGCTACATCTGACTTTATGGCGAAGGTTATGGTTCCAGATTTCAGAAAATCTTGGGAGGAAGTTGGCAACGAGAACGAAGTTATGGAGAAATTTGCGCTGCAGTTCAAAAAAATGGAAGAGGCCGTGGCTGCTGTTATTGACTTCCTCGGAATGCAACCATGCGATGGAACAGCTCAGTTGAAACCAAATTCTGGAGGGAAGCCTCATATGTTGCACATGAGCGGTGTCTTCATGGGCAACCAACAAGTCTTGGCGAGGGCGCAGATTGCTATGCAAGGTGACAGTGGTGGGGTCGTCCTCAAGATTGCTGTTCGCAGCGAAGACGCTGGAGTTTCTCGAATGGTTGCAGACTGCATCAGTTAGAGAGTGGTTTACTACTTCAAGTGAGATTTGCACTTGCTCATTGATATAGCTTAAAGACATTTAGTCGCTGCGTGGTTTTCTTAACATATCAACTTTTGGAATAAGTAACTAGCGCACATTTGACACAACTAAGGGGCACAAGTACAGTATATTACAGAAGGCGGGAACTCAATCTTTCTTCTTCTTTGAGGGCGCATTTGTGACGAATTCGTCGTACATCCTGTACACAATGAAGAAG
>ENA-ORBV01012812-ORBV01012812.1-microbial-mat-metagenome-genome-assembly--contig:-NODE-12812-length-12863-cov-6.585953_pt1 | contig 12863 bp, 10 predicted proteins | sample MGYA00237777_ERZ505514 | MGnify/ENA primary metagenome ERZ505514 (study PRJEB26160, sample SAMN06269048) | microbial mat metagenome | isolation source: Oligotrophic lake microbial mat | place...
CGTATGTACTATGATTCCTATAATGCCGGTGAAGTTGATTTAAATTTCCGCTCGAGGCAGAGTCGTACAATTGTACTACAGCTGTTCATGTCATACTGAATGCATATGCATCCATCAGCTGTCTTCGCCGATTCGGATGCAATCACCTGGAATTCATTAGAAACCCCGTTTCTTGGACTGACTCATTTTTTGTTATAAAAGGCCTCTTTCGGGCATTTGCGAACAATCCCGAAGGATGACGTGTTCCTTGTAATCCCACCAATCTGTTACTACGGGAGCTGTGACGAGTGTGATGAGGTAGTACGAGTGTGAGTCCCACGAAGTCTTTAGAAACGAATGAATGGAATAAGCGAGGAAGCTAGCACACCGGCTCTGTTAGGGAAAGGCCCCCACTCCTCGAGTGAGTCGCTACTGGCAGCTGCTAGCTAGCCAGTAGGTTAGGGTTAGTAGCTGTTGCAGGCCCCCTACGAGCAGTTGCCAGCTCTGCGGCAACTGCTCAACTGGCTCTGTCTACCAGCTGCTGCTTGTCTCTGCTAGGCATTCTGCAGTCTTTTCCACAAGCTGTCACCACTTGGTGCTGCTGCTGCTGCTGGCGTTGACAGTGACACATTTGGACACAAGGGTGATGATTTTTTTTCACGTTCAGTTGGAGCAAACAGTCACTCACTTTGGATGACGAGCAATGAAGGAGAGCTGGAGGTTTCCCCTCCACTAGAATGAACATTGTGGATGGGATTGTCCACATGTGCATGTTGATGTTCACTTGTTGCCCCGCAAAAGTCCATCAGCCACAAGACCAATGAACAACAATGATTTTTGTGAGAATCAAAGCTGCTACCATGTCACAAATACATTCAAATGACCATTGGAAAACAAAGGTCCATCACACATGAGTGTTGTTGTTTCTGCCATGGTTGTTTGCTGCATCTGTGTTGATTTGCTGCCAAAAAACAACAATGATTGTTTCAATTGTCAAGAATCTGTCAACAATGTCACAGTTTTTGCTTTTTGAAGCTGCATGCATTCTGCTGATTTCTGTTCACAAACGGCACACAGTTGAAAAATAATTCTGAAATGCATGCGCTTTCAGTGTAAAAATGGTGATTGAGAATGACACTTTTTGCAATTCTGACATGCAAATCATTTTGTTGATTCCATCCATCTTCAAGGATGATGCATCTTTCTGCCATTGTCACAGCAATGCATTTCTATGTCACAGTTTTGGGTGGTTCCTTTTTGTGTCAGCTTCAAGTGTTTCTTGGTTTGGACAAAATAGGAGAGGAAAAGTTGAGTTTTGTGAGATTTGCAGAAGGTGGGTCGGGTGTTTGAAGATTGATTTCCCAAGGGAATGTTTCACACAGTGTTAAAAAAAAACAGCACATCATCATGTGACAGTGCAAGGGATCTTTTGCATTTTTGTTTGTGTGTGCTTGCTGTTGAGCTTGCACACCAGCCATTGCATGTTGGTTGGTTTGTCTGTTGTGCTCTAAGCATGTCAATCGTCAACACGCAATCACAAAGTTTGTGACTTTCTGACACAACTGCAATCAACTGGAGCCAGCTGCCCCATGGAGCCACTAAGGCAACTAACAGCAGCAGACTAGTGCAGTACCGTAGGAGTGGGCCAAAGAAGACAGACCAAAGCAGCAAGATGCGACTCATAGACTAGCACAGCAAGAAGGGCTGCTCTTGTCACCCAGAGGCTTTCCGAGTCAAACCCGTTTTTGAGTCCCGTGCCTGTTCCACGATTGAATCGTTTCGCGGCACAAAACACATCATCGATACGATAGCCTGATACTATGATCCATCATCATGATTTTGGATTCGATCAATCTTGCCTTTGGATCTTGCTTGGCGAAAAACACGTGTACTAATAGCTAAAGCTAAACTGTGCGGAAGCAAATCCACACCAAAAGACCAGTAAGTGCATCAACATCAACATCATCCACCACAGGCACGCATATATGCAAGCCATCAGTCATAGAAAAAAGACGAGCTACTTTGAACACGGAATCTAAAGTCATAAATTCAACAAAAAGAGAGAAAACAAAGCTCCATTCTCTTCCTTATTCGGATCCAAACAAAGTCGTAATCAATCATCATCAATAATAATTAATTTCCACCATGGCCGATGCACCCAAGAAATACGTGAAAATCAATGGGGTTATGAAATTAAATCCCGAGTACAAAACATGGAAAGACGCCCAGAGTGGTGCTGGTGGAGCTCCTCCTGCTCCTGCCACCACGGTGGTCAATTCGGCGCAAGCCTTGCCCATTGTGACCAACATGGACGATTATGAACAATTGAACGACTCGGCCCAAGCCGCGGGGGATCCGGAAATTCCCCTGAGCGAATCGACCAATGCAACGATTGGTATGATGCAAGAACCCGAGATTTGTGTCGATGCCGGTATGACTCCCGATACCATGGTGGATGAATCGGGTGCCATCTTGAACAAGTACGAAGTTCCCATGGGATTGATGAACAAATTAATGATGATTTCGGAATTTGATGCCTTGGAATTCATTGTCGATGATTCGGGCAGTATGACCTTGCAGACGGATTCGGTCGATCCTAAGAATCCCGGACGCAAACAGACGCGTTGGCAAGAAGCTCAGAATCGACTCAAGGAAATGGTCGAGGTGCTCGCCTATGTTCCCTTTCAAGAAATTGTCGTCATCTTTTTGAATCGTCGTGATCGATTGTCGCTCAAGCGCAATGGCCGTGATCCCAAGACGTTCTTGGCGGATGCCTTCCAGCAAATTGATCGTTTGTTTGGCCAGTCCCCCAGTGGCGGCACGCCCGCCTATGAAAAATTACAAGAATCCATGGCCATGGGTGCCGGCAAGAGCGTCTCGCGTTATTTCTTTGGCGATGGCATTCCCAATGGGGGTGCTCCCGCGCAGGCGGCCATTGTCAAGCTTTTGATGCAACGTCCCAATCCCGAACAAAATCCCATGACCTTCTTGTCGTGTACCAATGAAGATGAAGCCGTCGAATGGATGAAGGATGCCGAAGAAATGGCACCCTATTGTGCAGAATTTGATGACTTTTCCGATGAAGCGGCCGAAGTCTTACGTGATCAAGGACCGGCCTTGCCCTTTAGCAAGGGCTTTTGGTTGGTCTGTACTCTGGTGGCCGCCAGTAATCCGGACGATTTGGATGCCATGGATGAAAGTGTGCCCTTTACCAAGGCAACATTGGATAATTTGTTGGGCATTGAACACAACGAGACCAGTTACAAGTATTATTTTGATTCCTTTGTTCAAGCCCAAGCTTCGCGTGTTGTCGAAAAAGATAGTTATGGACGCCCCAAAAAGACGGATGAACTCAAAAAGAACATGAATTGGCAACAGCATTACACCGAGTTTCTTCGGGCTCCTGTGGCCAAGCAAATTCCTGCCGTGCAAACCTTTAAGCAACAGTTGGTGTCGTAAACAAGATCCTTCTAGTACGGTAACGTGAACGATGACATTGACAAGAGAAAAAGAGATGGTATGTGGCAATTTACTTCGGCGCAATACCTTATGGTGTCGATAGTATACAGGCACAGTATATGAAAGCCTCGGAGAAAGAAGGACGATGAAAGAGCCAAAGATCAATGAACGAATTATGGATGCATTCAATTTTTAAAATGACAGTTCAAAGGAAAACGATTAAATTAAAATCACCAATATACGAAAGATCGCTGTGTGTTCATTTGTTTCATTGCGACTATTCTAGTATTCTTGCCCTACCTTTCAGCGTTAGTGGCTCGCTTGTGTTCCGACCATTTGACGGGGTAGCATGTAAGGCTTGAACTATTTTTCCAAACGCGAAGCTTCCAAACACCGTCAGCCACAACCAAACAGAACTTTGTGAGGTAATGAAAGAGCAGGATAAAATGTGAAAAGACCAAACGGAGTAGAGCTACACACGGCCGAGAGATAGAGAGTCATCTCTTTATAATTTTCGTCGCTGGCCTCACCATCAACCTGCTCGCCGTCCATTGACGCATTTTGCATCCTTGTCCGAATTGTGCTCTGTTCTCCTCTTACCAGCGGTACTTGACACGGGTAGGTAACTATACTAGCTATAGTAATACAGTATGTAGCTACGTCATCCATGGTTTTGTGGCACGCACATGCAGACAGACAGACGCACATGCGCTAAGCATGGACCTGGTGTGAACAAACACTTAACAGCATGTAAAAACTGTTTGGATACTTTTTGGATACTATGACCCGTCGACCCAAAGAAGCACATCCAAAGTTTTTCGTTTATTGCTCATCTACGCGTAGCTAGCTATCTAGCTAGCTAGAGTTGAGCATCTACATAGTAGAGCAACTACACTGGCACGTATTCAAAGCGGAATTACCAATCTTTTTTTGAGGACATTTTGGTACAGATTTTCATTGATATTGAAGTTTTTACGTCTAGCAGCAAAACTAAAATAAATAATAGATCCCACCATGCTGTCGTCCTTCTTAATCGTCCTGCTCCTTGTCGCTATCACTTCTGGTCATGTCTCCGGCAACGACACAGTCAATGTGACTGCCAGCAACAGTCAGAAGAATTTGTCCGAAACGCTCAAAGTCACAATTGACTTGGCCAAGCAGATGGTGCAGGCGATTGAACTGAGCGACCTTGCCTACAGTGATGACATGGTTCCTACCCTGGACAGCTATACCAATTCCAGCGGTCTCGACTACATTGAAGCCTTTGGCACATTCACAGATGTATCGTTCGTGGCAAGTGATAGGACAAACAAAGCTTGCTACGGGGTGTTCCGTGGCACCTATGGAGACATGCTCATCGGTTGGGAGGATGTGGATTATGATGGTGATGGTGAGCAAACTTGGAAGGACTGGTGGGCACAGTTTACCGACACCTTCAAGGAAAACGGTGGATCGATCTTGGGTGCGGACTGGGGACAAAATTTGGACTTGTCCGTCAAAGAACTTAACACATGCCAAGTCAGAAGTGGCTATTACAATGCACTATTTACCAGTTACAAAAAGGAATTTGATACAGCCCTCCACAGGTGTATGAGCCACTGTTCTGATTGTCAGCTCATTTTGACAGGTCACTCACAGGGTGGTGCAGGTACGCAAAGGGATTACGCAATGGTGTTCATTGCTTCCTTGCACGGAAGAACTCTGTTGTCGTCCGCGACTTTTGTTACTCCGCTCTACTAACTTCTTTCTGGATACTTCATTCTTGCGAAGTGGCTCATATCTCTGCCCTTGAGTATGCAGACTATGACCCTATTGTCATATCATTTGGTGCTCCTAGCGCAGTGATGCTGCCTTGTAACAAAATCGTGGAGAGGAATCACTATCGTGTCGTCAGCTCATGGATCTATCCCATGCTCAGTCAATACATGATGTATGACATAGTTCCTATGATAACTGCGTGGGGAGCAGAGCACATTGGGCACGCCATATTCTTGGGTGACAAAACGCTTCCTACGTACATGGGTCTTCACGAGCAAGGGGTCCGCTCGCCCTATAATCCTGAAGCACACTGGCCCAGAATATATTTGGATGGGGCGAAAGCATTTCGGGATGAGATGATAAGTGAGCAGATTGTTTTCACCACCATTGGTCGTAGGGGCAACGAGGATCGCTGCAATTATGACGACGAGTGCTTGTCTGGCCGATGTGATGAGGTTGAAAGTACTGGCCTCGATCCATTGGAACAGCCAAAGAAGAAAATGTGCTTGGAAAAAGTTGCACTTGGAGAAGATTGTAACGAGCACAGTGACTGTGTGACAAACCATTGCCTTTCTCATAAATGTCAACCCGCCAAAAAGCTAAGTGGCTTGCGGGAGAGGTCGTGAGGTGGTGGAGCCCGTAGACTTTGACAGTGCTTCCGGGTCTCATCTGGGGTGTCGGTCATGGGTCAGTTTTTGTCGTTTCACTTTTTGAAAGTAGCTGCAGCTTGTCGAATAATTGTGTGTTTGTTAAGCAAAAGACAATAGCTATTCGTTTTGCTTTCATTTCCCCCATGTTCTAGCCGCTTCTTACGGTTGTAGCAATTCATATTTTTTCAAACAAAAAATTCAGACACTCGCTCACCACCGGCCCTACCACATCACCTCCCCCATTATTGACTGTTTGATCGCTGCAGTCAAAGGCAAACGAAATTCCATTGTCACAAATCCGACACGATTGACACTGCTTGGTACTGTCGAGGGTAGCTTGACACGAAGCAAATCTCGTATTGTCGTTGGGATTGGGTTGCGCAATAATTCGTAGCTCGTAAACAGCGGGAGTCGTAGCCAAAAAATAACTATACAGTTCGGTTGTCGTGTCGAGCTCTCCATTGTCCCCAAAGGTCATGGCCATATTGGCATCGCCACAAAGATCGTCTTGAATGCAAAAGATTCCTCGACTGCTGCAGCCAGCCACACCCTTGACACAAAAGGGACCATCTTCCACGTCGGCAATACAACCACAATACTCCTCATCAAAGACTCCCAAATCCATCAATCCATCTTCACATTTGGGCCTTGCAATGCAATTATTAATCACACCTCCTAGACCAAACGTGCAAATGAGAAAGAGACAATTCAAAACGTCGCCTTGGGCCTGGACGAGTACAGGAAACGATGGAAAGCAAAGAATCCAAATCGTGATGAGGCACCTGCTTTTGTAGCGCATATTTGTAGCTTCTTTTAACAGTAGTAATAGTAGCAGTTTGTCAGGGAAATTGATCGGTTGAGTCCATAGTACCTAGCTAGCTAGTAGCTACTTAACTACTGTAACTAGCTAGCATAGAACCAGCTGAAAAAAGAACGATCATCACCCACCCGAAGATGTTCATTCATTCCGGAAGATTCCTGAGAGTGCCAAAATAATCATGAAGCGTTGAAGTGCTCCCCCGGCGCGATCTTCAGTTTGGGTCACGAGTATGACTTCATACGAAGTTAGGTCTCACATGAGACCGCGAAGTCTCGGAGGTGGAGGAAGGAGTGATCCGAAAACCTCTGCATCCTCCTAGTAGCTAGCGAGATAGGTCTAGATAGTAGTAGTCTATTAAGAACATTGCAGTACCCCGTACGCAACTCAACTTTTGCATTGTAATAGTAATACAAAAGATTTCCCAGGTGTGTACGTGTCTTGATGAATTTTGCACTGTGAGACATAATGGGACAGATTCGTGGTCCGGTCATTGTCAGAGAATAGTAAGGCTAATTAGTATGTCCTACCGTTGCAATATTTTAAAGTAGTACACCGGCCCCTCTCCTGGCAGCGCCTTAGCTTAGAATCATGCTCCTGTGACAAGGCTGGTTGTGACTCACTTTCCTGGACGACGAATGGTAACACATGCATGAGTACCCTCGATCAGCCACTTTGCGACTAAAGGGACGGCTGTTCGGCTCACTGTATCCCGTCTCGCTGCTAGTACAGGGGTAAATAGGTAGTTTTTTTTCATAATGCCTCTTGGGCGGAAGAAAGGCCAGATATTCCTGGTTTGTTACCTCTTTTGGGGGGATCAATAGTACAACCGCCAATGTCTTTCTCGCAACTGAAACACAAGGGTACCACTCGATCAGCATACAACCATAGCGACAAGAAGATATTTTGGTTTCTATTTTTTTCATATTGTACACGCGACATGCGCCCAGCAGACTACGGACTTTCTTTCGTACGGATCTCTTTTGTTTGTCTATGTTTTTGGTATGATTGTTGTTGTTGCCACAATGTGCATCCTTACTACTTGGAATCATCTTTTTTGACCTTCCCAATCGACAATTTGGGTAGATTCTTGGACAATCCTGCAATGTGATCATGCTCGTGATCATGGTCATCTCCTGCGCCCAAGTTTATTTGAAAGCCCTTCAACGCGGCTCCTAGTGTATGTCGCCGTTGTTTGCTCCTTGCCACGGCTTCTTCTTTGATATCGGCAGACGTTTTTTCGGGTTTGTAGGCCACTTGAAAGCCTTTGAGGCCGTCCACTACAGACGCGCGTTTGTTGTGTTGTTGTTGTGGTATTTCGGCTACTTCCTCCTCTTCTTCCTCCTCTTCGTCTTCACTGCTAGTACTCCCCGGAATACTCCCCAACGACAAATCATCATCGGAATCCAATTCAAAATCCGATCCCTCATCGTCGTCATCATCATTATCTTTGGATTTTTTCTTCTTTTTCTTCTTGTCTTTTTTCTCCTTTTTTTCTTTCTTGTCCTTGTCTTTTTTTTTGTCTTTTTTCTTTTCTTTTTTCGATTTTTCGGGTGCGATATCTGAAGGTCCTGCGGATGCGGCTGGTAACATTGGTTCTGGCGTCATGGATACTCCAAAATCCGCAAAGGAATCATCTTCCGATACGACTGCCAGTAGTGTGTCAATGGTAGCATCATGTAGTTTTTTCTCTTTTTTCTTCTTCTTGTCTTTTTTATGCTTGTGATGATGGTGCTCTTCTTCGTCGTCTGACGAAGCATTTCCTTGGGCGGCTTCTAGTTCCAAAGGAACATTTTCTCCAGTGGCAATGGAGCTAATCAAATTGGCCAAGGGATTCGTTCTTGGATCCATTCTTCTGGTTTCGTTGGCTGAGTGAGTGATATTTTCAAATGGGGATAGGTTGATTGATTTAGCTAGAGCTGTGATTTTCAAGACGGACGATGCCGTTACCGCTGCGATGGGAAGTGCGGCCGCGACCGAGTTGACGATTGTCGTTATACTCCAGGTAATACGGTACTGTAGATCCGGTTCCGAACCCTGAAGCCTAGCTGGTTGGAGTGAGCAACACTGTGGCTCTCGATTCGTAGCTTTCACTTCGCGATGAACCAGGACAGGGTGGCTCTGCTAATAGCTAGGACAAAAGGAAGGCGTGTGGATCTAGTAGGCAGCTAGCTAATATGGTCTCAGCGAGGCAAACAGCATCTAGTAGCACTCCTCTTTCCTCCTTTTTCCGATGGTCACAATGTGTATACAACGAGCTAGCTAGCTAGCTAATACAACTAATGGCTTTCGGGTAAAACTGCAACGGCTGTGACCGTGCTGCAGCACTGCAGACTTGATCAGCTGCACTGCACGTATGAAGTCACAACCACTGCATGACGTCAAAAACGGGTTCAGAAAACCGATGTGACTCAATGCCAGGGTCATCACACAGTCACCAAGAAGAAGGAAAGATGTTGATGGAAAGGAAGTTGTGGGGAATGCTACTGCTACACAACTGTAACCAAACATGCTGTAGAGAGAGTGATAAAAGAAGAGTAGACTATGGATTAGGATGAGCAATGAGGACATTTTCAAATGTCAGTTTCGGTTGACATTGTTGTTGTTTTTGTGTTGCTGTGATTCAACTTGCCAATGTCTTGTGGTTCTGGTTAATTGGCATGCTACAGTGGTCCAGTGATAGCCATTGACAGTGATTACAAATTCAGGGAATTCCAATGAACTGGATTCTGCTCAAAAATGACTGTCAAGACACAGCAGCAAGTCAGTTTTGCTTTGTTTTGTTTCAGAAAACTGTTTGCTCGGCTCTGGGACATGCATGATTGTTTGACAATCTTATCCCAACCGACTGCAAACATTTGCTGATGTAGTTTGATTCTTTGATCACTTGACAACAATTTCTTTTTCAAGAAAGTCATGACAGATGTTGCTGCGGACAACCGAAGGTCCAAAAAGGTTTCTGGTGGCATCCACCTGAACAAACTTTGGCGCACATCAAAGACAAAAAAAATGTTGCTAATGCAAGAAGCAGAGACATCTTGCACTCTCTGGTAGGAAAACCAAAAGATGCGGTCACAAGAGCATCAATTGAAACGACATTGGAGCAGCATAGATTGAAAAACACATTGCCACAATGTCTATGAGACAACAATGCTAGCATGGTCCAAGGCAGTTGGCTCAGTTCTTTGGGTGGCATTTGTTGTTGTCACAGCTTCAAAACCGGATTCTTATTGTTAAGGTGTTTTATCAGATAGGATTGACCAATGAAGTTTAGGGTTGTAACCTTTCGACATGTCTGGTGGGACTGTCCGATCCATAATTCCGTCCAGGAGATTATTATGGGCATCTTTCTTAGAAACATTCTGAAACACAATGAGCAATGCTTTCAAAAATCAGCAGAACTTTGAGGGGTAGCAACACTGTTTATGACATTGTTTGGGTGTTTCCTTGATAATCCGCTTTTCAAACCTAAAATTGTTACAGCTTCTCCTTTTATTGCACGATGCCCACATCATGCTAAATTTCACACTCCTTCTCTTTACTAAAGCACACAAAAGCAACACTATCATAGCCGCATTTAATGTGTGCTTTTACCTTTTTCGTCTTGGGACTATGCTATCTTCTCAGCTAGCTAGTGTACGATTGTCGAATCACAGTATATACAGTAATTTGATCGCTAAAGTTTTAGGCACAAGATATTTCGGATTCGAAAAATCTCCGGTCGCCCCATTCTCTCCAATATCTTGCCAAGTCAGGTGTATCTGCTTGCGATAGAAGTCTTATGAATTGGTCTCTCGCTCTCTTCAAGCCTTCCGATGGCGTCACGCGTTCTTGCATCTTCAAAAATTGCATGGGCTGGCAAATTCTTTGATGTGCAGTTCCAAGCTGTCTTGGTAGGGTATTGTTGATTGAGATTTGTCATCCTCCTCAGGATTCAAAAATTGCAGAGTTGTACGTCCGCGGTATCACATTTCGTGTGAGCGCGCTCTGTGACAAACTTCGCAACTGTCGGAGGGTGTCACAATCTTGTTGTGGTGAGAGAAATTGTTGACTGGTGAGCTCGAGGTAAAAAAAAACGGTTCTCTCATCATGGCCCTGCCTATGAAATGCCCTCCTTGCCCATGATAGTCCAAAGGACTGCCGTCTCCCTGGACGCGGTAACATCTTCTCGGGTAAAAAGGGAGTATTACACTGAGAATATTCTTTCCTCCTCGTGGTTCCTCTCATTGCTAATGGTGGATTGTTGTTCCTCTCCTTCGAATGATTCGTCGTGAACACACACAGCAGGACAGGGCACTGGTGGGAGTCCTATGGGTGATCCAAGAACTTCCTCCTCCTCGTCGTCGTCATTGCTGGCATTTTCATTTGCGAGGGCCAACGAGGGCCGTTCGTACTCGTCGTGGTTGTTGTCGTCATTGTCATTTGGGAGGGCAAACGAGGGTCGTTCCTCCTCGGACAGGTGTGCATCTTCTTCGTCGGGAAGTTTGCACTCCTCCTCCTCCAGATGTTCGGCACTTTTACTGTCCAAAACCAGTCCCTGACAATGATAAACGCTATTTCGTCTGTTGTTGTTGGTATGATCCTCTGGATATTTACGACTGGACTGATCCGTCCTGCTGCTGGTATTGAAATGAATCGATGCCATGACATGGTATAGATTCTGGCATAGACTCGCACGAGGATTTTTTCGACGGTACCGAAGGTAGCGAGGACGGAAATACACCATACAATTAAAAAGACTGGAAGAAAGATAGAGAGAGATAAGTGAGAAGACATTGGGGAGATGCAGATGCACATCCATAGATATGATGTGCAGTCTTTACTTCAAAACGTACCCTTGAAGAGGAAAGAAAATAGCGAATAGGGCAATGACGGGAAAGGGAGCCGTCCCCGAGGCCATTTGACTAATGCGTGTCCAGGAACCAAAGAGGTAGGTCAAGTAAAAGGTTCCCACATAAAAGGTAGCTTGTTTGGCAAAAAACCAAGACTTGCTTTCGTGAGATGAACTTGCATGCGATACCATGCTGGTGGTGCTGGCGGCCGTAAAGCTTGCTCGTCGTAGGCTGCCTGCTCGTGGCAGAGTGTTGTTATGACTGGCTCGAAAACTTTCTCCAAAGGCCATGCTCTTTCCGGGAAGGCTATATTTGCGACTCTTATATTCACAGCGCAGCACATGCCCAAAAATGGCCGCCATGCTAAGCGTAATCACAATGACGGCAGCCCACAGAGGCCCATAATAAAAGCCAAATCGAAAACCGGAATGGGAGGCCAAAATCCAACACCACATGTTGCTATTCCCAAAGGTATCAAAGGCGGCGGCAATACTGGATGTGACAACGGAAAAAACAAATGGAAAGAACAGCAAAAGGGGCTCGATTTTTTTGAGGTGCGTCTCTTTCCATCCCCTCACAATGACGAGAAAATAAAAGATCGACAAGGAAGCATTGTAGAGAGAGGTGCCCACACCCATTTGACTCAAAAAGCCTTGGGCATTGCAAGTCGCTGTCGTGCCACTGGCCAGATAGACTCCCACCGTGTCCTTGGGGATGGGAAAGGTTCCCAGGATTATATCGACGGACGTCAAAACATCCCAGAGGGAAAGACCCAGAATGATTCGGTGAAAGACAGCACCACGACGTCTTGGACTCCTCAAGATGTGACGGATAATGTAGAAAGATCCCGTGATCCTGACATGCGAAGAAGAAGAAGAGACGAAGCAAAGATATGTGAGCTCGTGTTGGAATGAATCTATGCTTTCGACCTACTAACATGATAGTGCTGAACTGAACTAGACTTACGACAAGATTGCAAACGGCTTGGGGGTAATCGCCAGATACTTTTGCTTCCAGCTAAACTCGTAGTCGCTCATACTTGTTGCTGTTCTTGTTGTTAATTGTGGCTTTTGATCCAAGCGTTTTGGAACTCTTTCTGTGGGTGGAATGACTCTCTTCGCTGCATGGCTGTTAGTGGTTGTTACTACAGCACTAGCTAGAGTACAGTACAGCCGTAAGTCAACCCTTGAGGATTAGTATGGTACTGTATTCTCATTATTCCAAACTACTACAGTAGCTAGTACTACTCTGAGTAGGCGCTGGTACCAGCTCCGGCGGGAGAGAGTGTTCGCTTACCTACTAGTACAACAAGCAAGAACAACGTACTAGCTGTCTCTTATACACATCTCCGAGCCCACGAGACTAAGG
>ENA-ORBV01012814-ORBV01012814.1-microbial-mat-metagenome-genome-assembly--contig:-NODE-12814-length-12862-cov-4.772468_pt1 | contig 12862 bp, 9 predicted proteins | sample MGYA00237777_ERZ505514 | MGnify/ENA primary metagenome ERZ505514 (study PRJEB26160, sample SAMN06269048) | microbial mat metagenome | isolation source: Oligotrophic lake microbial mat | place...
TATTATAGTATTGGTGGGTATAATAGTAGAGGATAATAATGGTACTAGTATATGTAGTAAGAGTCTGGTAATGGAAATGACTTTTCTTCTCCTATTGGTTCGCTGGTGGTTAACGGTAATAGCTAGCTAGTAGCTACTATCTAGATCTGTACGTAGTAAGTGGTTGTTAGCTTGTCGGAAGCTATAAAAATAATGGGAAGGAAGAAAAAGAAAGAACAAGTGGTTTTTTTTGGCGTAACCTCGATGTCAACGGAACCGGCAAGCTGATGGTTTTTCGAAAAATATAGAGGTATCGAGAACTGTATCGAGAACCCCTTTGATTTTCTGCGCGACTTATTCCTGCATAACCACTTGACTGGTACTTGTGGGCGGGAGATCTAGGGAGCTCTTGTACGTCGTACCTGATGTCATCGTGCCGACAGTTGGGACATCGCCACTACACGGGTCGGGACATCGTACCCACATTGTACCTACCGTTGGGGAACTTTATGGGATTCATTGGTAGGACGCTGACCCAGTGGACATTAAGGGCAGGGGCATAACAATCATAGGAGCGGCCCTGCAAAAGAAGAGGGACCATGCATGCTGGTGCCAATGTGAATTGCACCATGGTGGTGGTCAAGTGCACCATCCTGCTGTAGAATTAGTTGAAGTGATGGTGAAGCCAATGGGCTAGCTGTTACAACATCCTCATTTCCATCCCCAAAAAGACATGGAGATCAAGACAATTGTTCACCATTGAGTGGTTGGCAGGTGTCACCGCTGATGATGCACAAAGGGCTCTTGTCAAAGATCATCATCAGAGGGTTGAAAATGTTGAAACGAAGGGGTTTGAAAGGGCATGTGTGTCCATGTTCACCCAACTTGTGCCCACCATAGGATCAACATGCTTGTGTCTAACACAAAACACCTTGCACTTTGTCTAAGACAAAGACAGGACAATTTAGATTGAAAATTCGGCATGTCCCCCAAATGCACAAAGACATTGGTCAATGACGACAAACAAGGACAAATTTTCTACACAAAGTCCACTCATGAGAAACACTTTTTTGTTTTTGAGAAGGGGAAGCTGTTCCGTGTGAGACTGGGCTCAGCTTGAGAAAGAAGTCAAGTCTGCATGTGCATTGGGCAACAAAACGTGAATCTGACAACACCAAGAACAAAAATTGGGCCCCTAAGGCAGACACAAATTAGTAAAAAACAAGAAATGCAATTGCATCGCATGTGAAGAAGGCTGCAAAACAGAGTGACGAGGAAAATGACAAGTCTTTTTCATGAAACCCGAGGTCAAGGGCAGCATTGAGAACCTTGGCATCAACAAGGGCTGACCTTAAGAAAGTTGACTGCAAAAACATGGCAAACCTTGCCATTGATGCCTGATTGGTAAGTCTGAACAAGAATGATGTGAAAACTCTACAGTGTTTATAAATGCAGAAGCCAAAGACAACATTGATTCATCAAACCAAACATTTGTTGGAGAAACATTTGTCTTTTGAACCACACACGGAAACGAAGAACTGATTGCTCCTTCATCAATGTTAACTCATTTCTGATTTAGGTTCCTGCTTCAATGCTGCACAAGAAAGGGAAGTCTTTTTGTCAGGTTGGCTCGCAGACCAGGAAAAACATCATGCAAAATTTTGTTCAAAAGACTTGAGTCAAATGCATTTGGCAAACCAAACTGTCACACTGAAAGAACTGCTGGATAGTGAAGGTTTCAAAACAAGGATTGACGTAAAGTTTGTCAGCCAACTTTGACTGCACCAGGCAAGGACAGTCACCAAAGACTGTGTGAACAATTCCTTGGTTGCATTTTCCTTAAAGGAATTCCCGCTTTCCACTGTTTCCTTTCCTTTTGGACCCTGTTTCCCAGTTCCTTGTTCGTTGAGGAAAACGAAGAAGCATGACTTAGAGGATTTTCCTTCATTTCCTGCTAAGGAGGAAGCATGAACAATGTTGAATATTTTTGAATTAAAAAAATCATCAAAATTGTTGATCCAACTGCAAAGTGATCAGCAAATGGTGCAAGTGTTTTTTGTTTTGTTCAGCTGCAGCGAATGAACTCTTGCCGCCTGCTCATGGCCACCGGATCTCCTTGACCCTCCCGGCCCCACGCGATGCTGCTGTATTGCATCGCAGTGATGATGCCCATCGAATAGGGGATACTAGCTAGTAGGGCCCTCTTGTTCTGTGCCCATCCACGCGACACCCGGCGCTCGCAATCGCGATTGGTGTCCTGTTTTTAGTGGGCCCATCTGCGGTGGGTGAGGATGCATCGCCACGCTACTCGAGTAGAAACCGGCATATCCGCCAAACACCATCTCTTTGTGGCGACGGTAGCAGAGAGCATGAATTATTTTGTTCAATGCCAGCAAGGAAGCTACGGTAGAAATTTAAAGTGGACTTTTCTTAGAGATTTAATGCACTGCAAAACCTTCTTCTTCGATCGGATTCATTGTCTTACGATGTCATGAAGAGTCTCCATGTTTCATAAACAAAACTTGACAAGGATGACATTCAAACTTACGCAGTGCCGGCCCATACAATAACAGATCTAACACCTAAAGAAACTTGTAAATGGCGGCGGAGGCATTGTCCTGATGCTCTTCGTTCTTCAACGCGGAGAATATTTCAGCTTGGTCACAGACAGGTCCTTTGGTACCTTTTTTACTGGCATAGAAAACACCAGTCTTGTACAAGTCCTCATTTGTCAAAGCATCTACATAGCGCTTAGCCGCTGTGTCGACACCGTGGGCCATGCCAAGTAGGGGTGCCATTTTCATCATCAGTTTCATGAGCCAGGCCATGTCGTTGCTAACATTGGTGCCACTCGTCCCTCCTGGACTCATGGTAATAAAACGCATCTCCGGGTGCTTGCGGGCCATGCTGGATATCCAAAGTGCACCCAGAAGCTTGACCGGGCCATGCATGGTTTCAAAGGTCTTCTTCTTTGTGAAAGATCCATCACAAATAGACACAAAGTTTTCCACCGAGCCACTTTTCACATCGGGCCGGGGCAAAGTAGGAGGTACCCCACGCGCAGCTTCCGTACCAGCAAAAAGCACAGTACCGGAAAGTTTTTTCTGGTCCAAAAGGGAATCCACCAAAACAACATGCCCAAGAACGTTGGCAGCCATAATCTTTGTCGCGCCCTTTTCCGTGAGCGAAGCAAAATCGTGGCCGCCTTGGCCGCCTGCGTTGAGCACGAGACCGTCGATGGATTCGGGCAGTTTACCAGCTGCTTCCTTCACGCTGGCAATATCGGAAACATCCACAATTAATACCTCGAACACACCGCGCTTGCCGGTCAACTTTTCAAGTTCAGCCTTGGCTTCTTCAGCTTTTGCAGGATTGCGGTAGCCAAGATAAACCTTCTCCATTCCCTTGAGCAAGGAAAGCTGACGGGCGCATTCCTTGCCGATCCCAGCGTTTGCTCCAGTTACCAATGCCTTTGTCAACATTATTTTCTGTTAATAGTTCGACAGCGAGGGAAATTCACGTTCTGATGACTCAAAAAGAATTGTTATGACATTGAAAGGATTGTGGAAAGCAAACGCCCTCGACCGCATACTACGCTTATCTATAACCGCGATCTCTCGCAAGTAGCAAAGTTCTCATTAAGCTACTTCTGATTTTTCTTGTTTACATTTCGAAGAGTTTCAAAGAACAGCTTCTCTACATTTCAAAGACATTCAAAGAACGACCGCATGCAACATGAGAAGCACATGCAGTGTGTATCAGACTTCCCAAGCAGTTTTTCATTTGTTTTCTTGTCAAAAGTATCTTTTTTCCAGGGCCTATTTTTGCCTTCAATTGCGGGGTGGAGTGCATGGAGCGTAGTAGGGACATAATGCCTAGTTAAGTACTACGTCGTAGTAGCTACTACTCTAGTAGACTAGCTAGTAGGCATAGCTACTACTAGCTAGCTAGTTCCACGTGCAAGTTATTGTTCGCATGGCACCAAAGTGGGCGGCGGATCGGTTGTGCACTGCTGCTTAGCATTGAGCAGCAAGATGCAAGTACATGTAGAAAAAAACGACTGAGAAAGACATGACCATGCCAGTGGACAGAGGAGTGGCATCCCCTCAAAAGCAGAAATCCCCTTATTGAAACTGGGGGCAAATAGGTCATCCCAGTAGTCTTGATGTGTGCTTTTCCCACTGTGAGAGAAATGAAAATGACTTTTCCCGGGTTGGGAGAATTGGAAGCAAGCTGGGAGAAACAGAATTCTTGCGCCATGTTGTCATGATGACAACTTGGAGAAATGACAAGCAGCTCGGAAAAGTCATTTCTCTTTCTCTCACCCTGGGAAAAGCATCATTGCAGGAGAAACAGGACATGCAGAGATGACCCTTGTCCCCTTTTCCAGACTCCCTATTTGTTTCAGGGGGTTCTGCTTCTTTCTGTTTTCTCAAAGAAAACAATGCATGGGCTTGTCTGTGTGAATGCAAAAGTGACCAAGAACAATGATGTTCTCATGCCCAAAGAATGTCTTTTTTTAATGAAAGCAACACTCAGCAAGCTTTGTTGAAATGGACACACATGACATCACAGAAATCTGTTCACTGCAAAACTTACAAGAACTTTTCTTTCAACTGAAGGGATGCATTTTTGGACCGGCTAAAAACATTCAAATCAATTGTTTTTGCTAATTCAGCAAAAATGGTTTTCTGTTGCTTTCTTCATCACATCTTGCACAGCTTCACATGGACCATGTCAAGAGACACGGGAGCTGGTCACAGGAAAAAAGCAATGGGCGTTGGTTCTTTTAAAACCATGTTTTTGAAGTCTCGTGATCCAAAAACGATGATCCCATTTGCATCATCTTCCACAAAAAGGTCTGTTTGGCATTTGTTCGTGCCCAGCATGCCAAGATGAATCAAATGTAAATCTATTTTATTCAGATGACACTCAAACTGGTTACTGCATTACTCTTGTGAAGTTCCTGATTGGTGAATTGAAGGTCTGATGTGTGAGAAGATCCATTTTAATTGAGCTTGCGAATGACCGTGATGCACAAGGATAAGAAAACAAACAGAGCAAGCTAGAATTCAATTTTTTTTTGTTTGATTTGATCTCATTGTCTCATTAAAGGTCACTCCTGTTGGTGTGGTGTTGGCTGGACTTGTGACAGAATGTGCCCAAACCCTTCATGATTGGCTTCGAGGTTCCATTTTCACCGAGAAGAAATCTCATTGCCATGAGACAGAAGGCTATCGACTGTTGACAGTCTGTTTGTAGTTGATGAGAAGTTGCAGCATTGTGATGATGAGAGAGTTGTATGCACTTGCAATTGTGTGATGATGGAAGAATTTCCTCCTCTGCAGGTCATCAGTTCAAGGGTCATTGAAGAGAACTGCAGTAGGATTAGGGGTTCATGGATCTTTTTTGAGTTTTTTGTACAGTACCATCACCTGACGCGCGATCGATATTTCGAATTGGCTCTAGATGACCTCCACCCCGACGGCTACTTTGCCATAATTACTCCAACTGTATCCTCCCAAATTGCATAATAAATAAATAAGCTAGACATCATGAGCAACGTACCGATCATCGCCGGAACTCTTCAGACTGATCCAAGATCCGGAGGACAAACTAAGAAGAGCGGCGTCAATCCTCTCCCCATTCTCGAAGCGAGTATGTATTTGTGATGTATAGAGCGTTTTGCGGCTTTTTTGGGTCCTTTCTTGGTCGCCCGTCACTGACACGGAATCTCTCTCGCGTTCCCTTGTTTGCATTCCCTTTACTACAGCTTGGAATGAAATCCGCGATGAGAATAACAAAGATGTGGATTGGTTGATTGCCGGATACGAAAATGGAAGCAAATATGATATTGGCCTTCTCAAAAAAGGAAGTGGCGGTTTGGAGGCATGTGCCAAGGAACTTCCCGACAACGAGCCAGTTTTTGGTGGATGCCGTTTGACGAAAAAAGGACGATTTGTATCTTTTTATTACTGCGGCGAAGCAACTTCCACCATGAAGAAGGGTCGTGCTGGTATGCACAAAAATGGTGAGCAAAACAAGACAACTGCAATTGATGTAGGTGATGCTGTCGCCATGTGTCTTTGGACTCAAACGGTTCTCACAATAACTCTCTTTTGATTCGATGCATGAATTTCGCAGGCGTCTTGAATACATTCCAGGGATGCGATGGCGAAGTGAAAATAGAACCAAATATGACAGAAGACGACATTGAAAAGATCTTCTAAACGCATCTGTTGCAGACACACAAACTGGCGATTTTTTTTTACAATGCGTGTCCAAGAGGAGGAAGGGCAAAATGGAAACAACCCAAAGAGATTAAAAAAAGAATTCGACATCAAAAAGCATTTGACGTTATGCAAACTATTTTGGAATGAAACATTCAACCCAACAATAATCAATATCATCGGCAACCCTCTCGTTTTAAGTAGTAGACGGCATTAGTGAGATGTTTCTCTCCATTTGAATTTTTATTGCTCGTTTTACTACACGTTTGTCTACAATTAAAATATCCCATAGCATTCGCATGTTTGCGGCCCATCGGGAAGCGCAAGCCAAGGATGATGACGTTCAATCTCGTACATTGAAAGACGCCTTGGGCTGAGCTGAGCCGCGTGAGACCCTTGGTTACCAACAAAATTGCGGGTTACTGTTATGTGGAGGATGCCCAGTTACAATCACAAACAAACTCCTACCGCAAGTCCACACATCAAAGCTCTAAATTGCACACCCTTGAATGCATGGTGATGGCGATTTGAATTAGAGTGAATTAGAAGCAATGGAAAACACGAACCACGACAATTATAAATCCAACAACAGCACCGCTCTCACACGCCAAGGAAGGAAACCATAGGCTTAGGGGATTCAACTCAGATTGGAATGGGATTTTTTCGGAAGCTTAAAGCCTAGTCGGAAAGTAATTGATTTTGGTCTTTCTCCGTGTGTATGAAACCAGAACAACCCATGATGTCGAGTAGACTTACTCACTTAAAAAATGTGTATAAAACCAGAACAACCCATGATGTCGAGTAGGCTTACTCATTTAAAAGATCCGAATACTAAGGCTTAAAAGGACAGAAACTGATTTTCCACTTGATGGTCAGACATCAGCATATTATGAAAATATGACCTTGCCATGGCATTTCAATAGGGGATGATTGCTTCCTACCGTTGCTTGGTCATACGCCGATTTGCCAATATCTGTGGTGACGCAATACAATCGTAGGGTATGTTAGGCGGACTTGGATATATGCATCCATGATAAATTTCAAGGCAGTGGAGAAAGCCACGGGATCATAAATTGGTAGGTGATAATCGGAAATGGTCTTGTGCCAGGACTCCCAAATCTTAATCGCCATCATTGGTGTGATTCCCTCATGCGGTTGGAAGACCTTCACCGGAAAAGAGAGAAAGGACCAATCTATTTCCAAAGCCGATGGCGCTTCCATACCCGGTCTCGACCTCCAATTTTTTTCGTTATAACGGCGTCCCTGATCTTCATCGAAGTCCATCTCGTCAATTACATCGGGGTGCATCAGCCTACACTGTTTGCTTCTAGATTCGGCGTTGGCACTAGAGCCGCTTACGCCACTGCGACATGCTTTAGCGCGAAATGCTTCAGCGCAATCATTGCATACAGCATCGTGGATTTTTTCGCAGCTGAAACAGTAGCTAAACAAGTCCTCGTACAGCTCGTCACACTCCAGGCGTTTGTCGCAAATCTCACAAGATGAACCTGCTAGTTCATTACAGCACCAGCAAACAAAAGTTTTTTGGAGGCTAGGGTCATCAAGGCGGTACGTGCCGTCGCAAACAACTTCTTCGGGGACCTTTTCGCACGTGATGCAAGGCGGGATTAAATTAGAAAAGCCATGTTTGTCCAAGTAAAGTCTCCAAGATCATCAAGCTGGCTACTCGTGGTGCTCCCTTCATCGTCACTAGGAATATATTCACTTTCACTATCCGACTTCTCGTCGGCTTCTTCTCCCTCGTTCGTCGCTTCGGTACCAAGAGAATAGACAACTTGTGTTTGTTGAAACAACAGAGGGGCCGTCCAGAGCAAACGTTCCATAGACAGACAATTCGTACCAAATGCTGCTCGTTTCTTCGTTCCCTCGCACATAGAATATACGGCCCAAAACAAACTGTGTTTAAAATCATACAAGATGGCCCGAACCTGGTCTGTGTCTGCATCGTAGTGCCGTAAAACCGAGTCTGATACATTAAAAAAATCCGCGGGATCCCAATTTTTATCGCTTTCTGGATCACAATATAATTTCACACTCCAATCGCTGCATGGATACAAGGGTAACCTTCTTTCTGCTTCTATCTCACTGTTAGTAGGACTAGAAGTGCTCTCCCGTGTGAGTTTTATGCGTTTGTTTTCTGTTTGCCCTTCTTGCTGGGAACCTTCTGATTCGGCCGTGTTGCTACTACTCCCTGCAGCTGCGGCAGTTGTGTTTTTCTTGGTAGTTCCATACAACAATGAGGCATTTCGGGACGAGCACTGGATAGATTTTCTTTGTTCCTCATTGTCTTTTGTTGCTACCGCTGCACGCTTCCTCGGGTTGTTGCTGCTACTAATAGCAGCAGCAGCAGCGTCGCCACTTTTCTTCGCGAATTCATCAACATAAGCATACCGAAGCTGTAGACGGCGGTCCAAAGAGAGTTCATTGAAATCGCCTGCTCCACTGAGCCCAGCTCCTAAAAGCCATTGACGATAAGGATCGTCAAGTTTTCTCCAATAATCCATAATTACAGTCAAGATTCTAGCCGTACGAGCTTGACCATAAGAAGTTTCGCTTTTGATCTTCTTCTTTGCCTTTTGGCCAGGTTTTCTATCTACATTATTAGACTATAAATCAAAAACTGCTGGGTTCATGATTGTTGATCGAAAAATCTTGAAGTCGGGTACGTACTACGGCTCGATCGGGCGTTTGAGCGTCTTGTTGAGGTAAAGACTTTGGTCATACTACAAAAGCCGATAGGGTTAGAGAGAGTGGGCTAGTTTAAATCCTTTCCACGACATAGCCAGAATCCCAGACGTGCCTGAGTCGGGTCTCCCCAGCAAGAACGACATCGATCGGTGCATAAGCTGTCAATACAGCACATTAGTAGAAGTAAATCCAAACACAGCTAATCGGACAGAGTGGACTTGCCAGCACAAAAACCAAGAGAGAAATTTCAAAACAGGAGCGACATGGAAACATTCAAGAACAACAAACTCTGGAAGAATGGGGAGGTGGCGATCTTCTTCGATGGCGAGCGCCCGGACACATGGACAAGCGTTAAGGACGCATCAATGAGCTTGCAGGGAAGGGACTCCTGCATCTTGGAAACTGGATGGGACGATATGGAAGGGTGCTACCTTAGGCTCGACTATTGGGCACCCTATACGCACCCTATGATGGTGATAAATGGAACTCAGAAGCTCCGCTTTCGACCATGGAGACATCCCGCGCAAAAGGAAACACAAACTCCATCAGTCATTTGGTACAGGGTTGGGTCACCGCCGCCGGCTATTTTGACGCCACCCCCAGTTAAGAACATTCATAATAGAATCAAGAGGCAAAAGAAAGATCTCTTTGATGGAGGGTGGGAAAAGAATACAACAATGAAAATTGCTGCTGGGTTTGATGCTCTCTTCGCAACGCTTGTACCATGCGGCAAGATCCAGCGCCAATACGGTCGTTTGGCCATCAGGGCCGTGAAGCATGACTTGGCTGTAGAGATTTTGAGCTGGCATTTTAAGGAAACTTCAAGGGAAGGCACCTGCGCTATTCCAAAAATAGAATTTCCAGGTCATTTAGGTGGAAGCGACGAACGAGAGCGAGGACGGCAGCTCCAGTTGTGTAAAAATCTTATCCGCGATGGCCCACCACATATTGGTGTGGAAAGGCTTGGGAAGAACTACAGCCAACAGGAGATTTATCAAGTGTTCGAGGCGGTTCAGGACTCCAAGAGACTCAAGACATTGGATTTGCGTACTTGCATGCAGATTGACGATATGTTCAGAGAAATTCCTGTCACCCACGAGGGTCGTTACATGCGCGCATCTGGCAAGGAGATGGGTGCCAATATATCCCCACTTGTCTCTGCCCTTGTCTCACCAACTTGCACCCTCACGGATCTTAATCTGGGAGGTCTAAAATTAACTGCTGCGTCAGCAACGCTTCTGGCGTCTCAAATTGGCTTATGCGAGTCTTTGGAGCGCCTAGGTCTGCGAGCCACCGGTCTCTCTGAAGAATGTCTCTTGGTGCTATTTGGGCAAGGCCTCCCTTCAAATGACAACCTCAAGGAGCTAGATGTCTCATGGAATTCCTTTACGCCCAACGTCATGCGTGCTCTTTGCGACGGCCTATCCGTCAACAAGACCTTGGAAAAGTTGAGGGCAGAGCACTGTAAGATCGACTTCGACCTTGTACAAATGTTGTCCTCCGCCCTTGCTGATTTCAAGGGCATCCGCCACCTGGGCCTTGATGGGAACGACTTTGCTTGGACGCCTCTGAGCGGCGGCGACCACGGTGAAAGTCTCGGAGCCGTAAGCCTGGTGAGAGGCATGAAAGATAATCGCTCATTACTTTCGATCCGGGTCGGCGAATGCGGAATGCTGTCACCAGTGGGTCGTGCCTGTTGCACTGGTCCAACTTACGATGAGCACATTGGTGCCTTTACCCGATACGAGCTGCAAACTTTCTCTGCGCGAAATCAGAAGCTCCAAAATGAACAGCAGTGGTTGCGCATGCAAACAGCTGTTGTCAGCATTGCGAATCTCCTTCTCAGGAAGATGAAGGAGAACGGAAATTAAACGTATAACAACGGGAAAACCTGCTTATTTTAATAGCTTCAAGTTTCCCAGTTTGATAAAATATTTGTATTAATTGTCTTCAAAACAATAATTTTGTTCTTGATCTTCTTTAAGCAACAAAAGGCTTGCAAGGTTTTGAGGATGTTCGTTCTGGTGAGCCCATGAGCCATAGCCGACCAGCCAAACACAACCTAGCTAGTAGTGAAATGGTACTAGCAGTGAGATGGCATACCAAGGAGCAGGTGCTAGAGCCCTATAAACAGGGATGCTCTGCTTTGTAGAAGGAGGGCGGAGGGATTTCAACTTCTTACTTCTAATAATGAAATGTTGATCTAATGTTGGGGAGAAAGACACAGCAAAGCCATGCATTGCTGGCTGACAGAACAACTTTCTTGAAGACCCTGATCATTTCTGCCATCAGGGTGCTCATTGTCCTTGGGAGTAAAGAAGTTTTGGCACACAAATTTTTGTCTGTCATGAAGCCTGAAAAGGGGGACTCATGGAGCCATCATCTAGAAAATGCTGCTAACCTCCTGATTCTGTGTGTCGATTCGATCATCATGACAGGAGGAATGTGTTTCCAAGGTGCAAGTGACAATGTGTTTTCCCCTTTTTGTAAAAACAAACTGCCAAAGCATCGACAAAACCTTTCATGTGCTGAAGCCAATGAAATCAAGCTGGTGATTGCATGAGTGCTGGTAGTCAAGTTCAGCACAGTCTCGGGGTTGACGCCATTGACACAGACCTCCACCAAAGTGACAAAATTTTGGCTTTGATGTGCCGATGAAAACCTGGGCCCCAACTTCTTGTAACCCTCATTTGCAGTCCATAAGACAGTGGCCATGCTGGTGCACACATTGTGCTCATCATCATTTCCAGCTCCTTGTCCAGCACCCATCACAGACAAATGAAGTCTTTTGATCCACGCTGGTTGCATGAGTGCGCGGAGTGTTCTGGGATGCAAAGTGACTGGAGCAACAAAGGTGGTCTGTGTTTCTGTCATGGCGGACTGAAAAAACTCTGCTTGGTTTGCTGGTGTTGCTCCCTTGTTTTTGTTTGGGGACGATCATTCTGCAATGTTGTGAGCAGCTGCTGCAAAGGGACACTTTGTTGAATGATGGTTTGGATTGAGCAGGAACAGTGTTTTTTGTCACAGCAGGTGCAACAGCACTTGCATGCAGCAACCTGATGGCACAGAGATCGGTCATGACTGGAGAGCTTGCATTGAAGAGGGCTTGTGTGTGCCAGGAAGGAAGGTCATGGAATGTTTGCTGACCTCTCTGTTGCACCCTTTCTGACCTGTTTATCCATCGCCTTTGTGGAAGAAGAGCACTGGATGTTTTAGGGCAAGCAAAGCAACCAACAACATTGAAAGCCCATGAAACAGAAATCAAAAGCATGTTGTCCTTGATGAACCGTTGACCTTGTCTAACCACAGCACTTAAGAACTCCATCATGCTGCAGTTTGCTGGGGTTGATCCATCTTTGTTGGAGTAGTTTCGACAGACTCGTTGGGAGGTTTGTGTGAGTGTTGTGGGGCCTTGCACACATCGTGGCTGTTGGAAACACCAGCGAAGGTCTTGGCCATTCAGAATGATTACAAATGGGGTCTTCAGCTGAAGATCCGGCATCTTTGGTCCCGGTAGATTGGGGACTGAGTTGTGCCCAAGGGATGGGGCATTGGGGAGGACAAGGTTGAGGGAGACCATCTATTAAATGTTGGATGATAAGAGATCTATTGGTGGTGCAAAAGATCAGTTTAATAGAAATTATAAGCACTGTGGTGCTGCTAACAGTTGTTGTTGTTGTTGTTGTAGATCTTTCTAGAGTCTTCCATGCTGTTGACTCAAGCTGCACTTCAAGCTACCCACAGGTGCACACCTGCTCCTTATGGAACACTAACTGCACTTCCAACACACTCCTTCGGAGACATGGATCACTTGGTGATTCAAATCTTCGCGCTCTATGTTAGATGTAGATTGGTGCTACAATGATAGCCTCACTGCTCCACTGTTTGCAAGGTTGCGTCAGCTCCACTCCTTCAAACAAAGATTGCTCTCTCACCTAGAGCAT
>ENA-ORBV01012816-ORBV01012816.1-microbial-mat-metagenome-genome-assembly--contig:-NODE-12816-length-12860-cov-3.821638_pt1 | contig 12860 bp, 9 predicted proteins | sample MGYA00237777_ERZ505514 | MGnify/ENA primary metagenome ERZ505514 (study PRJEB26160, sample SAMN06269048) | microbial mat metagenome | isolation source: Oligotrophic lake microbial mat | place...
AAATAGAAGATCAGCATCTGCACCAGGATCGGCGTATTGCGGATCACCTCGATGTAGACCCAGGAAATCGCCGAACCGACGATGGAACCCGACAGCCGCAGCAGCGCGGTGACCAGCCCGATACCCATGGCGATCAGTCCGGCCCACAACGCGATATCCAGCGTGACGAACAGGCCTTTCATCAACGGCCCCCAGATCAGTTCGCCGTCGATGACGCGGTAGATATAGCGCGGAACTTTCTCCCACTTCCAGTCGTAACCCATGCTGTTGGCGCCCCTGAGGACGAGCAGCAGCAGCAGGGTCATCAGCATGACGAACTGCACTGCCTCGAACCAACGCGAACGGTGCCACGCGAGCGCCAGCGCGCGTGGCCTGGGCTTCGATTCCGAATTCAAATCCAATGCTCCCGGTCTGTTGGCGCGGCCCGAACTGGCAGCTGCTCAGTTAGCATATCCGATGTGCGCGGGCTGCGTGGCGCAACCGGAGTGGCACCGCCAATCCAGACAGCGCGATAAGTGGAAACTCCGGGCATCAAGCTGGGCCGGTAATGGCCCGGCGGACGCTGGCGCGCACCCTCCCTGTCGCGCCGTCAGCGCCGGGCAAGGAACGCCTGCATGTGAAACGCCGCATGGGCCGGTTGGTAGCGTTGGCCAACACCAACCGGGCAGGCCCTGCGCGCGAGACAGCCGCCCTCCATGCACTCTGCGCCCTGTGGCCGGTGCAGGTGCGCGGCGCACCTGTCCACGGCATACGCCGTCCCGGAAAAAGCCTCGACCGGGCAGGCCGAAAGGCAGGGTTGGCCTTCGCATTGCAGACAGACATCCGGCGCTGCGACCGAGGCCGCCAGCAGCCATTGCGCGTCGGCCGCCGCCAGCTCTGGCAGCACCAATGCAAAGCGGTAGGCGTGCCATAAACCGAACTCCGGGTGGATCTGCAGCAACAGCGGACTCGCCTGCACCGGCTCGGCGCGCGTCGCCCATTGCTGGAACGGAAACCAAGGCGGGCCGTCCGACGGATACACCGCAACACCACCCGCGTGCGCGGCCATCGCGTTGCCAATTGACTTGCTCCAGCGGTCCAGTGGGTCGGGCTTTTTGTCCCGGAACATGGGCGAGGCAGAAAAATGCGGCCAGACTTCCGAGCCCACCTGCCCAACCATCCAGACCACAGCGGCTGGCGCAGCGCCGGGCAAGGCGGGCAGTGCCTCTGCTGGCGCTGGAACAAAACCGCCGCGCAGGCGCAGCCCATGCGTTGCGAGCGACCGCTCAAGCTGGCTGCGCGTTGTTGGCATGGGGCAGGTCGCCGGAGGCCTGGTGCTGGCGCGTGCGGGGCGGCCCGAACGCGGTTGCCGTTACGCGCGCCTCGAAGAACATGTCGCCGTCGATGTCGTTGCTCACCTTGTTGTCGGTTTGGCTCAGCACCACCTCGGCGCCGGCCGCGCCGGCATCCATGGCGCGGCGCAGGGCTTCGCCGCTGGCCAGTTGCTGGGCGTGCGCCAGCGCTGCGCCGACATCGGCAAAATCACGCGGCCCTTGGGCGCTGAACACACGGAACACACCACGCACCGGCTGCGACACGATCACATGCACGCGTTGCGACACCTGCCCCAATACCGCGCCGATGGCGTTGGCCACCTCGGCAAAACGCGGCAACTCAAGTCGTACGCCCAGCGCCGCGGCGACGGCCGGGTAATAACTGGCGGCCGGTGCACCGACCGCGACCAGCGGCAGGTCGGGCGCGAACTTCAGCGCAAACACCGGCCGTGGCCCGTCCTGCGAATTGCCGCCCAGCACCATGCCGGTCAGCAGGTTTGCGATCTTGCCCGCACTGCTTTCGGTCATCTGACCAGCGTCGTTCAAGCCGGCTTCAATCAGCTTCTGACAGATCGTGTTGATGACTTTGTCCACCACCTGGCGCGCCGGGGCCTCGGCATCACCCAGCTTCCAGGTGCCCAAGCCATACAGATGGCGCATCTGGCGCGCCCAGATGCGCGCGCCAAAAATCGCCGCATCCCGGCTCCAGTGGTTGGACATGCCCAACACATGGGCCGCATCGCTGGGCGTGAATCCGCTATAGATCGCCAGCCCCTTGCGCTCCAGCCGGGCCAAGGCGCGGGACAGGCCGCGCTCTTCGATGTTGGCACGCTCCAGGTCCACCGGCCCTTGCGCCAGCCGCTCCCAGGCCGCCAGTTCGTCCTGCGGCAGCCGGCTCAGATGCGCCGCGTCGGCGTGCAGGCGTTGCGCAAAACGAATCTGGCTGGCGTGCGGTGCCTCGTTCTGCTGGCGCTCGAGTACCGCCAGGATGTGCGGATACTGGTGCGCCAGCAGGCTCAGCGGCAGCACACGGCGCGGCCCGATCACCAGGCCTTCGCCACCGCCAAAACGCACTTCGCTGTCGCCTCCCAGGCCAATTGCGTAGATCTTCACCGCCTCCACCATGGGACGCCACTGGCCCACCATGGCGCCGTCGAAGCTGAGCTCGGGCTGCCCACCACGCACCACCGCAATATCGGTGGTGGTGCCACCCATGTCCGCCACGACAGCGTCCGCCTGGCCACTCAGGAAACAGGCCCCGAGCACACTCGCTGCCGGGCCTGACAACACCGTACCCACCGGGCGCTGCAACGCGCTGCGCACATTGATCAGGCTGCCGTCGCCCTTGACGATCATCAGCGGTGCATCGATCCGGCGCTGCGCCAGCGTGCGCTGCACCGACTCGATCAGCAGCTTTACATGCGAAATCATGCGCGCATTCAATGCGACGGTCAGCGCGCGGCGCGGCGCGCCCAGGCTTGAGGCCAGTTCATGGCCGCAGGTCACCGGTTTGTCGCACAACTGCTCGACCCAGGCGCGCAGCTGCAACTCATGCTCCGGGTTGCGCACCCCAAAACTCGCAGAGATCGCGAACGCCGATACGCGCGGTGCATGGCGCAGGATTGCCGCGCGGGCGGCGGCTTCATCGAGGCCACACAGGGCCGCAGCGCCAGCATCGTGTCCGCCCGCAAGCGAGACGATGGCGTCGGCGCCAAGCAGTTCGATCAGGCCGCTGGACTTGATCTGGGCGGCGTCGTAGCCGGCCAGCAGTACACACACTGGCGAGCCCTTGCCCTCGACCACCGAGTTGGTGGTCAGGGTGGTGGACAACGACACCAAGTCCACCTGCGCCAGCGAATCGGCCGGCAGCTGGTCCAGGGCGGCACCGATGCCAAGCGCCAGGTCGAAGCGGGTCGTCAGGCTCTTGGCGGTCGCCACCACGCGGCGCTGCGCGTCCAGCAACACGGCGTCGGTGAAGGTGCCACCGGTATCGACGCCGAGGAAAAACGCCATCGGGTCGGCTCAGGCGCGCGTCACTCGCCCGCAGCGCACAACCAGCGCACCAGGTAGTCGGCAAAGCTGCGCCGCACGGTCAGCTCAAAGCGTGCGCCCGGCTCCAGGCAGACGATGGTGGCCCCGGCCTTGGCCACATGGGTCTGCGCCACACTGCCGATGCCGAACACCCTCGGATGCAAGTCCAGCGGGCAGCCGCGCGCCAGCAGGTCCCCCGCCGCCAGCCCATGCAGCAGCAAGGTGGTATTGCCATGGCCCACATCAACCACGGCACTTCGCATGCCCTGCAAAGCCCCGCGCAGCGCGTCGATGGCCTCGGTGGCCGACCAGTCGCGGGACTTCAGCAGCCACTCGTCCGGCCCCAGCCACAACCACTGTCGCTGCGCGCCGATGCTGGCGCTGTTGGCGCGCAGCGGCAGCGCCAGACCCGTGGCTTGCTGCACCGCCTGCGCAAACGACGCGTCTTGTCCATTGCCGCGCAGGTTGACCATCTCCACGAAGGGGACTTCTTGCAGCGACGCGCTGCGGCTGTCGATCTGCAGGGTGCGCATGCCACCGGCCAGAAATGCAGCCAGCGGGCTGCTCAAGGCGACTTCAGGCATGGAGCTGCTTTCCTTGTGGGTCGTAGAACACGGTGCTACCGACCGTGGCGGCAACGTAACGGCCGTCGGCCAGTGCGGCATACACCTTCTGGCCCACACGCTGCTGGCCAGAGCGCACCAGCGCCATCGCAATCGAACGCTTCAGGATCGGGCTGAAGTAACTCGATGTCACGTGGCCCAGCATCGGCACCGGCGGCGGGCTGGGCTGGGAGCGTTCGGTCAGCTGGCTGCCTTCAGGCAGGACCAGGCCCGGGTCGTCGGTGAGCAATCCCACCAGTTGCTTGCGGTCGGCGCGGGCGGTGTCGCTGCGCGTGAGCGAGCGCCGACCCAGGAAGTCCTTGTTCTTGGCCACCATGGCGCCCATGCCCAGATCAAACGGCGTGATCGAGCCATCGGTGTCCTGGCCCACAATGATGTAACCCTTTTCCGCCCGCAGAACATGCATCGCCTCGGTGCCATAGGGTGTGATGCCGAACTCCTGCCCGGCTGCCAGCAAGGCCTTCCAGACATGTTCACCGGTGTTCGAGGGCACGTTCACCTCGAACGACATCTCGCCCGAAAAGCTGATGCGCATCACGCGCGCCGGTACACCGGCCACGGTGCCGGCGCGCCAGGACATGAACGGAAAGGCTTCGCTGGACAGGTCCACGCCATGGCACAACTTCTGCACCACGGCGCGGCTCTTCGGGCCCACCACGGCAAAGGTCGACCACTGGTCGGTGACCGAGGTCATGTAGACCTGCATGTCGGGCCATTCGGTCTGCACCCAGCGCTCCATCCAGCCCAGCACGCGTGCCGCGCCGCCAGTGGTGGTGGTCATCAGGAAATGGTTCTCGCCCAGCCGTGCGGTGACACCGTCGTCGAACACCATGCCGTTTTCGTCGAGCATCAGGCCGTAGCGGCACTTGCCCACCTCCAGCTTGAGCCAGGGGTTGGTGTACATCCAGTTCAGCATCTTGGCTGCGTCCGGGCCCTGGATGTCGATCTTGCCCAGCGTGGAGGCGTCGAGCATGCCGACCGCGCTGCGTACCGCAAGGCATTCGCGCTGCACCGCCTGCTGCAGATCCTCCTTGCCCTGCGGGAAGTACCAGGGACGTTTCCATTGCCCCACATCCTCGAACAGGGCGCCGGCGGCGACATGGCAGCGATGGGCACTGGTGTGGCGCGCCGGGTCGAACAGGTCGCCGCGTTCGAGCCCGGCAAAGGTGCCAAAACTGATCGGCAGGTAGTTCGGGCGGAAGGTGGTGGTGCCGACCTGGTCGATCGGCTTGTTCATCGCGCGCGCCGCCAGCGCCATGCCGTTGATGTTGCCGAGTTTGCCCTGGTCGGTGCCAAAACCCAACGCGGTGTAGCGTTTGATATGTTCGATCGACTCGAAACCTTCGCGAATTGCCAGTTCGATGTCACTGGCCGCGACATCGTTCTGGTAGTCCACGAAGGCCTTGGCGCGCCGCGCGACCGGCTCATCGGTCTCGGCGATCCAGAACGCGGTGATCGGCTCCTGCACCGGTTCATCCACCACAAACAGTTTGGCGTCCGGCGAGAAACCGGCCTGACTGGCAGCCGCTGCGCCGCATTGGCTGGCTTCTTCCAGTGTGCGCTCCAATGACCAGGTCGCGTTGCAGGCGCCCACACAGGCCTGCGCCGGCACCGGCGCCGTCGGCCGGAAGCAAGCCTGCGCGCCGTCCCAGCGTACTTTGCCGCCCGCATGCGAATGCAGGTGGATGGCCGGATTCCAGCCGCCCGCCATACCCACAGCGTCACACGCCAGCGTGCGTTGTTCACCACTGGCCTTGGCGCCAGACATCGCACGCAGCACAATGGCGCTGACCACTGCCAGTCCGCTCGCATGCAAAGGGACGAAGCCACGCACAATCTCCACCCCGGCCGCGCCTGCCGACGCCAGCAGACCCGCAGCAACCGCAACCGGTGGGCGCACATCGACCACGGTGACCTGGGCGCCAGCATTCTTCAGCACCAGTGCATCCGCATACGCGGTGTCGTTGTTGGCAAGCAGCACGATGTTGCGCCCGACCAGCACGCCATACAGGGCAGCATAGTCAGCCATGGCGCTGGAGAGCATCACACCGGGCAGGTCGTTGTTGCCAAACACCATCGGGCGCTCATGGGCACCGGTGGCCAACACCACCCGCGCCGCCCGCACACGCCACAGACGCTCGCGAAAGCCCTTGCGCTCGTGCAAGGGCAGATGGTCGGTCAGGGATTCGCGGATGGTCAGGAAGTTGTGGTCATGGGCACCAAACACGACGCCGCGCCGGATGATGCGCACCTCGGGCATCTGCGCAAGTTCATCTTCGGCAGCGCGCACCCAGTCGCTTGCGCTGCGGCCGTCCACCCTGCCGTGCAAGCGGTGTGCGCAGCCGCCCAGCCTGGCACCCAGCTCAGCCAGGACCACACGCGCGCCACTGCGACCCGCCGCCAGCGCCGCCGCCAGGCCCGCCACACCGCCACCGGCCACCAATACATCGCAGTGCAGGTTCTGGTGCACATAACGGTCCTGGTCTTCCTGGTCGGGTGCTGCGCCCAGGCCACCGGCCTTGCGGATGAAGTGCTCGTACCACATCCAGGCCTTGGCCGGCCACATGAAAGTCTTGTAATAGAAACCCGCCGGGAACAGCGGCGTGAACCAGCGGTTGATGCTCAGCAAGTGCTTGAACGGGCTCGGCCAGGGGTTGACCGTTTCACTGCGCAGGCCTTGGTACAGCTCGACCTCGGGCATCTTCGCATTGGGAATCGTCCACTGGCCGGATTCCAGTTGCACCAGGGCCGAAGGTTCTTCAATGCCGCTACTGACAATCGAGCGCGGCCGGTGGTACTTCCAAGAGCGCGACAACACGGTCTCACCGGCTGCCAGCACTGCCGAGGCCAACGTGTCGCCTGCGAAACCCTGGTAGCTACGGCCGTTGAACTCAAACCGCAGCGGCCGCGTGCGGTCAATGCGGCTGCCGCCCGCAGCAGTACGCACGCCACTCATTGAAGTACCTTCGCCCGGCGGGCTGCGGTGTTAGCTAGTCTGGGGCGGCCCGGCGCGGCGCTTACTCGAGCACCTTCGCCTGACGCCTGCGGTAACGAGTGCCTTGGGAGCGGCCCGGCGGCGCTTACTGGAGTACCTCCGCCCTGCGGGCTGCGGTGCGAGCGCCTTGGGAGCGGCCCGGCGGCGCCTACTCGAGTGCCTCCGCCCTGCGGGCTGCGGTGCGAGCGCCTTGGGAGCGGCCCGGCGGCGCTCATGCACCACCCCCGGCGGCTGCGGGCGCGTCCGGGTTCTCACCCGGCTTGTAGAACTTCGAGAACACATAACTCACGGTGTTGCGTTCGGCATTGAACCAGCGCCGGCAGCCGGAGGCGTGCAGCCACTGTTCGCGGTGGTCTCCCTTGGGGTTCTTGCGCATGAACAGGTAGTCGCCCCACTGTTCGTCGCTGAGTGTGTCGGTATCCAGCGGGCGTGCAATATGCGCTTCTCCGCCACAGCTGAACTCGCTCTCCGCGCGCGGCCCGCACCAGGGGCAGGTGATGAGTAACATGGTCTGGATTCCTAGTGCGCGACGCCAGCAGCGCCGTGCTCGTCGATGAGGTGGCCGGTACTGAAGCGATCCAGGGCAAACGCCGCATTCAGCGCATGGGGCCGGTCCTGCGCCATGGTGTGCGCCATTACCCAGCCCGAGCCCGGTGTCGCCTTGAAGCCGCCGGTGCCCCAGCCGCAATTGAAGTAAAGGCCCTTGATATGGGTCTTGGAAATGATCGGGCAGGCGTCCGGCGCCACGTCCACGATGCCGCCCCATTGGCGGTTCATGCGGACCCGGCGAAAGATCGGGAACAGCTCGCAAATTGCCTGCAAGGTGTGCTCGATCACCGGGAAACTGCCGCGCTGGCCATAACCCAGGTAACTGTCGATGCCCGCACCAATCACCAGGTCGCCCTTGTCGGACTGGCTCACATAGGCATGGATGGCGTTGGACATCACGACCGTATGCAGCACCGGCTTGAGCGGCTCCGACACCAGGGCCTGCAGCGGGTGGCTCTCGAGCGGCAAACGAATACCGGCCATGTCGGCCAGCACCGTGCTGTGACCGGCCGAGACGATGCCGATCTTGCGGCTGTTGATGCTGCCGCGTGTGGTCTCGATTCCCGTCACCGCGCCGCTTTCGCGCCGGATCCCGACGACCTCGCAGTTTTGCAGGATGTCCACGCCCAGCGCATCGGCGGCGCGCGCAAAACCCCAGGCAATTGCATCGTGGCGCGCGACACCGGCACGCGGCTGGAACGACGCGCCCATCACCGGGTAGCGCAGCGAGGCCGAGGTGTTCATGATCGGAACCATGTCCTTGATCTGCTGCGGGCTGAGCACCACGCCGTCCACGCCGTTGAGGCGGTTTGCGTTCACGCGGCGGTGGATATCGCGCATGTCCTGCAGGGAGTGGCCGACGTTCATCACGCCGCGCTGGCTGAACATGGTGTTGTAGTTCAACTCCTGCGACAGGCCCTCCCACAACTGCAACGCCTTCTCATAGAGATGGGTGGAGTCGTCCCACAAGTAATTGGAACGCACGATGGTGGTGTTGCGTGCCGTGTTGCCGCCACCGAGCCAGCCGCGCTCGACGACGGCGATGTTGCGCATGCCGTGTTCCTTGGCCAGGTAGTAGGCAGTGGCCAGACCGTGCCCACCGCCACCCACCACAATCGCGTCGTAACTGCTTTTGGGCTCGGGGCTGCGCCACTGCTTTTGCCAGTTCTCGTGGTAGGACATCGCGTTGCGCGCGATGGTAAAAATGGAGAATCGGTTCACGTCGGATCCTCTTGCGTGTCCGCTATTCCAACCGATGGGGCGGTTTGTGCGGACTTGGCACTTTCGTGGTGGTCGAGCGGGCGAGTTCGTTGACAGAGGCGTTGGTGTTGACCTTGGCGCGCGTCGCGGCAGGGCGTGCCGGGCAGGGCCTCATGCCGTGGCGGTCGGGCTCTGAACGCGCCGACGGTCCTGCGCTGCGCGCACCCGGGTCGCATCGCAGAACTCGCTGCGCGCCCTGTGGGCGCTCCGCTCGAACAACTGCGATGAGTCAGATGACGAAACGCGCTGCGCGCGCCGACCCGCGTGCTGTGCTCCTCGGCGCCCCGGCAAAATCGCCCCCGCCCGACACGCCCTGCCGCGACGCTGTGAGTCTGGTGTGCGGGGGGTTTTGCTTCGCCCGTTCGTTGTTTGGTACACGCCGTCGTGTCGAAGCAGTACGTGTGACCACCATCGCCCGCGCGCCAGAAGCTCGGCGGCAACGGCGTGCGGGGGTCCGGTGCGGCGCGCCTCTGTGGCGCTGAGGAGCACAGGGCTTGCAGCCAGCGCGAAGCGCGTTCGTCATCTGACCCATCGCGGTTGTCCGAGCACAGAGAGCGAAGCGAACGCAGCGGGTTCCGCGATGCGGCTGCAAGACCGAGCACCGCAAGGCAGTCGGCGCGTTCAGCGCCCGACCGCCACAGTGAAGCGCCGCATCGGGTCGCCACACGCCGTTGCCGCCGCAACCGAAGACAGTCAGCCCCAATTCCAGGAGCCAGCGAAACTGTCCAGGCGATGCCGCTGCTCTCGTCCCCCACATGCGTTGAAGGAGCGATGCGACTCAAGGTGCCTTCCATTTCAGCACTCGATCACATTCACCGCCAGCCCGCCGCGGCTGGTTTCCTTGTACTTGGTCATCATGTCGCGTCCGGTTTCGCGCATGGTCTTGATGACCTGGTCCAGCGACACATAGTGGGTACCGTCGCCGCGCAGCGCCATGCGTGCGGCATTGAGTGCCTTCACCGAACCCATGGCGTTGCGCTCGATGCAGGGAATTTGCACGCGCCCGCCGACCGGGTCGCAGGTGAGGCCCAGGTTGTGCTCCATTCCGATCTCGGCGGCATTCTCCACCTGCTCGGGTGTGCCACCCATGACTGCGGCCAGCGCACCGGCGGCCATCGAACAGGCCACACCGACCTCGCCCTGGCAACCGACTTCGGCGCCGCTGATGGACGCGTTTTCCTTGTACAGCAAGCCGATTGCACCGGCCGTGAGCAGGAAGTCACGAATGCCGGCCTGGCTGGCACCGGGCACGAAGCGCTCGTAATACAGCATCACTGCGGGCACGATGCCGGCCGCGCCATTGGTGGGCGCCGTGACGACGCGGCCACCGGCGGCATTCTCCTCGTTCACGGCCATCGCATACAGGTTGACGAAGTCCAGCGTGGTCAACTGGTCTTTCAGTGCCTGCTCGGGGCGGCTGCTCAGGCTGCGGTGCAGTTCTGCCGCGCGCCGCTTGACCTTCATCATGCCCGGCAGATGGCCTTCGGTACGGCAACCGCGCTCGACACAGGCCTTCATGGTGTTCCAGATGGTGTCGAGGCCGGCATCGATCCCGGCATCGGTACGCCAGGCGTGCTCGTTCTTGCGCATCACCTGCGCAATCGACATGCCAGTGGCGGTGGTGATTTCCAGCAAGGCGTCGCCGCTGGAGAACGGATGCGCCAGCACGGTCGGGTCGACCACCAGACGCGGGTGGTCGGCGCTGGCGTCGGCCTCTTCCTGCGACACCACGAAACCACCACCGACCGAAAAATAACGCCGCTCTTCCAGCACACTGCCGTCGGCTGCAAACGCGGTGAGGCGTACGCCGTTGGTGTGAAACGGCAGTGTCTCGCGGCGCATGAACAACATGTCGCTGCGTTCCTTGAACTGCACCGGATGCCGACCCTCGACCAGCACACGGCCTTCGCTGCGAATGCGTTGAAGGCGGGCCTCGATGCTGTCGGGATCGATGCTGTCGGGCATAGATCCCTCCAGCCCCAGCATGATGGCGGTGTCGGTGCCATGGCCCTTGCCGGTGGCGCCCAGCGAGCCATACAACCTGGCCTCGATACGCGTGGTCTGCGCCAGCAGCTCCTGTTTGCCAAGACGCCGCGCAAACATGGCAGCCGCCTTCATCGGGCCCACCGTGTGCGACGACGAGGGACCAATGCCGATCTTGAACAGGTCAAAAACGCTCAATGCCATGCCGTACCCCCGTTGGAATTGCCAGGCGACTTCATGCCGGGACCGGAAAGCCGCGGCACAGGGCCACAACCTTGTCGGCAACCTGTTTTTCGACCGCCGCATCGCCCAACTTGTCGAGCACGTCGCACATCAGGCTGGCAACCTGCTGGCACTGCGCCACGCCAAATCCGCGTGTGGTGATGGCCGGGGTACCGACACGGATGCCACTGGTGACAAACGGCGACTGTGGATCGTTGGGAACCGAGTTCTTGTTGACGGTGATGTGGGCGCGCCCGAGCGCTGCATCGGCATCCTTGCCGGTCAGCCCCTTGGCGATCAGGCTCACCAGCATCAGGTGGTTGTCGGTTCCGCCCGAGACGATGTCGTAACCGCGCGCCGTGAACACGGTGGCCATGGCACGCGCGTTGTCGATCACCTGCTGCTGGTAGACCTTGAAAGATGGCTGCAGCGCCTCCAGGAACGCCACCGCCTTGGCGGCGATCACGTGCATCAGCGGGCCACCCTGGGTGCCCGGGAAGACCATGGAGTTGAGCTTCTTCTCGATCTCGGCGTTGGCGCGGCACAGGATCAGCCCGCCGCGCGGCCCGCGCAGGGTCTTGTGGGTGGTGGTGGCCACCACGTCGGCAAACGGCACCGGATTCGGGTACAGGCCGGCGGCCACGAGCCCCGCCACATGCGCCATATCGACAAACAGCAAGGCACCAACCTTGTCGCAGATGGCGCGAAAACGCGCGAAGTCGAGGAAGCGGCTGTACGCGGAGAAGCCGGCGATGATCATCTTCGGTTTGACCGCGATGGCCTGCGCTTCGAGTGCGTCGTAGTCGATCAGGCCGGTTTTGGTGTCAATACCGTACTGCTCGGCGTGGTAGAACTTGCCGGAAAAACTGACCTTGGCGCCGTGGGTCAGATGGCCGCCGTGGGCCAGACTCATGCCCAGTATGGTGTCACCCGGTTGCAGCAGCGCCATGAAGACCGAGATATTGGCGCTGGAGCCCGAATGCGGCTGCACGTTGGCCCAGGCCGCACCGAACAGCTTCTTCGCGCGCTCAATGGCCAGCGTCTCGGCCACGTCCACATGTTCACAGCCGCCGTAATAGCGCTTGCCCGGATAACCCTCTGCGTACTTGTTGGTAAGCACACTGCCCTGGGCCTGCATCACCAGCACACTGGTGTAGTTCTCGGAGGCGATCAGTTCCAGGTGGTCCTGCTGGCGCTGCGCTTCCGCGGACATGGCGGCGGCGAGTTCGGGGTCGAAAGTGGCGAGGTCCAAGAATGGCTCCGGTATTTGTGGCAAAGCTTGCTGGATTGTCAGGACCGGCGCGGGGCGCGGTGTCCATGGGACGACCTGCATGGCGCCGGGAGCGACGTATGTATTGTCGGTGCAGCGCGCCATGGGCCAGTCGGGCCAGACCTTTGTCCTTTGGAAAGTACATCGCCGCCTGATTGAGCGCGACAGGCCGCTCCCGGGCGCCCGCAAGGCCAGCACACCCTCAAATTCATCACCGAGACGGGCAACGCGATGATCATCGGAAAGCCAGGCACCGGCAAGAGCCACGTGGCCGAGGCGCTGGCCTACCAGGCCACGCTACAGGGCTACGAAGTGCGCTACGTGGACGCGGACAGCGCTTTTGCGCACACAGTCTGGCCACGGCGCAGAAGCGGGCCAAGCTGCTGCGCGGCTTGCTCGAGCCTGACCTCCTGGTGCTGGACGATCTGTTTCTGGCCCGGCGCATTGCCGACGCAGACGCCGAGATGCTGCAGGCTGCCGTATACCAACGCTACACGCTGCGCAGGAGCATTGTGGTGACCTCCAGCCGGGTCGTGTAGGACTGGGGCAAGTACCTGGGCGACAACACGACGGGGACCACCATCCTGGACCGGCTCATGCACCGATCAACCCTG
>ENA-ORBV01012819-ORBV01012819.1-microbial-mat-metagenome-genome-assembly--contig:-NODE-12819-length-12858-cov-4.765511_pt1 | contig 12858 bp, 10 predicted proteins | sample MGYA00237777_ERZ505514 | MGnify/ENA primary metagenome ERZ505514 (study PRJEB26160, sample SAMN06269048) | microbial mat metagenome | isolation source: Oligotrophic lake microbial mat | place...
GCCTGATCGTCCCCCTCCCCACCGCCCGGAGTCACCATGTTCGTCTTCCATATGATCCCCAATGCCCACCTCGATCCGGTCTGGCTGTGGGACTGGCGTGAAGGATTCGAGGAGGGCATCAGCACCTGCCGCGCGGTCCTCGATCTGATGGACGAGGACACGGAGGTGACGTTCACGCGCGGCGAGGCGGCCATCTACGCCTACCTCGCCGAGCACGATCCGGCGACCTTCGCGCGCATCCGCACGCGCATCCGCGAGGGGCGCTGGGAGGTGGTCGGTGGCAGCTGGATCCAGGCCGACACCAACCTGCCGGCGATCGAGACCTTCGCCCGGCTCTATGCCGAGGGACAGGCCGAGCTGATGCGCCTGACCGGCACGCGCGCGCGGGTGGCCTGGGCCGCCGACAGCTTCGGCCATGCCGCGGGACTGCCCGAAGTGATGGTGCACGCCGGCATCGACGGTTTCGCCTTCACCCGTCCCGACTCGGCCCGCCTGCCCTTAGCCAAGCCCGCGTTCTGGTGGGAATCCCCCTCTGGCGCGCGCGTCCTCGCCTACCGTCCCGCCACTGGCTGGTATGGCTGCGAGCGCCACGAACTGCCGAGCCGCCTCGACACCCTGCTTGGCGATGCCGCGAAGCACGGCATGCGCGACGTCGGCGTGTTCTTCGGACTCGGCAACCACGGCGGCGGACCAACGCGACGCCACCTCGCCGATCTGCGCGCGTGGGTCGCCAAGCATCCCGAGGTCACCCTGCGCTGGGATGGCCTGCACGGTCTGATCGACGCCATCCGCGCCGAGGCCAAACGCAAGCCAGCGAACTGGCTGCCCGTGCATCGCGGCGAACTGGGTCACTGCCTGCGCGGCTGCTATGCGTCGAACCTGCGCTTCAAGACCGCCTTCCGCCGCGCCGAGAGCGAGCTGGTGCGCGCCGAGGCGGCCGATGCGGCGATCGGCGCCCTGGCCCGGCGCCCGCCGGCCGAACTGACCGCAGCCTGGCGCGGCCTGCTCTTCAATACCTTCCACGACATCCTGCCCGGGTCCTCGATCGAGCGCGCCTACGACCAGCAGCTCGATTGGCTGGGCGGCGTCCGCCATCGCGCCGCCGAGGTGCAGCACGCGGCGCTGGTCGCGCTGGCGCGGCGGATCGATACCCGCGTGCCCGCGGTGCCCGAGGACCATCCCCGCGCCCAGCCACTGCTGGCGTGGAACCCACTGCCGCGTGCGTCCTCACGCATGACCGAACTGGAAGCCAGTCTCGACTGGCGGCCGATCTGGCCATACCGCGATCGCGAGGCTGAGGTCCCGCTCCGCCTGCGCGGCTCCGATGGCAAGGATCTGCCCTTCCAGCGCATCGAGACCGAACACCGCAGCATGGCCGGTATGCCTTGGCGCTTCCGCGTGCTTACCCCGCTCGCGGTGCCGGCGCTGGGCTGGGCGGTCGCCGATCTCGGCTGGGTCGAGGGCGCCCAGCCGCCAGCGTGGAACGGCCCGCGCGCCGTCGCCGAGGGCGACCAGACGATCGCCTGCGGCGCTTGGCGCATCGCAGCCAAGCCAGGCGACGCTGGCATCACCATCACGCGCGATGGGCGGGCCTTCCTCGGCGGTGACGGCCTGCATGCCCGCCTTGACGAGGACCACTTCGGATCGTGGGGCGGCATGACCGAGGAGCCCGCGTCGTTCCTCGCGCCCGAGCAGCCGCTTGAGCGGTGGCGCGTCACCCAGGTGGTGGTGCGCGAGCGCGGCCCCCTGCGCGCCGCGCTCTGGGTCAGACTGGCCGGCGCGCGCAGCCGACTCGACCTCGAGCTGCGCCTAGAGAGCGGGCGTGACGCGGTCGATATCCAGGCCCGGGTCTGCCTCGATGAGCGTTCGGCCTGCCTGCGCCTGGTCCTGCCCACCGGCAGCGACGAGGCGACCTATGCCACGCCCGGCGCCACCCTGACGCGCGGGCCGATCGGCGAGGTGCCGGGTGGCCGCTGGGTGCGCTGCGGCGACGTGGGCTTCGCCAGCGATGCGTTGTATTCCTACCAGACCGCGCGCGGCGAACTGACCGCCACCGTCAGCCGCGCCACCCGCTTCGCCGACGACCGCGTGCTGGGCCCCGAGGCCGAGCCCTGGCGGCCGGTGCAGGACACCGGCGAGCACCGCTTCGCCTGCGTACTGGCGCCCGCCGATGCCGACCTCGGCGCCCTCGCCGAGGACCTGGCCCAGCCGGTGCAGACGGTGCCGGTGGCGGCGCGCGCGGGCCGCCTGCCGCGCAGCGGTGGCCTGCTCAGCGTGTCCCCGTCGTCGCTGCGCGTGCTCGCCGTGCGCGCGGTGCGCGGGGGCGTGCTCCTGCGCCTGCACAACGAAGCCGCGACGCCGACCACGGCGAAGGTCCGTTGGCAGGGCAAGGCGGTCGCCCTCGGCCGGATTCCAGCCGGCGCGATCCGCACCGTGCGTCTGGGACGCGGCAAGCCCAAGGCGGTCGACCTCCTGGTCGGGTAACGTCCACCAGCGAGCGTTTCGCGATGTCGGTGTTCCGCTGTGGCCTCCATGCCTCCGCGTGGAGATTCCTGGCGAGGCGGACGTTGGCTGGCACCGTGACGCGCGAACGCCCGTGCGGGCATTCGCCGAGGAACCGTGCCGTCCGAGCTTTCCCTTCATGCTTGGCTTGGCCGTGCCGCGCGCTGGTTCGGGCTGGCCACCGCGGTGGGCGTGGTCGCGGGTGTGGCCGCGGCCGGTTTCCTCGTCGCCCTCGCCCACGCCACCGCTTGGCGCGAGGGACACGCCTGGATCATTGCCCTGCTGCCGGTCGCGGGCTTCGCCATCGGACTGCTCTACCACTGGGCCGGAGCGCCGGTCGCCGGCGGCCTGCACCTCGTCTTCGCCGAGGTGCAGGCGCCGACCCGTGTGCTGCCTCGACGCCTCGCGCCGATGATCCTGGCCAGCACGGTGGTCACCCACCTCTTCGGCGGCTCCGCCGGCCGCGAAGGCACCGCAGTCCAGATGGGCGCCGCGCTCGCCGACCAGGTCGGCCGCCCGTTCGCCCTGGTGGGGCGCGACCGCCGTCTGCTGGTGCTGGCCGGCATCGCCGGCGGCTTCGGCGCCGTGTTCGGTACGCCACTGGCCGGCACCGTCTTCGCCCTCGAAGTGGTCGCGGTGGGCGCCCTGGGCCGCATCGCCGTCGTGCCGTGCCTGATTGCCGCTCTCGTCGGCCATCTCGTCGTGCGCGGCCTGGGTGTCGAACATACGCCCTACCCCATGATCGAGGTGCCAGCGATCAGCGTCATGCTTGTGCTGACGCTGGTCGCGGCCGGCGGCGTCTGCGGCGTGGTCGCACGCGCCTTCGTCGCCGCCCAGCACGCGGTGCAGGCGATCGCCGAGCGCGCCATCGGCTGGATGCCGCTGCGCCTGGCCGCCGGCGGCGCGCTGGTCGCGCTGGCGGTGTACTCGCTTGGCTCCACCCGCCACATCGGGCTCTCCATCCCGCTGATGCTCGATGCGTTTGCCGCTCCGCGCCCGGCAAGCGACTGCGTGCTCAAGCTGGCGCTCACCGCGCTCACCCTCGGCTGCGGCTTCAAAGGCGGCGAGGTCACGCCCCTCTTCGTCATCGGCGCGACCCTGGGCAGCGCCCTCAGCGCGATCATGCCCGGGCCGGGGGTCGCCGTGCTCGCCGCGGTCGGCCTGGTCGCGGTCTTCGCCGGCGCGGCGCGGACGCCGCTCACCTGCGTGGTATTGGCGGTCGAACTGTTCGGCATCGACCTCGCCCTGCCGGCGGCGATCGCCTGCAGTGCCAGCTGGGCGATCGCTGGGCGGGTGGGCATCTACGCACCCAGAGCGATGCCGCCGGTGCTGGAACCGGGCCCGGGGACCAATGCGTAAACCCGGCGGATGACCGCCGGGTTTACTGGAATCATCCGGAATGCGGGTCGCTCAGCCGCCAGCGCCTTCGGCCGCCTCGCCGCCCTCGCCCGAGATCTTGGTGATGCGCTCGACGAACGGGTTGGCGATCTTACCGACGAACTCAAGGACCTTGGCCCGCTTCTCGTCGCTGATGCGGGTGCCGAGCAGATCGGTCATCTCTTCGCGGGTGAGCTGGGCCGGGGTCTTGCCGCCGGTCTGGTGCAGGGTCAGCAGGAGCTTGGCGGCGCATTGCTTAGGCGTCATGGGAAGTCCTCTCAGGTGGGTAGGAGACGTGGGCATGCTGCCCACCGGTCGCGCCGCTTCCACCCCCTCCCGCCCAGGTCGCATCGGAGGTGGTCAAGCGCGAGACGAACGAAGCTATCTGCGCTTGAGGCTCTTGGAGCGACGATGGGTGATGCGCAGGCCGATGCGGGTCGCGACCCGCTCGGCGTCCTCGGCCAGGGAGACGAACGGCCGCGGCTCGGTCGGCGGGTAGGGCGCCAGGGCTTCGAGCCGCGCGAGCAGCGCCAAGGCGGCGAGCCGTTGCGCTTCACCCATCTGACGCACGTTCTGCACGCGCCAGCCATCCTGATCGAGCTCGAACTTGGTGCCGTCCGGGGCAAGGAACTCGACGGTGTGGATGAGGCGATTGGCAGCCATACAGTCTCCGGCTGGGACCTTGGCGATGGGAACACCGGCACCACCGGCAAACCGCGGTCAGCGGCGGGCGCGGCCCTGGCGACCCATCAGCGCCGCGCCGAGGGCGGCCAGCAGCACGGCGAGGCTGGATCCGACCCCGCAGCCGTCACCGCTGTCGCTGCTGGCCACCGCGGCGGCGGCACCAGAGGGCGGCGCGACGTTGCTGATGGTGACGGTGACCTCACGGCTACCGGTCTGGCCGGCGGTGTCGTAGACCACCATCTTCAGCACGTGGGTGCCGTTGGCATATGGCGTGGTATCGAAGGAATTGTGCGCCCCGCCGGCGTGGTAGTGGCCCCCCGTGCCGACGTCCGTCGATCGCAGCACGTTGTCGACCAGGAACTCGGCCTTGGTGATGCCGACATCGTCGCTGCCGTCGCCGAAGAACTCGGCGGCGCTGCCCGACAACACCTGGCCCCCCAAGGGACTGGTGATGGTGGCGGTCGGTGCCTGATCGGCGGCGACCACCAGCTGATATGATTGGCTCGCATCGGGCGCGGTGCCATTGGCCGCCTTCACGGTGACGGTGACGGTGCCGACCGCGGTCGGTGTCCAGCTGATGACGCCGCTGATGGCATGGATGGTCATGCCGGTCGGGGCCGCGGTCAGGCTGAAGGTCGGAACCGGGTTGCCGGTGGCGTTCGCATCGTAGGTGTAGGCGGCATTGACGGTGGCGGTGGTGTCGGCGGTCGAGGTGATGCTCGGCGCAGAGACGTCGTTGTCGGTCGCCGTCACCGTCACGGTGCGGGCCGCGGCGCCCGGGGTCGAAATCGTCAACGTGGCGCTGTCGGTGGTCAGGTCGGCGTCCTCGGCCGCGGCGACAGTCACCGTCTGCGTGGTGGCGAAGTTGGTGGGAGTGAAGGTCAGGCTGGCGCCGCCACTGACCGTGACGTCGCCGTCGCCGGCGGTGCGCGCCGTGCTGACGGCAACGTTGGCCGAGGGGGGTTGTCCGAGACGGACGGTGAAGGTGGTGGAGCCGCCCTCGGCGAGCGTCACGGCGCCGACCGATACCAGCAACTCTTGGCTGTCGTTGTCGGTGGCGGTGACCGCAACGGTGCGGGTGATGAGGCCGCTCGCCGAGGCAGATAGCGTCGCGCTGTCGTTGGCGAGGTCGCTGTCCTCGGTGGCCGTGATGGTCACCGCCTGGGGGGTCGCCCAGGTGGTCGGCGTGAAGACCAGGCTGGCGCCCGCGCCGATGGTGAGATCGGCGTCGCCCGCGGTACGCGCCAGGCTGACGGTGAGGTTCGCCGCTGGCGCCACCGCCAGACGCACGGTAACCAGCGCGCTGCGGCCCTCATTGACGCGCAGCGAGGTCGCCGAGAGGACGATGTCCTGGGTCGTGGTGGTGTTGATCAGGCGGTAGATGGTGCCGCCGTAACTGGCGTAGGTGAGGGCGCCATCCGGCCCGGTGGCCACATCGATGGTCTGCGAGACGCCGGTGATCCACAGCGTGGTGCCACTGACGTTGTTGCCGGCGTCGAGCACCGCGCGCATGACGTTGCCCGAATTGAAGTCGCCGAAGAAGAAGTTGCCGTGGTAGGCGGCCGGGAACGCATTGGCCGAGTAGAAGGTGCCGCCGGTGACGCAGCCGCCGAACGGGCCGCCATTGGTGGGGTAGGCGATCTGCGGGCGGATGTAGCCGATCGGCTGAGTATTCTCGCGCGTGCGGTCGCCGGCATGGTCACCGGCATCCACGCGGAAGATCTGCTCCCAGCCATCGCCAACCACGTTCACCCACAGTTTGCCCGTGGTCGGCTGGAAGGTGAGGGTGAACGGATTACGGCAGCCGCGCGCCCAGATGAAATCATTGTTGGGACCGGTTCCGTCGAAGAACGGATTATTGTTGGGGACCGAGCCATCGAGATTGGCGCGGCCGATCTTCGACGCGAGCGAGCTCAGGTCGCCATTGAGCCCGATACGCGCATCGCCCAGGTCGCCGACCCCCCAATACAGCTTGTTGTCATGCCCGATGCCTAGACCGCCGCCGTCATGATTGACACCGAGGGTCGGCAGGTTGTCGACGATGGTGACTGGTGGGCCATCGGCGACATCATTGCCGTCGCTGTCGGTCAGGCTGACGATGCGCTGGATACGGTTCGAGACCGTGACGAAGACGAACACGCGCTTGTTGGTGAGGAAGTCCGGATCGAAGCACAGGCCAAGCACACCGCACTCGCTGTTGGTGAACGGCGAGAAGGTGAAGAACGGCGTGGGGAGCAGGGCGCCATTCTTGACGATACGCACCGGCCCATTCTTCACCGTGACGAAGAGCCGGTTGGACCCGTCAGGCGCCCAGTCGATGGCGGTGATGCCGCCACTGATGCCCGAGGCCAGGGTGGTTTCGCTGAAGCCCGGCGGCACGGTCGCCGCCGGCGCGAGCGAGGTGCACCCCCACAGGATGGCGGCAGCGAGGAGAAAGGCGCGGCAGCGATCCATGGCCGATTCCTCCGGGGAAGTCCGCCTGAAATAGAGCCTCATCCAGGGTAAAGAACCCGATAGTCGACAACGATCAGCGCCGCGGTGATACGCCCAGTCGTAAGTGGTGATCCAGCTTCAGCGCCCATCCCAGGCGACGTCGACCGCGGCGAGAAAGGCGCGCGCAAGGACGGCCCAAGGTGCACCGCTACCTGGTCGTTTCGCGAGCCAGCCGTAGGTCGCTATCCCCGACAGACTCCTAGCCGCTCCGAAGTCGCTCAGACCCGGCCCAGCCCCTGGGCGAGGTGGTAATAGATCTCGTTCCAGCGCAGCTCGTGGCGCAACTGTTCGATCTGGGTGCCAGGGCCGACGGCGACCAGTTCGATCCCGGCGATGGTCGCGAAGTCGCGCAGGTGCTCGGTGGTCACCGCCTGGCTGAAGGCGGTGTGGTGCGCGCCGCCCGAGTAGATCCAGGCCGCGCAGGCGGTCTTGAAGTCGGGCTTGGGCGCCCACACCGCGCGCGCCACCGGCAGCTTGGGCAGCTCGGCGGGCGGGGCGACGACCTCGACCTCGTTGACCAGCAGGCGGAAGCGGTTGCCAAGATCCATCATCGACGCGTTGAGCGCCGCGCCCTTGGGCGCGGTGAAGACCAGGCGCGCGGGATCATCCTTGCCGCCAATGCCGAGCGGATGGATCTCGAGGGTCGGCTTGGCGCCGGCGATCGACGGACAGACCTCGAGCATGTGTGCGCCGAGCACCAGCGGCTGACGCGGATCGAGGTGGTAGGTGTAGTCCTCCATGAACGAGGTGCCGCCGGGCAGGTCGGCCGACATCACCTTCATCGCCCGCACCAGGGCGCAGGTCTTCCAGTCGCCCTCGGCGCCGAAGCCGTAGCCATCGGCCATCAGGCGCTGGGTGGCCAGACCGGGAAGCTGCTTCAGCGAAGCGAGGTCCTCGAAGTTGTCGGTGAAGCCGGTGAAGCCGCCGCGATCAAGGAAGGCGCGCAGACCAATCTCGATGCGCGCCTGCTCGCGCAGCGACGCGTGGCGCGCGCCGCCCTTACGCAGCTCGGCCTGAACCGCGTAGGTCGCGTCGTATTCCTGGATCAGACGGTCGACTGCGACGTCGCTCACGCCGGCGACCTCGGCGGCCAGTTCGCTGACGCCATGCGCCAGCACCGAATAGCCGAAGCGGATCTCGGCGGCGACCTTGTCGCCGTCGGTGACCGCGACGTTGCGCATGTTGTCGGCGAAGCGCACGAACTTGGCTCCCTGCCAATCGGCCCAGCCGCGCGCCGCCCGCATCCACGCGGCGAGGCGGTCCTGGGCCTCGCCATCTTGCCAATGGCCGACCACGACCTTGCGCTCGAGGCGCATGCGGGTGTGGATGAAGCCACCCTCGCGGTCGCCGTGCGCCGCCTGGTTGAGGTTCATGAAGTCCATGTCGATCGTCGCCCACGGCAGGTCGCGATTGAACTGGGTGTGGAAGTGGACGAACGGCTTGCGCAGGACGGTCATCCCGCCGATCCACATCTTGGACGGCGAGAAGGTGTGCATCCATAGCACCAGGCCTCCGCAGCGCGGGTCGCTGTTGGCGGCAAGGGCAAGCGCGCGGATGTCGTCGCTGGTGGTCATCACCGGCTTGGCGACCAGGGGCACCGGCAGCTTGTTCGACGCATTCAGGCCGGCGACGATCTGCTTGGTGTTGTCGGCAACCTGCTGCAGGGCTTCCGGGCCATAGAGGTGCTGGCTGCCGGTGACGAACCAGATCTCGAGCGGCTTGGGCGTAGTCTTCACGTGCGTTGGCTCCGGGTTGGGATCCGTCAGGGTGCCATAGCTGGATAGGGCGCAATGTGACTTTTGTGCTTGGCGTTCCTGACGAGGGGCATCGCCAGCGCGGCCGCGCCCGACCCTGGTGATCGGCGGGGGCTGGGGGTATGGTCCTCCATGCGCGCGGCGATCCGACTGGTGCTGGCCGCCCTCATCTTGGGCGCGGCGTGGGCGGAAGACCTCGTACCGGCCGACCTGGCTGGGCTGCCGCCGGTTCCCAATCCCTACGGGTTCGACCTGCGCCTCGCCTTGCGCACCCATCTCGAGGACAACTTCGCCCAACACGATGTCGCCCATCTCTCGGGCCGCGAACTGGTCGCGCGCTACCGCGCGCTGACCAGGCCGGAGCCTCCAGACGCCGTGGCGCCGCCCCCGGCTGATCGCCGGCCGAGCGAGGCGGTGAGCGCCGAGCACGCCCGACGCCTGAACATCCTGCTGCAGCTTGAGCGCGAGTATGGCGAACGTCCGGCGGCAGACACCTCCACCGACGAGCTGCGCGCCCGGCTCGACGCCTTGGTGCAAGCCGCGCGCGAGCGTGCGCAGCCGTCAGCGCCACGGGAAGTCGCCCAGCCGGTCAGCACGCTGCCAGTGGATCCCAACGCACCGGCAGCGCAGCCCGCAGACCCAGCGGTGACCGAACTCGACCTGGCCACGCTCACCGATGCCACCGCCGTGCTCGGCGGGGTGGTGATCGCCTTCGACCGCGGCGCCGGCGACCGTCTCGCCGGCGTCTGCTTCAGCGACGACCTCGGCATCCATTTCGCCACCGTGATGCGCCGCTTCGCCCAGGCCATGCAGCGCAGCGAGCCGGCGCGCACTGGCCTGCTCCTGCTTGGCCACGGCAATGGCGTCGACATCGGCGTCGGTGGCGCACATCCGGTCAATCTCACCTCCCACCTGCGCCGGAATGTCGCCGCCTACCACGCCCTGCTTGGCGTCGAGCGCATCGACTGCGTCGTCATTCTTTCCTGCTCGCGCAAGGCCGATGCGCAGTTCACCGCCTTCCGCGATGGGCTCGGCTACTATCCCACGTGGCGCGTGTCGGCGTGGGAGCACACCCTGCAGACCCTGGCCAGCGGCCTGGCCGCGACCGAGCTGGCGCTGTCCCAACCACCCGGAACCGATTTCCGCGCCGCGGTTTTCCACGGCAAGGAGGCCGACGTCGCCTCGCTAGCCGAGGCCGGACAGCGCACCTCGACGCAGTATCTGCAGGTCGATGTCGTCGGCACCGAGATGGTGTTCTCACCCGCCAGGCGTCGTTAGCAGCTGCTCGTGCGCAGCACGGCTTCGCCGCTGGGCATCGGCCTTGGTTGATGCTAAAAAAAATCCATGGGACCCGCCTACGCCACTTCCGATGCCGAGCTTCTCGCCCAGTGCGACGCCACCAGTTCGTCCACGCACAGCCCAGGTGGCCAGCACCGCAACAAGGCCGAATCGGCGGTGCGCCTGCGCCATCGGCCGAGCGGCCTGGTCGCGCAGTGCGAAGCGCACCGCGACCGCGCCGACAACCGGGCCGAGGCCCTGCGCCGCCTGCGTATCCGCCTGGCCGTGCAAGACCGCGGCGCGGCCGACCCGCGCTGGCTGGATGCGCATCGCGTGGGCAAGGGACTCGCGCTAGGACCCGAGAATGCGCACTACGCCCGCGTGATCGCCTGTGTGCTCGATGCGCTGGCCATGGCTGAGGGCCAGCTCGGCGACGCCGCCATGGCGCTCGGCCTATCGAGCAGCCAGGTCACCAAGATCCTCGGGCTGGACAAAGAGGTCTTGCACGCCGCCAACCGCCTGCGCGCCGCCGCCGGGCTGGCGGCACTCCGACGTGGATGACTCGACCGCGTCCAAGGTCGCCGCGACCGGGCATGGCACCGCCGTCCGTGGCCCAAGCATCCGTAGCATGCGCGCGCTCGCATTGCTCGCGATTCTGCTCGCCACGTCGGCCGCGGCGGACGATGGCGAGCTCGTCACCGCCATCCTCCCCTTCCCGGCGCCGCGGCTGAGCGCACGCCTCGACAGCGACTACCGCTCAACGGTCGCGGCCACGGATGGTCGGGGGCGAGTCTCCAGCGCGACGCTCGGTGCGCGCGCCACCGTGCGCGCGTGGCGCGACGACGATGACGAGGTCACCGCCAGCCTTGCCGGCGAGCGAACCAACCTCGACGGCGATCTCATCCTCGAGGACGGCACGCCCATGCCCGGCCGGCTCGATCGCATCGGCGCCAGCACGCGTTGGCGCCGCTTCCTGGGTGACGGGGCCTTGGTCGGATTGACGACGTCGGTGGGCTCGGCCAGCGATCGCCCGGTCAGCGGCGACCACACCGTCGCCGTGAGCGCCACCGCATTCGCACGTTGGCCGGTGCGCGAGCGCGATGCCTGGGTGTTCTTTCTCGCCTATGGCGACGATCGCGGCGACCTCGATCACATCCCCCTGCCGGGCATCCTCTATCAGTGGGTAAAGGACGAGACGCTGACCGTCATCGCGGGCGTGCCCCTGGTCGGCGTGCGCTGGCGACCCGATCCGCATTGGTCGTTTAACGCCGGGGCGACCATCTTCGCCACCGCCAATGCTGAAATCGGTTGGCTGCCCCTGCCGACGCCAGCGCTGCGCCTGCGCGCGGCGGTCGCCTGGCGCCATGACCAGTGGACGTTGAGCGAGGTCGGGGGCGATGATGACCGCCTGGTCCTGCGCGAGCTGCGCGCGATCCTTGGTGCCGAGGTCACGCCCCGCCCCGGACTGACGATCGATGTCGCGGGTGGGCGGCTGTTCGCCCGCCGCGCGTTCCTCGGCGAGGATGCACGCGATGACGGCGATGCGATCCGGCTCGATGACGGGTGGTATGCGGCGGCTGGCGCCAGCCTGGGCTGGTAGCGTCGCGCGGCGGGTTGAACAGCCGTTCACCCGCGACGGGCGATGTCGCGGACGATGCGCAGGTGGTGATCGACCTGGATGGTCGCGAATCGCAGCCACTGCGACCGCTTCAGTCCACCGAAGGCGGGATGCGCGCTGCGTTCGGGGGCGGTGGCGATGGCTGGAAGATGCGCGACCAGGGCCTGATGGCCGGCCACAGCGGCCGCCAGGTTGGCGTGCAGCGCGGTGGCGTCGACCGGTTGCGGCATGGTGAAGGCTGACGCGCGACCCTGCCCGCGCGGAATCCAACCAACCGCCAACCGGATGCGGCCGAGCACGGTGATATTCGGCGCAGCCTCGGCCGGAGCGCTGCCAGCCAGCCGCGCGGTGATCCCGAGCTGCGCGCGCAGCAGGTGATCGAGATGCTGACCGATCGACCACGCCGAGACCGCCGGCGCGACGCGATCGGCCTGCCCGATCCAGGCGGGAACCGCCGCGAGCGCCTCGCCCAGACGCCGGTGGGCGGCAGTCACGCCGCTCGGATCGGCATCCCAGGCGCCCAGCCGGCGATCAAGAACGAACGTGCCGAACGGCACCACCGCCGCGATGGTGGCCAGCACACCGCGCCCCAGGGACCAGCGCCGCCGCGCCACCACCACGCCAAGCACCACCAGGAAGGCGAGGAACAGCCCGCCATGCACCGAACCGACGATGCGCACGGCGAGCGGCATGTCGGCAGCGTACTTGAGCGGCATGGCGATGCCGAACAGCGCCACGCAGGACAGTCCTTCGGCGAACCCGATCCGGCGCAGGAGGGTGACCACGGGGCTGACCGGGGTAGGCATGGGCGGCATGGGCGGAATGGGCGGAATGTAGGGCATTTGGGCGGCATGCTTGCCCAGCCGATCGGACAGGGCAAGGCTCGAGCCGACAAAGCATCGACATGCGATGCCCAGCAGAACCATCACGTTGGAGCATCAATTTCTCCAAGCAAAGAAGCGCAGTAATCAGGCGAGCGTGGCCCAGCTGCACGGCGGAAGGCCGGCGTCCTCTCGGATGTCTGCTCGGATGTCTGCTCGGCGATGCACGCCTGCGCGGACATCCTGCCGGACGTGATCACCTGGGGCCCTGGCCCAGGTGATCGCGAAGACACTCTCGCACTGATGCTCGGCGCTACGCGCCTGCGCCCTC
>ENA-ORBV01012820-ORBV01012820.1-microbial-mat-metagenome-genome-assembly--contig:-NODE-12820-length-12858-cov-4.643142_pt1 | contig 12858 bp, 5 predicted proteins | sample MGYA00237777_ERZ505514 | MGnify/ENA primary metagenome ERZ505514 (study PRJEB26160, sample SAMN06269048) | microbial mat metagenome | isolation source: Oligotrophic lake microbial mat | place...
TTATTGGAGCGTCCATGCGTGTTTGAACATGTTTGTAATTCCCGCCAAAAAAACTCCCTCCAGCATTCTGGAGTCAAAATTTTCTTGTGTAAAAGTGGTTTGGAATCAAAAGCAGCCGATGAGGGGAGAAACCATGGTAGGTCGCGCACGAGCAACAAACCAGCACGCAACAACAAACGACAACAAGAAAACCCCAGATGCACAACAGCTAAATTAATCACTCTAAAAATTATGTCTGTTCTGTTTACGACCAGGTTGCATATTCCATATAGTAACTTCTGTCTCTGGTACCATTGATTTGGAAGCAAGAACAATAGACGCAACAAGATTGAAGAGAGAAAATGTCGTCTCCTCCGACAATGTTTGTGTTTGGAACCATCCACAACAATAATGATGACGATGACGAAACGGACGACGAAATGCCTCCCCTCGAGGAAGCTCGTCCCACCATACGAACGACTTCGCTGTTCTCATCTGCCAGTACTCCTCCGGCACCTGTAGTAACGCCATCCTCCTCTTCTTCGTCAACGGCTACTCCTCGCAACGACGCTACAAGTAGTAGTACTACGACTCCCGTGGTCGTACACCACCGCAACAGCCACACGGCACCCAGCAGTGACAATGTGTTCCCTCCCCTGTCGACAACATCGGCACGTCGGATTGTTCATGCGATTCGACCTCCTACTTCTGTGCCTGCAACATCAGGTGGCGGTTGTGCAGCTGCTCCCGACTTTTCTACGGCGGCTGCCATGGAGGCCATGATTGCCATTCATAATACTACTAACAACCATGCTGCTGCAACTCCAAGCGACGAAAACGACGCCACAGACAATGACGAAAACGACGACGATAATAGTGAGGAAGACGACGACAGTGATGAGGATGAAGATTACGAAGAGCATTCCCATTCTTCTTCGGAGGATGATGACGAGGATGATGATGATGACGATGAGGAGGAAGATTCCAGTGACGAGGAGAGTGGCGTGCCTCCGGAATTCTATGACCTGTTTCGTTTCATTCAAACACAACACGACCATGACGACGATGGTGATCACGACGATGACAATGACAGTGGTCCTTGCACCTGTCACCATTGTCTCTTGGAACACTTTGGATTGGATGACGACGATGAGGAGGAAGAAGAAGAGAATGACGACAAGGTTGACTCGAATGACCAAGACAACAACAACACGGCGTCTACGAGTCCACCACCCACGCTTTTGAATCCTCACGGCAGTCCTTGTGCCGTGTGTATGGAATCGGAAACCACACACCGCCACTTTGTGGCCTTGCCGTGTTGTGGGGATGCTTGTCATCAAAAGGAATCGACCTTGTCCACACGCTTTTGCCATGCTTGTCTCGTCAAGTATTTGGCCAAGAGTGGGATTCCCTTGCCACCCATTTCGACAGCTTCCGCCGAAAAGAATGTGAATGGACACACGCCCATGGAGGAATTGCAAGAATTGGAAGTGGTAGGCGAATGTCCTCGCTGCAAACATTTGCTCGTGCTGGGGGCGCATATTCTTGGTGGTGGCAGCCACGACGACAGCCACAAGAAGAAAAATGTCGAGCATTTAATTTTCAAAGCCCAAATACGACACATGCTGTGGTACATTGGAGGCAAAGACAGTGGGAACTATCGACCTCATTTATTGACCTTGGCCTGGGTCAATCCTCATTACATTCCGACGGAACTCCTTTTGAATGATTCCAATAGTGAAGACAAAATTGCGCATTTATGTCAATGGGGCGTCTTGCAGAAGCAAGGAACTATTGTTGTTCGATCCAACAACAACAGTTACAAAGCATCCTTACAACAGACACAGCAGCGGCTTCGTTCCTTGGCTGTAACGCAATGGGGACGCATGCGACAACCCCTCAAAGACTTTTTGCGAACCAAAATAGGAATGGACACGGCATGGACCAATTCCAACAACAACAACAACAACGATTCATCATCGTTGCCACAAGCATCATCCTTTGATTCTTTCGCCAGCCAAAGCAGTTACAGTGCCCGACGACGCTCGGCCATGGAAGCCATTCACAATCTCAATGCCAAAGAGCAAGCGGAAACCGTCTATGGCATGTCCCCCATTCTGCAACGGGAATTGATTTCTCTCATGCTGGCCTTTGTGGAAATTGATTCCGACAATGACATGGTCATGCGGACGTGTCGCAAACTGGAAGGCGACGACAAGCAACAAAATGCCCGCAAACATTGTTTGATGGTAGCCCTCAATTGTGGTGCCTCGGGGTGGATGGCCTTGACCCAAGGTCGTTGTGTCCGAGCCTTGCGCCTTTGGAATCGAGGATTGACCTTGGGACTTTTGGCACTGCCCTGTAAGATTTTACCCGTGTGGGTCGTCGTCGGGGAGGAGGAGGAGGAGCCGTCATTGGCGCCGTCGTCGGACGATCGTCATGATGAGTATTGTTGGAAGGCTGCCACGGGATTGAATATCTTTCTACTCTATGTGACGGGTTGCATTGGCTTACAGCTGGTGTGGGTGGTGTACTATCTTTTGCTAGGCTTTGGTGTGGCCAAACTGGTCGGATCGTACTTTGTGCCACAACCATTGCTATGGAAGCGTCACATGCGCACCGCGGTTGTGATGTGGTATGTGTACCAAGCCTACTTGTACTATCAATCGTTGTTCCCAGAGATGGCGATTGTGGCTGCCGACGACCCTACCGTCGCCAAAGCCACGGAAGAAGTAGTATTACTGGTTGAAGATGATCCTTTGTTTCGTAAAATGGCATCGTTTTTCGGGGTAGAAGCAGATGACGCTTGGGAGGCAGCACATTCTGTCGGTCAGGAACTGTAAGGACAGAGAGAAGCGTCTACTGTTTCTACGGAGTAACATTACAATAGGAATGTATTTGAAGCTTGGAACGAGATTTTCGGGCCTATGTGGGGACTGCTTTCGAAGCTGTGTGCCCTGCACTGTTGCACCACACTAAATGCCCTGCTAGGTCGTTGTGGCTGCATAAAACGCTTTATAGTTCTTTAATGGAGTAATCCAGAGACAAGCCACATCAAGTCTCCCACAGCTTGCTACAGTGTACTGCACAGTATGAATATACGTACATCACTCACTTGTCAGTTCTCTTCTCGAAGGAGATAGTCACCGTAAATGGCATTCAATAATTCTTCCTTGGAGGAGACCTCGGCGCTAAAGTCGTCCATCACTCCTGTAATATTGTGAAGGCCCTTTTCCTGTAGGACCGCATGGATAGTGGAAAGTTTATGCACCAGGGCCCCCTTCTCTTTCGCAATGAGAGTATCAATGAGCTCGTCGTCGAACTCAAAGTACTCTGGAAAGGAATTACCCTCGCGCTTCGAGGTGATTTCATGGAGCGGACTCATCAATATCGTCTCAAAGACCTTAGAGGGTGGTGTGGCCGAAAAGTATTTAAGAACCTATATAAGAGATAGAAAACAAGAGGTGTAAATCATCGTTGCATCGAGAAGTCTAGGTTCTACAAACCAAGTCCAAAGACAAACCTTGTTGACCTGGATTGATCCTGATGACAAAGCATTCTTTTTTAGCGCCTCGTAGGCCTTGTCAACCATTCGCCCGGTAAGAAGTGGTGCATAGTCAAAGACAGGATCTACTACCTCTCCTTCAGCCCAAAAAGTGAATTTATCATAGACATCGGCAACTAGGCAACGAATGTTGTGATGAATGAACTTTGCAGCGTCAAAGTCAATTTTAGGATCGTATCCATGTGGCTCAGCCTCAAATAAATGACGACTTGTCCCTGCCAATGCAACATGCGATGCCATGATCTTGTTGCCTTCGTATCCATCAAAGATAACAGTCATTATTGGCAGATCCAAAACCTCCTTTAGACCAAACTTCAGGTTTCGGATGGGTAGGTTTTTAATGTCAAGATTTGGTAGTATGATGTCAAAGCCCTTCTGGTCAAAATACTTGATGGATCTAGCAATTTCCACAGAAAGAGGTCGAGCGCTCTTGTCGTTTGTTTCGTCGGTACCACAAAACAAGTGTTTGAAACTATCGGTATCAAACACAATGCAAAGTGACTCGAGACAATACTTGGCTGCCGCGTCGAGGACCACCTCGTTGTCTTTCACAGCAAGGCGAGTGCAGTGTGGCAAACATCCTGCCAGCATATCCTCCACACTGGCATATGGAGCAAACGTGAATTGAAGAATAGTTTCTTTATAGGTCATTCCTCTTCCGGGAACAATGACAGTAATGGTACTTTGAGACCGCGTTATCGTCACCGCCTGGATATCGAAGAGAGCTTCCCTATGCCAAGCCCCTTCTTTAAGCTTCAAGTTCTTAATTTCGATGCGCTCGTTTTCCTTCTTAAGAAAAGTGATCACGTTGCGAATAAACTGCTTCGCTGCTTCCAAGCATTTCTGTGGAGATTGGGCGTATTCTTCGCCAATCAGTCGGAGGTCCCAATCTCGGATGGAATCTTCTTGCTTCGTGACTATGTCCACTAGCGCCCCACCATAAAGAACAACAGAATTCACCTCGTCAAAAGCACCCACGGCTGTCAAGAGGTCAAAAGTCAATCCTTTGTTATGCGTTTGTATCGCTGCGAAGAAGGCCTTGTCTGAAGCATAGGTATGGCGTGGGGTAAATCGATGAGGTCTAGTGAGGGTTGGCCAACTAAAGTCCCAGCTACGGTAGGAACGAAGATCCGACAGAGAATGATAGGTTGTCTTTCTGGAAGACAAAATGGATTGGAGCGTCTCAGATTCCGTTGCGACTTCCTGCTGTGGGCATTCCGCTTCTCTCTCTGCCACGACGCTACTGAAGCGCTTCAGTTTGCTTCCAGCAAAGGCCTTGTCGTTATTAGAGGAAGATGGGGTTGAAGGCGAAACGCCATGAGTTGCGTGAAAGAAGGGGCCGAGAAGGACGAAAACTAGCAGCATGTTTTTCATCTTGAACGTAGTCACAAGCGTCGTTGAAAAACAATGACACCGCTGCAAAATTGGCTCCTTGACATCAACAAGTGGCAAAATTCCACTCTTTATTATTACAGTTGTACACGTGTTGATTTTGTCGGCATGAACATTGTTTCTCCACCTTCACAGGAAAACCTGAACTTCATTGATGGCGCAACTGGGATTCTCTTCAAGGCGGTTTGCTCACCTTTAAGGAAATGTTCCACGTTACCTTTCATATTTGGAACCCCATTGTGTGCTTTGAGGGGCAGAACCTTGCTGTCCGCCTGGCTTCCTTTGCAAAGCGGTTTGCTCACATTTAAGGAAACATGTTCCACGTTGCCTTTCATATTTGGAACCCCATTGTGTGCTTTGAGCGGCAGAACGGTTGCTGTCTGCCTGGCTCCCTGTGCGAGCAGGTCTTCTCTTGGCATGGGCAATGTGAAATGCCCCAGCAGTTGGCACTCCCGAGAGCAATGCTCTCTTCTCCACTACTAGCACTAGCTAGTGAAATCTTCTGCCTCCACGCAGCTACGAGGGCTGCATTTTTAGAAATCACTGCACTGACTGCTGACTGCTGTGCACCCTTGTGGTGTGCAGCCTGCCTGTCCTGTGTCCAGTTGCAGTTTTGCTGAGTTCCCTTGTTTGAATGACTCAATGACACTGAGTTTGCTAGCCATGGACCTCTCAGAGTCAGTGGACCAGCCCAAGCGCAGAAGGGCTTGATGCATCATCTGTGTGACTCAGATCCCACCCCAGAAGCACAAGCTGGCACGCAGGCAACCAAAGAGCTCCAGACAGGTGCTGTTGGAGAGACACTAGCAACATGAGCCTTCTTCAGTGGATCTGCATGCTGACAGTGCTTTTCACATTTTGCCGTGGCACAATGTCAGAGAGAGGATGCACAAAGAACTTTCCCCTTGGGTGGCCTCAATCATGGCCGGGGCAGAATGTTCTTTGCAACCGGGAACAGGACTGCATGGCTGCAACATCAAGTCATGATGTCTTCCAGCAACACAACCATGCATCAATTGCTTGAAGAAGAGTTCAAATTGACATGATGCAAAACTGAGATGTTGATGCTATCAGAAAGCTTGTCCTTTGATTGGCAAGAACAGCAGTGCAAAGTTAGGCTTTGGAAAAATTGTTGGTTGTCGTGCTTTGAGCCATTGGCAACATGAAGCATGCCAAATGCTCTCAGCCAGTAGAACTGTTCCTTCTTTTTCACGCAGCAACATTTGAGGCAATGAGTGTGCCAGCATTTGTCCTCAGGAGAGAAATCGACACTGTGGGAAAGATCCAAACAAACATTGGATCAAATTGCTAGCAGTTGATGATGCAAGGACACAAAATTGGATAATGCATGGTTTCAGAGTGAAATCAGAAAACAAGCTGTGGCAATGAAAGTTAGCACACCACACAACAGGCAGAGCAACAGAGAGCACACAGTTGCCTCTCTCTAAGCTTTGTCACATGGAAGGGAACTGAAAGGGCATGAGAACGGAAGGATTGATTGCCAAGCTGATTGTCTGATTACAACACAACCCTCACTTGCTGTGACTAAATTGTTTAGGTTTGCAACATGATCATTTGGCCTAATGGACCTCCAAAGATGTCAACAGATTCTACAAACATAGGATTCTGGTGCATGCTGACATTGTGTGTTTTTTCACCATAAATTTGGAGGATGCAATCAACAACATTTGTGTTGGATGTGCAAATTGACATGCAAACAAGCAGCAGTCACTCATGGCAAAAGACTCCAGGATGTCACTAAAGAGAAATCCAAGAAACTTTGTAAGCTTAGCATCATGTTTGTTTCTGGTTGGTGTTCCATCTGTCTGTGATCCAGGTGATGACTGAAATCAGTTTGACATGACCTTCTTTGCCTTTTCTGCCTGTCTGCTTCACTCTCATTTTCTCTGTCTTTGTTCTGACTTTATTTTTCCAGTTTTCAACAGCCCAAGCAACATTCCATCTTCAAGGGGAAAATCTCAAGTGATCCATGCTTTTTGTTCAGTTGAGCAGTTCAGCATCTGATTTGTTCGGCGATGTCATCTTGCCTTCACCCTCTTTCCTCACATCTGACATCCCATCAGAACTCTGTCAATTCTTGATGCATTGGTGTACTTCTTTAATGTGATTTTTGGTCTTGTTGCTACTAGTAGTAACAGAACTTCCAAAACAAAAGCATGGCCAATTTCACACAATGAATGTGAAGATGAACAGGCCCACACTCCATGGGCTCTGGCACCGGACCCACACCTACTCGTACTGTAGAATTCGGCCCCACCACCTATCAACGCACCCATCGCGAATTAGATGCACGTCGCGATTTGCTGCAGCCACTTGACAGGTACTACTAGTCATCGCCTGTATCTTTCCTCCATGAGATGCTAAAGCGGCAATTTAAAGCTCAAAATAAAACACCCGATAGTGTTGGAGACAAAGAGCCGGTCTGGGACAAGTTGAAAATCAATCTATATACAGCTGGAGGTGGAAGGAGAAGAAAAATCTGAGTTTTTCCTCCCTTTCCTGCACTGCGTCGGATACAGTGCTGGAACGAAGAACAAATAAATAATCCATCACCACAATCATGGCCACGTTATTAAGCGACACCCCCAGTCAAGCCACGGAGCGCCAGCGCATGCTACAACAAGTCGCCTATAATTATTTGCGTCGCTTCGAAGGCAATCCTACACAAACGGACTTTCATGGAGAATTCTTTGTAACGGACGATGCCTTTGCCGACCGTCTCGGCATGGCCCTTCAACATCGCGCCAAAGATGATGCGGCACCTCTGAAATTCTTGTGCCTCAATTTTGGAACCTGGACCAAATGGGGCGCCCATGAAATTATCCAATTCTTGGAACAAACCACCACACTGGAAGAATTGGATTTGACCCATGTCATGTCCCCCGAGGAAACCACCATGACGTCGTCGCGTACACTGGCCAGTATTGTGGATGCCGTTGCGGCCAATCAACACTCGTCGCTCAAGGAAATATTCCTTCACAAAGTCAAATTGGACGGAAAGAGTCTCGATGCCTTTTGTCGGCTCTTGGCGCATGCGTCTTCCATTCAAACGCTCAAAATCCAAGAAGGTTTTACCTTTCGATCGGATTTGGAATTGGATAAAATGGGCAAAGCCTTTCAATCGATTGAATCCATTCAAGAAATTGGCTTTAGTGGCGTTCCCAGTGCTTCTTTGGAAGCCATTGTCCTTCATTTAGGCAACAACTGTCCGTCGTCGCTGCGGTGTTTGAGCTTTACCGGTGGGGACCGACAGCAACTGGATTTGGATCTGACGGGTCTGGATACCCTACTGAAATCTCCAACTTGCCAACTAAAGGAAATCAATCTCATCAGTCTCAGCTTGTCTCAGGAAAGCACCGAAGCTCTGTCCAATGGATTAATAGGAAATACATCGGTCCAAAAGATTTGTTCCAGAAAATGTAGCTTCCACGAGCCAACCCTGGAGCGATTGCTACAGGAAACTACCAACTTGCAATCAATTAACCTTGACTTTGAGCTTGTACAAGATCAAGCAGCAGTCATTAATGCGCTTCAAAGCAACGCCTCCATTACATCCTGTGAACTACGAAATTTAGTGGGTCCTTGTGGAGAAGCGCTGCAAACGGTCTTGTCGCGCAATCGATCCTTTCGAAAACTTGTGTTGCGGCTATCCAACAATACATCTCTATCACCTCTGGATAATGAAACGGTACGACAATTAGCGCAAGGTCTACGGGTGAATCCAGTCTTGCAAAGTTTGTCACTGGAAGGCGTGAAGCTGGAAGATGAAACCGTCCTGAGCCTTGCTCAGGCCCTCTGTCCTCCCGACAATAACAGTGAAGGAGAAACAGAAACCGTGTTCTCTCCATTAGACATTCTTGTCTCCATCCATGAAACCAGCGTGCATCATTTCTTTGAACCTCTCCGACATCCAAAGTGCCGTTTACGATATCTCTCCTTGATTATTGAGAATTTTCAGCCCATTATTGACACTACTACGGACGGGGACATACCGCAACCATCATCTTTCGGACTCGCAGGTCTTCTGGAAGCCCTGGAAGAGAATACGAGCGTCGAATGTTTGTACCTCAAACCCAAAGGATTGGATTTTCCCAATTTGTTTACCCTTCATCAAGAAGGATGGCAACGCCTATCCAAATTATTGGCCCAATCCTTGCCGGCCACGACGGCATTGAAACGGTTGGACTTGGATTTTGGATGGCATGCCCCCGGTGGTGACAACTCGAGGCATGCCAATCGCAAATGCCTGGCGTCGGTCCGTGCTGATATTTTATCGGGATTGTCTCAAAACAAGAGTCTACAGCATATCCAATTCAATTGCAGCATGTACGATCTTCGAACTCTTCAAGATATAGGTACGTGCTTTACGTGATTCCTCTTGCCACCACTGTACTGTTGGCTGCTGCATCGTCGACCATTATTTGTGTCTTTGTCTCGTACATGTACTCACTTACTCATCCACTGCCCTTTTTGTTCTTGCGCGTGCCTGTATAGATTTTATCAAACGCGTGGCATTCTTTGGTATGCGCAACCGATTGCAAGAAAAGTTGCAAACCTTGGACCAAAATACTTGCGCTGTAGAACGATTGCAGCTGGCCGATTGCATCTTGAAGGAGGAATTGGATCATCGTCTTCCCTGGACCTTAAAGCTGTGGAAAGCCGATGCGAATCGTCTTCATAGACTCAATCAACTATCCTTGGCGTATCATTCGTTACGGCATATGCCCCACGTCTGTGTCTTGGTGCCGTCCGAAGGTCAAGAAAAAGAATAGCGAAAGAATAGCGCACCTCCTCCGTAATACTAATAACTTGGTTTATATTTTTGAATCAAACGTGTCAAAGGTAATACTATCAACCGCATGGCCCCGAGCGCAAAAAGAAGGGGCTCGAAAAACTGATGGCAAAATCAACTTGGGAACAGCTGGCTCCCGTGTAAACGGAAACAGAGTCTATCACAAACACGTTTTTCCACGATCGCCCAAAGTTTCACGTTGACGCCGAGATCGCGACGACTCAAAGGAAAACGATTCTTCCACGATCGAAAAAGTTTGACGCTGAGATCGTGACGACTCCAACAGTCGAATGGGCTCAACCAATTGGTCCCAGCGTGTAAAGAGAATCTATTCTTCCACGATGGCCTCTCGAGTAACTTTACTTCGATACGAACACAGCTGCAGCACGTTCATTATTCAATAACAGAAAAAAATCGAAAGTTTTTCCCGCAGCCACCGATTCTCGCATTATTTCAGTTCTTTCAACAAGATGTCGTCCCGACACAAAATCGTCGGCACGGGTAGTTTTGGCCCGCAAGAGTTTCTTTCAGAGGAGAAGACAATGGTTTTCACTTTTCGAAACTTTGAACGCCTCCAGGAGAAGAAAGGGTATCGGAGCACTGCTGTTGCTTGTCATGGTCATCAGTGGAGAGTTGAGTTTTATCCTTGGGGGTATAATGACGAAGCAAAAGAAAATGAGAGGGTTTCTCTGTTTCTTTTTTTGAGTGACTTTCAAGAACCGACCAAAGTAGAATTAACATTTCGCTTCGGAGAAACGCAGGGCAAGTTGGAGCATCTTTTTGCTGCAGAAGACAGGGGTTGCGGCTTCACGGATCTCATATCACGCACCGACGCAATCAGCAAACTTGATAAGGATGGTTCTCTCACCGTGCATGTGGACTTGCGCTGTTGGCTCAAATCAAAACCAATCTGGCGGCCTGAGAACGCTCTTCAAGAAAAACTGCGCAGACTCTGGGGCGCCGACAAAGGAACAGATGTTACCTTTAGGCTTGATGGTGGTGGTATTGTTCGTGCTCATCGCTCTGTACTCTCCATCCAGTGCCCCGACCTTTATGATATAGTGGAGGAGGCAGGCAGCAATGGGGACATTGAGATTGACAACACGGACGCAGATCTCTTTGCTTTGTTTGTTCGTTTCATGTACCATGAGAGCCTTCCCACGGACTTTGATTTAGAAAAGAATGGATTTGAACTCCTCAAACTCGCTAATCGGTTTGGCTACAGTGATCTCAAGATACACATTGAAGCTGATTTGGTGGGTTCTGATTTGTTGACGGTGGAGACTGCAGCTGACTTTCTGTTGCTTGCAGATGCCAACGATTGTGCCCTTCTCAAGGAGGCTGCCATGGACATGGTGGTGGCGAATCAGGTAGAGATCACGAAGAGCAATGGTTGGAAGGCCCTTAAGGAATCGAGCACCCTGCTTGCTGACGTTTTTGAGCAACAAACAGCTGCATCAGCCAGGGAGGACAGCAACACAGTCTCTGCACTGCGAAAGAGATGTGCTGAGATGGGGTTGGAGGTAGATGGAACCAAGGAAATGCTACGCAAGCGCTGTGAGGCGGTAGAGAATACAGTATGAGCGGAGAAGAGGCATAGATGAGCTGACAGAAATATTTAGCTGACTACGAGAGAGGCCCAGAATGGAATACAGCAGGGCATATTGTTTTATATCATCATAACGTATGCATAATACATATTTAAAAGTAGCATGATGACTTCATTTGTGACATTGCAGCAGTTTATAATAATTATACTGTAGTAAACGCAATGCGTTGCAAACGCTGTTGAGGCCAGTCTGGTTCAAAATGAGAGTCGATCCGAGGACAGCATTCGCTGCTCCTCATTGCCAGGAAATCTTGTTTCCGGTGCGTGCTCTTTGGGTTGCAAGTTGGCACCCTAACAAACTGATATACAAAGGAAAAGAAACGTACCAGGCAGACCAAAGCAAAGTTTCTACTATACTGTGGCCAAGATGTGTCAGTTTGCGAATTAAAAAAAAATGTTAAGTCTACTTTGGTTAATCTTCATTTTTTTGTTGCTAGCTCAAAAAAGTTGTGTGTGTTTTGCTTTAGGCGAATGTACTCTATACGGTAATGTCCTGCACTGTAGGTATCCACCATGCGACTACATGACGAGTCCAGGTGCAAACATGACTCCCGACAAAATAATGTAGTTTTTGATGCGGGACAGACTGTGGGTGGAGGAGCTGTCCGTGGTGGCTGTGGTGGGCGCCGCATCACTCGTCGTGTCGCTATTGCTGCTCGCGCTGTCACTCGCCGCATCGGTTGCAGTGTCTTCTTCATCTTCCATGTCAGTATCGGTTTCCAGTGGTGGAGGAGTCTCATCACTCTCATCTGTATCCGTCTCAACTGCAGCATCGTCGGAGGGAGGACCGTCCAATCGTTCGGCCGAAATGATATAGGACAATTCTGGAAATTCTTGTTGCAAATAAAAGGTCCCTTCGGTTTGCATGCGATATTGATCGGGACCATTGCCTTCGGGGGCACCCTCGCCGTAACCAGCATAAAATTGGTTGACGACTTGCATATCCCGCTCCGAGTAGAGCTTGGCAAAGGGTGCAAAGCCGGCATCGTCCAAGAACAAATTGTCGACCAAATTGACAAAGACTTGTGTTGTACGAGTATTGGCACTGGCCATGGCAAACGACAGAGTTCCAGCGGTATTACTCTCCAACACAGGTTCATCCATCAAGGTTTGATCCATCCAAAAGTCGGCCACTTCGGGAACGCCGCTAATTCCAAATTGGACAATAAAATCGGGCAAGACCCGGAAAAACCGAACGAGATTGTTACAGGACCCATCATCGACCAATTCCAAAAAGCGTGCGGCACCAATGGGAGCCCATTCGGGATGAACTTCCACCACAAAGGAATCGGTAGTACTGTCATCCATTTGGACATTGAATTTCACATATTGGACAGCATTAGGATCGATGGTGGTAGTATTCTCCGACTCTTGCCCCGACGTCAATGTTGTGCCAATCAGGGACAATAACAAAATCAAGAGTAGTCTTTGGATCTGAGGAGCCATCATGATGCGAGTATAGTGTATTGTCTGTCTCTTATACACATCTCCGAGCCCACG
>ENA-ORBV01012822-ORBV01012822.1-microbial-mat-metagenome-genome-assembly--contig:-NODE-12822-length-12853-cov-4.431669_pt1 | contig 12853 bp, 13 predicted proteins | sample MGYA00237777_ERZ505514 | MGnify/ENA primary metagenome ERZ505514 (study PRJEB26160, sample SAMN06269048) | microbial mat metagenome | isolation source: Oligotrophic lake microbial mat | place...
CGTCGGCAGCGTCAGATGTGTATAAGAGACAGCTCATCCACGGCATCGATCGTCCAGCGGGCGAAAACGTCGTCGCTCGCCTCGGGGCTAATGCGGCGCTGCATCTGGACGATCTCGTTGATCCTGCGAGTGGCACCCGAATCGTCGCGGCGGCGATGACTGCCTTTGGCAAAGTCGACGCGATCGTGAACAATGCCGCGCTGGTGGCGCGCAGCACGCTGGCGACGACCACGGCGGAGTTCTTCGACCGGATGATGGCCATCAATGTGCGTGCCCCGTTGCTGTTGATTCAGGCGGCGTTCTCCGAGCTGAAGCGAAACGAGGGCTGCGTGTTGAATATTGGTTCGATCAACGCGCTCAGTGGTGAGGCGACGCTGCTCGACTACTCGATTTCCAAGGGCGCGCTGCAAACTCTCTCCCGCAACCTGGCGAATGCGCATGCGCGCGAAAAGGTGCGGGTGAATCATTTCAACGTCGGTTGGGTACTCACGGAGCGCGAACAGGCGCTTCAGGTCGGCGATGGTCAGCCGGTCGACTGGGCTCAGCGTTTGCCGGTTTCAATTGCGCCCGCCGGCCGCCTGCTGACGCCAGAGGAGATCGCGGCGGCGTCGGTTTACTGGCTGAGCGACGAGTCACGGCCGGTTAATGGCGTTGTGCTCGAGATCGAGCAGTTCTCCATTCACGGGCGCAATCCGGTGAAGGTTTAAACCGGCGCCCGTATTTATTTGCCCCCGCACCCTACGCTCATGCCGAAACTCGCCGCTTTCCCCAAAGCCTTCATGCGCCAACTGGTGCGCGACGGCACCATGACCTTGCGCCAGTGGGTCGATCTCGCCGAGCCGCTCGGCTTGGATGGACTCGAATACTATAGTGGATTTATCGAGCTGGCGGATTCAGGAAATTGGGCCGCGGCGCGGCGCGAGGTGGAGAGCCGTGGAATGGTTATTCCGATGCTATGTTGTTCACCTGATTTCGCGCACCCTGATGTCGACTTCCGTGCTCGCGAAGTGGAAAAGGAAATAACCTGGATCCGCATGGCGGCCGCGCTCGGTGCGCGGTATTGTCGGGTGTTGTCGGGCCAGCGCCGTCCCGAGCTGACGCGTGCGCAAGGAATCGATCTCGTCGTCGCCTCGATCGAGGCGTGTCTGCCCGAAGCAGAGGCGTGCGGGGTGACGCTCATCATCGAGAATCACTATAAGGATGATTTTTGGAGCTATCCCGAGTTTGCGCAGAAAATGGATGTTTTCTGCGAATTGATCGCACGGATTCAGCATCCGCACTTCGGGGTGAATTACGATCCGAGCAATGCGTTCATTGCCGGGGACGATCCCCTGGAGTTGTTGCGCCGAGTGAAGGATCGCGTGGTGACGATGCACGCGAGTGATCGCTATCTGGCGGAAGGCACGCTGGAGGATTTGCGGCGTGAGGAAGACGGTTCGGCAGGCTACGTGAAACGTTTGCGCCACGGGACGGTGGGCAAGGGTCTGAACGACTACGATGCGATCTTTACGGAGCTGCGCAGCGTGGGCTTCGACAGCTGGATCAGCATTGAAGATGGCGTCGACGGTATGGAGCAACTCGCCGAGAGCGCCCGCTTCGTGCGCGGGAAAATCCAGCAGCACTGGCCGGCAAACTGATCATGCGGGCCATTGGTCCGATCAACCAAGGCACGTCGGGAAAACCTGATCCGCAGCGGAAAACCTGATGCTCTACAATGTCACGTAATAAGTGACACTGTGCGGGCGGTCGAAAGGGCGGGGTGGAATCGCGTGTTGCCAAGGCCGCTGTGGGGGTCGTTGGAGTTGCGGGGATCGAGACCTGCCGCGAAGCCAGGCACGGCGGAGATAGGTCGCGAAAATGTGAGCCACGCGGAAATCTCGATTGTCCAGAATGTCACGTAGTCCGTGACACTTTTCGGAAACGCTTCAGCCTAAATTCAGTATTTTATTTTAACCACAGATTACACCGATGGCTACGGATACAGAGGATTACTGATGGAAAGGCATCTAGCCGCAATTCACCCGGAAGGTGAAGGGACTTTAATTTGGCGGGGGGACGGAGCCAAACGGCTCGGTTTATCCGGTGGGTGCCACCTCTCATCTTTCGAAAAACTGTGCGCGGGACTGCACCCGGATTCCGGGGAGAAACTTATGGTGCGGGACAAAGGTTCAAATCGACGTGGCGAGCGGAACTGTCGTTGGTGGCAGGATGCCGTGGCCGAAACCCTCCGAGGGCTGAAGGCACTGTCGGCGACCCGCATGCGGCGAGGCGGTGAAAACTCCGAACGTCGCGCCGGGAACATGGTGGCGGACGTCGTTACCCATGACGCCAAAAGGGCGCTCGATCCGCAATTGCACACCCACGTGTGCATCATGAACGGCACCTACGACACCCTCCACGCCACAGCCGCATGAGCCTCGAAGTCTTTCCCGGCACCGCACCTCTTGCCCGGCCCGCGCCCTCGATCTGGGGAGAAATCACGCCGATGGGCGAAACGGCCCTCGTCGTGCGCTTCGCGCTCGTGGGCTGCTGGGTCTCTTTTCCTGCGGTTCACCTCCAACGGTGGGAGCACCGGGTTGGCGAGCCCGAGTTGCTGACGATCAAGGCCGAAACGACGAGATCTTCGTCGAAAACGGCGATCTGTTCGAAGTCCGTGCGGCGCTCGCTCTCGACTGGCGAAGCGAGCCCGCTCCTTACACGAATCTCAAGGGTGACCGACCCTAACGCCGCGCTTGATTGGCGACAGACACCACCGGAGATGCTCGCGATTAGTGGTTGAAGGCGTCGATCCGCGCCCTGGGCACGGGGGTTGACCCGAGAAAAACCGTTGTCCCACTTTGCTCGCACCAGAGGAGCGCAACCCGCCTGAGAAAGGCCCCGTTACCGCCTGACAAACCCGGCTTCGCATCGCCGGCGGCGCCATCGAAATGGTGAACCGCGAAGATCGTAAACCTGAAATCGTCACGTCCATGGCTCACTCTGTCCCTTCGTCCACAGCGGATCGTAAGTCGCCACCTTGTTTTGCGACAAACGATGACCTCGACCTGTTCACGCTGCCCCGCGCAGCCCACAAGCTCTCCGTTTCAAAGCACACCTTGGAGCGCCTGATCGCGAACGGCGCGTTTCCGCGCCCGGTAAAGATCGGCCGATCCTCGCGTGTCCCGCGGACGGACATTTCCATCTACCTCGATCAACTCTGCCGCCAGCGCGGCGAAAAGCCGGGGGACTCATGACCGCGTATATCTTTCATCCTGGCAGCCAGTGGCAAAAAATCCCGCCTTTGGTCCGCACGCATCCGCCTGGATGAATGGCCAAAGCCGCGGTATTTTACGCTTCATGTCACGGACAAGCGCGTCGCGGATCATATTCTGCGCACGCTGATCACCGAACTCGAACGCGAGACCCACGGGGTCGGAATCCCCAAGCCCATCCGCGAGGCGTTGCGCACTTCAATCCGCGATCACCACCAAGCATTCATCGCCGCCTGCGAAGCGGCCAAATTGTCCCGGAATACGCTCAACAAATACCGCCACAGTCTGCCGAACCTGTTTGGCCGCTGCGGGTGGACGACGATTCGTGACGTGACTGGCGCAATCCTTCAACGAATGGCGTGAAACCAGCGGTCTAGCGCCCAAGACCGTGAACGATATGCTGGGTTCGATGCGCACGATGCTTCTCTGGATGAAGCGTCGAAGGCTCTTGATCGCCGATCCGCTCGCAGACGTGAGGAAAGTGTCCGATCCGAATGTCGGCAGTTTTCGGCGTTCACTTTCCGTCGACGAAATCCAGCGGATGCTCACCACGTCGCCCCGTCATCGCGCCGTGGTTTACCAGATGATTGTTTACACCGGCTTACGACGCTCGGAGATGGACGGCCTGAAATGGGACGACTTCAAGCTGACCGAGGCCCATCCGCATGTCCGGGTGCCGTCGTCGCTGTCCAAGAACCGAAAAGAGTCGGTCCACTACCTGCGACCCGAATTGGTCGCTACGCTTACCACCCTGAAGGCAGCGGATGCCAACCCGGACGATTTCGTCTTTCGCGGAATGGTGCCGCGGATTCCGACCCTCAAGCGGGACTTGGCGGCGGCGGGGATTCCCTTCGAAGACATACGCGGTCGTAGGATCGACATCCACGCACTACGAAAAACCTATGGGACGATGTTGGCCGCCGCAGGGGTCTCTCCACGGGTCACCATGGAGCTCATGCGCCATAGCGACATGAAGCTGACCATGAGCGTATACACGGATGTCGCGCAACTTCCCGTGATCGCGGAGACCGCCCGCCTGCCCTCCCTAAACATCCCCGGCACACCGACAAAACCGGCTGCCTCGCCTCGGATTTACCTCTAAAAAATCAGGGCTCTAGCGCAGCACCCTTCAGCCATGAATGCCGCGAAAACATGCACAAAGGTATGCACACGGGCATGCACAAACAGGGGTCCCGGCGGGTCGCGAGCCGTCGCAACTGCGATCATTTTATGACTCCGTAAGTCCGTGAAGTCTGTCGCTTCAGGACACAAAAAAAGCGCCCAGTGACACCACTGGACGCTCTCTTAAAATGGAGCGGGCGAAGAGACTCGAACTCTCGACGTCTACCTTGGCAAGGTAGTGCTCTACCAACTGAGCTACGCCCGCAAAACAGGTTGCTAGAAGTAGGCGCACGTTTCGTTCCGTCAACTGCTATTTTCAGTTCGGGGTAAGTAGCTCGAAAATCGCCGGTTGCCTGAAACAGCGGGCTACGCAGGTAGGTCCGATGGGCTCCGCCTTTGCGGACAAAGCCGACGCCCGGGCCGCAACAGGTTTGCTTGGGACACGGTCCGCCGCAGGATCAGCGCGTGCTTACGACCACAGTAATGCGCTGGGTCAGTCCGTTTTGGGTGGGGATTGCTCTTGCTTCGACTCCCCCGACGCGGCCAGTCGAGCGTAACCCGGGGAAAGCCGTTGATGGCGTCCGTATCCTCGAAGTGCTTCCCTCCACGCTCGTGGTCGGCGAGGAGCAGGACGTTTACGTGCGGGTGCGTTACGAGCTCAAGAGCCTGGAGCAGGCGACGCTCTCATTGGCCTTCAACACCACCGACAGCGCGCGCTATCGCCGGGTCGCGGCGGAGGTGGTGGCTCACGGAACAGGCGAAACCGTTCTGGCGGCGCGCGTCGTCCCTCGCGCCTGGGGCGAGTTCGTGTTCTTCCAAGCCGCCGTTTCCCTGGGCGAAATGATGGCGACGCCACCTCGTCCCGCTCCGGGCCAAACCCCGGTTCGCACGGGCGGTCGACCCGCGCTCGCCTTCGATCATGCGCCCATCCCGTTGAAGACCAGGACGCCGTAATCTTATACCAGCGCCTGATGTGATTTTGACTTGGGCGCGGCAGCGCCGGTAGGGCCCGATCTCCGGGCGGGCCGCTCAGAAATTGCGACTGCCAACGGCCCGCCCGGAGGTCGGGCCCTACCGGCGGAAAAGTCTAGAAGTGGTTCACGGATCTTCATTGGGGGTTATATAAACCGAAAAAACGCAGTTGAACCTCTGATGTTCACTGATGACCACTGAGGCAAAAAGAGTTGCGCGATGGAGGCCGTTTACCCGGTAAGTGAAAGGAAAGTTCTATCCCATCGATCTGGATCTATTTGATCAGTGTTATTAGTGCTCATCAGTGGTTACTTCTTCTGCGGAATTTACGATAAAGGGAGCGGGCGGCTCGGGGGCTATTCCCGCGTCGCGCGCACTTCGTGGCCGTTTTGTTTCAACACGAGGGCTGCGGCAGGTCCGCCGTCACTTGGGAACTCGAAGACAATGTCGGCGGCGACCCGGCGGGAAAAAAAGGTCTCGGGGCTAGCCGCATAGAGGCGGTCGGTGCCTTGGCCGGTGGGCGTGAGGAGAAGCGCCAGGTCGCGTCGCTCGAAGACCAGAGCGAATTGCGGTGGGGCGTTTTGTTCTGGCACGTTTTGAGGGGCACGTTTTTGAGCACGTTTCGGCCCGGAAGCCACGAGCAAGCTCGGGCCCTACGCGGAAGTCCCTACTCGGAGGTCTGGGTAGGGCCCGAGCTCGCTCGTGGCTTTCCTAACGCCGGCCGTCCGTGACAAGGACTGCTGCGAAGAGCGGCCGTACTCCCAACCGGGTGGGTTTTTCCTGATCAGCGTTCATTAGCGGTTTCTTCCCCGGTCCGTCAGGTACTGGAGGGAAAAATCTACGAGGACATAGCGCGGCTTGTCTTCCGGGGTTTCGCGGGCTGCTCTGATGGCTTTGTTGAAGACGACGAAACGCCAGTCACTCCCGGTTCCCCCTCCGCCGCCGGCGCGGAACGGCGTCAGCCCGAGCTTCGTGGTGTTGCCAGAGGGACCGTGGACGACAATCGCTGAATTCCTGTTGCAGCGATTTCCCGGTATACCTGCGGACGTCTGGGCGGCGCGGTTGCAGGCGGGTGACGTGATCGATGCCGGGGGCCGACGGGTTGACGGACAGAGTTGTTTTCAACCGCAGCTCCGGATCTATTACTATCGGGCGATTGAGGTGGAGCCGCGCATTCCTTTCGAGGAAACAGTGCTGTTTCAGGACGAGTATCTGGTGGTCGCGGACAAGCCACATTTCCTGCCGGTCATTCCGTCGGGACGCTATCTTCAGGAAACCTTGTTGGTGCGCCTCAAGCGTAGGCTTGGCCTGGATACGCTCGCTCCGATTCACCGGATCGACCGCGAGACGGCGGGCTTGGTGGTCTTTACGGTGCAGCCGGAAACGCGCCGTACCTACCAGGATCTCTTCCTGCAAAAATCGATCAGGAAATATTACGAGGCCGTGGCGCCGTGGCGGCCTGAACTCGCCCTGCCTCTGACTTACCGCAGCCGGCTCGCGGAGAATCCGGAGCGTTTCATGCAGGTGCGCGAGGAGAGAGGAGAGCCCAACTCCGAAACGCACCTGGAGTTGATCGAGGTGCAAGGGGAGTGGGCGCGCTATGGCATTACGCCGGTGACCGGTCGCAAACATCAGATCCGCGCGCACTGTGCGGCCCTGGGGTTGCCGATCCGTCACGATCAGATTTATCCGAACCACCTGCCCGAGGACAGCGACGACTACGCGAAGCCGCTGCAGTTACTCGCGAAGTCCATCGCGTTCCTCGATCCGATCACGGGCGAGCGGCGCGAGTTCACCAGTGCGCGTACGTTGTCCTTGGATACGCCTCAATAAAAGGTTCTGAGGGGAGTGAAGTTTGGGTATGCGGGCCGGTGATCGAGTTTCCTGGAAGTCGACGAGGAGCGTTGCGATCTCGCGATGAAGCGGCTGACGCTCTTGATTGGGTGGAGCGGCTGGTCGCGAAGCCGCGGTCGAAATTGATTTTCCGAGGTGGAGCGGCTTGTCCCTAAGCCGCTGTTTGGAAAGGTCGAACGGAAGAGGCTCCCTGCGGTCGCAGCGCGTTGGAGACAACACGCTCCACCTTCTTTTTATGGCGTGCGGCGGCTGGCCGCAGCGGCGCGATTGGCGCTTTTCGTCTGCGCGAGCATCCACGTGAATAGCTCGTCCGTGCCGTAGGCATTGTCCCAGCAGTTGTGCCCAATTCCTGGATACTCGGTATATTGCGCGTTGGCCCTGGACTGCTTGAGCGCCGCGGCCATGGCGCGATTGGCCTCGACGGTCTCGGGACGATCCTGATCTCCGCAAAAATTCCAAATGGGCAGCCCTGCATCGGCGAAAGCGCGCGCGTTGGCCACGGCGGGCCGGGCGCACATCGGTACGATCGCGGACCAAGAGGCTGGGTCCGTGGCCGCAATGCTCCACGTGCCGCTTCCGCCCATCGAAAGGCCTGTGAGCACGACGCGGTCGGGGTCGGTGTTAAACTCCGTCTGGATCTGTTTGAGCATGCCGAGCGCCCACTTCGCGTCGTCGCCGTCGGCCAACCAACTTGAGCCGGTGCGGGACTGCGGTAGTACCACGACGAACGGGAAGGCCGCCTTGCGCTTCCAGATCGCCGGGCCGATTCCCGCCATGAGTTGATCGACGTTGTTGTCACCGCGCTCGCCCGAGCCATGCAGGAAAAGCATTACCGGCGGACGGCCCTCGGCCGGAAGTTTCTTCGGCACGAAGACAAAAAACGGATGCTTGCCGCCCTGCGCGTCGATGTAGGTGCGGGGCAGATACCCGTTGGGCGCGGCCGGGGCGGCGGCTGGCGGAGTAACGCGGGATTGGGCAACGGCGGGAGAAACGAAACTGGCGACGAGGATGAAGAGCAGGGGTAAGTGCATGGGGAGGCCTGCGAGCGTGACTCTGCAGGTGCGGCCAATGCGAGTTTTTTGAAGGATCAACCTAAATTCCGCAGAAGCGGTAACCACTGATGAGCACTACCACCAAAAGCCCGTGATTTTTAGACTGTCATGGCGAGAGCTGGACCAACCCGACGTTGGGTGGAATCGCCAATGAACACCCCCGATTGTCATTGCGAGCGAGGCTGGCCGAGCGTGGCAATCCATCGGAACGCGTGGATTGCCGCAGTCGCTTAGGCTCCTTCGCAATGACAAACGGTAGGTGTTCATTCGCAGGAGCGAAGCGACGAAGCAATCCAGCTGGATTGCAACGCCGCGCTTCGCGCACCTCGTGATGACAATCGTCTCGTTGATCCCGCCCGATCACTTGAGATATTTGTCGAGGGGCGGGTTAACAATGTCGGCCATTTCCGGAGAGTTGAAATTGGCCTGAGTCACAAAACCAACGCCGGTATCGACCACCGGTTCGACCTTCTTACCCTGCAGGACGGCAACCATCGTCTTCACCCCCAGATAGCCCATGCGCATCGGGTTTTGCACCACCATGCCTTGAATGTCGCCCGCCTTGAGGCCGGCGTTCAGCGTTTCGCCCGAGTCGAAGGCGACGAACTTCACTTTGCCGCCGGCGAGACCAGCGTCACGGAGCGCCAGCAACATGCCGGCCGCGGAGGACTCGTTGGCGGCAAACACGCCGTTGAGCTGCCGGCCGTGACGATTGAGCAAATTCTCTGCACTGCGTTTGGCCGTGTCGCGGGTCGCGCCGGCGTGCTGATCGGTGGAGACCAATTTAATGTTGGGAAAATCCTTCCGCATGATTTCGAGGAAGCCCTCTTCGCGCGCCTCGGTGCTGGCTGACCCGACCGCATAGCGGAGCATGGCCGCGTTACCTTTTCCGCCGAGCATCTTGCCGAGCTCGCGCGCGGCCATCCGCCCGCCTTCACGGTTGTCGGTCGCGACAAAGGCCGCATGCGCTTTCGAATCGAGACCGGAATCGATGATCACCACCGGGATTTTGCCCCGCGCGGCCATCTCGACCGGACCGGCGAGGGCCTTGCGATCCAAGGGCGCGAGGACGATGCCGGAGACGCGCTGCGCCACGAAATTTTCCACGACCTGCACCTGCTGCTCACGATCGTCTTCTTTCAGCGGTCCTTTCCAAATAACCTGCACGTTCACGCCTTCGGCTTTCAGCTCGAGCTCCGCTTTCTTGGCGCCCGCGTGAATCGATTTCCAGAATTCGTGGGTCGTCCCTTTCGGGATCACCGCAATCTTGTAGGTCTCAGCGGCGCTGAGCAGTGAGCTGCCAGCCGCCAGCAGGGAAAGGGCAAAGAGAAGTTTCTTCATGAGAGCAGGCGAAAACGAGACACAGGGGAGACCGGCAGGGACGGCAGAGGGGAATGGGTTACTCCGGGAAACTGGGAATTTCCCGGCGGATGCGGGCAAATCTCTGATTGCCACGGGGGCACGTCAAGGCGGTCTCGCAGCGAAACGGTTGGGCCAATGACGAGGTTCGGAGTTGAAGCACACCGCGCCGCCGGCCTTTCGCTCCCTTTCCGGCAGTCGCCGAGAGAAGAAACTGCAGCCCGAAGCTGGCCGCCGATGGACCTCGGCTGTAAATCTGCGGTGAAGCTGGCGCTGGAACGGCGTTACTCACCCAGCAATCGCTCTGCGCCCGCCGAGAAAACCCGGTGTACCTTTACTGTGAGTCATATGTGAGTGGGGTGAACGGATTTTGCGCCGATTACTCAGAACCACCTGGTATTTCACCCATGATCATCGCCCCGCCACCGCCCAACGAAGCAGCCAGACTCGCTTCTTTGCACGCGTTGGCGATTCTGGATACGCCGCCCGAGCAGGCGTACGAAGACGCCGTTCTACTCGCGGCGCAACTCTGCGAAACACCCATCGCGCTGATCACCCTGATCGATACCGACCGGCAATGGTTTAAGGCCCGCGTCGGACTCAACGTGGCCCAGACTCCCCGCGATCACGCTTTTTGCGCGCACGCGATCCTGGAACCAAACGACATGTTGCTCGTGCCGGATGCCACCGCCGATCGTCGGTTCTGTCAGAATCCTCTCGTGACGGGCGAACCCGGCATCCGTTTTTATGCGGGTGTGCCCCTCTTCACGCCGGACGGCCACACCGTCGGAACGTTGTGTGTGATCGACGCGCAGCCCCGAACGCTGACGAAGCAGCAGCAAGACGCCCTCGCGTCCCTGGCGCGGCTGGTCGAGCAACAGTTTTCCCTCAAGAAAAAGGCGAAGGAACTCATCGATGCCAGGAAAGAGGCGGATCGTGCGAATCGAGCCAAAAACTACTTCCTGGCGGCGATGAGCCAGGAAATTCGGACGCCGCTCAATGGGGTGCTCGGCATGTGCGAATTGCTCGCCCTCACCCAACTCAGCGAACAGCAGTCAGAGTATGCCGCGACGGCCCTTTCATCCGGCAAGGTATTGCTCAATCTGGTCAATGACGTGCTGGACGTGTCGACCATTGAAGCTGACGACTTCAGTCTGGACGAAGAAGACTTCTGCCCGCGCGCCTGGGTGGAAGCGACGCGTAAAACGGTAACGGGACCCGCGCAGGCCAAAGGTCTCGCTCTTCAATTTCAAGTGGCCGAGCCCGTCCCAGCGCGCGTGCAGGGTGATCTCGCCCGCCTGCAGCAGATCCTCCTCAACCTGATCGGCAACGCCATCAAGTTTACCGCGCGCGGCTCGGTCCGAATTCACCTCGGGTTCGAACCCGACTCCGTTGGATTTTTGCTCAAGGCTAACGTGACCGATACCGGCATTGGCATCTCGGAAGAAAAACAACTCGGGTTATTTCAGCCGTTCACCCAAGCCGACCCCAGCATCGCGCGGCGCTTTGGTGGCGCGGGGCTGGGTTTGGCGATTTGCCGCCGACTCACGGAGCGAATGGGCGGGACCATCGGTCTCGAGAGCGAACCCGGCGTGGGGAGCCGGTTCTTTTTCTCCGTACGTCTGCAGGCATCACTCCCACCGGTTGTCGCCAACGCGAACGAAGGCCCAACCCACGCGAGCCGGCGGAGCCTCGACGTGTTGCTCGTCGACGATAACCCGGTGAATATTCGCGTGGGCGAGCGGATGCTCAGCGTTCTGGGTCATCGCGTAGTCACTGCAAGCAACGGTCGGGATGCGATGGTCCATCTGGACCAGACCCCTTTCGATGTCGTTCTTATGGATTTGCACATGCCGGGCCTGAACGGCGTTGAGGCGACGCAAGCCATCCGAGGTTCGCAGTCACGCGGAGCGGACGTATGGATCATTGCCTCCACCGCCGACGCCGATCCGATGGCCGCGACGGCTTGCCGGATGCACGGAATGAATGATGTGGTACCCAAGCCGCTTACGCTTGAGAAACTCGCGGCGGCCCTGCGCCGGGCGAAAATCACCCGGTCTGACGTACCGACCGGAGCCGATTCAGCGGGCTGCGACGATCCGTTTTTCAACGCGATGATCAACGGATCCGCCGCGTTTGCCGGAACGGCGTGACGCCCGTCACGTAATTGAGAGTGACGTCAGATGAGAAAAGGCGGCGTGGTGGCACAGGCATTCCTGCCTGTGTGGCTTGAGCGCCGGCCAGAGTCCGAGCCACAGACAGGAATTTCCGTTCCACCGCGGACTGACGTCACTTTCAATCCCCCCCGCGAAGTCGGGATAAGATTGCAAGCTCGCGGATCAGAGCGGAGCAGGTTGAATCGGGGCGTGCTGTTCGCGTTGAAGAAGTTCGTTTCGTACTGGCTGATGCCACTGCCGTTCTGCCTGGTCGCGGTGGGGGCCGGGCTCGCGCTGATCCGATGGGGAAAGCGCCCGCGCTGGGGCTGGGCCCTCTCGGTCGGTGCGCTGGTGCTGCTGATGCTGTTGAGCAACAAGCTCGTGAGCCGGGCCTTGATTCGACCGCTCGAAAGCCGTTACCCCGCGCTGCCCGAGTTTGCCCCGGGCGAACCGATTCCCGCTCGACTCGCTTCCTGTCGTTTCGTGGTCGTTCTCGGCGGCGGCAATGGCTATAGTCCGGACACCTCGGCGATTAACCTGCTCTCCAACTCCGCCCTTGCGCGCGTCGCGGAAGCGGTGCGAATTCTGCAAGCGTTACCGGACGCCAAACTTATTGTTTCAGGTCCGCCCATCGGCACCGGAGCGGCGCACGCCACCGTACTCGCCCGCGCGGCCGAGTCGCTCGGGATCGCTGGCGCACGCGTGCTCTATATTGACCACGCCCGTGACACGGAGGAAGAGGCACAAGCGGTCAGTGAACTCGTGAAACAGGAACCCGTGGCCCTCGTCACGTCCGCGTGGCACCTGCCGCGTTCGATGGCTTTGTTTCGCGCCGCAGGAGTTCGAGCCGTCGCCGTTCCTGCGGACTTCCGCACGCATGTTTATGATCCTTGGGGCTGGAATGATCTCGGCTGGGATCTCGCCGCGCTCGAACGCAGCAGCCTCGCTTTACGAGAGCGCCTCGGGTTTACGTGGGCGTGGCTGCGAGGGAAAGCAGGCTCGAACGCCGGAGCGGAGCCGTAATCCTTCCGCAGAAGAGGTAACCACTGATGAGCACTAATAAACACTGATCGAATAGATTCTAGAT
>ENA-ORBV01012823-ORBV01012823.1-microbial-mat-metagenome-genome-assembly--contig:-NODE-12823-length-12851-cov-5.211602_pt1 | contig 12851 bp, 12 predicted proteins | sample MGYA00237777_ERZ505514 | MGnify/ENA primary metagenome ERZ505514 (study PRJEB26160, sample SAMN06269048) | microbial mat metagenome | isolation source: Oligotrophic lake microbial mat | place...
ATGATACGGCGACCACCGAGATCTACACCTCTCTATTCGTCGGCAGCGTCAGATGTGTATAAGAGACAGGTATGACAAGCTAGAGAGGATGGACCAAGCTGGCATACTATTTCGCAGATAAGGAAGGAGCGAGCCAAAGCCTTAGACAATTTCATCGGCCTTTTCCTTTGCCTTGCCCTTCTTCATGGGCGCAAGATTCAAGTGCACAAGAAGATCAGCGAATTCTTCCAAGTCGATGGTTCCATCGCCATTCTTGTCGAAATTTTGGAACATTTCATTGACAGCTTCCAGATCCACATCGTAATTTCTGCGGAATTTACGGGTGGGTTCTTTGAGTGAGGGTGGTGGGGATTCTTCGGATTGCTGTTCCAAGTAACGATTGAGACGCCATGCCACCTTGTCGACGAAATCTTCCGTTGTGTAACCACTTGGACCTGACATATCACGAGTACCTTGTCCGTAACGGAATGTGTTGTGCATAGCAGTGCGAAGAGTGGTACAGTAGTTCATGATCTTCGCCCTCGCTTCTTCTTTCGATTTGTCACCGGGGTTCCTTTCAGCGTCAAGGGTTGCAGCGTGCTCCATTGCTCCAACGATGGCTTCCACCATACCCAATGGGTTGAACGATGTTTCTTTGCCCGCCAAGTGATCAAGCCACAAATCGGTAACAGTTCCGTGGGATGCCTCAAACTCTTTGATCAGACTTCCATCATCATTCTTTCCGACCAAGTTGGAAGTAATGAAACCAGGAGAACGGTGAACCTGGGCAATCTGATCCGTCAACATATCACCATCGTAGTTGTGTGCAGCCATACCTGTTTAGAGGACAAAATGGAAACAGGACTGTTGGAAAATTGCATTCGGCCGTGGTCACCAGAAAATGTTATATCGGTACTGAGCTTCAGTCAAAAAATACAAGAAAGACGTACCGAATCCACCATGAGTCCAGCGAATCAATTTCATGGTGGCAGCGTCAGAAATCAAGTGCTGCAATTCACCGCCACATTCTTCCATGAGACCAGCCTGTCACAATGAAAAAATAATGAAAATGAAATTGTTGAGCTTTGGAATATACGCAATGCTAGAACCACCATAAATATTACAATAAAAGAAACTCACCTTGACAAAATCTTCCTTGTAGGTTTCATCAAAGACTTTCTTCATGTTGGCCCAGAAAGGTTCCTGCCACTTGAAGACAGTCTTTTTGGTGACAATGTAAGGAGTGATTTTGGCTTCCAAACATCTCTTGAAAAACAAGTGTGCCAAAGCGTCAATATTGTCATAGGGATTGTGATAAACCACCACGGCATTCTGTTTGTCCGTCAAATCACGCTTATCCACCACAAATGGAGCACTGCCATCTCCTGGCAAATAAGTTGTCAACAAGGTTCCTGCTCCAACTTCAGAATGTCCAGCACCATATTCTCCTCCAACAGCATGACGCTCAAAGAAAACTGGCTTCTTGTAACCTGTTTAATAATTCATGTATAAATAATTTCAGAGAAAAAGCAAGAGGCAATGGTGAGGAAATCTGGAAATATAATTTCGAAAAAAGAAGGCTGGTATACGCCAAGCCAAAAATCAAAATTAGAAAATAAAAATGAACATACCCAATTCCACTCCTTCAATATGAATGGTATCACGACTAATGGTAATACCATTCCAGCCACGTCTCATGGCTCCATTGGGCGAACCAAAAGGCTTGGAAAGACCCATTTCCTTGACTTGAACAGCCGTGGGTGTAATGGTGGGTTCTTTGAAAATGGCACCAATTCGTTTTCCTGCTTCCACGGCATCTTTCAAGACTTGATCATTGGATTCATCCCGTGCTTTACAACTCAAATCGTATTTTTCCCAACCCGTAATATCAAAATAGGGTTCGATCCATTTTTCCACAATCAAATTGCTGACATAATGTGTCATTTCTTCGCCCGAAATGTAAACCATGGGAGGAGCTTTGACTTTGGGACCGGCCAACGAAAGGGAATCATCGACGGCACTGCCACTTTGCCAACGCACGGCCGAAAACGATGCCGGTGCTTGGAGATGACATTTGGAAAGACGTGCAGCGGCGGCTGCCGCTGCTGTTGGTTTGGCGGTCAAACTGGTCGACAAGGCACTGCGAACAGCACTGCCTTGCAGAGCCCGGCGAGATACATGCATAAAAGCTACTCGGGAAGCCATTTTTACTTAATAATTTTTTTGTAAGCGCCAAGGCTAAATTATGATTAATTACTTCTTCTATTTTGCTGCTCGTACGGTAGAACAAAAATACACACTTAGTTTGCTTCCATCACATGCAACGCGTAGTTTTACTTCTTCCTCTTCACGAAATTGCGAAGTTCCGAGCTCAAAGATATTGCAGTCGGAAGCATTACCCTCCCGGTGATAGCTCATAACCATTTAAAAACGCGTTCAAAAACCTGTCGGGATTTCTTTTACGCCCGGGTGGTTTATATTAGCCCGCACTTCCTCCCAATCGTACCTCATGCGTCCCTCTTCGAGACAACGCAGGAGGCCCACTCAAAACAGCAAGTACTAAGTAGTTAGTACGTAGATTCACTCATTGGTTGACATACCACGAAGTTAGTTTTCGTCGTGTCTGAATCAATCAATGCGTAGAACACAGCTTGTGCATATGAAGACACTCCCAGTAATAATAATTGCACCTTCCTTCCTTGTGTCTTCAAAGGTACGGCATTACAAATAGCTATAAGAATTAGAGCTCAGATTGTTTGATACCGGCAAAGCAAGAAAGTGAGAAAATACATTCTCAGCTTCTAGATTTTTTGGCCTGCACCTCTCTGATACTACAATAGCAATATGCACCGCCCATTGCTCAAGCTACGCCATTTGGCTCCCACCGGGGTTCGCCGGTGGACAACGGCACGCCCATGGTCAACCCTCGCAACAACTGGATCCATTGGCAGCGGCGGCAGTGCTACTATGAGCTCGGGAGGAGAAATTTGGCGTCCCAAGAACTTTCAACGACAGCAACAAGTCAGGACAAAAAGCACGGCATCCGTTTCTGCTACCTATGATCAGTCCATAGACTCCTTTCCTTCCATTGTCATAGGCCCAAATGGGACTATCATTCCACAGGGTAGTTTTGCAGAAGCCCAAGCAGAGGTAAGGAGTTTCCAGCTTTCTATAGTCATCTTTCTATAGCGCCCTGTAGTCACATATAATTTATCGTCCCTCACTCCATACACACACTATATTATCATTGCCATCCTGTGCGCGCGCAGTACCTCGACCCCGATCAAGATGCCGTGACTTCCTTAAGTGAATCTCTCTTGAAAACAAACATGGGCATTGTTGCCCATTACTACATGGATGTCGAGCTGCAAAGCGTGCTACAAGCGGTCAAACATTCCGCCAATGGACAGCTCCAAAATCGTGTTGGCATTGCCGATTCTCTCAAAATGGGAGACTTGGCCGTGGAAATGTGTCAAAATCATGGTGTCGAGGCCATTGCTTGTTTGGGTGTGGATTTTATGGCCGAAAGTTGTGCCGCCATTTTGGAAAAGAACGGATTGGGTCATATCCCTGTGTATCGAGCAACCTCCAAAGCCATTGGTTGTAGTTTGGCAGAATCAGCAGAACGCGATTCCTACCGGGCGTGGTTGCAGAGTGCCCCGGATAAAGCTCTGCATGTTGTGTATATCAATACAAGTTTGGAAACCAAAGCAGTTAGCGCATCGTTGGTCCCAACTATCACTTGTACTTCGAGTAATGTTTTGCAGACGATATTGCAGGCATCCGCTCAGATTGGAGATGATTTGACAATCATGTATGGTCCCGATACTTATATGGGTGAGAACTTGGTGACTTTGTTGGATGCCATCGTGGCAGATGATTCATGGGATGATGCACGAGTCAAAAAGGATCTGCACGCTGGGCATAGCAAAGGGAGCTTGAAGCGGCTCCGAGATAGCATGGATGTTTTCCCCCACGGTAACTGTGTGGTTCATCACATGTTTGGCGGACAGGTTGTAGAAACGGTGAAACGAGATTACGCGGATGCATTTGTGACTGCCCATTTGGAAGTCCCTGGTGAAATGTTTGAAATTGCAATGCAAAAGAGCCTGCATGGAGGAGGAGTCGTTGGATCGACGTCAGATATCCTTCGATTTATCACGGAAAAAGTTCAGGAGCAGGCATCATCACCACAATCCAGTAACAATCGTCTGCAATTTATTTTGGGAACAGAAGCTGGAATGGTGACTTCCATTGTGAAGAATGTACAAGAAATTCTGAAAACAACTGGCAATCAATCCGTCGAAGCTGAAATCATCTTTCCTGTAAGCCAGGAAGCGGTCATGGATGGCGGCGGGGACGAAACTATGCCGTTGGTTCCAGGCGTCAGTGGTGGAGAAGGATGCTCTACTGCCGGTGGTTGTGCCACGTGCCCTTTTATGAAAATGAATGATCTCGATTCAATACAAGATATTTTAGATCGCAAGGAGCGCGCACACAATGGATCAAAGGAGGATGAAGCACAACTGGCTAAGCAGCTCCCCCCGCAGAGATTAAAGGGAAAGATGCTAAATGGCGTGAAGGCAACAGATTTGGGATCGGAACCCATTCTGTATATGCGAGAATTGATGGCTACGAAACAGCTTCCCGAGGAATTGGTGCAAAAAGTGCTAGCTCGGACAAGATAATAAATGTATTGTAAAACACATTCATGACAAACAATTCCATTTCACCAACACATCAGGCTACTTGCGGTGGGGATTCGTAGTGCTAGCTAGGAGGGCCCTTCAAACTTGCATCGATGCTCCAAGACATAGATTAGGAACCATTGAGATGCAAGGAAAGAATTACTAGATGTATCCACACAGGCAAGGTTTCGCATGCTTTTATGAAGATTTATCCAAAATTGAGATTCAACTAAACCACTAGTTGTTTTGCTAAGTTATTTTGTAGATACGCTAGCACGATTCACCAACTGTCCCCCCCACCTGGAAAGCCTTCTCAGTGTACCTTCCTTTTTAGGAGGCTGAGTAGACTGGTATCCAGCAACATTCAGAGAAGTTGCAGTGGCAGGTGCTAGCCAGTTGCTTGTATTTTCTTCACGCGAGGCCGATGGGCCTAGATCACTGGACTTAAACACCTTGTTTCCATCGAGGCGGTCTTTGAGCTCTGCCTCCAGGCCGCTCACCATAGTTCTCAATACGTTGTCAACATTGTACGCTCCCCCCGCCGGACGCCAGAGCTCACCCACCACCTGTCCCATGAAAAACCGAAGGTAGACCATGACGACGGTAAGACTTGGCGACGAATCAAAATATAATAAAACGCAGACTGCCACTTCGCCGCTTTAATAGTGTCGCTAGACTACAAAACAATAAGAAAAACTTACCCTCAGTGTCAAAATGATACCAGCTGTCATGACTCCAAACAGGATTCCTTCCACTGTCAAGATACGGTATCCACCAATCGTTTGTGTTCCGGCTCCCAACAAGGGAAAACTGACAAGCTCAATGGCGGCCAGGATCCACAACAAGACCATGTGGGCACTGGGCAATTTGCGTTGCAACGCCCCCAAACGAGCGGCACGAGCCATACGTAAACTACGAACTGTTTCATAGACGCTGCTGGGGATACCGACACTGGTCAAGTACATGATGGCTTCCAGTGGATCGTCGACGGGCCGAGAACTCAACAAGATTGCCGGGTCGGATGTCAAGGCTTTTAAATCGTATCGTACATATTGAGAGATAGCTTCCAAGACTTGGCGGTACATACTTCGTCCTTGGCAGACAAGTGCCACTTGCTCTAACAAAGATTTGGCTTCGGTGACTTCGTCAAACAAGGCATAGTACAATTTTTCTTGTTGCCCGTACATGAAATAATAGCTGCACATAACATGACAAAAAAATTAGAGGTCCAACAGTGTAAAAGTAAACGTAAAATCTCGCGTCCTCTCAATCGATCAAAAGACATGTATAAAAAAGGATGTACGGAAACGCAACGACATCAAAGCCTTGGGGGGGGGGGGCACTTACGTTTGTCCCACCAAAATGGAAAAGAGAAGTCCACTTACGGTCAAAAAGTTTTGTACAAATTGACTGGAATCTTGAGAAAGGACGGTAAAGACACCCGCATCATTCATGATGGATGCCAAAAATAGGGACAGACCAGGAAAGGCCAGCGAGGACAGAATACCTCCCACTACGGCAGGAACTCCGACTCGAATCAAAGTAAAAAAGTTAGTGGACGATCCTTCTTCGGCGGGTCCACCTTCATTGTATCGTTTGGAATATTCAATAGCGGCAGATTGCGACATGGTTGCTGCCACTTTTTCAAAGGTCGAAGGGGATTCCCCTTCTTCTTGTGACGACGATGATGATTGCTTGGTAAAGGTTAACGGTGGCGGAGAGGATAAAATTTGATGTGGTCTGTTGGGATGGAGGATGGATGGTCGAAGAATGGAGGGGGCAAAGGCATCACTACCTTGCTTGGTGGACCAACAGGAGGCCAATACAAGAGCATATGAGATGGTAGATCGCATGATGACTAGACCAGTGGAAGGAAGAGGAAAGGAAGAGGAGGAGAATGGATTGCTGTCAGCTACTCAGAGTAAATCGTACGAATGAGAAACCTTGTAACAATGTAACCGGCTATGATAGGGAGTCCAATTTTTAATACTCTGGCATTTAACGACGCTGTCTTGTCGGCTCTTGGTTCTCGTGTTATAGCAGACTACTAGAGAGCTAGTAGCAGCGAATCAATGACCGATACCACACCAACAGCAGCAGCAACAATAATTCATTGGTGCAAGCCAAGATACCGTACGTTATCAACCATGCGCTCATGCATAAAAGACAAGTGCGATTGGATGAAAACGATCGAAACCGAGCTCGAATTTCGAATGAAACGGCCAAGATGACGTCACAGTGAAAAATATATCAATTAAGGTTAGACCTATTTATTTTTCGGGTTAACCGTTCATAACGGGACTTGGTCACCAGCCGGCTTGGCGGCAAATTCCACAACCGAAAATCAAAACGTGACCAAAATCTTTTTTCAAACAACTTGATTCTTCACTCATTTTTGTGAAGAACTAAAACGTAGTAGTATTAGTACAGTACACTCAAGTGAGCGAGTTAGTAATAGAGATGTACATCAACCAACGAACCACATCCAAATCGATTTCCATGCATGCACACCACGAGGAACTCTTCCAACACTTCAAATCTTAGCTTGCTAGTTAGCTAGTTGGCACAACAACCTATATACGAATCAAGCCAATCAGCCACGAATCGCTGCGTCGATAGAAAGATAACATACACAATACATTGTGTTGAATTCGAATATCAATACCAATTATTATTATCAAGATAATGTCCTGCATTACCTTTCAAACCGAAACGATCGACCAAAACAGATTAAGATGTGAACAACGCCGAGGAATTGAAGCTATTTATACGGAAGAAGATGATGATATCCGCATGACCATGAGTACAAGTGACGACACAGTAGCGATGCTGGAACGAGATGCCCAAGATGCGTGTGGTTCCATCTTTAAAGATATGATGTTTATGGGGCACTGTGAAGATATGGATTTTGACGATGACGATGATATTCACGACCGAGACATTATATGGGACGGTTATTATCCAGACGATATTGATAATGGCCAGACTCCTGCGACAAAGACAAGACCTCTTGTCGTCGTGAATCGAGAGGAACGTCCGCAAACACCAACCTTCCGAACAACACGAAAGTCCATCGATTGGAGACGTTCGTGTTCTTCGGCTGGCCGACGAAAGCCAACTGCAACCGTAACTACGTCTGCCGCCAATAATAAAAAGGACTTTGATGTGGTATTTGTCAATCAAGACAAGTATGCCTCTGTGCATGGCATTGAAGTCTGCGCTTCCAACTCGAACAAAATTGGTGATTTATATGTATCTCAGGCAATGACTTTGTTTAACCGCTACGGCGCCACGGGCAAAAGATCAGGCCAGTGTTGATTTGTTATTGTCCACGAAAAAGTTAAAAAGGAAATTGTGTAAAGTAGTCGACAATGTGTATTGTTCACCAGAAAGTTAAAACGGAAATTGTGCAAAGTAAACGACAACGTGTTTTGAGGGATCATAAGAAAAACCAAAAAGATCAGCATAGAGTGAGCCTATCGCATGTAAGCTTATTAAATTTTCCATCCAACCTCTAAGGAACTGTAAGTAGTAGAAACAAGTGTCGATCCATCCAGAGCCACATCAAAAGCAAACAAACATGGCTCTACCCCTTCTTCGCGCTTGCAGCTGGCTTTTAATCCCAAAGTTTACAATCTGATACGAACACCCAAAAGTACAGGAATTGGGCCCTCTATCAAGGGTTATCACATCTATCTATCTAACTTGACCTTGTTCACATGATATTGGTTGGCCCATAGGTCGGCGCGTCCACCATGGATTGTTTCACGGCGATCATGACAGGGAACGGCTTCTCTCTAGACGACCGGCAACGTCTGCATGTTCAAAAAGTCCTAGATCGCATAATCTTATATCACGATCGTCTTCGACGACCTGTGGTGTTATCATTCCCAGCGAAAGCTTATATGGAAGCTCTGCCGCTTCCTCATCCTCTCCCTCTCGCCCACTGATCGCGGCCACGGCACAGAGGTGGGATCCTAGTAGCGTGGATGACGACAAGGAATGAGAGCCAGTACCACCATGCCGGCACGAACGGTTTCTTCGGAGGGAAATTTAAGAATTCCGGGGTGGTATCCGAGGATGAAACATGCTTCTACAAACTCATCGCAATAGTATTATTCTCCTACGAAACAGCAAAGAGTAACTGGTGTATAATGCTTAATGGAGTTTGCTCTGAAGCTATTTTGCTTTGAAAATATATATGAAGAAATGTCTTATCGTTGGTCTCACAGTGCATTCCAGTTAGAAATCAGCTGGGCATACATTGCACCTACTAATAACTGTGGTAACTTTTGTGTGTTGGGTTGACTCCTTTCGTCACTGATTGACTGATCAGTGCTCGGGGTGGTCTGCTTTACATCCCTATGGAATGTCTACAGGCATTGTACATTTCATTGTTCGAGTTGACAAGAAGTTGTGGATTGGATCGAGATACATTGTTTCCGAATGGCAGTTCTTTCTTTGGCATTATTATTCCGGCCAGCAGTTGAAGGATGTTTTGTTGACGCGCTTGCGGAGCTCTAGCGCATGACGAATCGTATTCCCCATAAAGTTACATTGAGTGCAGACTCTGGATTTAGGGCAGCCATCACACGATGCAAACGAATCAGCTCTCTGCGATAATATCAAATCCCAAACCGCCAGAAAGATTTGCTCATGAATGCTTCCTAACTCTCCCATCAGTGCTGTATCCATATCCAACTTGTGAAAGCCCTCGTCCCGCAAAAGCTTCAAGGCGGAACTACTGGCATTGGCGACTTCTGGGTGGTCTAGCATTTTGCTTTTGGCGGATCCCCATAGCAATTCCTCATTGAGCGTGAGAGCCGAAATCAGGACAAAATTTCGTTTCGGGGCAAGACTGCCACTCGTATTCATCATCAGTTCTCTCGATCGCGCAATGGCGAGAGCACATTTGTGATAATCCATGCCTTCGATTTCCGCTCGCCATTGAATGGCGGCATAAGGTGCGTCGTGGGTAAGATTCATTCTGGCCAAAAAACGATCGACCCGACCATAGTGTTCTTGCCGAAACTCCAGTTGTTTGGTAATACTTTCGACTTGCTGTTGCAAGTTGCTAAACAATTTCTTTCCGTTGTATTGTACGTTGGCAAAGGATCCTTTCCGTAAATCGGTCACTTCCAAAATCGATATTCCCTGTGGTCGGCTTGTAGTAGCATTCACAACAGCAGCATCTGAATCTGCATCTGCATCTGCCGCTTGATTCCATTCTCTATTCACAGCAGCAGCAGCAGCATCTGCCGCTTGATTCAATTCTGTGATATTTGTCTTCAAACTCGAACTATTCCTGGGACAAATCCACATCGGCGTCCCTGAGTGCATACATATTTTGCTTTGGTGTGCTACAGATTGAGCAGCCGCTGCTCGAAACTGCTCGTATGTGGCCATGCATCGTTGAAAGTCGTGTAACCTGCCAAGGTCGTAGATATCCCCAATCGAGATACGCTCATCCATTGGGATATCTTCGCACGTGTGAAGGTGTCCGTCTTTGACACAGGGGAGCACCAGGGTCGCATTCAGGCCCTGGGCCACCAGAAGCATTTCGCTAAAGGATTTCCGCCAACTGCTCATTCCCTCCTCCCAGCTCGAGACATGAATCCAAAGACCTCCTTGTGATGGTGGAGAAATACTAGTAGCATTTGTTGAGTTGGGTGTGTTCGTAGCATTCGTGGTGTTGACACTGTGCGTGATGTTGCTGTTGTTGTTGAGAGTGATCCCCTCCTTCGCATTTTCAAGAACCCCGAATCCGGCTTCCGTGCCGTCATTGCGCGAGTAGATCGACGAGGTTGCCGCGAAGAGCACAATCACGAGCATCACCCTCCAAAAGTTGGTTGTAGTCGTACTATATCCCATGATTTCTTGATAGAACTATTGTATGAATGGAAATTCAAAATGGTGCAATACAGTGTAACAAGCAAATTAATGTCTGGTTCGATGTGCGTGGTGTGGGTTTTATGTTTGTGCGATTCGCGGAAGCTCTTACTTGTCGTTACCATAATTTCTACTGGTACTTTACCACGCACTTGCCGTACAACTCGTATCGTTGTGATACGAGAATACTATACTAAAATAATTCGTGCGCGAGCTTCGCGACCTTCGCGTTCGAAAAATCACTGGGCACTGAATTTGCTATATTAAAAATCATTTCGTACTGAATTCTCTATAGCATAGTATATGAAACGGCTACTCTAGCTAGTAATGTAGCTGAATTTCGCGAAAGTAATGGTGTGAAACCGGAAAATTGGCCAATTCGATTTTTGGTTCCGCTTAACGAACCTCGTGCCAGCAAATAATATTACATGAGTTTTATGACCCGCAAAACACAATTAGTCAGGCATTATCGATATGTAATAAAGCCCGACGTTATTCTCGACCGGTTTTAATTTATTAAGGCTGAACTCTTTCTTCGGCTTCTGGTTCTCCTACATTGACGGAAGTTCTCGTTTGTACTGTCACTCGTACGTACAGAGAGAGTAAATAATAGGACTGAAACGAGTGGGACTGGATGTGAACTGTGGGTCTCACATCGGATCTCTAACTGGTGGCAATCCAATGAGCTTTGCAGTTAGCATTGCCTGCTGGTTAGCAGAGTTGCTTCATTGTTGTCACCGGGCTAGACAGACAGCTTCTGGACACACATCAACTCTTAGAAAACTGTTTCAGACCCACATTGGCTCTCAGGAAGTAAATTTTCAGTCTTCTGGATGCAGTGCTGCTAGCCAACTAGCACATGAACAAATGAAAATGTGTCAAAACATTTTTGAATAGTTGCAAAATTGTTCAACAACCTCTGAAATATGCTTATCACATCACCAACAACTTGTCAACAAGGGCGCAATTGTCAATGATTTTGTTTGTTTGGTCTAAAGTTTCCAACCACAATGTTTCACCAAAGCAATTGTCTGTGCATGTCACAAATAAGAAACTCATAAGAAATTGAACTGAGGTGCATTTTGATCAAAACTGATCGAATCCTCACAAAATCAACTACTCATTTCGGGCTGTTCACTGCCACAATTTGTAGAATTGCACACAACAAGCCTTCTCCAACGGGTCCCAATGACCACCTTCTTTTGTCCAAAGTCATTAGAATTGTCGACGTTGCCCATTGTTTGCACCTGAGGAACTGAGTGGAATGCCACATGGCACAGCACTCAGTGCACAACTTCACAAAAGATCGCAGAAGGGCTTTTGGCTTATGACACAAGCCGGCTTTCTGACGAGCTTGCATCTGAAATATGGACTTCACCATCGTGACTTAAGTAGGTCGAATCACGGGTGAAATCGCACATCTCTCATTCAGCAGTGAAAAGAATGTCAGGATCGTTGCAGATGCGAGCGACGGCTTCCTCGAAGGTGTCAGGCCGATCCACAGAATCACCTATGTCCAATTTGGCTCGGTCTTTTGTGGAATCCTTGTTCAATGAGGCACTGCGTGCGCGATCATCAACCATGGCACAGTGCAATCGCAGCCAGGGATTGGATGAATTCCAATTCGAACTCAAAAGCTTCTCGGTTTCCAATCGAGACTGCTCGCATTTGGCCTGTTGAGCAACAAGGCACAGTTTCTCTTCCTCGGTGTGCAACCAATTGATGCATTTAGGGTTGATGTGTGGCAAGTCATCAAGCCATTCCAGCAGAGAAGCTCGGGTCATGCTCGCAGACGAAACTTTGGGTAATCCCCAAAGATCAGTGCGTCGCCTGACTTCTTCTTTCACAATGACCACCGCAGGATCATGCTGCCGTTTGTCTGGCAAGCTTGCGTGCATAGGGTCGGAAAAGTCAGCAAGCTGGCAAACATTATCTTTGGACAAAAGGCCTCTGCACATAGCCATAAACATCTTCATGTTGTTGCAACTGTCGATGAAATGATGCTGAGACACTGACATGTCGGGGTCCACCCCATCTTCAACTTCTTAATCTTTGCTCTCTGATCCACGCTCTAGCTCATCCCTGGATCAGAGCGAGACGGCTCCACACCCATGCGGCTTGTTCTGCAGAGCATCCTCCCAAGATGACATGTCGTCCCGTTTGTTGGAGAATGAGCATTAAAATTCCTCTCCGAACCAGACAAACTGCTTGAGGTTGAACATGTCTTCTTGGAATGTCCATGTGGATTGTTAGGCATGCTGCTAGCAGATCGTCGTTGTGAATGTCGCTATGTGT
>ENA-ORBV01012824-ORBV01012824.1-microbial-mat-metagenome-genome-assembly--contig:-NODE-12824-length-12851-cov-4.511743_pt1 | contig 12851 bp, 9 predicted proteins | sample MGYA00237777_ERZ505514 | MGnify/ENA primary metagenome ERZ505514 (study PRJEB26160, sample SAMN06269048) | microbial mat metagenome | isolation source: Oligotrophic lake microbial mat | place...
GTCACGTAGTAAGTCTTTCAATGGGCCTTTTGCAACGTACCACGGGACTCAATCGCCGCGAGTCAGTCACAGATCTAGAGTCCCTATGTAGCGATCTGTGGCCTCGTCTGTGCCCGGCGGGCCGAACTTGAACGCGCGCTAGCGCTGTCAGAATCACCAAGTTTGATGTTTCGATCACTCATCGCCGCTGGAGTGGTCAGGCCCGGCGGCATAACATCGATTCGCTTCTCGGCCGATGAGCAGCGCTAGCACGGGCTGCAGCTTGTTTCACCGCCAAACAGCTCATGATCATGTGATCAGCTAGCTGGCCATTCATCATCAAGTTTATAACTACTGCCCCAACGCGATTAAATTGATAAGAAACTCAGGCAATTGCGTGCCCTGAAGCAGGGACCGCTGGTGTTTCGTCAAACGACGATATTTATACGTTTCGTCAATCACAAGCATAGCAAACAACCAACCAAAAAGAAAGTTTAGAATACGCACAAACAAACGTGCAGGTGAATCTGCATTTAAAAAAACAAGCATTATGCTTTTGCCAGAATGCTAATGCCACGATGATAGCCTTGAGGACCCCTCTCGGTGGACGGATGGCAGTGAATCTCTACTCGGGCAGCGAACCATCTGCATATACACCCAGCCATGAGCTGCGTTCCTGATAAAATCAACCGCTACAACACGTACAGATCTCCCACTTGGAATTCGCACTCATCTCCGAACTTCATCGGAGTCTTGAGGAACCACTGCGCTGCGCCGACAATGGCAGGGCTGATCTTGACCTTGCGACTCAGTGCTGCGAGCACACGCGGCATAAAAGACGTGCAAGATCAATTGAATGGCCACCCCCATCTCGTGCAGAACCAGAGGATGAGCACAGTATAACCTACGTGAGAAGCAAGGAGTAGGGGACAGCAGAGCGCCAGCCTGAGCGTGCTTGTTGCACTTGGCAGGCGCAGGGTCCGGTGGCAGCTGAGCCACCGTTGGTGAATTGCCGTAGGACGTGCAGCGACCTGCAGACACGGGTAAAATCATTGAAAAACTTAGCGCAGATGACGTGTCCTCGTAACATACAACACATACACACACACACATACACACACACACACACACACACACACACACACACACGCACGCACACACACAGAGCGCAGCCGTACCGATTTTGATGGATCCGCCAGAGACGGCCTGGTTGGTGCCCGGAGGTGGCATGCCAGGCACACCCGGGTTACAAGTGGGACCTGATCTCAGCTGCAGTGCACCACCAGCACCAGCACCAGCGGGGCTCTGAGGAGCCGGGGACTGAGGGGCGACTGGTGCAGGATTTGCTACAACGAGCAGAGAATGTAGACATATCTTAACGAAGGTCAATACAGTGCGAATGGCAGGTGAGGTGAATACCATTTTGAGGTGTGGGCGATGTTCCCAACGGCGCGCGCCCGTTCGGTGCTGGGGCCGCAGGATTGGCTGGGGCGGTAGCCGCACCCACATCAGCAGGCGCGACCTGAGGGGCGGGGGCTCCAGTAGCAGGTGCTCCGGTTGCAGGGGGAGGCGCAGCGGCAGCCTGATCGGCTCCGGCAGCCGGAGCGGGCGCCGGATTGGCAGCTCCGGCCTTCGGAGTGATGGTGCCGGGACAGCAGATCACATTAGCAGGGCCGGGGCACTTCCTTCGAACAGTGGCTACAGAGCACGTGCTGGCTGTGTCGTCCATGCACGTGCCCTGGATGCCACGACACGGCTGACCAACTCCTTCAGCTGGACATAAACAAGCAGTCAAGCAATACATTAAATTAGTTAGCTGGTGCGTAGTCGTCCATTAGTTGCTCTAGCTATGGTATCACAAAGCATAATCGACTACTGACACCATCATCGTGATCACAGTGCATTTCATACCAGTGCCACCGCCACCACCTGCCGGTGCATGAGCTGGTGCTGCTGATCCTGGTCATGATAGACGTGCGGCTCATACGAGGAGTCGCCGAGCGGATGACCGTTCAGATCGTGCACCACTAACGCATCGCTGTCAGCAATTTGACCCATTGCCACCGGTACTACGCGTGTTTCAGACGGATTCGGCAGGCCGGATGCCATAGCAAACGCAGTACTCGCCGTGTTTTGAACCGCGCCCCCACTGGATGGAGGTCGTTTGAGCGACGCACTGAGCTCACGCGCCAGTTGAGCTCGATCCAGCAAATCATCATCTGGATCATCTGCCTGCAGCATCGCTGCAGCTCCATTGCTAACGGGCTGTGTTCGTGACAGCGAAGCAGACAACAGCGATTGTGATGGCGGAGATGACGTGCGGGGTGACTGTGGTGGACGCTGCGAGGCCGGTTGGACCAATCGCTGACGACCTTGGGAGCTCTTCTGTTTGAGAAGCTGTAAGGGGTAGCCGGAGCCACTGACAGTGGACGTGTGGGTCGAGAGCAAGTTCTGTCGAACGTGGGAGGCGGAAGCAGCGATCTGATCCATCATGTTCAGCTCTTGCTCTTGCTGTTGCAAATATCGTTCGGTTTGGCTCAGTCGTTCCAGAGCCGAGTGCAGCTGCCCCTGCAGAGCTACCAGCTTATCGTCCCGCCTAGCGATGGCTTCCCGGACTCTAGAATCCACCAACTGTAATTCCGACGCATGCTCGGTTCTTTCCCGAGCAATCATGTCTGTCAGCTCCCGACTGCGTCTGGCCTCGGTGGCTAACGCAGTGCGAAGCTGCTCCAGCTCTCCGTGTAAGGCTGCGGCCTGTCGTTGCTCAGCACTGACATTCTGCTCGTACAGTCCCAACTGCTGTTTGAACACGTGCAGCTGCTGCGTGTACTCGACGATCTGTGCCCCCTGCACGGACAGCTGTTGATCCCTGTCCGCCAGGGCATACTGCAGCTGCTGGAGCTGCTCATCGCGGCTCTGCAGTTCATTGGCGATGCGTTGCTCCAGCTGCAGTAGACGAGGTCCCAGCTCTTGCTTGCGCAATGTCGCTTCTTCAAGTCTGATTTCGTCCCGCAACGCAGCTTCTCGCAATGACAGCCTGCGGGCCAGCTCAGATTCCAAATTTCGCTGCTGATCACTCACCAAGCGCTCCCGCTGTGACCGTAACTGAACGGCAACATCACGCTTGTGACGATCTTCGGCTTTTTGCAGCCGCTCACTGAGCTCTTGTCGATGCGCGTTGAGCAGAGTTTGTTCTTGCTGCTCTAACAAAGAAACCTGACTCTTGAGCTCACGGATACTCTGATCTCCCCCCGCCGCTCGCTGATCGAGCTTGCGCCGCTCCGTTTGGTACTGAGTGGTCACCTCGCCAAATCCAACGCGCACAGCAGACTCGACGGTGTATCGCAAGCCATGTTGAGCGAACAACAGAAGAACGCTTTCCTCCAGACTGCTGATCTGTCGCAGTACGGCACTGTCACGTGGCACCAGCGGCTCTGCGGGCACAGCGGCTGCTGTGGTGCTGGCGACAGAGCCTGGCGTCGATGACGATCGAAGTCCCGATTCAGCGCCAACAACTGCTGCACGCTCGGTTTTGGACCCACCAGCTGTAAGACCAGAGCCAGCATCGTGCGACATGGAGTTCGTAGGGCGAGAGACATTCTTGATTATCGATGCAGTGGCATGCGACGCGGGCGATTCGACTGAAGGTGTAGGTGCTTGAAATTCGGAGGTGTTGCCAGCTGGGTTGTGAGACACAGGAGCATGCATACGAGGTCGCGCGGCAGATTGCTCTTTATCAGGTGAGGACGACGGAAAACGAGGAGAGGACGCGTTGTCTACCCTTTTCACAGGTGAACGAGCTGAGGCGCCTGAAAGAAGAGCTATCATGCAAGAAAGCAAACGTATCTGAAAATGCACGCACACTTCCTACCAGCAGGCGCGCCGTCATTATCTGATGCATTAGCGGAAGGAGCACTGGTATCCTGCTTGGTGACGCCTTGCTGCGCAGCCTGTAAGGCTCGTAATCGTTCGCGTGTGTGACGATACTCCGCCAGCGAGAACTCTGTTTTCGATCGTTGTAACAAAGGTCGCTTCAGACACAAAACCATGACGAGCTCACATTACGAAAACAGTGGGCAGCATCATGCTGTACTGGAGTTCCCAGCGCATTTTGCTCGTACTTTGTGATGGCACCGTGAAATCCATCGATGTCATCGATTGTCTTGATTTCGAAGTTCGAATGGATTTCGAGGTGTCAAAATTCAAGGTTGATCGTCGCATCGTACTTTGAGCGACTCGGATGCACAACCTTTTCATTGTTTTGTCTTGTTTGCTTCTTGACAACCTAGTACCGAGCTTTGTGCCGCAGGCCCTGGCAGATTGCCGCAGACGCTTAGCTTGAATAGATTTTGTGGCTAGCTGTCAACCGCTTGCCATATCGATCGATCTAAGCTCGAGGCGGCTGCTATACGAATTGGACTCAGCTATAGAGATATCCGAGTCGGATCATGCAACAGGATCCACTACAAAGGCTGATGCGGCCGTCACAGCTGCAGAAATTTGCTAGCGCTGCAAACCCAGGCATATTGCCTCCTACGTCATGTGCACTGTGGCATCCATATGCAAGCGTGGACCACTGTGACGCGCAGCGCACGCGTACGCGCGCGATTGGCCAGCGACTAACAGCTGCTGCGGCTCATAGTGACTTCAACAGTCGACTGAGAGCCGGTCCTTGGCGTACGCATGCGCAGCAAGCCACGATGGTACTGCTGATGACGTTCGGTCTAGCGATAGCCGCTGCAACTGATGCGGGGCCCACCGGTGTAACGATGACATGGGCCATGGCTACTGAAACGGAACAGCCGACCGGCTTCGATTTCAGCTCTGGCCACCCTGCGATATCACTGCCGGCTACAGTGCCTCGCGGATCGCAGGCCGTCTTTCTGCCTCAACTGCATGTATCTGCGAGTGCGAGTCGTCTGAAAGTTCATCATGAAGAAAGGGTGGACCAGGTCCGCTCGCATGTGCAGTCGACAAAGGGTGGCCTGAGCTCAAGTCTGACTGCCAGCATGACACAGCATTCGGCAACAAGCGTCGTCACGCGTGCTCAAATGCGCGATAACGCTAAATCCTTTGGTAAAGGCGAAAGGCGACCGGATTTGACGAAGGTGGACATCAGACACGTCAACGTCGACCTGGACCGGCCCAGCGTCCAATCGCATCAGACCTTGGCCGATCATCGAACGAGGATCCGCCTACTGGATCAAAAGGAACATTCAGGTTTGCACTGACATGTGTTATCTGTTCCGGAGTGTCCATCAATTAGTGCTTGTGATGCTCGTGTACGTACGCCTCATCGTGAATCCAGTTGATTTCCCCTCCGGCTGATTGATCTTTGCGTGTAGATGACGGAACAATCATAGGCCTGTCTGTTCCGGTCAATGCAATCGATTGGACGAATTTGAACACAGCTCAGCCAGCTTCGTTGCAATCGTTGTCGTTCTTCACGGTGAAAGCATTTTTCGATACGCCAACCACAATTGCTTGCTCGTCTGGTGCATCGTGCGCCAACGTTCAAGTAACGTGCCCCAGCCAAAGCGTTGACGGCACCTCCAACTGCTATTTTGACATCATGATCATGGATGCGCAATCGGGGTGGCGAGTGCAAACGTCCATCTCTACTTTCGCTGGAGTCACTAGTCAGTATGTGCGATTGGGTGATTTTGCTGCTCCCGGCCAATCGTTTGGGCCGGCCGGCACAACCTCGAATATCTTTGCCTGTACCTCTGCGGATAGACCGGTCTATGTTCGGGTGTACTGCTTCAGTAATGTATGTAGATTCAGCGTCACGTTCACGACAGTATGGGCATTGGGTGAATGCGGCATGGTTTGGAAGGCCGATACGACTTCTCCTTGCAGCGTCAGCTGTACCCGCCCAGCATCTTGCTTTTACAACAACTACAACATCTCTGCGCCATCACCGACCGCATGTGTGGGTGCCCTTGGCAACGCGGGCTCTGTGAGCACGTGTAGCAATTCGCAGCGTTGCGGATCTGGGTCAACTTCCCTGTGCATAAACTCCAGATGCGTCGACCTCTGTTCGAATGTTTTCTGTGGTAGCTTTGGCGCATGCCAACTGCAAGGCTCCTCGGCCGTATGCAAGTGCTCCTCGTGCTACACTGGTACCCAATGTACTTTTCGTCCATCCGGTGCACATTGGGAGGCTGGAAATTGGAGTGCATGTGATTGCGCCACTGGAAACCAATCGCTTTCTATCGTCTGTGCTAGCTCAACTGGGTGCTTGCTGGATTTTGACCGGTGCACCGCGGAGGCGACTAACTCTCCAGAAGATTTCATCACAGAACAGGACTGTGACGACGATAGCTATCAAACTGCGGAGTGTGGCAGAGGCTCAGCTTCGTCGACCACACCGTTCAAGTCCGACATTGCCATCATTGTGTACATAGTTGGTGGAACTGTTGGGTTGTTAGCTGTTTGCTTCTTGGTGCAACGCCGCAGGCGCCGTCGAGCTCTCGACGCCGACAAGACATCAGCTGAGGCGGAGAAATGGTCTTCCGCTACTTCAGCTTCCGGCTCTGCCGTGCAAATGGCGTCAATCACAGCGGGTGGTACAGAGCAGTCCATGGGACATTCTAGCGCCGCTCACATCGCTCCGAGCCCGATGAGAACGGCCGGAATTCACGCCGGTGCCTCTGTGCGCGCACAAGACGGTGAGCTCGCTGCAGTAAGCATTGATCCTTCTTATCAAGACAGACAGGATCGCGCTGATCGAGAATACAAAGCACAAACTCAATACAATCGAGACCAAGCCATCGGTGTGGCTCAAGATTTTGCCAAAACCATTGGGGTAGCGGTACGTATGTATTCGCAATTGGGCGATGCACATATACGCATGTGTTCCCGCTTACATATACTTCGCGACCCTGTTACAACCCGCTCTGACCCCATGCACATGCGTGACAGGCAATTCAGACTATTGGACATAGCTACGTCAACTCAGGCATTCCAGCAGGGCAAGGCATCATGGGTGGGGTTCAAAACTTTGCAGACGCCCTTGGTGACCGGGCTCAGAGCATGCAAAATGCCTATATCGACAATCTGCCAGATGGAGGATTCCGAATGGGAATGACGATGATGAGAGATTTCCGCGATCAGCTTCAGCAGCAAAATCAGCAAGTGTTCGATAATTTAGCTGCTCAGATGGGACCCGGGAACTCATTCAATGTTACGCCGTCTGGTGGCCTTTCCTGGAACGGGGGGTGGTGAAACTTGATCATGATACTATGCTCCATGCAACACTAGTACCTCGAAATGTGCTTAAACTTCCATGGATATGCCATAGAGTTCTATTCGATCGCGTGTTTCACGTCTGCTTTACGGAACAAATTACCATTCTGTATATGTACATGTGTTCATGAACCAGCCATATATAACACCTGTGCCAAACAGTATCAGCGCATATTGAAACTGCAACCCTACATCGATACGAACGATTTACTATTGATACCAGCCCCGTGAAACGAAAAAGGCAGCGACACGCGTACGAAATACTGTTCTCCCGCTAGCTAGTAAAGCCACTGCTGACAATCACCACAAGGAAGCAATCCGGGAAATCCGGAAAAATCCGACGGGCTGCAGCCCTCAGCAGATTTCCGAGAAATTTGTCGTAAGGGCCCGGGAAATCCGGGAAATCTGCGCGGAATTCCTGGTAATCCTATGGGAAATTCCGCCCTTATAGCTATAGCACTTTTCCAGCCCTATCCAGCTTACATACAAATGGTAGCTGTACAGAGGATCAGTGATAAACAGAAATGTAATCTGACTCCACAACTTGGGTGCTGGTCGTCGGACCAAAGCGGCCGTAGCCGCGTTCCCAAAGACTTGATCAGACTTGTTCACCATGCACGCTCAGTCTTGTGCAACTTGCAGGCTCTGAAGAAGATGTGCTCATGTGATCGCCAGAAGATGAAGCAGCCGATTTCCTGGTCCGGTCGCTTGCATCTCAAAACCGGTGTGTGTCCACGATGGATCGATCAAAACTGGTGCCAGCGGCTGCATTGCTCGGAGAGCTCCTCGCTCCGGTTTGACGCACGTCGGCTAAGTGACTCGCTGCAGCGCCGGCTTACAGCCGAAACAAATGAGCATGAGATGTTGATGCGTGCCTAGAGAAACACGTGCCATCTACACGTGCAAACTTGCCAGTACTTGCACCAAAGCAGTGGTTCCAGCGGCAATGCTCGCCAGCAACTGAAGAACAAGATCCATGACGGCAGATGACTGCTGTTGATTGATAACAGCGTTGAGAAGATCGCTTTGATGCACGCCTCCGCAGCACTGCTTCGTCAGGCCGACACACAAACTGGAGCATACACACGGATTGAGTCACCGCAGCGATCTTGTTGTGGAAAGACCTTCTCACCGTATTGAAAGTGCTCTGCTTTGGTTGGTTCATGAGACGATTCGAAGGAGATATCTTGTCTTCGCAGAGCTAACACAAAATCGTCATGCCCTCAATCCCACGTTATGGCATTGTTGTGCTCGCCCAACTACACCTAGTCACACTCGTCCGGCATTGCGTTCTGACTTGCTTATTCACCCGTGAGAGACGTCACTGGGGTAAACTGCGATCCGGTGGCTTCTTCGCGAAGGCGAGCCGATCGTAGGCGGATGACCCTCTCGCGATCCCAGCTATGCCTAAACCTTCAGTGTCGGCTTAGCAGACACGAGCAACCTTATTGTTAGTTGACATGCTGTAGCAAGTATCCGCGCTGGAGAAGCAAACGCACCGAACCGAGGGTCATGCGGATTCGCGCACATTCATGTTCGATGTCGGATGAGATCGTTCAGGTTTCGAACTTATTTCCGCATATCTGCTGGAGTGAGCAAACAGATGGCAAATTAGCAACGCATATGACGCAACTGATGACCTCAGTCGCATCGTACACACCTGCCAGTGTCTCGCTTGCAAGTTCTCGTCAACACCAAGACAGAACCACTGCGCGATTAGCAGATCTAGCAGCGGGGCGTAAGTTCGCAAGGCGTGATCACATCCAGCACTCGAAATCCGTGCACGAAAGCGCACATATCTAGCGCGGATACCACTCCACACAGACTTGTTTCAATTTGATGATGCAGAACAACAACAAACATGTTGTCTTCGCCAGCTTAGGCCACCCTAACAGGTCAAGCCGCGGGAAACGGTATCACAGTGGTCAAAATATGATTCCGCTCGGGTTTTTCGCGCTTGACACCGCTTGATCCCGCTGACCCCGCCGCGGCTTGTCGCTAGATGCTGCAAGATCTGCTCAGTAAGTCGCCAGTTCCTCTATCCACGATAATCACACAGGCAAAGTCATATCAATGACGAGCAGACTCTGATGGCAACTTATTAAGCCTGCATCTGAGCCGGTACTGTTTAGTGCTGACTCTTGATGATGTGATCAGATGTTGCCTATCGCAAGGCCTATCGTGCCGCGTGCCACAGAGAACGGTAAACAGCGCTCAATGACGGAAAGATTTGTGCGTTGTCAATACTGGGTGTAAGACAGACTACACGCCACTACAACTTCACACGACAAGAACCATGAACAAGTAGTCGGGGATGTCAACGGTGGAACCCAAGCCGCACACGCCTTCAAGAGGTGTCTCTTGGTGCACCTTCATGAACTCTGGGTCAACAACGCGAATGTAAATAACCTCGACCACGCATAGCCTTCTCGCTTCGGACAAGCAGATTGATGAATAGCGAGGAGCGCCGCAAGATAGCAGACAAGTGCTTGTCAGCGAGGTTCCGTACGTATCACCCGTACAAACTTACGTAGTCGACGTCAACGCCAACTTATGAATCAAATACGGAATTTGCGGGCTTCCGAACGCACGCGTTATGCGGACTTAACTCCACGGCTGGCCGGAGTAAAGGATGACTTATGTTGTCAACGTGTCGTCAATCAATTGAACAGCACCGTTAATATTGGCATGTGCACGGAGGAGTTCTGTACGTCGACGTACGATGAACACGTGTACAATACATACTGTACACGTACAGTGATCTACAGTCGCGTATGCAGCGATACATATTTACGTACTTGATACAGCTAAGCTGAGTCAAGAGCTGAGTAGACCTGATGCTTTGCATAGCAAATGCAAGCACTTAGATTCGCAATGGCTAAACCGCGAGAGCAATCCATCGGTCATAGCAACATCTTGGACATCTTGAGAAGATGCCTGAATTTCGATCAATTTCCCACCGATCGATTGTCTCGATTGATCGTTTGTCCATGGAACTTGATGGTACGTGTGCCATCGTGATACTTGGCCGCTTGAACGAGATACTACTACACAGGTATTGATACTGATATCGTAATCCTCCAAAGATACCGCGGTTCCGTGGTTGCACACTTCGCCGGATATATTGCTTCTCGACTGCCGCCTGCCAGAGCAGTCAGCAGAGCTGAACTGCACAGCTAATCATACTAAATCCGATCTAGCGAACCATTGCGGGCTAATTGGCCCACTGTGGCAGAAATTCCATAGTGACCGACGAAGGATTCCGGATTTGCCGAGATTTCCCGGATCGCTTCCTCGTGGTGAATGATAGTCAGACGATAATTGGTTCGGTTTGGCTTGTCACTTTGCGTCAGCATCGGTGCCAGCATCAGATTTGCCACGTTTGCTGCCGCTCGACATGGATGACGCTGTTTCTTGTGATCGAAGGCGCCGACGAGACTGATTGGGCAACGGTATGCTTTGCTTCGCCTCGAGCATTGTGACACAGCTGTCCATTACATCAGCAGGGCTGCTGCCTCTCGACGATGAGCCCGCAGCCTCCCGACGGACTCTTTTGGACAATGGCGCTGCATCTGCAGCAGGCAATGTCCGATTTTTGACAGCACGGCGTGAGTTCGTAATGGAATCATCGGGAGCATCTGAATTTGACTTTGCAATGTTGCCCGCTCCACTTGAAGATGAGGACGAAGAAGCAGATGCCGTTCCACTTGAAGACGAAGAAGCTACTGCCAGCGGCGGCATCGCATACCAAACCCTCGATTTGAGTGCGCTGATAACTGCCAGTGACGGACCTTTGCTCCCTTTCCGCATCGCTGCAATGAGCGCGTCAGCTGAATCGAACGGACCATGAGCTCTGACTGCCTCGACGATTGTGGCTGCGGTTTCGTCGTTGATGCCCGACACTCTCTGGAGCTGCTCTGGACTACAGAAGTTTACACTGGGAGCACCTCCCGCCCGGAGGAAATAAGCTCTTGCAGCGAAGGGGCCGAAGTAGCGCGGGAAATTGGAGGCATCCACCAATGCACAGCGCGGTGGCAGCGCTAAAGCTGAACTAGAATCAGCGGTCGAGATCAGCACGAAGAAGTCACGATCGAGGTCGGTCGCCTTCTTCTGCTCAGCGACGAATCGGTGATTGGAGATGCGTTGCTTGACCAACTTGTACTGCTGCACTTCAGCCACTGTAGTTTTGTTGTCTTTGCCGTGGAGCTCGATGCCCATCACAGCGTCACCACTCGGATTCGTAGCCGCGCAAAGGACGACGTGCTCACCAGCAGACAAATCGACTGATGCGGCACCATCGTCGATTTCGATGGGCTGTTTAGGCCAATAGCTAGACGATGTTTGGATCTGTGCCGCAGTTTTCACGTACCAAAGACTTTTCCACACGACCTCTGCATCACAGCCCGCTCCAAATTTGGCACCGGCATGAAAGTCGCTCCACTTGACGACTGCAGAGAGCAAGGGCGCTATTGCAGTTTTGAAAGCTCGAAACTTAGCGCAAAATTGTTCGAAGCTTGTCCGGGATGAACTAAGATTGCCGTGATCAATGAAGCAGTCGAACTCCAGACCAAGCAATGGTGGATCCTGTGAAGCTACGCACATGAGCGCCACCCAGATGTAAGGGACGCGAAGACGTAGCACATCCCAGAAAGTCTCCACTCGGAACAAACCGTAGCTGACCACGTCATCCACCGTGAGTTTGGTACCAGGGATCAGATCCTCGAGTTTGCTGAATGAAGTCTGACACAACACAGCGTGCAGCAACGCAAAGTTTGCCATGGTCCATTTAGGATATAGTCGTTTCAACTCGTCCAGCACGCTTGCCATCAACTTAGAAAAATGCAGACTGATGGTGGGGTCAAAGTGTTTGAAGTCGGCCACTGCTCGAAACAACACCTCCAACGGCCGACCATGCCCGTCCATGTCATCGACAAGCAGCTTAAGTAGAGGGTTGCCGTCGATCTGAAAAACAGGTCGCTCGCGGACGGTGGGTGGCCGTAGCCGCGTTTCAGGAAGCAAGTGGTACTTCTGTTGCGAACTGCGGAAAAAATCATCCATAGGTATGGTAGTTGCGGCTGTGCACACGATCACAAAAGGCCTGGTAGAGTCGACGTTCAGTAACGCCGCTAACTCGTACATGTGTTTGGGAACTGATTTTCTTACCGACCCTGAAAGATGCCCGATTTTGTGAATCCCATCGACGCAAAGAATCACGCTGAGCGTCTCTGGGCTCCTTTTCCGTAGCAGATCAATAACCTCACTGGGAGAAATTCGAGCTGTGCGCTGGTAGAGAAACGTATCCCAGTCCATGGACTCGCACGCTTGTGGTCGTAATTGATAAAGCATTCGCGCGCCGATGGCATGCTTGCGATGGGAAGTTGGCGTTGCCGTACCATTATCAAACGACACGTTGATAACGAGCGCTTGTGACAGCAGCTGCTGCAGATCTTTCGATTCGTGCCGTGCTGCATGTTTACAAATGGTGGGAAATTCGTCCAACGTCCGCGACTTACCCGTGCCAGGGCCACTCAGACAACAAAACATGGGGTGTTCAGCTTTGGAAGTGCGGTTATGCTTCCACGCGTCATGATGACAGCGTAAGCTAGCTGCGATGGCTTCGTAGA
>ENA-ORBV01012826-ORBV01012826.1-microbial-mat-metagenome-genome-assembly--contig:-NODE-12826-length-12850-cov-5.099898_pt1 | contig 12850 bp, 9 predicted proteins | sample MGYA00237777_ERZ505514 | MGnify/ENA primary metagenome ERZ505514 (study PRJEB26160, sample SAMN06269048) | microbial mat metagenome | isolation source: Oligotrophic lake microbial mat | place...
TCGTTCCAGTGCAGTGGTAGCGAGATTGCCGGCTGGCCGGTGATGTTGAAGGTCGGCGTGAACGGCATCACGCTCAGCGTGCGTGCCAGACCCGCGATCGGATTGTCGCGCGGCGGCACCAGCTCGCCGATCCGCGGCGGCGGCTCGCCGAGCGTCGGCGTCACCAGGATATCGAATCCGTCCTCCCACCACGCCGCCATCCGCCGGGTGAACCCGGAGAGTTCCTGCACCGTGCGGATGTATTGCTCTGCGCTCACCGCGCGGCCGAGTTCCGCGAACAACCAGGTCGCCGGCTCGACATCGCGCTCGCTGATCTCGCGGCCGAGCACCGCACCCCACTGGGCCAGGGTGGCTGCCACCCAACTGCAGACGACGGTGGTGAAATGCGTCCCGGTCGGTTCGATCTCCTCCATCGCGGCAGGGTGCGACTCTTCAACCCGATGCCCGAGGCCGCCGAGAAGTCGGGCTGCGACATCGACTGCTGCAATGCAGTCCGCGTGCAGTACCACGGTACCGTTGGGCACGCGGCGAACGATTCCGACCCGCAGCGCCCCAGGGGCGGTGCTCGGTGCCTGCTTGAACGGGCGCGACGGCGCCGGCGCGGCGTAAGGGTCGCCCGGCATCGATCCGGCGACACAGTCGAGCGCAATTGCCGTATCACGCACGGAGCGGCTGACCACGTGGCTGGTGACGAACCCGCTCCACGACTCGCCGATATCCGGCCCCATCGAGATACGGCCGCGGCTGGGCTTGAGCCCGACGAGACCGCATTCGCTCGCGGGGATCCGGATCGAGCCGCCCCCGTCGCTGGCATGGGCCATCGGCACCATTCCGGCAGCTACCGCCGCGGCCGAGCCGCCACTCGAGCCTCCCGTCGAATGGTCGAGGTTCCAAGGGTTGCGGCTGGGACCGTAGGACTCCGGCTCGGTCGTGATGTTGAGGCCGAACTCGGGCGTATTCGTCTTCCCAACCGTGATCAGTCCCGCCGCCTTGAACTTACTCACGATGTACGAGTCGTGGTCGGCGACGTAGCCCGCCTCCTTGAGGAACCGCGTGCCGGCGAACATCGGGTCGCCGACCGACAGCACGTCGAGATCCTTGAGTAGGAATGGCACGCCGCGAAACGGGCCGTCTGGGAGCGGCGAGCGGGCGCGTTCGCGGGCACTCTCGAAGAGCGGATGAATGACGGCATTGATCTTGGGATCGAGCGCCTCGATGCGGGCAATTGCCGCGTCGATGAGTTCGAGTGGACGGGCGTCGCCGCTTCGGACCAGGTCGGCCTGCGCGGTCGCATCGAGAGTGGCAAAAGGATCGCTCATGGGCGCACCCTACTGCCGTGGCGGCGCGCGAGTCCAGGTCCGCGGCGTCAATCGAGGAGGCCGGCGAAGCGACTCGCGGCGAGGGTGCCTACCGCGTCGATGCGGCGGAGGATGGCGCGGACGTCCGTCGCGAACGCACGGCGACGTTCGGCGAGCTGCTCGGTGTCCGGACGGAGCAACTCGCGATTTCCAGCGAGGCGCAGCGCCGACTCGAAGAGCACGCGTGAAACCGATTCGGTGCTGCGGATGCGGCGTTGGAGGCGGTACTGGCGGCCGCGCGAGACGCAGCGCGCGAGCAGCGCCTTTTCGTCGATCGCCGCGTCGGTCGTCTCCTGCACGAGCGCATCGGCGACGACGCTATAGGCTTCGAGAAAGGGGCGCAGGATACGGTGCGCGTTGAACGGGCGGACCTTGCGCAGCACGGACATTGCGCCCGGCGCACCTGCGCCGACCTCCGCCTCCCACTCGGGCTCGTGGAGCGCGATCTCCGCGCGAATCTCGCGCCGGAAGCTCTCCTTGTCGGCGAAGAAGAACTCGAACTTCAGCAGGTCGCGTAAGCGAAACGCCTCGTCCCAGAAGAGTTCGAGAGCAGCGATCGCGGGCGCATCGGTCGCGTTCCGGGCGTCGCCGACACGCAGCAGCGCCAGCTCGACGATCGCCCCGTTGACGAAGAAGTGAATGATCGTGTTGCGGTAGTAGGCGGCGGTGAGGTGTTGGTCCGGCCCGATCGCGTAAACCGCCTGTGGACCTTCCGCGAAGCAGGTGACGACACCGTTCTCGACGAGTCCGTCGAGCGTGCGTTGGACGCTCTCGGTCTGATCGAGGTCGAGCGCCTCGGTCGTCGGCAGGCCGCGCCGTCGCACGTAGGCGACGATGTTCTCGAGCGCCGCGACGATCTCATCGACGGTCAGCGCCTGGTCGAGGGTGCCGAGCAGCGCCAGGGTGACGAGCGAGGTAGGCGTGATCGGCGTCGCGCGATTGATGCGCACGGGCACCTCGAACGCGAGCTTCTGCAGATCGACGCTGTTCTCGTCGGTATCGCCCTCGATCTCGCCCGTAGGCGGCCCGATGGTTTCGGCGAGCGACAGGGGCTCGCCGAAGTTCAGGTGGATTTGGCCGTAGCGGCGGCGCAGGGCGCTGACCACGCCGAGGAACCAGCCGAAGCTCTCGCGCTGTTTGGCCGCGCCGCGCTGTTCGGCGACGTAGTCGGAGACGTCCTGAATCTGGTCATAGCCGATCGACACGGGGATCAGCAGCACGTCCTCGCTCTTGCCGCGGCGGAAGGCGTCGACCACGTAGGCGAGCATACCGAAGCGCGGCGGCAGGAGTTTGCCCGAGCGCGAGCGGCCGCCTTCGATGTACCACTCGAGCGGAAAGCGCTTTTCGATCAGGTAGTCGACGTATTGGCGCAAGACGAACTTGTAGACCGGGTTGTCCTTGAAGGTGCGGCGGATGAAGAACACGCCGCTGCGGCGCACCAGTGGGCCGACGGGAAAGAAGTTCATGTTGATGCCGCCGGCGGTATGGTTCGGCGGGTGACCGTTCTCGTGCAGCGCGTACTGCAGCACGAGGTGGTCGAGGTTGGATTTGTGCGACGGCAGGAAGACGACCGGATGGCGTTGGGCGAGCGTGTAGATGCGCTCGAGCCGTTCGCGGTCGTAGTGCAGCCCCTCTTCGTAGCCCTGGCGGTAGAGGTAGTGGATGAAGTGGGCGAGCAGGTCGATGACGTAGGTACTGTGGGTTGCAGCGATCTCGCGCAGGTAGCGTGACGCCTGGTGGGCGACTCGATCCTCCGGTTGCCCCGCATGCCGGGCGAGCCGGGCGACGCCGCCGCGGAAGGCACCGCGGACTCGGACAATGGCCTTTCCACCCCTCGCGTTGGCCGCGAAACTGACTTTGCGGGACAGCTCCGCGCCGGACTTCTCGGCGGAGCAGAACTGGGTCCAGGTCAGCCCTTCGTCGATGGAATATTCGGCATGAAAAAACCCGATCTGCTCGCCGTCGCTGGCGTCCGTGCTGGCGTTGACCGTGATTGAGACCGTGCTTCCGGCGGCGGCCTCGGTTGGCGCTTGGATGCTGATCGCCCGGTTCACAGCCGCCCGCATGGGCAGCGCTGCCACGAGGAAAAGGGGCAGGATTTGATAGGTAATTTTCATGGTTTTCAGCCTCATCAATGAGGGCGGCGGAAAGACCCGGTTCAATCAGTAAATTGCGCCCCGGGGACGCGTTTCCACTTCACTGAGTAAAGCAGAATCGCGTCGGTGACCACATCTGCCATTACCCAGACCTGCACAAGAGGCGTGTCCACTGTCCCAAGTGAGACATCACGCAGTCGCTCAAGGAAACCATCCACCAGATCCAGATAAACCATGACGGTCGCGCCGCCCTTGATTGATCAAACTTGTAATTTTCACTCGTGCCGGATTCGGTGCACCTGACAATTGAACATTTGTAAAGATTTCCGGAGCAAGCTCCGGGGCATTTCATAAGACCACCGCCAACCCATCATGCCGACTGTTTCATCTCTGTTTTGTAGGAGCCTGCTGGCAGGCGATTCAGGATGTGGTCCGTCCGTGGATGTTCCAAATCGCCTGCCAGCAGGCTCCTACATCCCAACCAAGCCGGAGCAAGCTCCGGGGTATCGGACCCAAGGCGAATGAATGCCCCTGCGACTCCTCTGCTTCAGCGCCCTGGCGCATTGATGAGGGTATGCTATGTGGCGGCATTTATCATTTCTGTGACCGTATATGTCGCCATCTACAAATACACTTGGAGGTTTGCTTCATACCCGATCGAGTTGGAATGGCGCGAGGGATCCATTTGGCTGCATGCTCTGGCGCAATCTTACGGAATTAATATTTTTGAGAACGACCAGATTGCGTATGCAAATGCCAATCACGGAATATTTGACCACATAATTAAGGGTGCATTTGCCCGTGCGTTCCGGTTTCTGGAACCACAATACATCCTGAGATCTTTTGTCCTATTATTTCCGGCGATTTCACTTTTATCGATATTTGTGCACAGCCGGAGGCATATGTCGGCAACCGCCGCCCTGATTAGCTCAATCTGTCTGAGTTGCGCGATGCTGGTTGCTGTTCATGACATGGGACATTGGAACACTCTCATCGGCAGGAGTGATGCCACGGCCTTTACTCTCCTGGCCATCGCCTATCTTTGCTATTCAACGCATGCCTTCACCTACCAGGCCAGGTTGCTCCGACATTTTTCCTACATCGCCATCGCCCTCGTTTTAAGTACGAATTGGAAAATATATCCGGTTGCACTCATGATTCCGCTTATCATGGAACAACGTCATGATGCCCTGCGACTCCGCGAACTCATCCGCATCTACCTCCTGATTGCAGGATACACCCTGGTATCGTGCGCGTTTTTTATCGTGGTCTGGTTCCATTCAGATCCCGCAATGTATTATCGCTATTTCTTTGGATTTTTTAGTGCGAAATCGCCCTTGCCGCCAGCTAGTGCACCGTTCCAAGCGATGATCCAATATGTGCGCACCCCGGCAATTGCCCTCCTCATATTACTTTCTGTCATGCCGGCGTTTATTGAGGCGTGGAGGCACTTTTTTAAACGTTCCGGTAATTGGCCTAAAACATTGGCGGCCATCGCCATTTTTATAAGTCTTCTCATATCGATAATGGCACTCAAAATGAATTTCTGGGCCGGAGGCTATTGGTATCTATGCCCGCAAGCCATTGTCTTGGCTGTATATTTTAATACCCGGTATAAAATCGGACCAGGGCTTGCCTCGGTAATTCTTGTTCTTGGCTTATGCGTTCTATCACGATCCGATAACCTGCCCCTAATGAGGTGGTATTATAGCCGACTGGGCGAGACTTCATCCGATGCCCGCAAATACACGCAAGAGCTGATCCTGCTTGACCACGCCTTTGGTGTTTACTCGGAAGAGGCCCATTTTTTCAAACGCTCCGGGTTTCTTCCACCCATTGACATGGGGGACGTGGCGGAGACTTTCGCGAAAGCGAACTACTATGGCCCGCGCTTCACTTCCGTATTTTCAGAGCAAAGATCCAAGATAACTTCCCATGAGCATGTGCTCGTGTTTGTAGGGCCCTGCGCTTCCACCGCCCTCAAGCAGCTTGCCCAAGATGAAGAGTATACCCTGTGGTTAAAATCTCCAACGATCGCAATTGGCGGCGATGTGTATGTCCGGACTGATCATATAGAAGATATCCAGCGCTATTTGATGGGTCACGCCGCAAACTCCCAATAACAGGGCATTCATCGAATCCTATCGCCCCGACCATTTGCCTCCGCCCTCATTCTCCTCAGAAGAGTGGATTTTGACGGTCGCCTCCAGTTGAAGCACCAACTGCTGGATTGTGAGGTTTTCGGATGTTTCGAGTGCGTGTAGTTGTGGGTCATGCTCCGTGTCGCGTCCCAACCAAGAGAGCTTCAGCCAACTTTCGAACACGCCATCCGTCCTGGCCTCACCCTTCGGATACAAAGCTTCCCAACCGAAGCAGAATAATTACCGGGCAAGGACCGGACTTGCCGGCAGGGTTCAGCCAACTAATACAAGATCGATCCTATCCCGAGCCCGATCTGGATCATGGTCAAGACCCCGATGAGCAGCTGGGGCCACTTTCGCTGATCAGTCCATTGTTCCGTTTCTGTGAACAGGACCACTACGGCGCTCCAGATGGCTGGTAATACTAACCGGGGTAGCCAATAGCCCCATTCATACGAATGATGAATATAAGGGAGTTGGATCACGAGCGGGAAGTACCACACGGCGCCAAATACGGCCCAAACCAAAGTGCCTCTTGGCAACTCCAAATGGCGCTGCGCCAGGCTGACAATCAGCCGATAAACGAGCCCCAAGCATGCGAGTGCGCCTGTGATCGAGAATAGCAGACCCAGCCGAACCGACCACCGGGCGAATGAGCGCTGTGGCTCAGGGCGGTATTTGTCATCGGCGGGGTGGGAGTAGTTCAGCACATCGGAAAAAACCCCCAAGTGCAGCAATCCGGGGTAGCTGTAGCGGTTGCTCTCCAATAACCGTTGAGCCGAGCCGTCTTGGCGGCGAGCTGCTTCACTTTCCGCCTGCCGAACATTATTGTTGGGACGATCTGATGGTTCCCAAAATGTAGGTGCACTCAGAAGGTATATGTCTTCAACGCGAGGCCAGAGTACACTGCGCCAGGTCATTTCACCAGTTCCCTGCCAATCGTAACTGTGTTTAGTCGGTAAGCCTACCAGTTCTATGCGTGCGGCCCGATCCAAGCCAAGACCTACCAATAGAGGTGCGGAGACCATGCAACCGGCGATCCATAGCTCGCGGTGCCAGCCGGTGCGTCTCCCGGTCCACCGATCGATCGCGATTGCCACACATATGCCCAAAGGCAGGAGCAGGAATGTGAATTTCTGAAATTGCGCGAGTACCAGGCCCAGCCCGCCAATCAATGCAAACCCCGCCTGCTTGGCTGGTCGATCAGCGGTGAGGCCGCGGATCAAACTCCAGCCGCTGAGCGCAAAAAAAGACACCGTCAGATTGTCGGCGGCAAATACCGTGGTTGATACATACGTCACGGGCAGAAAAGCGAAGAGCCCCAAAGCGGACAAGCGCAGGACCGGTTGCCGTATACTCCAACGCAGCGCGTCATGCAGAAGCCAAATGGAGCTAGAATTGGCTAGTATAAATAGGATCGTAACGAGCTGAAAGCCATATGCCTCGTGGGTGAACAGTCGACAACAGGCCGCCAACCAGTAAATCAGCGGCCGGCTTGTTACATCAAAATGGAACCAGTGTCCCGGATTTTGCAGAATTTGCTCTATGCAGCTTTGATGGATCCCCCAATCTTGCCCCATGAAAACGGAAGTGTGAACCCCGTACAGGCCAATGAGCGCAAACCCGATCTGAATGAACAGGCGGATTGTTTTCTCCCAGGGAGGTGCCGGCGCGGGAAATGCATTCGCTGGAATTACTGAGACGGGCGGTGCTTGCATATGGCTTATTTCCTATGGCAGACCTCTATTTTCGTGATGCCGTGTTTCTCAAAGTAACTATCGAATGCGAGCGTGTACGCTTGAAGCGCGGCGGGTATCCAGCATCAGACTCGGGCGTAAACCCCGGGAGCGTTGCAACGGTCTCATCAGTCATGAAATACTTGGGCTCCGTTATCAGCGTGCAGCACCACCGATGTAACGAGCGTGAGGAGTGCGAAAATAATCTTCATGCTCTTTTGCCCAACTACGTATAACTAACCGGCATTTCACGGATGAAAATGCGCATGGCACTTATGGTTGTAATGTTGAAGAGATTCAGGTGCGAATTTCTGACCCTCGCGATTATGGCCCGGTAAACACGTTTCATAATCCCATCCACCTTTAACGACCAAGGGTGCACGCTCAAGTTTGAACTATGCGAAAGTCAAAACGGATTATCGACGCTGTCATATTCCCAAGTTCGCTTGAGATGTGCGAGTAGGCGAAGCGCCTTCCGACACTGCCGTTGCAGTTAAACGATTTCGCTTACCGCGAATTCTGGTTAGGGACCAGGAGGTCGTAGGTCGCAGCAAATTCACACTACGGAACGCGTTCTGAATTCTTGCTCTCGGCCCTTCAGCTTATCCGTCCTTCAGCCCTTGCCCACCAGCCGCGTTCCATCGGTGTTGCTTTCCGCTGGGCTCTTGGTGAGGCTTCAAAATCATGCGGTTTTCCATCGTCGTCCCCGTCTACAAGGAGGAGAAGAATCTCCCCGAGTTCCTCCGCCGGGTGCAGGCCATCCTCGCCCCGATCACGGCGGACTATGAGGTGATTTTCTCGATGGACCCGTCCCCCGACCGCACCGAGGAGGTCATTCTGGAACACCGCGCCAAGGACGAGCGCATCAAGCTGCTCAAATTCTCGCGTCGCGTCGGCCAGCCCATGGCCACGCTGGCCGGCCTCGAATATTCCCGCGGCGACGCCGTCATTGTGATGGATGTGGACCTGCAGGACCCGCCCGAACTCCTGCTCGAGATGGTCGCGAAATGGCGCGAGGGCTACGACATCGTGCTACCGCAGCGTCGCCAGCGCACCGGCGAGCCGTGGGTCAAGAAGGTGGTCTCCCACGTCGGCTACAAGGTCATCAACAAGATCGCGGACGTCACGATCCCGCCCAACACCGGCGACTTCCGCCTGATGTCGCGCCGGGTCGTCAACGAGGTGGTCAAACTCAAGGAGTCCCATGGCTTTCTGCGCGGCATGGTCGCCGTCGTCGGCTTCCGCCAGATTCTCCTGCCCTTCGATCGCCCGGCACGGCACGCCGGCGAGACCCACTACAACCGCTTCTTCGGTTCGCTGCGCATCGGCTTCAACGGCATCTTCTGCTTCTCCACCTACGCGCTCCAGCTCTCGACGATCCTGGGGTTCATCATCGCCGGCTTCTCCTTCCTGCTCACCGCCATCTACCTTTTCTACAAGCTCATGGGCTGGACGATTCTCTGGGGCAACCCGACCCTCGTGATCCTCATTTCGTTCCTCGGCGGCATCCAGCTCATCAGTGTGGGCATCCTCGGCGAATACATCGGGCGGATCTACGAGGAGGTGCGCGCCCGCCCCAAGTTCATCGTCGAGCGCTCCGTCGGCTTCGACGGCCGGTCCTGAGCCCCGCCATGCCGACCGCCAAGTGGCCCAAAGTCCTGCCGCCGCTCACGCCCGAGCAGCAAGCCCGCAGCGACCAGTTCATGAAGCTCTGGCACGAGGAGCTGGCCGGCCGCTCACGCTACGGCCTGGTCGAGAGCTTCAACCACGAATGGCCGGTCCGCCACTCGCCCGCGGGTTTCCGCACCACGCTGGAGATCGGCGCGGGCCTCGGGGAGCACCTCGACTACGAAAAGCTCACGCCCGAACAGGCCCACAACTATTACTGCAACGAGTATCGCGAGAATATGGCCGCGGACATCCGCCGGCGCCACCCGCAGGTCCGGACCGTCGTCGGCGACTGCCAGCAGCGCATGGATTTTGCCGACGGTTTCTTCGACCGAATCCTCGCCATCCACGTGCTCGAGCACCTGCCGGATCTCCCGGCCTGCCTCCGCGAACTGCACCGGCTCGTCAACCAGGAGACGGGCCGCCTCCTCATCGTCATCCCGACCGAAGGCAGCCCGGCCTACGGCTTGGCCCGCCGGCTCTCCGCCCAGCGGGTCTGGTATCGACATTTCACCGCCCCTTACGTCGAGTTCTACGGCCGTGAACACATCAACCTCGTGCCCGAGATCCTGGAGGAACTGCACCCCTGGTTCACCATCGAGCGCCGCGCCTGCTTCCCCCTGCCCTTCCTCCCCTTTGTGTTCTGCAACCTCTGCCTCGCCTACGACCTGAAGCCGCGACCGCAACCGCTCGCGCGCTGATCCCTACGCCATGCAACATGCTTTCGTGACCGGCGCCGCCGGCTTCATCGGTTCCAACCTCGTCGACCGCCTGCTCGCGGACGGGATCGCCGTCACCGGCTGGGACAACCTTACCACCGGCCAGCTCCGCTTCCTCGACGGCGCCGCCCAGCAGCCGCGCTTCAAGCTCGTTCGGGGCGACAACCTCGACCTCCCCGCGCTCACCACCGCGATGCAGGGCGCCGACTTCGTCTTCCATCTCGCCGCCAATGCGGACATCAAGGATGGCTGGAACCACCCGCGGAAGGATCTCGAGCAAAACACCATCGCGACCTTCAACGTTCTTGAGGCCATGCGCGCCAACGGCGTGCGCCGCATCGCCTTCTCGTCCACCGGCTCCGTCTACGGCGAGGCGCTTGTCACTCCCGACCGCCCCACGCCCGAGACCGACGCCTTTCCCGTCCAGACTTCCCTCTACGCCGCCTCCAAGACCGCCGGCGAAGGCCTGATCTCCTCCTACGCCGAGGGCGGCCAGCTCGACGAGGCCTACCTCTTTCGCTTCGTCTCCATCCTCGGCGAGCGCTACACCCACGGCCACGTCTTCGACTTCTACCAGCAGCTCGTCGCCCATCCCGATCACCTGCGCGTCCTCGGCGATGGCAAGCAGCGCAAAAGCTACCTCTACGTGCAGGACTGCATCGACGCCCTGCTCCACGTGGCCCGGAACCACACGGCCCGGGCCGCGAAACACCGCACCCAAGTATACAATCTTGGCACACCGGAATACGTCGAGGTCAACCAGAGCATCGGCTACCTCTGCGCCGCGCTCGGCCTGCAGCCCCGGCTGGAATTCACGGGCGGCGACCGCGGCTGGATCGGCGACAACCCCTTCATCTTCCTCGACACGAAAAAAATCTCGGCCACCGGCTGGAAGCCCCGGCTGACGATCGAGCAGGGCATCATCCGCACGCTCCGCTGGCTCGAGGCGAACCGCTGGGTCTACGCGACCCGCTCCTGATGGCTGAACCGTCCATGACGCCGCCCCGGCCCGTCTCCCTCCGTTGGTTCTGGCTGCTGGCCGCCGCGCTGATGCTTGTGGAGTTCCTGGTGTTTGACCGGATGACCTCGCGCAACCACGCGTCCGTCTATCCGCGCTGGAGCGACCAGATCCAGTATCTCACCGAGGCCTATACCGCCTACGAGCACGCCCAGGCCCACGGCCTGGCCGCGGGCGTGAAGTTCGCCCTGGGGAAGACCGCCTTGCAGGGCACGCTGCACGACACTGCGGCGCTGCTCGTCTTCTGGGTGACCGGCTCGGCCTCACGCAGCGCCGCACTCAGCCTGAACATGCTCGTCTTCCTCGCCTGGCAGGCCGCGCTGCTCTTCACGGTGCCGCGCCTCACCGGCTCGCGCACCCTCGGCTGGATGGCGTTTGGGTTGCTGCTTTGTATCGCCTGGCCTTGGTCCGCCGCGGCGGGCTCCGCCGTGGACTTCCGCCTCGATCACGCCGCCATGTGCCTGCTCGGGGTGACTTCCTGCGTCGCCCTCCTCACGGACGGCTTCCGCTCGACCCGCTGGTCGCTCGCCTTCGGGGCTGCCGTGGGCGTGACCCTGCTGGAGCGCTTCCTCACCGGCGCCTACTTCGCGCCGATCTTCGCCGTCACCGCGTTCTGGCTGCTCTGCCACGCGGATCGCTGGGCGCGCCTCCGCAACCTCAGCCTCGCCGGCCTCGTCGCGGCCGCCCTGGCCCTGCCCTTTTTCTGGATGAGCCGCACGGCCATCTACACCTATTACTGGGTCGGCCACGTGACCGGCGCCGAAAGCGCCGCCCGGTTCCGGGGTTTCGACCTCGGCCATTCGGTGCAGTTTGTCTTCGGCCACCTCGGCGACATGCACCTCGGCGCCTGGTTCGGCTGGACGGTGGCCGCGCTCACGGGGCTGCTGGTCCTGCTGCTGCTCATCGGGCCGCGCCGGCCGGGCACTGGCTTCGCCCGCGAGTGGCTCTTCACCGGCTTCGCCTTCCTGCTCCTGCCCGCGGCCATCCTCACTCTGCACAAGCAGAAATCCGAATTCGTCCTCGGCGTCCTGGTGCCGGGCGTCGTGCTGCTGGTGCTGTGGCTCTGGCAGGTGCTGTGGAGCCGCATCGCATTCCCCACCGCCCCTCCCTGGCGCCGGGTGCTGCCGGTCCTGCCCGCCCTGGCCGCGTTGTGGGCCGGCGGCCGCTACTTTGCCGAACGCCAGCTGTGGTCGCCCCACACCGCCGAATTCCGCGCGAGCGCCGGCGAAGTCAACCGCATGGCCGACCGGATCTTCTCCGCCTCCCACACCCTCGGCCTGACCCACCCCTACATCGGCGTCGACCAGGTCGTCGACTTCATCGACGCGCCCATCCTCCAGGTGCTGAGCGCCGAGCGGTTGAAGACGCGCATCCCATTCGTCATTCAACTCCCCGACAGCATCATGGCGGACAAGGAGGAGGCCATTTTCTACCGGCTCAAGCTGTGCGATTTTGTCGTCCTCACCGACGAGATGCCCGGCGACGGCTACTGGCCCTACGACAAGCAGATGCGCCGCCTCTATCCGCGGCTGAAGGAGTGGTGCGACGCCAACCTGCAGCCGGTCGAGACCTTTGCGCTGTTTGGCCGCCGGTTGACGCTTTACCAGCGCCTGACTCCTCGCTGACACTCGCGGCCGAACATGCACGTCACCATCATCGGCCTCTGGCACCTCGGCAGCGTCACCGCCGCCTGCTTGGCCCGCCACCACCGCGTTACCGGCCTCGATTTCGACGAGACCGTGATCGCCGGTCTGCGTGCCGGACGGGCCCCGCTGCATGAACCCGGCCTTGATGCCCTGCTCGCCGCCGGCCTCGCTGCCGGTAAACTGGATTTCTCCACGGATGTCAGGGTCGCCGCGACCACCGATGTCCTCTGGGTCTGCTTCGACACTCCGGTCGACGCCGACGACCGCTCCGACCTGGACTGGGTGCATGAGCGCCTCGCCCGCGTGTTGCCAGGTCTGCGGCCGGGCACCGTCGTTTTGATCTCCTCCCAGCTGCCCGTCGGCACCTGCGCGCAACTGGCCAAACAACATCCGGCACTGCAATTCGCCTGCTCACCCGAAAACCTCCGGCTCGGCAAGGCCATCGATGCCTTTGAGAAGCCCACGCGC
>ENA-ORBV01012828-ORBV01012828.1-microbial-mat-metagenome-genome-assembly--contig:-NODE-12828-length-12849-cov-6.259865_pt1 | contig 12849 bp, 19 predicted proteins | sample MGYA00237777_ERZ505514 | MGnify/ENA primary metagenome ERZ505514 (study PRJEB26160, sample SAMN06269048) | microbial mat metagenome | isolation source: Oligotrophic lake microbial mat | place...
ATGTCGCGCGACGTGGCGCCTTGGCGGCCTTTGCGCGAGCCATCTTGGTCGTGCGGAGGTCCTGCAACGTCTTCTCCTCGGTTGTGACCACGTCGGGGACGCGATCGCACGAGGCGCACGCCGAGACCGCTTGGGCGACCGCATCGAGCGCTGCCTGGCGTAGCTCGTCGTCTCGGAGTTCGCGCTCGATGGTGGCGATCAGGTTCTGCGCGTCGCGAAGAATCGGATCCAGATTCGGGACCCGATGGTCCGCGTCCAGCGCCCTGCGATCATGCGCGCGGTCGACGGATTCGGAAATCAATTGTTGGTGACGGGCGGTGGCGGTCATGCTTGGCGGTCCTCGCAAGTGATGCAGGAGTGGATCTGCTCGCCGACCTTGAAGCGCCGAAGGGAGCACTCTCCGTGCTGCAAGGCGCAGGCGTAGATGGCGACGGGTTCGCCGCGGCGGCCGCAGAGCTGGCAGACGACCTCGTCGATCTGGGCTCCACGGTGGCGGCAAGGGAAGTCCTCTCCAGTGTACCCGATCGCCTCTCCCTGCATTTCCGCTTCGAAGCACCACGGGCAGACCCCGGGCGTGACCGCGGTGACATAGCGCTTGTGGTGGATCGCACAGGTTTCGTGTCGGAGGATCATGAGCAGGAACTCACGCTGATCGTCGCGGGCCAACCCGAGCAGGACGTGCCGGCCGACTGAAAATCAAGGGTGAAGCCGTTGTTTGGATTGAACGTCGCTTTATCGAAGACCTTGCTATAGCTCCCACTGTATTTGTTGCATGAGTCATCGCCGGCCGCGTTCGAGATGCCAATCGAGATGCGGCACTGCGTGAACGGCGCAAATCCAACACCCGTCACGTTCATGGTCGCCCGCACGGCGGTCCCGCATCCAGGGCACGCCGCTCCGATCCCAATTGCGTCGCTTTGGTAGCTGCAGCCTCCACCAAACATGGTCCCCACGTAGTTCAACTGGTACTGGGTGTTCAGGTTGGGACAACGCCCCCCCTGACAGTCCCCGTCATGATCGGCGAGACCTCCCAAAGTGAATTGGTAGCAGTCCTTCATCAACTCCGTGAAACAGCACTGTCTCGTCCCTGGTTCGTCTCCGCAGCAGCAGCTCATCCGAAGAAGCCTCCCCCTCCGGTCCCGTTGCCGAGGTTGAAGAAGCCGGTGTTGTCGGGCGGGTCGTTGGTCGTGTTGCCAGCTAGAGACTGGCTCGAGCGGGCCGCCGACGGCTCGCAGTCGCAGTCCTCCTCGTCGACCATCGAATCGATCGCGAGGCTGACCTTGCAGCTCTTCAGCTCGTCGTTATCGCAGCAGAGGTTGGTCAGCAACTCCTGGCTGGTCCGCTCGGCGCTGATCGGGTACCAGCGGACTTCCTCCTCGGCGTCGTCCCAGACTCCGATCGCCGTGACCTGCGTGCCGTTGCGGATCGGCCAACGATCGCGGTCATGGATCACGTACTCGCCGTCATCGCTGCCGACGCCGTTGGCGTCCGCCTCGCCGGCGATGTCCAGATCCTCGCTGAGCGTCACGCGGATCAGACGCGGGCCTACGGGGCTGATCGGGATCCACTTCCCCTTCCGCTCGCCGGGCAACTGCCGCCAGGCGATATCGACTTTGGCGTCCTCGATCAGCGGATAGAGCTCGTTCGTGTTCCAGACCTCGATCTCGCGGTGCTCGAACTCCTCGTCGTCCTGATTGATCAGCTTGGCCGTGGCGGCGGAGTCGGGCCCGGCGCTCTCGGTGATGATGCACCGCTCGAGCCGGCGCCCCAGGCCGGCCAGACTGACCTGGGCCTGGCGGGCGCCGGCGCGCATGAGGGACTGCAGATCGGCGACCTGCCGCTCCAGTTCCATGATCCGCTCGCTCTGGCTCTTCACGATCTCGCTCCCGCCGAGGCGTCGAGCTCGGCGAAGTCGGTCGTGATCGACGTGGTCCCGCCGTCCAGGTCCCAGTCGATCGACGTCACGACCGTCCGGACATTCTCCAGCGTGGATCCGGTGCCCAGTTGGGTGATCAGATCCCCCACCGTGAACTCGTCGGAGATCTTGCGGCGCCGGAACGAAAAGGCCTGCCGCTCGCGGGAATACCACTGGTAGGCGGTCTCGGCCACCCGCTTCATCCGCGGGCGATCGTCGCGGACGAAGCCCGCTTCCTCGACGCTGAGCAGCTTGGACGGGTCTTCATCGTCGACGTCCAGCACGGTCCCCTTGGCCACGTAGTCCAGGCGGGCATCGTCCAGGTCGATCAACAGCTCGCGGATCACCTCGCCATCGACGACGGTAGGGTTCTTGGGATAGACGACCTCCACCGACGCGTCGAACTCGACCGCGACGGTCAGGGCGAGCTTCTCCCAACTGTGGATCGCGGCGTCATCCTCATCGAGGTCCTGCAGGGGGGAGAAACTCCCCGCCCCCAGGATGTGCGGCGGTCCGCCGGCGACGTTCAGTTCGAGCGCGAACTCGTCGTCCAACATCCGCATTCCGGCCGAGATCCGGTCGTGCTCTCCCCCTTCGTTCTGGCCGGCCCGATCCAGCGGGAACCAGCGCGGCGTGGGATCGGAGGTTTCCACCTTGTCCGGCTCGCGGAGCATGCCGAACGGGGAAAGCGGCTCGGGGACGATCGTTGTCGCGCCGGCGGTGTCGGGCGTCGGGTCATCGACCGAGATCGAGTAGTCGTAGCCTTCCAGCAGCGGCAGCTCCTTGCGGAACCGCAGCCCCGGCGGCCAGAACTGTTCGATCACACTGGTCGGTTTCCCATCGTCGTCGAGCTTGGGGCAGAGCGGCTTGCCGCCGACCATGCCGTCCCAGTTGTCGGGAAAGCCGAAGACGCGGAACACGCGGCGGACTTCGCGGCGGGCCCGGAAGATCTGATTGAGGACATTCCGCTCGACGCTTCGATCGTCCTCGTCCGGATAGTCGTCGGTCTCGCTGGCGCCCTGGTTGTATTTGGCCAGCGAGTTGACGACCCACTTAGGGTTCAGGCTCGTATCGCCCGTACCCGACGGATCTTGGCGGAGCGTGCAGCAGCCGACGCGGCGGGCGCCGCGCACGCGCACGCGGTCGACCTTGTGCTGCAGGCCGCGGTTGAGGCGGGCCTCCAGGACGTCGGCGTCACCGTCGAAGTCGAGCGACTTCTGGTTGGTGTTCTTTTGGATCTTCGTGCCGTCGGCCAGCGTGATCTCCACGTCGGCGTTGGTGAAGACCACGACCGTGGGCTTCTCGTCGGTGGGACTGGCGCGGTTGACTTCCACGCGATAGCCCAGGATCCGCCGGCGGTCGATCAGCTCGTCGAGCAGGCTCTTCACCGAGCGATCGTGGCTTTCGAGGTAGGGTTCGCCCTTCAGGCTGGTGAACTGGCCGGCCAGTTCGAACTCGAAGACCTTCGCGTCGTCCTTGTCGCGGGGCGGATGCTCTTTGAGCAGGTAGCGCACGATCTGCTCGCTGGTCCACTTCTTCTTCCCGTAGCCCTCGTCCAGGCGCGGGGCGAACCGGAAGGTGCTCGTGTCGTCGGCCCGGTTGGCCGTGGCCGTCTCTCCCTCGTGCAGCTTGCCGCCGGATCCGCCGTTGAAGGGGAGTCCGCGGGGGACGGGCTTGGTCGCTCCCAGCGTGTAGCTGGAGCGGACCACCACGCGATCGAGCAGGCTCTCCAGCCCGAAGGCCACCAAGTGCTGCTTGCCGCTGGGGACCCTGCTCGTCGACGAGCCGCCGGGGGCCTGCAGGGCGCCGTTCAGGTCGCGGTTGTCGTCGCCGCCGAAGATCCCGTACCAGCGGAGCGAAGGCTGGGTCTTGGGCGTTTCGCCGTCTTCCTCGTACGGGTAGATCTCGACCTTCACGTACTGCCGGTCGAGGTCGAGAGGTTTGTACTCGAGGAACTCGACCTTGTCGGTCTGCATGCCGACGCCGAACCGCCATTCGAACTCTGCGCGGCTGATGTCCGGGCTCGAGGACTTGCGGAAGCTCTTGCAGTGCAGGTACGGCTTCTCGACCCATTGGTCCTTCCACTTGGCGCGCAGAAACACCTTCTGCCGCGGATGATCGCCGATGGAGACAGTGGCCATGAAGCGTCGAGGTGAAGGGGCGAGGGGCTAGGAGGGCATGTCGCGCGACATAGCTCCGGCGACTAGGTCCCGAAGACCATCTCGATGTAGGCGAAGTCGGTGCCGGTGCCGGCCAGGTCGAGCGTCTTCACGCTCCCCGAGACCGCGGGCGTCCCCGCGTTGAAGAACAGCAGCAGGTCTCCGCCGGCCGGGACGATCTGGCCGTTCGCGTGGAACGGCTTGGAGCTCGCCGCGTAGCCGTTGGAGGCGCCCGTCTTGATCGTGATGTCGTTCGAACCGGGGTTCACGATCAGGATCTGACGGAGTTTTAAGGCGGACGCGTCGAGCGTCTTGCCGTTGGTGGTCACCAGAGCCGTCAGGTCGAGCGTCAGGGCGCCGGAGCTCAGCACCGCCTGGAACGCGGCCACTTCGGTCGCATTCGGGGTCGTGGTGGCGTCCAGCGTGCGCGAGGGGTTGAACTGGTCGTGCGTCACGGTCCGCTTCGAGCTCGACGCGCTGTAGGTGTTGTTGGGCAGGATTTCAGTGACGGTCAGCTGGCTGACCTGCGAAACGGAGACGGACATGGCAGGCTCTCGCGGAAGGGAGGACGGGAGGTGAGTTAGCGAGGTGAGTTAGCTGACCTTGACGGGCGTCAGCGACCAGCGGGCTTCGAGCCAGGCGGTGGGCGCCGAGCTGATCTTTTTGCCGACCGCCGTTTTGATGGCCTTCGCCCGGACCATCTCGACGTTGGTGACCACGACCTTCATGTCGAAGAGGGTGGTGTAATCGGTGTTGTTCCAGTGAAAAATTTGAGGCGGTTCACCGATGAGGCCGCAGTATTCGACGAACGTCACAGAGCACAGATCGAAGTTGGTCTGGTCGACCTTCGTGACGATCTGGAACGGCTGCCCGCGTGCGCTCGTGCGCCAGAAGGCGGTGCCGGGGGCGCCCGGGCGAACGAGCGACTCGACGGTCTGTTTCACGACGTCGGATGGGCCTTCCATCGTGACGAATTGGAACTTGCCGATCTGGTGGTCAGAGGCGGCCATTTAGCGCTCCGTCGTCTTGGGGTCGTAGACGGGGGCGGTCTTCTTCTGGTCCGTCGCGGCCTTCGTCGCGGCCGTCAACTCGGCAAGCGCTCGCTCGAGAGGCTCCTCCTTGTTGATCTGGTCCTGCAGGATCTTGTTGCTTTTGTCGTCGGCGCCGAACGCGAAGCGGTAACCGATGGCTCCCTGGCGTTTGGCGCTGTCGATTCCCACGGAACTGGCCAGGGTGGATCCAAACTCGCCGGCGCCCTGCAGGCTCTTCGCGATGCCGCGTCGGACCAGGCCGGCGTCCTCTTCGTCGAGCCGCGTGTCGACCAGGTTGTGGAAGCGTTTGTTCTGTCGGGCCTGGGCCGCTTGGGCCTCGGTCGCTCGCTCAGCGCGGACAGCGTCTTGCTGTTCGATCGTCTGCTCGTAGCCTTCCGGGTCGTTGGCAAAGTTCTTCGCGGCTTCCGCATACGTGACGCTTTGCGATGCCAGGCGTTGCTTGACCGTCATCTGCCGCTTGCCGATCTTGACCTTCGCCTTCGAGCGGATCTCGTCGGGCGTGATGCCGGCGGCGATCGCCTTGGTGGCCAGGTCGCGGAGTTGTTCCTCGCTGCGACCGCCTTTCTCTTCCTCGAAGGCGCTGATCAAACCGCCGAACTGGTCGACATCTTGCCCGATGCCGATGGCGCCGACCGCGGCCGAGGTCAGCGCCTTCTTCCGATCGAAGCTGGCGCCTTTGGTCCCGCCGACCGCGGAGAACGCTGCCTGGCCCTGTTCCTGCGTCGCGTTCAGACCGCGGAGATAGCCCGAGATCGCGGAGACCTTGCCGCGGGCGCCGCCGGAGACGGAGAGCCCCGCGGACTTGCGCTGGTAATCGCTCGACTTCTGCGCGAGCGAGTCGAGGCGTTGCTCCTGCTCGGAATAGGCGCGCGTCACGGCGCTGATGGCGAGTTGGGCGATCGCAAAATGGCGGGTCAGACGGATAAGGGCCCGCTCGCCGCCGATGAGCTTCTGGGCCGCACTCTGAGCCCCGCCCCCTCCGCCCGATCCTCCGCCGCCCCCCTTCTTCGTCTCCTCGCTCAGCTTCCGATAGGCCTGCTGGGTCTTCAGCAGCTCCGCCTGCATCCGTTGCAGGGATTTGATGACGTCCTTGTCGTCGGTCGTGAAGGTCTGCGAGATCTTAGACATGCCCTCAGCTTAGGGCTCGCCCGGCGCCGGAAATCAGGGGCGCTTACCATCCGTAGTATCGTGCGGTGATTTCTTCTCAGCCGACCGCTTGGGCCGCACAGTCGAGGTCGGCTCGGCTGGGGCGGTAGGTTCGGTCGCGGCCGTCGAGCCAGGCGAAGAACTCTCCGTGTCGGGGGTCTTTGCGGCTCCGTTTTTTTTTGCGGCCTCGCGCGGGTCGATCCCGAAGCTGGCCAGGCAGATCTCTCCGAACGTCGTCGTCGTCAGCAGCCCCAGGATCGCCTGCTCCGCGTAGCCCACGCGATAGTTCAGCCCAAGGACCGCCACGCAGTAAGAAAGGACCTCGTCCAGATCGAAGTCGGCGCCCCTTTCCTTCATTTGCGAGTGGATCTCCGCGGACCACTGCCAGATTCCGCGGTAGCGCTCCTCAATCTCACCGAGCCACTTGCCGCTACGGCGGGTGTAACGCTGCGGCAGAGCCGTATCGCCATCGAACGGCTGCCGGACCGTGGGGATGATCCACGTCTGCCCGCCAAGCTGCAGGTCAAAGCCGTCGTGGAGCGTCCGCCGGCGGAGATCGTCGGGCGTCGGCAACGACCGCGGGTCGTGCCCCAGCCAGGCGCCGGGCGGATCCAACGGCTCCCAGGTCTGCTCGTCCGGATAGTACCCGAGCCGCTTGGGCGGCAGGCCGTCTATCGGGATGGCACAGAGAAGTACTCCCGAGCGTCCGCCCGGTCCGTTTCGTGACAGATCGAAACAGGAAACGTCTCGGTCGCTGTCGACGTCGCCGGCGACGAAGACCTCGTCCAGGCCGCGGCTCTCGAGTACTTCGCGGGAGAGTCGGCCGGCGACGAGGATCTGCGGGAGCGACAGATCCGGCAGGAAGTAGATCGGTGCTGCGGCCATCAGGCGGAGCTCGGGTGGTTGCGGACGCAGGCGGCCGCGGCCTCCCAGGCTTCCTGGATCGCGACGGGGAGCGCTGGCCAGCGCGGGAGGGCGGCGCCCGTCGCCAGGCTCTTCCAGCCCGCCTTGTCGCAGTAGGCCTCGTAGGCGATCTGGCCCCAGGAGGTGTACGGGCTTGAAGGATTCGGATCAGCCATGAGGCTCTCCAACAGATCGGGGACGCAGGGCGTAGGCCAAGGTCATCTGGCGGCGGATCGCCCGACGCTCCTTGGGACTGAGCCGCTCCCGGGCAGGGGGCAGCTTCGGGATCTCGATCGAGGCGGCCAACTGCGGATCCGCGGCGATCGCGGCCCGGGCCTCGGCCAGCCGACGTTGCCCGTCGCGGGCGGCGTCGGAGTCCGCCGTGATATTGCCGATCGCCAGCTCGTCGGGCGACTCCTTCTCGTGGTCCCAACGCGGCCGCGATGTTTGGGCTGCGGGCCGCATCACCCCGCGGCCTCGAGGAAGGCCGCGTCCGCGTCGACCGACGCCTGGTAGGCCCCGGAGACGTTGGCGTGCCTGGCCGGGTGCTGGTGCAACTCGAGCACGAGCTGGGCCTGGGCCCGAGCCGCGGCATCGAGCAGCGCCACCTGGACGGGCGAGAACTTGATCACGGCGTCCGCGGCAGCCGCGGTGTTCGTCCCCTGCAGTCGGGCCAGGTGCTTGATCGCCGGCAGGGCCGGAGACTCGGGCCGCTGGTTCGTCGCCGGTTTTGAACTGGTGGGGGCCATGGCGGCTCCTTGGGCAGGGATCGGGGGTCGGTCGGGGTCAGCCTGGAATCCGGATTCGGATCGACCGGCCCGTGAGGTGGGAGGTGAGTTCGACGATCGACCCGGGCGGGTAGGCCGGGCCTCTATGGTGCGCGCAATGCCGCGAAGCCGGCTTGGGCTTCGGCGGCTGCTTGGGAGTGATGAGTTGGACTTCGCCCATGGGGTTCTAGGGAATGGCGGATGCGACCGTGATCGTCAGCGGATCCGTGCTGCTGTCGGCCGACGTGATGAACAGCTTGGCGCCCGAGTCGGCCCGCCGGTTGCCGCCGCCGCGGGTGTTCTCCGGCACGACCTGGCCCAGCGTGCCCGAGATCTTGATGTGCTGGCTCGTGCCGTCGGCGACGTTCCCCGTGCGGCTCTTCTTCCGCAGGTAGACCGCGAAGCTGGTGAGGTTGGTCCCCGTGAAGCCGTAGCTCCACAGATCGTCCACCTCGAGGCTCTCGAAGCTGATGGACGGATCGACCTGCTCCACGTGGGCGTGCGTGTTGTAGATATTGCCGTCGTCCCCCTCCTGCACCACGTTGATGCCGAAGTCGAGATTCCAGCCCTGGCAGCCGTCGATCTGCGTGCCGTTTATCACCACGGGCCCGAGCGTGTACAGCTCGCTGGCCGATGGCGTGCCGCTCATCGCCACGCTGCCGGCCGGGACGATCGGGGCATTCGACCCGTCATAGACCGGGATGATGCCGACCTGGGCCGAGGCCAGCCCGCGATGCTGGGCCGACAGACTTCGAATGACCGCCATGGCCTCGCTCGCGCGGAAGCGATAGCCGTCCGTCGCGTTGAGCGCCGAACGCGTGCCGAAGTTGGTGACCTTGCGATAGAGCAGGTCGACGTTGCCGGCCGACAGATCCGCGCCGTACTGACCGACGGCCGCCAGCAGCGTGGCGAGTTGGCTGGTCGTGAAGTCGATCGACGGGCTCGAGCCCATCAGGCAGCGGAAGAGGGGCGTGACGTGGCCGGCCGAGTAGGAGGCCTGCACGTCCGCTTCGCTGACCACGCCCCCATCGGTCACCTGGCCGAGGTAGACGCTGCTGGGGAGCTGCACGCCGTGCAGCACGTAGACGGGTCCGATGGCCATGGGCGCGGGGCCGACGTCGACACGCGGGGGCGCGGCGTTGTGCGGCTTGAAGGGAGGTGATCGGTCAGGACGTGATTCAAGACTTGACGATGTGGCGCCCGGTCAGCTTCTTGAAGCGACGGGCGATCTCGCGGGAGAGGACCGAGCCGAGGGTCTGGTGTTCGTCGGGAGTGACGGCCAGCACCTCGTTGGCGAGCTGCGGGCGCCCGGGCATGAAATTGACCCGGGCGTAGGAAGGCAGGGTTAAGTCGATTTTCGCACGGGTGGGGAACCCTCGAATGGAGGCAAGCCCTAAGGCGCTACGTTTCAGAAGCCCAGTATACACCAGATCCTGATCGCCAAACCCTTGGATGCGGCCCGACCGCTCGAGCCGCGCTTTGCGACGCTTGTACTTATCCTTGCGGGGGGCGTAGCCGTAGCGGTTGCGGGCCCCGCGTTTGAAGTGCAGCGGCAGCATCCGCTTGTGCCAGCGGGCGCCGATCGCGACGTGCGCCTCTTTCATGATGGTCCGCCAGGCGCGGACCGAGGTCTGCTTGGCGAGCTCGGCGGCCAGGCCGGTGAATTCGGATTTGATGAGGATGGGGATCAAGGGAGGGGTCGCGGGAGGGAGGAGGTGTTAGGTGCTGGGTGTTAGAAGCCTCCTCGTTCGGCGCTGCCTCGGCGCGGGCGGATCCCCGTGACCGAACTCACAGCCCATTCCAGGCCTCGCCAGAAGCGGAGAGGCTCGAGCAACGCGTTCACCACGTTGGTGAGCGTGCAGTAGTAGCGATCGTAGGGCGGCTTGTGGTGCCGCGCGTGTTGCCGGGGCGACTGGACGAGGCCCGCGTCCTGGATGACTCGCACCAGGCGGTGGGGATGCGGCTGGTGCGACCAGGCGTGCACCTCGTTGCCGAGGCTCGCCAGGACCAGCGTCAGCGCGACGGGCCACCAGCCGAACCAGCCGCAGGCAGCGCCGGTGATCGCGGCCGGCACGACGGTCAGGTAGTTGCGCTGCCAGACGTCGCTCATGGTGAAGCGGGTCGGGTGCTCGTGATGGGCGATGTTGGGCTGCGCGACGAGCAGGCCCCAGGGCCAGGGCCAGGCCGGGTCGGCGTACGTGTCCTCCCACCAGTGAACGAGACCGGTCACGAAGTCGGCGACCAGCACGCAGGCGAGGATGGTCGCGAGGCTCATCATTCATCCCCGTAGCTGATCGTCCAGGCCGCGTCCCAGATCGAAAATCCCTTGGCGGCGTCTTTGCGGACGTCCGAGCGGCCGAACTGGGTCTGCCGAATGTTGCTGATCACCAGGTTGTCCGAGAGGGCTGCGATCGCGGCCAGGTCCTCGATGAGCCCGCCGCAGAAATTGCCCCAGTCGAGCTCGTCCTCGTGGGCGTCTTCCCGCCGGCCGCGGTCCGTGACGTACAGCGTCAGCGAGCCCGTGTGAGCGAACTCGTTGCGGGCGCCGCCGCCGTTGGTCTGGTAGTCCCAGTCGTCGCCGAAGGAAACGCAGGCGAAGGGGCGCAGGTCGTCCAGGTCGTCTCCCTCGCGGGGCGATCCGATGATTTTGTGCAGGGCCGCGGCCGCGGTCGTGACGCCCAGGCGGGCCTGGAACGTGGCGCTGGCCGCGATGTGCTCGCGGAGCTTGGCCAGGGGGATCGAATAGGGACCGGTGGGCGTGATGCTCATCGCAGTCCTTTCTTGCCGGCGATCTTCTGCAGCTCGCGCTCGAAGATCAGCCGCCAGCAGCTCGGGTCGTCGGAGCGCTCGAAACCCATGAAGGCGTAAGGCCGGCTGTCGATCGACGTCCGGACCAGCGTGTCGCCGATCTTCGGCGTGCGGATGCCCCCCTTGGGTCCGTCCGGATTGCGGGTGCAGAGGACCTGGATCCGCTCGACGTTGGCATAGACGAAGTCGCCGTCGTCTTCGCTCTGGCCGTCGCGCACCACCGCGATCAGGGTCGTGGCCTCGCAGGCGTCGGTCCCCGCGGCCGTGTACGTACACGACTCCGCCCAGTCGTCCGTGTTGAGGAAGACGTTCAGCAGGTCGGCGGCGATCGCGTCTTTGAGGCTCATGGTTACTCCCGGACGAAGAGGTCGCGGGCCTCGAAGTATCCCTGGATCCCGCCGGCGGCGGCGCCCGTGCCGATCACTCCGACGATCCACTGGCCCTTCACGGAGATCGGGAACGCCAGGCGGATCACGCCTTCGGAGATCTCTTCGAGCTCGTCGTCGTCGCCCAGCACGTAGGTCTCGATCTCGCCGCCGTCGACCTGCGTCTCTGCCGTCACGGCGGTGGGCGTCGTTAGCTCGCCGGTCTCGATGGGTCGGAACTCGATGTCCCAGACGAATTGTTCGCCGATGAAGACCGGCGCGCTGAAAAGGGGTCCGAGCTGGGCCATGTTAGTTCGCCTCGCAGCAATGGGCGGCGGCCGTCACGGCCGTGGCGCGGGAGGCCGTGGCTCGCACGCGCGCCCCGCGGCCGGCCTGGCCCGACAGTGCCGAATGAAGGGAGGCCTCCGCGCTCACGCGAGAGCGCAGGCGGGGCGAGCCGGAAAGGGCCGAATGCAGGGACGCCTGGCCGCGGACGCACGCCGTCACGCCCAGGATGGGCAGGAAGACGGGGAGCGTGCTGATCACGATCGAGCGGACCGCAGCAGGGAACGTTGCGCCGCCGGAGATCGCCGGGGCCAGCAGGTTGAGCGTGACGGCCACGGTGGCCATCGAGACGATCGTCGCCTCGCTGGCGATCGCCGGGTCGAGGCCGATCGTGACCGACTGAGCGTTGACGCTGAGCGCCGCACCGCCCGAGGGCGTGGCGGCCGGCTGGGTGACCGCGACCGAGGCAGCAGCCGCGGCGTATGTGTCTCCCGAGTCGACCGTGGGAGGCTGCGGATTGATCGTGACGCCCTGGGCGCCGACCGGGAGGCTCGCTCCGCCCGTCGGCGTGGCAGTCTGCGAAGAGATCGTGACGGCTTGTGCGGCCACGTCGACGGCCGTCGCTTCGGAAGCGGTGGGGGCGGGGTTCGATAGGACCACGGCCTGGGCGCCGACCGCGGCCGCTGCCCCGCCCGTCGTCGCGGACGCAGGCTGCGAGAGGACGACGGCCTGGGGGGAGACCGAGACGCCAGCATCGCCGGACGGCGTGGCGGACGGTTGCGACACGACAACGGCCTGGGCAGCGGCCGCAAGGATCTGGCTGGTCGTCAGGGCGATCGCAGGCTGGTTGACGGGCATCGACAACACGCCGGCATCGCGCGTCGCTCCGCCGGTGGTCGATTGGGTCGGCTGCGAGACGACGACGCCCAGCACCGACACGCTGATCGTGACGTTGACGCCCGCGATCGCGACGTCAGAGATCGGGTAGTCTGAGATGGCGCCATCGGAGAGGAGCATTTAGCGGCGAGCCTCCGCTTCCGCGACTGCCGCCTTGGCCTCGACGACTTCGTCCGACACGGATTGCACGCCGGCCCGAGCGGGCAGCTTGGGGTCCGCCCTGACCTGCTCGACCAGCCACCAGTCGAGGATCTTCTGCTTGTCCTCCGGCTTGAGCCGCTTCAGGATCACGTCGATATCCTCGACCGGCTTCGCAACTCGCTCGGTCCAGTCGAAGTCCTTGAGGATCGCCGTCGCCGCGGCTCGTTGTTCATCCGTCGGCTCGCCGTCAAAGACGATCTTGCAATGATCGCGCGTGCCCGAGAGGCCTTGGATCGGAATGCCAGCAGCTTTCAGCTTCTGGTCGAGATCGGCAATGCGGTCGCTCACGTCGGAACCTCCACGATCATGCCACACTGCATGACCGTCACCCCGAAATCGCCGTACCAAGTG
>ENA-ORBV01012829-ORBV01012829.1-microbial-mat-metagenome-genome-assembly--contig:-NODE-12829-length-12849-cov-5.680864_pt1 | contig 12849 bp, 7 predicted proteins | sample MGYA00237777_ERZ505514 | MGnify/ENA primary metagenome ERZ505514 (study PRJEB26160, sample SAMN06269048) | microbial mat metagenome | isolation source: Oligotrophic lake microbial mat | place...
CATTAGAAGGAGTCTGGGCAAATAACAGAGGGAGAACTGAATGCTGGGTAAAACCTCAGGTTGCACTTAATGTTACAAATGACGCGGGATTCGCATTCCGTGTGCTGAGTAATTTGTGAAGCAAGATCAGTGCCGTTTACCCGAAAACTCGAACAATTGCAAAAACGCGAACACCTAATTACACGGGAATTGTGGCACACATAAGATGCGCGCGTCTGATGCAGAAAACAAAAGGCTGGTTGGAGTTGTCAAGGACAGCTGCTAAGCTGCTGGTAGATGCCACAATGCTCCCTGCAGTTGTTGGCCCAAGATTGTGATCATTAGGGGTGCAGGAAATGGTGCAGAATAGCCCAATGCACTTCCTCCCTCTGGTGGAATGTCCGTTAAGTTAAGTTTCAGAACAACAACAATGGGAAGAAAATGGGACAATGAAAACCATTGCAGGGTGACTCTTAGCAGTGATGTCCAAGCCAGCAATCAAAAGTGAATGAGGAGAGAACTATGGACATAATTTTTCCAGAGCCAACTAATCATTGTTAGACACATGCAGCAAACCATTTGATTGCTCCAATTTACCTTAAAAGCACAACACAATGTGAAAGTCATGAAGCACCAATCTTGTCTAAGACATTTGCTGAGACAGACAACTTGCAGCAAAATGTAGATAAGTTTTGCAAGGAAGGAATGTTATGTTGTTGTTACAGAATTGAATAACTGCATGTTAAGAATTGTTGGGCACCAATGCACATCTGAAGCTTAATTGACATGCACAATTTTTTGTAATTTGCTTCTGAGAAAAGAGAAGGGAGAATCAAAGGAGCTAAAGGGCAGCTGCTAATGAAAGCAGCTGAAACAGAGAATTTTGATATCAGTTCTAATGAAGAAGTCTCTAGTTACACATGATGTTTCTGCATGGGCATCAACTGTTGACGCAAAAGAGGATAATTGAGAAGTCACCACAATAGACATTCCCAATGCTTATATTCAGGGACCACCATGAAAAAGATGTTGTGTAGGTGAAAGGAACTGAAGACTGAAAGATTCTGTCAATTTTTGAGACTGCTCCAAAAGCAGACAAAAATGGAGTTTCAGTGCTACAATTACAAACAAAGAAAGCATTGCATGGAATGCTGACATTAGCATTGATGTCTTACAAAGATTGAGAATGGATTCAGAGGAATTGTGAATCAAGGAAAATCAACATTTTTACTAGCATCGTTTGTGATGAAATTTAGACAACTGATCACATGACAACTGTTTGAATCCACATGAGGATGATTTGAAAATAATTCACAAAGAGACAATCACAAGAAACACTTTATCAAATGATCAAATGCTAAATGCAAAGTTGCACAAACTGCAAAACTGAGGCCATTGATGATGAGTTTGCTTTTGAAGCAGAAAGAGGGGATGTGTTTTTGGAATTGTGTCACCCTGGCACAAAAAGCCACATTGAAGTGCAACAACAGTTGGAAAAGGAACAACTGACAGAATGCATCAGAAACAATTCCAAAACTGCTCGGGAAGCACAGGTGATGGCAATGATGTGATTCAACAAGCTTCATGAGAGCCACTTGCACAAGAACAATTTTGTTGCACCTCCGTCACTTCACAATTCATCAACTGGACAAACCGTTGCCCTGGCATGAAAAATAAGGTTTTTCAATGATCCCAATGATGTTTTGCTGTTCTTTCCACATCACAAAATGCTCCACAAAATGTCAAACACACATTGAGAATTTTGAACATTGATGCATGAGAGAAACATCCATTGTTGTTCAGCCATTGTGCAACTGGAACCAACACACATCACATTGCATGACAAATCATTCATTTGTGACACTTGCTGGTTACAAAGCACTCATGTGGTGTGGACAGTGCTAAATTTTGTGTGAGTTTGAACACATTTCATAAAAACACTTGTTTCCCCCCGATAAGCACTCACTCCCTTCAATGGATGCCATTCTCCATGTTTTTGCATTCCAATTTGTGAGACAGTGATTGTGCCAACATGACGAAACCTTCCATTGCTGACTGTGCAGATCAACTCAGGATAGAGTTGCATGTAGGTTGTTTTTAGGCCAAACAAAGAAGACTCAATGAGAGATGTCACATGCTGAACTTTTGGAATGTAGAACTGTGCCAGTTTGACAAGGAAATCATGCCTTGCAACATGATTCACTTGCTTGCCAATCCATCCATGGACACAGACTATCCTACCAGTGAGCAATCCAAATCTTAGCTATCATAATTGCACAATGGGTAGGTTTTCAGAAAATCCACCACCGCTGCTGTAGCTAGAGATGTCAAACAAGCCACATCTTGAACATTTTGACCATTTTGTCACAAACTCGCTGTAGGCGACCATGAGGCCAATTGATCAAGTGTGTGTCCAAGGACATCACCGCCTTGGCCGCACATTTTGTCCGTGAATTCTCCGTTGCTGAAATTTTGATGTGAACCCCCGCTGGCGCGACACTCTCATCACTCTATTGCTTGCTTCTCATCGACCGTTCGCTAAATAGGTCAACATACACCTGGTACTGGTACGTAGGCGACAAGCAGACGACGAAACATCAAACAGCGAAGCCATCAAATCAATGAAAGGCAAGTTCGTATCCAAACAAGCTAACACAACAACAATAACTGGGGTTGGGTTTCCTGTCAGCACTTCTACTCATGAAATAGCTATACCACTTGAATCCAAGATACACTCGAACATGATGGAAGTAGCACCCGTATCAGAGCCAGCAGTAGTAGAAGAAGATACCGGCACCTCTGTCGAGAATGACACCTTAACAACATCCACAGGAATGGAACAACAGCATCATGGAGCCCATCCTTCGGGAGATGCTGCCTTGCCATCCTCCACGAGTGACACGAACGATGGTATGTCTACGACGGACACGCCTACTGGTACTTCTACTTCTACTACGACTGCTAGCAATGGCCAACAACGCTCGGTTCCCAAGACGGTCGCCCAAATCTTGCGGAATCGTCTTTCCGAACAAGCCCATGTGCACGAGTTGCGTAACCACGTCTCAAGTTTGGAAGCACTGGCCCGACAGCAGGGTAAGCAACTCGAGGCCATTCAGTTGGTCCAAGAAGAATTTATCGCCACTGTACAACGAGTCGAAGAAAAGCAAAAACTGAAAGACAACAACAAGAAAGAAGAAGAAGAGGTGCACCACCATCGACAACAAGACGACTTGCAACAAATCATGGACAAGATAGAAGCACATCATCTAGCCGATCAACGTGCCCTACAAGAACAAGAAGAACGACAAGAACAACAGATGGAAGAGTTGTTGACGAAAATCGAAAAAGTCCAACAGGAACAACGCATCCAACGAGTCTTGCAAAAAAAGCAACAATTGCAACACCAAAAGCAACTCGAGCAAGAAGAAACCCTGCACCATATTTTGCAACGATTGGAAGAACAAGATCAGCTCTTTCGAGGCAACAAAAAACAAAAGAAGGAAGAACTACAACAAGTCCTCGAGAGGTTAAAAGAATCGGCCTTGCAAAAAGTCCAACTTGCCCAAAGGCAACAAGAACAAAAGCTGGACGAACGGTTAGTACGGCAACAACGGCAACACGAAAAAGAGTTGCAGCACATGGTGCAGCAATTGGAAGAGCAACATGTGAGCCATCAAGAGTTTCGAGATCAATTCCAGCAGCAACAGCAGCACGACGAACGACGTGTACGCGCCGTGCCACAAAAGCAAGACCAATTACTGGTCGCCACCTTGCAGGCCGAAATTCATCAAGTCCGCGTGGAATTGGAGGAAGCCAAACTTGCACAAGCAAGCTTGGTCAACGACCTACAGCGGCAAAAGCAAAACCAACAGCAAATGCAAGACCGGGAAGACCAACGACAAAAGGACCAGCAAGGACTCGTGTCCAAATTGCAGGAGGAAATCCACCAGTTGCGACTGCAACTGGAGGCCAAAGAAGAACAGTGCAAGGACCAACAGCAACAGCAAGAGGAACAACTTGTGTCCACATTGCAAGAAGAGATTCATCAATTACGGAATCAAATGGAGGAATTCAAGACGCTCGTTGTATTGCCAGCCAACGACCGCAGCCGTATCGATCGTGATACGACTACTAGTAGGAGTGCGGGACCAGAGGATTGGAACACTCCCTCCAAATCCTTTCCTTCCAGTCATAAGAATGGCAATTCAACACATGACGACCAAGTCTGTCAAACTGCTGCGGCTACAAGTCTTCATGTCGTAACCCATTATAACAAGGCGGAAACCAACCAGAAATCTCCGGATGCTCCTTCTCCTCCCGCCACGCCCGACACGGTAGCTTCTCACTACGATGATGATGATGATGATGATGACCACGACAGTGACCACAGCCACTCGGAACGAGACAACGACAGTCATCGCCCCGAAGAAGCAGACGACAACGATCAAGCTGCTGAACGAGCCGATGCGTTGCCTTCCTCCTCCTCCTCCTCCTCCAATCCCACACCCACAACCACAAATACGGCAAAGTCTTCGACACATCATGATCACTACGACCATGCATCTTCCACCTCGGCTCCCTCCTCCTCCTCTTCCTCTTCTTCCGAGCCGGCATTATCCAATCACCACAATGAGAAATTACCTTCCACTGCTGCGAATGGTAGCGCTTGTCCAGTTGCCGCAACGTCATCCTCGTCCTTCACATCTCCATCCTCCGCAATCCAGAATGATGATTCTGGCAAAGCATCATCATCCGCAACACCATCCGCAACACCAACTATACTTTCGTCGTCAGCTGCTGCTGCTGTAGCATCATCGACAATGGCATCGGGAACGGGCGCGCCAAACAATGAATCCATACAAGTACCGAGACCGCAGCCATGTAAGCATTTGGAACAGCAGCAGCAGCGACACCCGGATGGTGGGGAGTCGCCGGCTGTTCCACCCCATCCTGATACCGTTGTCGTCGTCACCACCAACACATCGGCCTCCCCACCATGCACTCATCCACCGCCGTCCACCGCCGCCGCTGCAGAACTATCCTCTTCCTCCTCCTCCTCCGCCACCACGGCACGCCGTAGCAATCGTTCCTCTAGGCCACTCCGCCCAAGACAAGCCAAACCGACAACGTCGTCATCCCTGGGTATGGGAGTCTATTGGCTCTTTCCTCAAAACAAATTCCTCATGAGATGATGATGATGATGATGATACACGTACGGTACGTACAGTACGGATGGTATGGTATGGCGATCACGGATGGATGCGACGTACCTCTCCTTTAGGATTGGCAGGGATGGCGGGTGACTTACTTACGCATTGGAAGTATGAAATGAGAAACTAGAAATAAGTGGAACGCGAGAATTTACAAGACGCATGCATAGAAGAGAGACACTATGACAAGAGTTCTGTGGGTCTTCAATATTTATGTTGGACAATGCATTGGGAAGTGGTGATAGGGAATATCCATTGTTCTAACTAACTAGCTAGCTACTTCAATCTAGCTGGATCCTTGCTGCACTCATTGTTTCATAAATAGTGCCACTGTGCTGCTTTATCGGCGATTGTCGCTTCCAGTAAGATGACAATAATAAATAGATTATGAAAAGTACTACCTGATAGCATACGATGGCTGATATCCTTTGGTGATAGTAGGTCCGGATGGAACATCCCACCCAGTGGCTTCCCAGGAACAGAAATAGTAGTTGTCCAACGTGAGAAAAAGATACCGACCCACAGCAAAAGTGACCCTTGCGTTTTGATTTCGGGAACTCAACTAATTATTGTCCCTCAAGAATGAACGATTTGCGTCGGTGTTGGCTATCTCATGACCATCATGGCCATCTTTTACTTGTGTGGCTGTTCTCTACCCTAGTTTACTAATAGCTAGCTAGCAGGAGCTGCCACTACCTAGCTAGCTAGGCCTTCCATCTCTACAGTTGAGTATGCACTTGAGACTGAAAAGTGAGCACAAAAGCTCGAACCTTCGACTCCTTTCTTCGGTCTTCTGTGCGATCTTTAAAATGTTGTGCGATGTCGCACCGATCGTTGTACAACTCTGGCGTCGATTTCTGACAACAAGACACTTCTGTACAGTACCTGATATGGTAGACAATCATCGATCCGCAAACGACGGGACATAATGCCTGATTTTTCATCGATGCACGCTGTTTGTGAGCCTTCAGCGGGTGCCATATACTTTCTAGCTAGCTAGCTAGCTACTCTGGAGTAGTGTTGATAGAGTTTTTACGAGACTTTTCTACGTATTACCTCTCAGTTGTAGGACGACGGAAGACTTGCAAACCAAGTGAAAACCGTGTCCAACAGAACCATCTGGCTAGCTAGCTACAGTAGTAGGGTTAGCGTTGTTGTCGAGATTTAAATGCTAGTGACCTTATGTCTTTTAAAATATTTTCCACTTCAGTGGTTTTTTCTACAACAGAAAGTCACTTCAGTGGGTTTTTTTACTCAGAAAGTCACTTCAGTGGGTTTTTTTGCTTCATTATGTCACTTCAGTGGTTGTTTTTGGTCATTTAAAGACTCAATCATGGACACGGATCGGGACTCACTCAAATCGAAATTTTGAAATCAAGTTACTACATAGTAGCTACTAGTAGCTAGCTAGTAGTAGTACTGTAGCTACTCTAGCTAGCTATTAGATAGAAGTGCTCGTACTGTGTAGGAGGACTACTACTAGTAACACTCCTACTAGCTAGCTAGCTATTAGTGCCCGCAAAAAGTTCTTGCTGATCATGAAGCTATTGCAGGTAGAGCCTGTTTAGTACTCCTTCCTTTATCCTATATCACCCATCCACCTAATAAAGAAGTATCCATCTATCTACAGCAGTACAAGGACTTGAAGTAGTATACTAGTACTGTAGTTGCAAATGAAACAAGCCCAACGACAACACCACCAACGGGGGAATGGCGTAGGAGTAGTAGTAAATGGAGTGGAAGAGAAGAAGAAGAAGAAGAGGAGAAGGTCAACGATCATGAGGAGATCTGCGCGGCACTGGCACTGGCGGCGGATAGTACTCGTACTCGCAGTGTTGCTTGTCGCATTTCTTCCTTACACGAACTGCGAGGACAACGACACCACATCCGTCATAATTGCTACCAACAACACCAACGACAACAGCATTTTGGACGAGGATGCCTTTCCCTTGGACGACGGCGACCAAGCCAAAATGTGCTCATCCTTGGACTTGCACGATTCTTGTACGCTCTGTGGTTGGACGCCTCCCAGTCCTTCCGCCAAAGTCTACAATTGCAGTCTGCCGGGTCTGACGGATTTTGTCCCCGGCGGACAGTACGAAGGCGTGACCGCCAATTATTTGAGTCATGTCACACAAACGAGCAGTCCGAGTTTTCCCCTGCGGGCCAAAGAGTTCGAGGCGTGCACGGGAGGCAAGATTTTCTTTAGCGAGAGTGTGGACATTTTTCAAGATCCCGTCGCCGACATTGGGACTTCGACGACACCCGGTGCGGAAGTTTATGATGCCTACTTTATGAGTTATTCCCATTTTCCTGGTAGGTTCAAGCAGCCATTTCCAAGAATATATTCTGGAAGCGTAGTATGGAAGGATATGGAATCCTCGTGCTTGAAATTTTGGGGTGTGAATCCATGGTGTAATTTGGCGTTGACTGCCTCTCTTGTGCGTTGAAAACTTGGCACTTGTGTGCTTCTGATTTAGAAAATGAAACACTTGGATAAACTTGAATTGTCTCGAGTCGTCCTTACAGACGTGTGGATGGACTGCCTCTTTTGTTGTCTAGTAGTAAAACTTGGTGCCGTATTTGTGTGCTCTTGTTGGTTGGAATTTGAATCTGGCGGAAACCTCTGCCCCCAATGTCAGAACGCATGACTCATCCAATCATTTGTGATTTACTTGACCTTGCAGAAGTCAGTGCCTTGGGCCTCCTAGAGCCCTTAAACGACAGAATACGACGCGACAATGCCCGTTTGCAATGGGAAGACGTGTTGCCTCAAGTCAAGAATATGGGACAATACTTACATCATCATACAAATAATGCCGAGGATGATCCCGATCTTACTGGCGACAGCGACAACAGCGACATCAGCACTACTGGGGGTGGCGACTTGAAAATCGAATTTTTAATGTTTGATGCCGATCCCTTTGTACCCATCATTCGCCTTGATTTGCTGGAAAAACACGGCTTTGCCCTGCCCAATACGTGGCAAGAATTGGTGGATTTTGTCACTTTTATCAATGGCACGGATATCAATGACGATGGGGATGCCAGCAATGATTGGGGGATTTGTCATTTTCCAAGATTTGGTTCTGGCCTATGGGATTGGTGGTTTTCGGAAGTGGTCTATGCGACATGGGCTACCTACGAACAAACGCAAGGGACACAAGAAGGATTCTTTTTTGATCCCCATACCATGGAACCACGCTTTGGTTTGTCCGATTCCTTTCGGGAGGCCGCCAAAATTTGGAGGGAGCTTTGGCCTCGTGGGACTTCCTCGGAAACGGATGTCTTTTTAGAAGGACGATGTGCGGTAGGCTTTGGTCCACCCGGGAGTTGGAAACGCGTCTTTTTAACGCCCCATGGCGTCCATCGAAGCGATCCCAACAATGCGTCCCACATCCTTTGGCAACCCAAAATGAAAAATGGCGAGTATGCGGAACCCTATCGCTTTCAATCCTTTGGGTCCACCCAAGTGCACGACCGCACTACCGGCCAGCTGGTCACCTGTACGCCTCAATTGTGCCCCAAAGCCAAGCCCATACCCAAACATGGGCATTTTGTCGATCCCAATGACAAGGAACGCATCGATCGTACCGCTGTATTGCCCCCATCGCCTTTGGAAGGACAATGGATCAATCGAGCACCCTTTTTTTGGAGCGGTGGTTTGGGGACCTGCATTCGGAAATCCTCTCCCAAGGTTCGGAAAGATCTAATGTGGGATTTTTTTGTCTATGCCAATTCACCTGCCTGTTCCGTTTACGATGTGGCCAATTATCGATCCTGGTTGGATTCGTGGCGATATTCCCACGTTCAAGCGCCGGGCACGAATTTTATACAAGCGGGATGGTCTCAAGATGCCTACGAAGAACACGCCAATGTCCAACGATGGACGGTATCCAAAGATACCAATTCCGCTTTTAACTTGAGATTGCCAGGGTTGGCCAAATATACGCATGAAATCGTGGGTCAAAATATCAAATTGTACTTTAACGATGCACTGTCTTTGGACGATTTGATGGAACGAATGACCAAGGGATGGATTGATATTACACGACAAGAAGGCAAATTGGAACAATTGGAAATTTATCGATCCTCCTTGGGGTTGCCCATTTTGTCCAATGTGGATCTGTGTCGACTGCATCGAGCCTTGATGGACGAGAAAGATCCCTCCGTGTGTCGCAAATACGATGCCACTAAAAATAATCCTGTCCTATTGTTTATTCTGATCCCCGTGGTTCTCGTATTGGTCGCCGTCTTGATCTTGCTGTATCTGGAACGCAAACGGAAAAAGGAATCGGATCTTGTTTGGAACATTGATCCGTCTGAATTGCATTTTCAGGATCCACCACGCATTCTGGGACAAGGAACCTTTGGATTTGTGCTCAAAGCCGAGTACCGGTAAGTCTGGCCTGGCCTGTCCTTGTTCGTGGAATACTCGAGTCGCGGCTTTTTGGTTGTGTTGCGTGTGTGGGCTCATATGACTGGTAATTATTTTTCAACGACTTGGCAGAGGAACCGAAGTAGCGGTGAAGCGATTCATTCCCGGCGGCGGCAGTCCAAACCCTTCTCCTGTCTCTCCCAAAAATATTGATAATGGGGACGTGGAGCAGCAGAAACAACCAACACCAACAGCATCGATCGAAAAACTCACCACAACCCACAAGCCATCCCCTTTTGATTCCGTGAAAAGGTCCCACCGGACATTGGGAATAGAATACAGCACGCCTCTCGCCATGGGCCAGACAATGAGTGCTCAAGCGTCCAAGGCCATGGTAGAGCAGCTCAAATCCAGCACTGCTAATGGCAGCAGGACTAGTGCCGTCTCGGCAACCAGCTATACAAAGAAATTTCTTTTTATGAAGCGCCCGAATCTCTTTCTGACGGAAAAAGAAAAAGAGTACAATAAGCAAAAGACTGAATTCGTCGAGGAAATGAAAAAGCTGGCGACTCTTCGGCATCAATGCGTCATTACAATCATGGGTGCTGTTCTTGCCAAAGAAGACTCCATGATTGTGCTGGAATATATGGACCATGGGTCCTTGTACGATGTCTTGCACAATGAAACGTTCTTGTTGGAAGGAGAGATTATTCTCCCTATTCTCCGTGACATCGCGAGCGGCGTGAGGTTCCTCCATGCGGCCTCACCACAGATTGTTCACTGTGATTTGAAAGCTTCGAATATCCTTGTGGATGCTCGATTCCGAGCCAAGGTGGCCGATTTCGGTTTGTCGACGGTGGCGTCCGATAAGGGTGGCGCAGCCGGTACGCCGTACTTTCTTGCACCTGAAATTCTGCGCGGAGAGACAGGGAACACGGTCGAATCAGATGCTTACGCGTTTGGAATGGTCCTATATGTAAGTCTGACGAGAAGCTTGTTTCTCGCGGCGATTATTCCCCGAATCAATTGCTGGTATCTTCTCGCAGCCTGGACTCACTTTGTTATTTTCCTTATCGTACAGGAGGTCTACAGTCGTAAAGATCCGTATGAAAGCGAAATCCCTTTGGAAGTATTGCGCTTGGTCGTGGACAAATATGTGAACAAGAGACCTCCCGCACCGGATTCCATGCCATCGAAGGCTCAAACATTGATGACCGAATGCCTGAACGGGGATCCTCGACGGCGGCCAACCTTTGAAGAGCTGGACTTGCAGTTGAAACGTTTGGATACGTCCACCATGGAACCCGTGGGTGTGGAGTCATCACGAACGAAGAAGGAGCAAGCCCTCAAGAACGATAGTCTACTTGAAGACATGTTCCCGAAACACGTGGCCGATGCCCTTCGAGAAGGCCGAAACGTTGAACCGCATTCCAGCGAGGACTGTACGATTTTTTCATCCGAAATTTGTGGTTTTGCGGGTATTGCGGATTCCCTTTCGCCCGTCAAAGTCGCCGACCTACTCCACAGATTGTACAGTAAATTTGACGACCTTTGCGGTGAATATGATATCTACAAGGTAGAAACCATCAACGACGCTTACATGGTAAGGCTCTCTTTGGTTTCCTCGTACCTGTTGCATCAATCTCTAGAGTCGTCCATCGATTCGGAACTAACACTATTCACGTTTCTCTTCTTGGATTTTTAAAGGCCATTACGGGTCTACTCAAAAAGCAGGACGACCACGCCAAGCGGATCGCCGAGTTTGCGATAAAGGCCATTCGAGTGGCCAATGAAACACCCATCGACATGGACGATCCCTCCAAAGGGACGATTCATCTGCGCGTTGGTTTTTCGTCGGGACCCGTCGTTGCGCATGTCGTCGGGACCCGCAATCCAAGATACTCTCTGTTTGGGGACGCTGTGACGACGGCCTCTCGCATGGAAGAATACTCCGAGATGGATCGTATCCACTGTTCGGAAATGTCCGCCATTTTATTGGAGGAACAATGCCCGAAGATACCCATCATCCCTCGTGGTCTCATCACCGTGACCGGTAAGGGTGAAATATTTACCTTTTTCGTGAACGAAGGGAAATGAACATACAATGCTACTAGTATGTTGCTGAGACTATTCTAGACACAGGCAGGGGGGCATGTTTTAGTACTGTAGCACACTGTAAATTAGTGCAACCATATTGAGAACTATTTTTGAGGATAGATCCTGCACGTTGCGTTTTTGCCTTAGAAGGACAACCCCTCATTGCTAGCTAGCTATGCAGAGGCATTTTCCAGGGTAGATAACTTATATTCCATTGTTGGCTTGATGGGATCCATGTTTTTGGCACTGGAATAATAATATTTTGAAAAACTAATACTACTAGGAAAGGTTTTCCACAGACATAATGTAACACAATTTCCTCCTCTCTCTCTGGTCGTCATTTGGTGGCTTATTGGTCTGCAAGGACCAGAGCCCAGGTTCGAATCCTGGCATGACATTTTAGCTCATCTCGCAGTCTAGTTAGCAGCCTGTTCAGCACTAGCTAGGACCCACGTGCGGGCATTAATTTTATAGATGATGCAGTTGAGCACTGCAGTCCATCATGCCAGAATTTCCTCCTGCACTAGCTAGCTAGGTGTCATTTGTTGGCTTGGTTGTCTGCAAGGACCAAGGCCCAGAAGTTGTAGCCAGGGAGAACAGGAATTGTTCCTCCAACTTTTCTCCAACTTTTCAGGATAAGACTGGCTGAATACAACTAAGAGACTGGAAGAATGTACACCAATTGCATGCAAAGTCAAATCTGTGTACTAGTAGCATGCAGTAGCAAAACCCCTCATCTCCCAGAATTTTGAACCCAAGGGCATGACATATTAAACCTTTCTCACTGGGCATTAAACCTTCGTGGTCGGTCAAAGTACGGTCTTGTGCAGTCAAAGACTTGGATACGGTACTTTTTGAGTGGAGCTAACGTGGCAATTTGTAAGGTTAGGGATGCTTGATGTCTTTGTTTTCTATTGGTTCCTTGTGATGTCATTCATTCAGTCCCGAGCTACTTTTGGGATAAACTTGTGATCGGAGGAACCTAATTGCCGAATTCCAATGGGCTTATCTCTTTGATTGGCGATAGCCATTTCTTTTTCCTATGTATAGTGGGTTATCGTGAATGAATCCTGCTTGTGCGATGTTGCCGGCTCGTTTTTTCCTATCAAATTGGATGAGTGTCTCACATTTTGAGACATGTGTTGGTTTCACCAGGTTCCGCTTGAAGCTCTATTGCTGTCTCTT
>ENA-ORBV01012831-ORBV01012831.1-microbial-mat-metagenome-genome-assembly--contig:-NODE-12831-length-12847-cov-6.222240_pt1 | contig 12847 bp, 8 predicted proteins | sample MGYA00237777_ERZ505514 | MGnify/ENA primary metagenome ERZ505514 (study PRJEB26160, sample SAMN06269048) | microbial mat metagenome | isolation source: Oligotrophic lake microbial mat | place...
TTCAAGCAGAAGACGGCATACGAGATTCGCCTTAGTCTCGTGGGCTCGGAGATGTGTATAAGAGACAGCTACAATATTGACTCGATTGACACAAGCAGCATGGCTGGTCAAGAGGCGCAGGAGCAGGAAGAAACAGAGTATACCAATCAAGACGTGGCCGAAGACGAAGCAAATGACACCAGGAAGCAAAACAGTCCCCAGAAACTTCACTTTTTGCGCCCACCAGCACACAGGCGCAAAGTAGTTACCGCCGTAGCCGAGGCTTTTGGCAGATGCGCCCATACTGAAGTGCCACATCCACCCATTGGCATTGCTACCCCACAAACAACACACAGTCAAACCACTGCGCTAGATGATACCATACACACTGCACCAAGCCAAATGACCATGGTACATGAAACCTCGGAACAAAAGGAGGAGGAACCCTCCGAGGTGCCGGGAGCGTATGCCAGTTCCGCCGCTGGGTCATATAGGCGGAACCGTTCAGTATCGTTTGATCGCGTTGGATCTTGGCGATCCGAGCGCTCGCAACCATCACAGGGACCATCTGACGAAGGGGACCGTGGGCCGCCCGTGGCAGTACCAATACATTTGCCATTTGCGGAGGAGTTTTCGGAACCCCAACCCACTCAACAACGACGAATCGTCACAAAGCCACCATCGTCATTGTGGTTCAAAATATGTGGACCATTCCTTCTGCTGGTTGTGTTGACTGTAGTCTTTTCCTTTGTTGAATTCAATTCCGACAACCCGCCTCCCGAAAATGAAACGACAAAAGCGCCCGATCAGTCGACATCCGTTTTTATCCAGTCTCTGCTGCCGAATTACTCGTGGAATACTATTGCTGCTGATGAAACTTCGCCACAAGCCCTGGCCTTTCAATGGGTTCTAGATGACCCCTACTTGTCGAACTATCCAGATAGGAGAATCCAGCAAAGATTTGCCCTTGCCACCTTCTATTTTGCCACTCACGGACAAAACTGGGGCGGAAACGAAGGATGGCTAAACTATGAGGTACAGGACGAATGCCAGTGGCAATCCTTTCCTTATGAAACTGCTCATAATTTGCTAGAACGGTACCATTCGACCGACCGTGAAATCGATCAGGCACAATGGCAGTTTTTCCTGACACTCCAACATGACAATCCCTGTGACTCAATAGTCGTGCCCACTAGTGCGCCATCGAATAATAGTTTCTACCGACACCTTTGGCACGTCGGTAACAATTTGAGAGGCACCATTCCACCAGAGATTTCCATGTTGACCTCTCTGGAGAGCATGATCTCTGTTGCAAACATGAATGTCGAAGGAACGTTGCCAACCCAATTGGGGCTTCTTTCAAATCTACAACTTTTACTGTTTCGAGTTGATGGTTTGTCTGGAATCATCCCTTCAGAGATTGGAAGAATGACAAGTCTCAAGGCTCTCTTCTTCTTTCAAAATTCTGGTTTGCAAGGTTCCATTCCGTCCGAATTTGGTGAGCTCTCACAACTGCTCTTTACAACCTTTTCCGGTGGATCCTTTTCTGGGGAAGTACCATCTGAGATTGGAAAAATGTCCTCCCTTCAAATGCTTCCACTGTATATTAATCACTTCACGAGGATTCCATCCGAGATAGGTCTGCTGACAAATATGATTTGGCTGGACTTTGGCAACAACAATCTGGTTGAGCTTCCGACTGAGATTGGATCCATGACGTCCTTGTTAGAACTGGGACTCTATTCCAACAAGTTCAGCATCATTCCGACAGAACTAGGACAGCTCACACAGCTGAAGTTGTTGCATCTCCAAAACAATTCCTTGTCCGGCCCTTTCCCTTCGAAACTGGCAACTTTATCTCATCTGAAAATTTTCAATCTTACCCAGAACGACATGTTGGACGGTACCATACCCAACTCGGTCTGCAAGGTGGTGGACTTTACTTGTACCACTCCGCTATGTGGTTGTTTCTGCGGCTGCTCCGTATTGGAAAACGGAAATACTACGAAAGGCATCCCATAACTACGTGATCAGGACCGAAATGTTTGCACGGCTGTTGCCGGGCATGCTCCGACCAGGACAAGCACATGTTGTTGATAGTCCGCGGTTAGATGGGTGATAGCCAAGCAGACACGTCGTAGCTAAGGCAGCAACAATGGGTCCAATATCTGTCGGTTGCTAGTGTTGTAAAGAAGAGAGGGGCGTACGGACTGTACTAAAAAGCAGAAGGGCGGATCATTGAGTGTTCTTGACGCAGGCAAAATTGAAAGCTTCGCATTTGCCAAACTGGAGCGTTTTTTTTGGTTCCGCATGAGTTACGCCTTGACGGTCATGAAATGAAAGCCCTCAGCAGTAAAATACTAGCTAGCTAGTAGGAATGCATGTGCCTGGTCATTAGCTGTTGGCTAAATGTCTATGACACAACACAACACAACTAGTACTTCATCCCACACGCGTAGCTAACAGCGTCACCAGTAGATGCAGTAGTTCTAAGCTTATAATTGAAAGCGTATGTGAATAAGAGCCGTTTATCCGAATCTGAAAGACTAGATACTCTAGCTAGCTACTACAAGTAGGAGGTGCTTCGTTCTACTAGCTAGCTACAGTACGATAGTAGCATTGGGGAGGCAAGCAGCTTTGGGTCATGTGAGGGTCCCGCCGATTCTTGATGGGACTCGTCCAATGGTACTACGACGTACTTAGTAGCTTGCTAGCTAGCTAGCTAGCTAGAGCTACTATTCTACTACTAATAGCTATGCTATGACAGCATTGGCAACAACCCTAACCCTGAAAATCATAATAATAGTTCCGACGTTTGATTGGTCCCGACATTTTCGCAAATAAACCTGTACCGTGCTATGATTCGCTGCGGCCAGGTCGACAAAAACTGCATTAAAACCGCAGAATAGCAGTTTCATTTGACAACGAAATTTACTACCCAACAACATGATGAAGATGCAATTGCTGTTGGTCTTGTTGATTGCTGCCGCTGTTTGTCTTACAAGGTGCAGGGCGGAGGATGAAGGCTGTAGACCGGGCGATGACGAGGAGAACGTGGAAACATCTGCCTCGACAGGAGCTGGTCAGGCAGCGGTTGGCGGCGTTTTGCCCCTGTGGACATGGGGCAAAGCTTCTGCCTCTAAGAAAACAAAGAAAATGAGAATTGTTGGTCTTAAGTTGTATATTTATGAGCTAGAGAGAACCAAAAAACATCGAATTCGCCATTTTGGACATGCGCTTTTTGACTGCTGGCGAGCCGCTGACAATGGTTGGACATTTCCCTTCACTGGAGCAGGATCAATGCACACTGATTGTTTGGGAAAGGTGTCTGCTCTTGAACGCAGTTTGTACCAAGAGCAGCACACAAAGGATTCGAAGGACTACAATATCCAGCTCATAAAAAATGACATTAATGAGAAGAAAAACGAGTTTGGTCAGGACCTCTTTCAATGCCTTCACACATTGAGAGGATTGGCAAATTTTGTTTTCTTGCGGGAACTCTTCTTTGAAGCCATGTTCAGAAAAACATTGCAGGAGGTTGAAAACATTGAAACCATGCTACTGGAGAAAAGAGACGAGATTAAGGTGCTGTCGTCTTGACAAGCTTGGCTGTGACCGTGTGCTCAATCTCTGCAAAATTGAAATCCTTTTGTTAGTCTAGCACAACACAGCAATCGACTAGCTAGCAGATGAAGGCTAAGTCAACTTCTCTTTCTACAAAGAGCTCTCAAAGGAATAAGTTTGCATTTGGGCATTTTGCTGGCCGCTTCCGTTGTCTGAACAGGTCGATGGGCCTCCCCAAATGTAGGAGCACCACGCAATTAGCAGCAGAAGTTAGCAGTGGCTAGCTAGCTGTCATAGGCTTTGCTGGCGCTTCAAACGTCGGTGCTGACCGTTGGAGGACATTTTGCCGCTATCCTTGAATGAAGGGGCGAGACCCGAAAAGGGGGAACTTGATCGAGCCCTGTGCCGCTCGGCTTCGTGGTTATTTTTGCGATTGCACATCATCGGCGAGCGCAAATGTGACGCAGCAGGGTGTTCCATCACGGGAAGCCAATTTGAAGGCGCCGCGGTCGAAGTGTTCACGGAAGATGAGTGTCATCGCTGGGACAAGACATGTCCGCCAAGATCGCCACTGCTTTAGAAAGTTCACACATGGCGCGAAGCGTTTCATTCCTTTGGAAGTTGCAGAAGGAGCGGTAGTTCTCCTCTCGCAGTTTGGTTTTTGACGATGCGAAACATCGGTGTGAGCCGACTCGTGTTGTGATTTTCTTTGAAGCCTGCGTGTCCATTGACATGACGTTGTTTCTCAACCCATCAAAAGGATGCCCAGGCTGGCAGTTGTGTGTGCCATCAAACGGTTTGGTGCCACTGCAGACAGCAAGAGAAGCGGAGGCAGCACAATGCATCATTTAGACATCCTTTAGGGGCCTGGGTGCCACGAGGGCCCACTTGACGGCCCCCTTTTTTGGATGCAAACAAGCCAAGGCATTTTCGCACTAGAAAATGAATTCGTCTCGCTGCATTGTGGCTTTTGCTCCGCTGCACGTGGTTGCGGATTCTGGAGGAGGCACCACATGGAGGAGGATGGTTTTTGGTTTTTAGCACTGTTAGGTAGCACATTCGCTCCATCAACTTCACTGATGTCAGTTGGCACATTCGCTCCACAAACTCTAACCCCACAGAGGTTTTTTTGAACTGGTGCCACACTTGCTCCTGTTTCCTAATCCTTGTAGAGCTAGTCATTGGCTGTTGGGATTGGGTTTGTTGACGTTGGAACGTCCTGAATGAAATTGGTTGCTCGAGTGGGGGCGTCTGCTGCTTTCCCATTGGCATGGCATCAGATGGCTGTTGATTTTTAGCTAAAAATGTCAATGCTTCTGTTGATGTTGGTTGTGAAGTCAGATTCTGGCGGAGCCATCCAGCTCCGCTGCCTTGTTGACTGTCTCTTGGCGTTGACTTTGCTTGTGCAGGGTTGTCTGCAGAAGCAACCAATGCTCAAACTGGCCACAGCGCTGCAGCAGGATCAGCCCTGTCACGCTCATGATTTGTCTGGCCTTTTGCTGACAACGCACAGACAGCAGCACAGACTGATTTTGTCTGGCCTTAGCACAGCTGAGCAAGAGAGTTTGAGAGTGAAAGTCTGATGCAAACCTTGCTCTCCACAATGCAGAAAAAAGTGCATGTGCTTTCACAATCAGATCAGACAGACAGATCAGATTCACACCAAACATCAATGGGTGAATGATTTGCAGCAAATCAATTGAGTTGTTTCTGAAGCCAGCGCTTTGGAAACAAATGAAAAAATGATGTTGTTGTTGGTCCTAAAAGTTCTTCCAGTCAGACATCGGCTAGGCCAACGTGGCACCTAGCAAAATTGTTGATGACTCAGTCTGTTGGGCTGACTCTTTGATCATTCATTGACTCGCTAGGCCAACATGGCACCTCACAAAATTGTTGATGACTCAGTCTGTTGGGCCAACTCTTTCATCATTCATTGACTCATGAGCGCATGTGGTTGTCTCTTCAGGGAAGTTTCCTTCTGAGTGGGAATTCGTGTGACCTTTGATCAACAATTTGGGGAATTGTGTTGCTCTAGAATCCGTGTCATTTTTCGTAAACATTCCTTCTTTGTCTCAGAGGATTCCCATTTCCACTTCGTCATGCGGTGGTTGCAACATTGCTCTGCTGACATGAACTTTGATGTTGTTGTCTTGGCCACCAGCTTGCTGCACACACTGTTGTCATTGCTGTGCTATTTGTGCACCACCCCAAACACTGATGAATCAATCAATGACAAAACATGCCAACACGCGAAGTCACCACAGATGCAAATGCTGTGGGTGCAATGTCAGCTTGGCTGATGTCTGAGCGCAGTCGTTTTGAGAACCAGCACAAAGAGATTGTTGCCTGTTTGTTTCCAAGCTATGACAGCTAAGAAACGACTCCCAATGATTTGCCATGTGTGTTGGTTGCTCTTTTCTGTTTTGCAAATTTTGCTGCATGTGCTTGCAGCTTTGGGTCAAGTGAGGGTCCCGCGAAATCTGTTTGGGACAAACAACTCTAGCGACCCTAACCCTAACCATGAAACTCGTCGGTTGCGAAATATTTCGGTTGCGAAACATTTTGTAAAAGGATTGATCTGTCCCGTTAATGTCACTATGATAATTCCACGACAGCTGACAACAACAACGAAAGACAGAGAGGCGGATCCATTCGACAAGAAAGTTTAGATTATGAGGATGCTATTGCTGTCGGTCTTATTCACCCTCGCCGCTGTTTGTCTTGCAAGATGCAGAGCGGAGGATCCATTCTGGAGCCCGGGCGATGATAAAGACGAGAACGTGGACATATCTGCCTTGTGTGCCGCGAATATCATTGTCGCCGGAGGCACGCTAGGAGGACTTGCCGCCTATGTTGTTACGCCAGCAGCCCTTTGCACGGCTGGATTTTGTCCCGCAGGAGTAACAGCCGGCAGCTTTGCTTCGTGGTGGCAATCCACGATACCCGTTGTGGCCAAGGGCAGTCTCTTTTCGCAGCTAACGTCTCTGGCCATGGGAGGCGCTGGAAGCACGAACTTTGTGCTGGCCAGCAGTGCCTTGGGCGGCGCCACGGGTGCTTTGTATGCCCAAAGTTTTTGTGCCTTTGTGGATGATACAGATCCCGCCTCGTACATGGGGAAACTCTTTGGTGGGAATTTAGCCCTCGTCCAAGCCTCCATTCAAGCCAAAGAAGCAGCTCAGAAACAGTGTGCCTCATCGGAAACTTGCACTGCGGTAATGGATACGGCGATGGAAGCGGGACAGGCAGCCAAGGACGGAGTTTCGTCCATGTGGAATTGGGGCAAGTCCTATGCCTCAAAGTCATTAAAATTTATTGTACTCAAATCTGATATCTACGAGTTTGAGAACCAAAAAATGCAGCGAATCCATACATTTGGAGAAGAAACCTTTGACTATTGGCGAGCGTCAGAGAAGGCGATGGAAGGGTTAGGGTACGCCGATTGTTTGGAAAATGTTATAGCTCTTGAAAATGAACTGCGTGAAGAGCAGCGGAAAGAGAATTCTAAAGCGTACAAAATCAAGCGCATCCGAGAGGACATTAGCGAGAAGAAGGGGGAATTTGGGGAGCGTATCTTCCAATACACGAACTCACAGAAAGAACTTGCGGAATTGTCCTGGTCGGAGCCAGATTGTATGGCTCCACTCTCCCAGTCACAGCCAAATTTATTTACTGTCATGTTCTGGAAGGCTCGATGCGACGTTGGAAAAATTGAAAAATTGATTCTCGAGAAGACAGACGAGATTGCTGCGCTTTCGTGAGAAACTGGAAGTCTCAAGCTGGGAGTCATATTGTATCTACTCCATCCCAATTCGGAAGACAGTTGGTTTTGCTCAATAGAGACATTACATCACCCGTTTAACCTACCTGTAGCGAGTTGGTAAGGAAGCCTACGTCAGCTTCCCTATCTTTTGGGCTCTCTAAGAGTAATTATGCATTTATTGCCTCCACAACCAGCACTTTCTTACTATTACTGAAAATAATAACCCAAACAGCCTGGTATAATTTTCAAAAATTTAGATATTTGTTTCCCGCTGACGAAAATAGAAAAGGCAAAACCCTACCAATATTTTTCAGTACTAGGTTGTATGCTACGGTGTGGTGGGTGGCGATTGAGACGTGGGTGCCAAACGTTGAGCGTAATTAGTACTGGTAGCTTTTACAAGATGTGGCGAGTGCTAGATAGCGAAGGCACAGTCGTATTTTGACACATAGGATATCAATTCCAAACGTGCAACCAATTGAATGCTACTAGGCAGCTGCTCCATCACTATTACTTACTACCTAGCAAAGTTACTACTTGCCAGGTCATGAATATGACGGCTATTCCAAACACGGCTCGCAATTTGCCGAAACGTGGTTACGCTGGGAAGTTGGTTGGCTTGGTTGCCTGTAGTAATTTGGTTCATAGTTTTTCCTCACACATTTATATATTAGCTCCTTCGTCGCCATGTCCGCTTCCAAAACTTTCATCCAACCACTGAACCAACCGTCGTACTCAGTCGAACTCAAAGCCTTTTACAACTGCAACCATGAAGCCCTCATCCAAGTCCAAGCATCGGATGATTTGACGACGGACCATGTTCCGTCTACGATTGTGCTCGTGATTGACGTCAGCGGATCCATGGCGACTGCTGCTTCGATTCACGATGATTCCGATGGAGCTTCGGGCTTGTCCCAATTAGACGTCGTCAAACATGCCTCTCGCACCATTCTCGAGTCGTTGCGAGAAGGTGATCAAGTTGCGGTGATTGCCTTTGCCTCAGATGTCCGTACGGTATTTTCCTTGGCGCCCATGACATTTGAAAATCGCAACTTGGCGTGGAAAGCTGTAAATGCCCTGCAGCCCACGAGTCAAACCAATCTGTATGGTGGCCTCCTTCAAGCCCTGGATTTGATCAAGAGCCAAGAAAGCATGCCCTCCAATCCCAACATCATGTTGCTTACGGATGGCATGCCCAATGTGTCTCCTCCTCGAGGCGAATTGGCGAGCTTGCAAAATTATTTGGATGCGAATCCCATGTTGCGTCAAGTCCGCATTTCGACCTTTGGCTTTGGCTACAACCTTCAGAGTCAACTCTTGTCGGACATTGCCACGACCGGCCGTTCCTTGTATGCCTTTATTCCTGATGCGTCCTTTGTGGGGACGGTCTTTTGCAATGCGGTTTCCAATGTTCTAGCGTCCGCCAGTACAACACAACTAACCCTCAAGTTGCAAGCCTCGGAAGGAGTCACCATTACCAATTGTTGGACAGGACAATCCTATGTCAAGACCCAGTGGGGTTTGGTGGTAGATTTACCGTCGTTGTTGTACGGACAAACCTTGGAAATCTTGGTCCAAACTCATGCAGGCGACGACCCCACGAAAGAACCCTTTCAAGCCTTTTTGGAAGGATTGAATACTACCGACGGGACGCCACTCACAGTTTTGCCTCGTTACGTGGATGCGATGGATGCCGAAGATGTTTTTTTCACGAGGGCCAAAATCCGAAGTGAATTGATTAAAGGCATTCGTCAAGCGAATTGTTGCTCCACCGTAAGGCAGCTCGAAGTAGCACAGACGATTGTTTTGGCAGCCTGGCAACGAGTGGAAAGCTTGTCGTCGAATGTCGAACTCCCCGAAGTGAATGCCATGAAAGAAGATTTGAATGGCCAGATAACCGAGGCGTACAGTCGTTTGGATTGGCACCAAAAATGGGGTGTCCATTATGTGCGCTCCTTGGCCTGTGCGCACGCCTTGCAACAATGTTCCAATTTCAAAGATCCCGGCGTACAGCCATATGCCACTGGCAAATTTTCGCTGCTTCGAAATGCGTCCGAAGCCAAATTTGTGGCTTTGCCACCACCCGTGGCATCGCGTCGTGTCCGTCAACACGTCTCGTCGAAGCGGCAATTTCATTGTTCCAGCAATCCCTGTTTTGCCGGTGGTAGTCTGGTATGTAGAAGTGATGGAAGCCTTGTCTCGATTGATCAGATTCAAGCGGGAAACTGGATTCGGTCCGGGCCTGGCCAAAAGGAAGTACAAGTCCGCTGTGTCGTGGAAACTCCCATTCCCAGTGGCATGGCGGGTCTTTGTCGTCTCGACGAGCGCGTGTTGGTGACCCCGTGGCATCCCGTCCGCCACTTCAAATCAGACACCCACGCCTCCCATCCTTCTTGTTGGATGTTTCCATGCGATCTTGTGGCTCCCCAATGGCTTCCATGTGATTGTGTGTATTCCTTGGTATTAAAGGACGGCGCCTCCTCCTTTCAAATCGGCAGCGGCAACTACGAGGCCGTGTCACTGGGCCATGGCCTTTGCGGCGACCCTGCGGTCGAGCATGATTACCTAGGAACCCCGCGTGTGCTCCAAGATCTTGCTCGCATGAAGGGGTGGAAGAATGGTCGGATTGTCTTGGCTGCGAATCCTGTTATTCGGGATCCAAACACACAGTTGATTGTGGGGTTGCGGGACTCGTCTTCTTCGTCTTCTTCTTCTTCGAGGTCTTTCGCACCAGTTTCCCTGCTAGCTAGTAGTACCAGATGGGCAGACCAAAGCCAATCAGGTCAGTGTCCCGTAGCCAACGGGCATATTCCCTACCAGTGTTAAAAGTGGTAATCTGTAATGGGTTTCTTGGTTTGTCACCTGCAATGCATCGTCGTATCCGGTTGGCCAAACGCTTGTTTGGCTACTAGATATCTAGCCACCAGTAGATAGAGTAACTAGAGAGCTATTGGTTCTTCTTGTAGACAGGTAGCTTCTATCGACTTTGTTGTGCATGATAATTGGTGGTTGTAGTGTTGTTTTTCTGTTGCTGCGCTTTTCGTGCACTAATTCTCCATGCAATTGTAACTCATGACTCAGATGACGATGAGTCAGGCGGGATCGATGGATCTATTTACTCGTGATTGATGGATCAATTTTTTTAGATCCATCAATCACGATCCATCGATCACGAGTAAATAGATCCATCGATCCCGCCTGACTCATCGTCATCTGAGAGGGTTAGCTTTCACGTTGCCCGTCAGCTGCTTTTCTGTCATCTGCTGCAACAGCCATTAGCTAGCTAGAAGCACTGCGAATTGTCCTGGCGACTTTTTGACACCCGACAGCTAGCCACAGTGGACAGCAGTGGTGTCGCACCGCACGCGTGCCATTGTGACATCCCTGCATCACATGGCCTCAAGGAATCTCTCAACTGCTAATTATATCTACATGAAACTAAGCAGCTAGCTGTGCACAAGGCATTACGAATGCTCGGCCCATCTACTACCGTGCTACAACTACAATGGTGTGTTGATTTTTCCGTCAAGCCCTCGCTCAGCTCAGCATTTACGATCGTCAATTGCAATGGATCCTTCCAAAAATCACTTGACGCACCGTCACCCTCTCTGCCGCCGGAAAACTAGCTAGCAGACGCACTCGTGACTGTGACGTCTTGCGAATGCAATAAGAATGGCATCGACCAAGGAAGAAAGAAATCCATCAAGTTCCCAAATTCATCGATTTGATTTTTGAAGTCTATCAACGACGACACGCATTCATTGTAGGCATGTCTTGACGCACATTGTGTCATGGTGCTGTGTTTGGATACATTCGTTCCAGAACACGCACTACAATCCAAGTACAAGGCACAAGGTGTTTGCGACAGATGCGTCAGAAACCGTAAAGGCGGGGACTTTTTTCTGCAGCAAAAAGTCCACTCTGGCTCTGCACCCAAACTCAGACGATGACCCAGCAACAAAAATCTTCGAAAGGATGGCACACGTCTTTTGCGGCCACGACGAGCCAGGAGGATGTTCTGCTCTCTGTTGGGGTGCTCCGAGAAGAAATTCTACTCCAGTAAGGGAAGCACACGTGTGCTGTGCATGCATCACAACCGAACTGTGTGTCGATTGTCTTGCAGCTGTGATCCCCATGGGCGGGCGGCTGCATTCCTCTTTTTGGCAATGACGTCGACCAAAATGGCATTTAACCAATGTGATCGAGATGGTGTTCATTCGTCTCCCGCACAAACAACGATGGCTGTTGGTGGCATTGTCGGTTTTCGAAGGAGCTACTGCCGGTGCTGTGCTAAAATCGGGAACACCTTCCGTCCCCAAGCACATGAGTAAACTGCGACGCCAGATCATCCTCCCTGGAATTTGTTGCTTGGGAAGCCTGTGTCGCATTCCGCAGGAGATCTTGCCGCCGCCAGAAGGGATTGCCCTGCTTGTCGCCTCTGCAGGTTCGAAGTTGGATTGTTCTCGGCATATTTACCGCCAAGAGAGAAGGACATCATTCAAAGTGTATGTCTGTGGCCAACACTAGCCTGAGTGGAGGGGCATGGCTTTTGCGGCTAAAACTCCAGGATCCGCTTCGGCTTCTGTGCTGCACAAAAGCCATTCTTCAATCAAATGGAGCCATGGCCAAGTATACACGATGCCCGTGCTCACAGCATACGGGTTGTACGGCCACAACAAAAATGTGTGATTGTACTTATTCGTCTGAGAAAAGTTTTGCCGAACCTTATTGAGCAGGCGAAGTTGGGCATGGCACGATCGGCGTCACTGATATTTCTTTTTGGTTGCCGCGTGTGCGGGAGCAAAGTATCCAACCATTCCAAAACCAAATCGAGGCCGATGGATGCCCTTTTTTGCTATTACGGCCTACAACAATCACTACTCCTCCGGCGTACTGCGCGAATGGTCCCCTTTTGAATATTCGACTTGCATATTTTTCCTTACCCTTGACGACACACCAGCTTGCTTAGATGGATAAAATCTCCCAGCAACAAAATGTTGGACCGTGCAATAATAACTACCACCTGTCGCTGCAAGTCGAATTCGCCCTTGCTCGCTGCTGCCCGCACAACGTATTTGTCGACGTGGTCGTCGGTGAAACACCAAAAATGCAGGACCAAACCTTCCACCCACCCCTCCCATGCTCCGTCTCGCCTCCTCTTCCAATAGACGATGCCGACAACGATGCCACTGTGGAGGCGACAGCGTCTTGGTTGTGAAGCCACCGTTTTTGGAGTGGTAAGTATTTGCCACTCGTCCTCATCGTGTGGGTGGCTTGCGCGTACCGGTGGTGGCGAATGCCGATGCAGATCCACGTTTTCGGTTGCTTTGCTTCCACTGCCGGAAGAAATTTGACTACAACGGTTTAATTGGCGGTGAGAAGAAACAAGCTACATTATTATTATTGCGTCACGCGGCATTCAATTGGGAAGGAGTTCCGTCGCCACCAGAAGACACTTTCGTTTCGAAGGCTTTCCAAAAAAAACACCGAAAGGAGGTGCCGTGTGAATGATTCATGGAAAAGTACTGGTACCTGTCTCTTATA
>ENA-ORBV01012832-ORBV01012832.1-microbial-mat-metagenome-genome-assembly--contig:-NODE-12832-length-12847-cov-5.396163_pt1 | contig 12847 bp, 6 predicted proteins | sample MGYA00237777_ERZ505514 | MGnify/ENA primary metagenome ERZ505514 (study PRJEB26160, sample SAMN06269048) | microbial mat metagenome | isolation source: Oligotrophic lake microbial mat | place...
CTATGTTTACATTAAATCCATCTAGTGCCGTTCAGCATTTGTTAAGTCTCTCCCCTCTTCAAATGGTCGCTTTGAATGGTTGTGCAAGGCGTTGATTGCTGCGTCCCTCTCTTTTTTAGGATTTTCTGCAAGCAAGGCAGCCATCTCCATTTGCTGAATTTGCTGCAGTGACGTCAAATCAAGACGTTTGGATTGTGCTGTCTGGGCTACACAAACCAACAGAACTCAAAATTAATCAAACAACACGGCTTGTACGAGTAACAAAACATAAATTCCATCCCCGCTACCAATGACAATGAGCAATGGCACCGCGTTACGGCGAAGCACAACGTCTTTTTATTAAGTCCACACGGGAAGAGATAAACATAAAGCAGGAGCGATATTTCCACCAGAAGGACTGGAGGAATCTTACACCGTATGGAGGAAAGTACATTGGTTTAAATGCACCAGAACAAATTGATGTTGACAGTTTCTACATAAAACCCATTGCGGCGTGGGTGCCGCATCTGCTCATTGCTGGGCACATGCCTAGTTGTCTGCAGTGCAAGAAGAACACTCACGTGGAAGTGGAGTCATCAAGATGGGTTTCCTTCCCAAAGCTAATGTTTGGGATAAAACACCATAGGTGTCTTGACACTAAGATGCACCCATGCAGGGCGTGCAAAAAAGAATTTGCTGGACACAACAAAACCTCTCTAGAGATTGACGCGAAGCAGCTGGTCGGCTGTTTTAATTTCTGCCTTGCTGCGAAGCATGCCGTGGATGACGAGTTGTGCTCCTTCATCGTTAATTCCCCTGATTCGTCACCTGCAAGAACAGCTCAGCATCTGCAACGAATTGCTTCTGACAATTGTTTTAATGACTGTCAGCACCATTTGTGCGCTGTGAGGGCATTTAAAATAAGAGAGACTCCAACGAATGTGTCAAAATGCGACAAAAGGCAACCGCAAATTGGAGCAGCCCTCCGTGAACAAACAGAACGACAAAAAGAAACAAAAGAACAGCTAGCAATCTCCCGTGTCAAGAACCAGCTTCGATCGGACATCAAACGATTGCAATTCAAGCTGCTGTCGGTCGAGGCCTCTCTCGACGTTTCAGCGGAGGCGCCTGCTCGGAATAAGCTTGACTTCCGGGTTCTCCGTGAGCAGAAAAAAGCCAGGAACAGCAGAGATTTGCCCATGCCTAGTCTTGGTGAAGGTAAATTAGGGAAGTTGTTAAGTGTTGGTGTGAAGAATGCTGTGGATCTATTGGACTTTGAAGATATCAACCGAGTGTTTTATTCCAGGAGAACGCGAGACTCAAAGTTGTGCAAGTGGAAGGCGGAAGCTCAGGAGTGCTTCGATGCGAAGCGTCGCAGGAGACATGACTTGACCGAAGAAATCAAGGCAAAAACTGCAGAGTTGAATCAAGTTGAAAATTGGATAGGGATTGAGGAATCGTTAGCACCAATCGCCCTCGAAGGTGGCGAAGGTAGTGACACGGAGGAAGCAGCAGCAGAAGCGGGGGCACCAGCAGCAGCGGAACCCATTTTGTTTTCTGAAATGACGTCAACCATTGGGCACAGTGCCAGATTTTTGTCAACGGCCCAAGTGAACAGCATCCTCGAGACCGAATTCAGGCATCGCAAGCCAATGCAAGAGGCCAAAATGATGGGGTTGTCAGGGGAGATTGTGAAATTGGATTGGTCGTACAAGATAGCAGGGAAAACGTATATTTACACAGGTCCCGGCGTTTGTTTCAGGCCATACACCAGTCTTCTCAATGTCCAAAATGGCGATGGAATGACCGTGTGTTGGAAGGCTGTCTCTGGTGGTGAATCACTTGAATCTGTCAAACCAGATCTCGTGTTGCTGAAGAACAGAAACGAGCGACACGGAAAGAAAATCAAGCTGGCGCATGTTGATGTTTGTTGCAAGCACAGGTCTGGCCTGCAGGACATTTTCGGGGAAGATCTGTGGGTGGGGCTTGACAGTTTCCACTGGATGAAGCGATGGGACCCCGCTTTGCTGAAACCAACGTCGGAGAAGGGTAAAATCTTTCGGGGTGCCATGAGCCAGGCTCTGTTTGTCACCACTTCGAGTGAACTGACAGCTGCCAAGGAACGACTAATCAAGAAGTACAAGAATAAGAAGCCAAAGGATTGGGTTCCTACTTTCCGGCAGATGTTGAAAGCCGCCAACTCTACCATACCACCACCGGACATTCTCACTCGGCGAGTTAACGCTTGCATTCGATACTTCAAGTTTCAAGATGCGGAGACTGATATGCAGATTGCTACTTGGGGCGAGGATAACCGAACAGATATGCCCCTTCGGTTTTTCAAAAACTCTCGTGAAACAGAGGCTATCATAAGGTCGCAGTTGGACCATGTCCGGAAGGGTTGTTTATCTGATCCACCAGCGGTATCACTTCATCATCAGAATCCAAGAACCGGCCAATTCTACTGTCGCCGTGGCACAAGTTCTATTGAATCTGATCACCGAGGGCTCGATGAAATGACCGGCACACACATAGGAGTTGGGTTGTGTGACCGCAAGTGTTCAACCTACTTTGAGACTCTAAATGAGAAGAAAAGAGTCAATCGTCTGGGGGAGAAAGACTATGGAACTCATCGTACAGAAACATTGGCTTTAATTAATAGCCTGGCTTCGTCGGCTGGCTTCAAGGATGACAATCTGCCGTTCCCCGGTTTGTCAGTTCCCACTTTGCCGCCAAAGCAGGTGCGCGAACAGTTTGGATTCAATGTGGCACCCGGTGCTGTAGAAATCGTGTCACACCCATCAATAACCACTGACACGGCAGCTGCCGTCGAGAACGCCGAAGCCGATGATGACGTCGATCCACAAGAGGATCCAATCGATCTTGCCGAATTCACCGAAGAGCTGGAATTACAAGTGGAGGCAGATACCGAACCGCCAGAAGAAGATAATGCAGAAGACACCGTGTCAATTGCGGCGGAACGGATTGTGCCAAACATCCGAGCCAACGAAACAACGATGAAGGCGTACGAGAGATTAACAAATCAACAAGCATGGTATCCATTTTCTGATACACCCATAACCAAATTGGATAAAGAAGAATTCGCTCAATTTGACACAATGAGCGAGGAGTGCCATCGGAATGTCACGCCAAGGTCACGGCAGGGACGCCAAGCATTCGCGGCGGCATGGAACGTCGAGGTTGCCGAACGATATAAGAATTACATAGAGGGCGACCAAAGTGTGATTCTCATCAGAAGAAAAAGTGTTATACAACTACAAAAGCACTATGACAATTTACAACAAAAGAAGCGCTTAGCCCAGCAATCGGATTCTCAACGAGACGAAGAACTTCGCAGGGAATGGCGACAAACTTTGCGAACCACAAGGCGAGAGGTTCCCGACATTCCAGCAATGCAGCCACCAGCACCAACACAGTATCCAACCAATGGAATGGTTCCATTTGGAATGCCAATGGCACTGAATCCAACAATTTTACAAGGCGCTATGCAAGGACTTGTCGCTCAGGAAGCGAATACCACAATTGGTCGGCCATTTGTTGTACATCAACGTCCAGACATTGTTAGTCATGCCCTTACAGGATTCCGAAAACTTGCATGGTGCATCACATGCGGCTTCCGGAAAAACCAACATGTTGTTCAAACCGAAAGTTTTGGATCGAAGTGTCGTCGAGACTGCTGTGCCAAATGTGGATGGCTGAAAAAGAATCACAGAAATGGCCTTATGGGTCCATTCTGTGAAGTGACAGCAAGATATGACAGCCCTCATCTGCAATGGTACGATGCCACAATGCACCAACAAGCAGAGCGACAACGACTACAATCCTTGCAAGAAGAACGACAATCAGGAATTATTTAAAGGTAAGTTGCACTTGTGCGTTTTACTCATCACTCGACGTTGGGGACTGTGGGACGACATCAACACTCACATCCGCAGTTAACGCTCGTGCCCTTTCAGCATTGATTGTCTCAACAAGTCCATCAACAAACCACCACGAATTTGTTGCTAAGTCACGAAAAGCACACGTCTCGCGGCAACGAACCCAAAAGTAAGTAATCCAGGAAGTCAAAACTCGGTTGTACCTGGTACCATTCCTTCCAAAATGCTGACCTGCTCTGTATCCAACCATAGGCAAAATGCAATCATAAAAGAGCTTCAACTTGTTGGGTGCAATGTTCCCATGCATGTTGTCTTCAGCGACGCATCCGTGCATGACAAAGAGAGCTTTTTGCAACCACAAACTGCACCTTGTTGCCCCCCATGTTTCTAGAGTATCTACCACTTCACAGAAATCTGGAGGCAGAGGCACACCGTCCCCATCCATGATTAGCATCTGCAAATTGTCATGATTTAAACAACTGGATTTGATAACATAATAACCATGCTTCCTTCCAAATATTCCCCTTGTGCTTCCAGTCATAGCAAGCAACCACTTGGGGTAGAAACCCCTCCTAGTATGGGGCACTTCACTGTATGGAAATGTCTCCATTTTCTCCTCCACAAAGGCTTTGACTGCATTAGCATATGTCATTCTAGAGATGTTGCGGCTACAAAGCTATTGTTACGGTTGATGCGCTTCGTGCGGCTTGCATTGTGAGACGGAAATTAGATTTGAATGATGGTACGAAGGTTTTAGGTTAAGGATTACTACATCTACTCTAGATAAAATAGTACAATTGGTAATGTCACACTGTGACGTCGACCGAACAGCCACGCTTTTACTAACGTTTTTACTGTACTTTTGGCTTGAAGTCGATCTTGGATGAGCCAAATTGTGAGCCGCATCGGATTTGAAATGTTGTTGGTGACGTGCACCCCGCAATGACATGATGACGACTCACCTGCATGGTGTTCACTCACATCTTTTCTCCGATAGTTCGATTCTAGCTAGGTATTCCAATAATTATAGTTTTAATTTCTTGCGAATGTCTAGCTAACATTGTATTGTACCTGGTATTGTACAGTTGAGTAATAGCACAATTAACACTAATCCTTCTCCGAGCCCGAAGAAAACATCGAAGCTGCCTCCTGTTGTCTGTTGCGAGAAGATGAAAGAAGTTGTACCTACGCATGTCAAGAAAGCCGAGGCCGTTGTTTCCATGAGAAACGAGGACACAGGCGCCACAGCGGGTAGCAGCAGCAGCAGCAGCAGCTACGTTGACGCCAGCGATACGACGCAACCTCAACAACTCTTTGCCACTACGGCCGCCACTGCTGCCACCACCCTTGACGACATCAAACATAATCTAAAGAAACTAGAAGGTGTCTTTTCCAGATTGGAAGAAAAGGCCCATGAAAAGATTTTCAAAGGCGAATACACCAAAAGGGAATGCCGCTATGTGTTTTACGCCGGCATTGTAGGATGCTTCAATTATGGTTTTGTCAATGGAGTGTGCCTGTCCGGACTATTGTCGCCACAGACGGGCGAATCGGCCTCTGTCGGAGGACTTGGCGGGAACTGGGCCAAGGCCTCCATGAATTTGGCTCAAGGAGACTTGGGGGAAATGGGCTTTTACATGTACTTGATATTGTCCTACATGGCGGGATCCTTTTTGGTGGGCCTCATATCACCCCATGCTGTTCCCTATCAGATTGATCCAAAATATGGACCAAGCTTCATGTTGGGCGCACTCTTTTTGTTTCTGGCCAGTGCGATTGCAGCAGGTGGTGTCCACGGCAGCATTCACTATTCCTTCTTCTTGGCGTCCGCGGCCAGTGGTGTCTACAATGGAGTGGCATCGCTCTACTCTGCCAATCTCATTCGGTGTTCCGTGACAGGGTCATTCATTGATGCAGCGCTGCTGATCGCCCAATCCATCCGGGGCAATCACACGGAGTTATGGAGATTGCTTCCCCTCACAATGGTGCTTGTCACCTTTTTCCTGGGAGGAGCAGTATCCTGGTGGGCATCCCAAAGATTCTTGAGCTACACGCTGCTCTTCAATGCTGCGTTATTCTTTTTGTTGGGAGTTTCCTTAACTTTCTTCATTGTCGCCAACCTGCAAGTTTCCATTCGAAATGCTCTTCTTGGGAATTGGATGTGGAACATGGTCCTGCAACAAAAGAAGCAAGAATACGTCGACTACCGACAGTCAGCCATGGCTTCGTCATCGATGACCACAACCGACCACACTACCCGCCTCGGAGGTGGGAAGGATCATCATGATGATGAACGGCAGAGCATGTTGGTAGAAGCAAGACAATTGGGCCGGAAAACGCTTCTGGATATGTTTGATCAAATGGATATGGATGGTGATGGATCTCTAGATGCGGATGAACTTTTGATGGGTCTCATCAAGCTAGATCCACATATCACAGCAAAGGAAGTCAAAAGCATCATGAACGTTGTGGATTTGGATGGAGATCGTCGCATCAATCAACAAGAATGGGAATTGTTTGTGAATCAAATGATGAATACCACTGGACAAGTCAACAATCAACGCAAGAAGGTGAACGATGGGTCCAAGAATGCCGAAACGGAAATCTTCAGCGGCCTTGGCCTGAGGGAATTCAACTACGGCGAAATGGACAACCTCCAACTCGATGATGCCACGGACGAGATATCTGTCTGAATGTTCGGTAATGAACCGAGGCGGGGATAGGGCCTGGCACTGCAAATCATGGCCGACCACATACGCTTTCCGTCCCTCACCGATATCATGGGCAGACGACCTCCTACGATATCCGGTAATCGACAAGCCACGTTCTTAAAAGACTGCCGCTTCCAACCCGAAAGTGCTGGCTATGCGTTACACTGTGTTTACGACATGGCGCCTGCTGGAAGCGTGTGGGTACGAAATGCATTGATGGCACCCAGTAGCAGACGAAAAGGGAAGAAAGGCGACAGCAATCTTACGGATTTTGAAGCAACGGAAGCTAGCTGTATCGTCTCAAGGACGTGGCAGTTGCCACATGCAGCGAAGGGGTGCACAACACCTCCGTTTTGCCTGCAATATGAACGCAGCATTTCATGTGCCATTGTCTTTGCCAGTGGGGTTGCCACTGGATGTTTCTGGGGGTGTCAAACTTGAGACGTTGGACATCCGAGAAACTAAACGAATCAGTAGAGACACTGCGTCTGTTTCTGGCGGCCTATTGTGTCGCTCTTATACAATTCACACGAACATTGCAGTAAAATAAAACGGAAAAGTTATGAAATTTCGGAGCCATTATCACGATGATGACTAGCTAGTGCTTTTCTTGGCTGCGCATCATAAGTAACCGGTCACAAAATCCCAGGCACAAGATAGTGCTCCGCGAACGTCTGGGCATTTAACACATTGCGCCCCCCACGGGGAATATACGATGCAAGGTTGCGATCATAAATCTCCGCATAGCTACCAACCGCAAGGATGCAATCACGGAACATTCGTTTGCGGTCCTCTCCGTAGACAAAGACTTCTGGCATTTGATAGGATGCGGTTTGGTTGACACCGATTTCCTCGGCATAAATGGTCGCCGAGACGGTCCAATCCACAAAGGTAGACCAGTCATGGTCGTCTTGTCTAGTTGCTAGACAGAGGTTGTCTTCTTCATCGCTGTACCCATAAAAGTAGGGCTGCGAAAAGGTAAATCCTTGTTTCGTCGTTGGTTCGAGTACATCATTCTCCAAGGTCCGTGTGGCACCGGGCAGCACATCAATATCCCCATTGGCCAACATGATAAAACCATCGTTTTGGCTTTCTACAACAACGAATTCGACGGCATCCGCATCGCCACCTAACAAACTGGCTGCCACTGCACGGCAATAATCCACATCCATGCCCGAGTACGTCGTCCACACGGATGATTCTGCTGTTGCGAACCCGGGTCGATCCACTTGTACTCCACATCGGAGCACGCTTCGATCCAGTACCATTTGCATAACTGGGCTCAATGGGATGACGTCCTGGCTAGCTTCAATCTCGCCAAAAGGAAGCGCATACAAGAGACCCGTGTCGCCTTCATTGATACGATTCATGCCGTTGCGGGGAGTGAATTCTGGGAATGCTCGTGCGTGCAATTGGCCAAAGTTTCCTCCGTAAGCAATGGCTTTGCGGAACATGTTTCGGTAGTCCGAACCAAACACATTTGTTTGTGGCAGTTCGTCGGCATTGGTTTGGGTAATGTTGTGGTATTCTGCCACCAGGAGCGCCTGAATAATACTTTCCACAAAATCGGCAAAGACGGGATCATTCTCTCTTGTCACCAGGGAGTAAACGCCCTTGGAAAACTGACGTCCCCCTATTTGGTAGTTTTTCATTTCCAAATGCTCTCGAATAAAGGCTTCAATCATACAATGACCTTCTAGGCCAATGATATTGCAGTCTCGTCCCAACACACCGTCCGTCAAATTGGCACCAAGATTCGTCAGAGGCACAATACTTCTTTGTGGAAGATACTGCTTGGCGATAAATTCATGGCTACTGTCCGCAACGACACAAAGCCGAATGTCTTTGCACTCGTCCAAATGGCGAAAGTCCTGTTCGGCACACTTGACATAAAATGGGTCCCCGGCCACTCGAAAGCCACCATACAAGAAGGGAGAAGAGAAGCGAAAGCCGCGACGTTTGGCAACTTTTTCTTCTTCTGGCGTTGCCTGTAAGACTTGAAGTTCCATGGTATTGATACTTGTTCCTATATCGACGCGATCTTCGGCCAGTTCGCGAAAGAGTGTTTCTTCGAGTGTCACATTGACAAGTTCCACTTGTGCGCCGAGGGCAGCTGCCACAGCATGGCACTAGAATCAAGTAAAAAGAAGAGCAAAACGGTTTCGTTAGCAAGGATGAAGGAACAATGGCAAATGAAACGATTGTTGCAAACAGTGGCATTTGCTTGCAGTACTTACCAATTCATAATTCAGTGTGGTTGCGTTACTTTGGACGGTACGATCTTTGTGAGTACATCGTAGTATGCCTGTGCCTTGGATGCGCTGCAAAGTCGGACTTGGCAATGGCAATTGGTGGTGGTTGGAAGATGATGATTCTCTCAAAGGAAGGTTGTCAGGGTCCAGACCCAACACTCCCGACAAGCCCAATGCCAACAGAATGGCAACCACCAGCAATAGGAATGCCAATAGAGCAAGCACTTTATTACTTAAAAAGTACTTGCTCGTGTGGTGTGGATCGTCTTCGTCATCAATCTTTCCATCAAAGACAGGAAGGGAATCTATAAATTCATTTAAGGAGATGGTGGATAAGGAATCTATACCGCCCTTGGCAACACAGCCGTGTGGTTGTGCTGATGGTTCTCCTTGTGGTTGTGGATGATGATGTGGTTGTGACCTTTGTGCTATCTCAGTCTGGTCTTCCGTGACGAGTACAGCATCCAAAGCCGGAGCCTGGTCCTCCTCATCGCCCGAAACAGCCCTAGTAGTACTACGTGTCGTAGTGGATTGTGTGTCTTCCGCCATCATAACGACAATCATGGCATCCACATCGACTTCTTCATCGACTTCATTGTAATGGTCCCAGGAGAACGAACCATTGCTGTTGGCCTCAAGTTGTTGTGGCGGCTGTGGCCCAACGGCAAAGGCTCCCGGTTGGGCTGGCACCGCCATGACATGGTGGCTCTTTTCGTTGTGGTCGTCGCCCATAGGTCCATGCTCCAAATCTTCCATTTCGGCCTTGACCACTCGTGGACAACTACGGATCGTTTTGCCAGCCTTGCTGCAATTGCTGCTGCTTCTGCTGCTGTCGTCTTTGAGGATGACTTGGGAAGTTGTTACTTCGGCTACGAGTGGACGTGTTGGCGGCGGAATTTCTTCTTCTTCGGACTGTGTGCTTGTGGGTGGTAGTGATGGAAGGCCCCCCAGGAGAGGAGGTAATGGGGGTGATGGTGGTGGTAGTGTCTCATCGTCATCTTGTTGCTCGTTGGGACGAAAACATCGAGCACGTTCCTCCAAGATCTTGCGCATGGTCAGCTCTTCTCTCCATTCGTCATCCGTCATTGTACTGGTGTTGCTTGTAGTAGTAGCAGTAGTAGTCGTTGTTGTTGCTGCTGCTCTATTGGCACTCCTTTGGTTGTTGGTGGACGCCGTCTTGCGTCTACGGCCGTGGTGGTGGCGTCTGCGACCACTGCGGTTGATGACCGCAGCATCCTGGTTGGCATTCAAATTCGCGTCGTCATTACTGCCCTTCCCATCGGCGGGTATATCTGCATTGTCATTAGCGTCCGGAAGAAGGTGGTGGTGGTGGTTGCTGTGGCTCCTTTCACCGTGGTTGTCCTTGCCACTGCCATTCGACTTGGACATGGTTGCTTTGTTTGCTTGCTCAATCAATGTACCGGTCTTTCTGCGTCAAACTTCTGTGTGTCTCTGTTTCTTTCTAGAGCTCTCCACTGAAGCACTCTTTGGTGGGGAAATGAATGAATGAATCAGTCAGTTCCCTTTGTCTGAGCACTGGGTTGAACGAATACTACTACTAGCTATTAGTAAGCACACAATGAATGGGCAATCAATGAACCAAGCCAAAGTTGAACGTCAAGAAGCTAAAAAGAACTTTTCTATGCAGGCTCGTCTACGGTATGTATCATTATGTATTCTCTACAAATCCAGTACTGTACTGCCTAGCTAGCTAGCTAACTAACAGCTACTCCGAGTAGCTAGAGACATTACTACTGGTACTACTTGCACTAGCAACCTGGCTAGCGAAGCCGTCGGATGCAAATGATGACCCTCAGTGGTGAGAGAAGGGGAACACAATTAGTATGGGAGCAGTCTGAGATGAACTAGTAAGGCTTTTCTCGTGTACTCGCATACAACTTCCTATTAAATACTGAGTACCAGTACGACTGCTCCAAATGGCGACTGGGTATGTTTGTTTCTCCATCATTCGTTCGCACTTCGCAAAATCGCAAGCTCATGCAAGTTGATGCAACTACTCGGAGTATCCATTCAGTGGAGTAGAAACTGTCGAAGTGTTAGTACGATAGCAGTCATAGCACCTGAACCTCGGGTGCTCCTAACCCTAGCTAGCTATTCCAATAACACGTAGTAAAGACAAATCGAATACTTAGCCATGCAACATTGAACATTCATTTTCTTCAGGGAACAACGCGACACGATTAATAGGGCATACTATGTACAACTGCTACTACTGCTTTATGTTTTGTCAATTCGAATGTCACAGTCGCTATGGAGTAATGAGTATTAAGGTCCAAACAGTCCCATCGGTTGATCGGTAGCCTTCTCTGTTAGAATTTTTACCACCTCTTGACCATTATGAACTCCAATTGCCGGAATGAATTCAGTCCTTGGAAGTGGCAACCCGGGAATCGACCACATTTCTTTGGGCTAGCCAGCTTTCTTAAGGCCCGGGATATCACTCTCTTCGGCAGTGGCTGCACTGACCACTAACTTGTGGTGGAATGCAGCTAGAATACCTACTAGAGCTAGCTAGATGATGGGCGACAAGTGGCTTCGTAGAATACTACTTGGTGGTATGTTGCTAGGGGACGGATGTTGGAATGGCGGATTTCGTAGCTACTAGTAGACTAGTACGGTATATTTATTATGAAAATGTACCAACTAAAATTGACTTTTTCAGCGCTGGTAAGCATTCTGCTCAACGGAATTATTGTAACATAACCTACGAGTTCTTAGTCATGCAGACCGTAACCAAGAAATCACCCACGAACATGTCCAGCCAACGGGGGAAAACTCAATAGTACTTCATTACGAGTCCTTAGGTAGTAGGGATTTCATCATTAGAATTCTCAAGTTGAAGGCTGTAAGTACCTTTCAGTCACAATTCGGTAACATAACGGGGAGCTAGCGCTCCTGAAAGATGAGCTTTTCCTGAAAATGAACCAATTCATTCAACAATTATTCGGTCGACTTCAGTGTCGATAGTGTGTCGGGAGGTTCTACCAAATCCATGAAACAAAAAGTGCCATAGCAACCCCGACCAAAAAAGAATTCGGGTGGCCTATTGTTATGCGGATTCCTCCACTTCGTTCCGATTCTTTTAATAGGGTAACGGTGCGATTCTGCCCAAAGGACCCATATCCTGGCAAGCCATTCACTTGTGAAGTTTCAATAATCGTCACTTCCTTTCCCATTTCCGTTGCCACTGCCAAACATTGGATCTTACAATCCGGTGTCGGAGCCTTACCGCCTTCGTCATCATAGACAAAGCATAAACTATCACCTTCGCCCATACCCTCCTGTACCTGACGCTGGATGAGCATGTCATCCAATACCATTAAGGCTTGACCCATTACAATCGTGTCTGGCTGTGTGGTACAACCCGTGTCACCATCCCCTCGTGCCGTACAAGACGTATAGGCAAAATGAAGGACACGCTTGTCGTCAACTGACGCTGATACCAAGGCATCCTCCGCATCGGTAAACGAACAGGGATTTTTGGCTTCTAAATCTTGATTGCATTTGTTCAAATCGTCGTTATTGGAAACAACACTATTACAGTCTTGTTGCGAGGTGTTGTTTAGGTCCAACTCGGCTGTTGCCAGAGAAGCAGCACATGCAATCAAAACCAACACAAACAGTCGTACCACCAAATATGTCATGATGTCAATGATAACCAAGAGATGCGATAGATCGATAAGATAAGAATGGTTTATAATTGGTGGGATGGCGACAACAAGTATGGGAAACGCAAACGCTGTGTTAACGCAAACGCTGTGTTTCTTTCGCCTGAAAAGCGGTCGTGTGTAAAGAAACCGAATCGGTTGTTACGTACTAGCTAGCTAGTATCGATATCACGACTGATCCAGTCAAGGGAGTGCAAAGGATCGTCATGTTGGGCATCAAAATGATGGCCCAAGCATAGGAAATTGTGCGAGCTAAAGCAGTTCGATTTTATTTTGCACAACTAACCCCTTCACAAATCCACTCTCAAAGTGGTTGG
>ENA-ORBV01012833-ORBV01012833.1-microbial-mat-metagenome-genome-assembly--contig:-NODE-12833-length-12846-cov-12.196022_pt1 | contig 12846 bp, 10 predicted proteins | sample MGYA00237777_ERZ505514 | MGnify/ENA primary metagenome ERZ505514 (study PRJEB26160, sample SAMN06269048) | microbial mat metagenome | isolation source: Oligotrophic lake microbial mat | place...
GCCCTCGACCAAGCCGCAGGTGTCGTCGCGGTCCAGCGGGCACCGTCCGGCGCGTCATCGAGCAGCTCGAAGGTCGTCGACGACGCGCCGCGGTGTGCCGTCGGATGCGGCGCGGCGGCGCACGCCGCGAGGGTCCAGAAAGGCGCCGCGAGGAGCACCGGCACGCACACCGTGATCCACACCGCGCGGCAGTTGCACACGACCGAGGGTCGCGCCGGTCGAGGGTTCAGAGGTCCTTCCATGGCCATGGCCCTTTCCGTGCATACTAGGGCAGCTCCGTGTCTCGAATCGAGCGCCTCGCATCGGAGTCCGTGAAGGTCCGAGGGTCCAGCGCGTAACCCTCACTCCCGTCCCCGCCCTCGCGCCCCGCCTCCGACGCAAACGCAAACGCAGCCACGCTCGCGAGCGTCATCGCGGCATCGGGCATGTCGCTCATATCGGCGAGGATTGGCCGCAATTGTCCGTCCCAGTTTGCCCCCCCCACCACGATAGCTTCGTCCTCGATCACGACCGGCACGCCCATACGCGCCAAGACCTGCACAAACGACGCATCGCCCTGGAGTGATCGCGCGTGCAATCCCTCGAGCCGGACGACAAGCCCGGGCACCAACGCCGCCGCACCAGCGAAGTACGTCGCGCTGCTCGCATCAGGCTCAATGTCCAATGTAAAGGCCCTGGGCAGCCCGTCACCAGACGAGACGCGGATCAGCCCCAGGTCCTCGGATGTTTGAACTTCCGCCCCCAGTCGCGCCAGCAGCTCGAGCGTCATGCGCACATACGACGCGCTCGTCACCTCGCCCATCAGTCGCAGCGTGATCCCCCGACCGCCCCCCACAAACGCCCCCATCAGCAGCAACGCGCTGATGAACTGGCCCGATTGCGTGGTGCCGAATTGTGCGACCAAGGCCCGGCCATCCGACTTATCTGCGGGGGGCGAAAGCCGCACGGGTGGACAGTTGGGATTACCCAGAAACTCCACACCGCACCCTAGCGCCCCCAGCACATCGGTCAGTTCCCGGATGGGCCGCTCGCGCATGCGCGCGTTACCATCGATCGTGATTGGGGCATCGCTTGCTAGCACCGATGCCGCTAGAAATCGCGTTGCCGTGCCCGCATTATTCAGTTGCAGCGTCACCCCACCAGACGCCACGCGCCACCGACCACCAACGCCCCGCACGCGAACGCACTTTCCGAGTTCGTCCACCTCCACGCTCGCACCCAGCATCTGCAACGCTTCAACCATCCGACGCGCATCGTCCGCGTCGACCAGTGCATTGCGGATCGTTGAAGTTCCTTCTGCCAACCCCGCCAGCAGCAGCGCGCGATTGGTCAGGCTCTTGGAGCCAGGCACGCGAATCGAAAGCAGTTTGGAAACCTGCCCAACCACAATCGCTGGTGGCGGCGGCAAAAGCAGTTCGTGAGGCAACTCCCCCAGCGACCGCCCAAGCGTGTCCACGCTGGACGAAGACTCGTCCATCAAACTTCCCCGGCGGAATCGCGACGGAAGACCGCCACCACGTCCTCGACGGGCACCACGAACAGCCGATTGTCACCCTCAAAGTCCACGGGCACGGCGTGCTTGGGATGGAACAGCACCCGGTCGTATCGCTCCAAGGTGTAGTTGCCGTCCTTCTCAACTTCCGTGGAAATCGCCAACACACGCCCGGTCAGCGTGGGAATCTCCATCTTGTCGGGAAGGTGGATTCCCGCCTTTGTCTGCTTCTTGTCGTCGTCCTTGCGAATCAGCACACGCTTGCCCAAGGGATCAATCACCTCTAGGCCGCGCCCGGACTTCTTGGAACCAGAATTCGAGTTGGAATCTGGCTTTTCTGGCTTGCTCATCGGAAGTGAGGGTAGGGATCGGAAAACCGCAAACGTCAAACCCTGGAAAGATGCCGATACCAGCCCATGCCCCGCCGATTGTCGGAGCGCGACGTGCAACTGACATAGCGAAGTACCTTGGGAAGTACCGTGCTTACTTGCGAACCAGTCCGACCTGCATGGTGTTGCGCATGCTGCCCGTTGACTGCCCCGAAAGCTGCGTGTCCACAACCAGGTTCTGCGTCATGTTCAATTTCTCGAGCATGCCCGCCTCGGTGTTCCAGGTGGCATTGCCCGAGATGCTCCCCTCTCGAACGCTGGCGATGCCGCCACTGCTGCCGTCGAGTGACATGCTTCCCTGAATGCCCATCTCCGCCCGTGAGGATCGATGGCTGTTGAGCGTGTAGTTGGTCTTGATTTTGGTGGTGCCCATTGCGCCGGTCATGGAACTTTCATTAGTCCAGGTCTCGCCAACCTTGGCCCGCCCATCGCCAGACTTGATATTGGTGATTGGCCCGAAAAGTCCGCGAACCAGGTCCGCTCCAGTGAACTGCTGCAGCATCTGCGCCGGCACGTTGTCGCCCCCGCTGCTTGTGTTGACGCTGGTGATGTTGCCGGTTTCGTCGGTCTGGAGCGTCAGCGTCAGGCCCACGATGCTGCGAAGCAGACCATCGAAGGTGTCCGCCTCGTCCTTGGGCTTGGCACTGTCGAAACTGATCTTGCCTGTCGGGCCGTCGGTTTCAAACTTCAACGATTCGTAGACCAGATCAACAGTCGCGGCTCCGCTGTTCGCGACTTCCTTGACTCGCAGCAGCAAGCCGATCTGCTGCTTGGTCGTGCTTTTGATCTGACTCTCGCCCGCACCCTGCTCGCTCACGATGTTGAGGTCCATCGCAAACCGAACCTCCTGGCCCTTGCGAAACTTCGGACGCAGATCAACCTCTCCCGAAGCAGCCGTCATCTTGGGCTTGGTCTCGGTCTGCGCAAGGGCGATACCGACGGGACTACCCAACACCAACAGCCCTGTCGCCACCATCGCCAAACGATAAAAGCGAGAGCCTTGAGAAACTACACGAGTGCTCAGCATGATTGATCCCCTTGTGATCTCATTGCATAGGTCATCAAAACAGACAGCTTCCATACCTAGTCGCCTCCAGCTTGTATCGGTACGAAAGCCTGCGGTTCCACCAACTCGGGTTGGACGCCCGAAAATGGCTTTGGTTCGGCACAGGAAGGCAGAGAATCCCCAGCACAATTGTGAGTGCAAAGCCGAAAAATTGGCCTAAAGCACACAGACTGGAAGCACACAAACTAGAACTGCCAGAGGCTGCTCGCCCATGTCAGGCCCCCGCCAAAGGCAAGGAACATGACCTTCTGCCCATCGCGCACTCGTCCGGCCCTGCGAAGTTCGTCCAGGCACAAAGGCACACTCGCACCGACGGTGTTGCCGACCCTGTCGATGTTGATGTAGAGTTTGTCTTCAGGCAGTCCGAATCGCTCGCGGGCCGCCAGCAGAATCCGCATGTTGCTCTGGTGGCAGATGAACATGTCCACCTCTTCCGGCTTCACGTTCCCCTTCTCCAGCGTCTCTTCGATCAGGTTCGAGAACGTGGACACCGCGAACTTGAAGACCGCCGCACCGTTCATCTGCACCTTGCGAAACTTGGTGGGGTCGCAGACCGTATTGGGGGGCATGTCAAAGGGTGTTTCAGGAACATAGATTTCCTTCCACCCTTCGCCATTGGAGTGCATCGCCTGAGCGAGGATCCCTTTGGTGGTGTCCTCGGTTGCGCGAAAAATCACGCAGCCAGCCGCATCCCCGAAAATGATCGCCGTGCTGCGGCCAGCAGTGCTGTAGTCCATCAGCGTCGAGAGCGTGTCCGAGCCGACGATCGCGATCGTGCGATACGCCCCGCCTCGAATCATGTCGTGCGCGAGATTCACTGAATACACGAACCCAGAGCAGGCCGCATTCAGATCAAACGCACCAGCCCGCTTGACACCAACGATCGACGCGATCAGGCTCGCGGCGGCCGGACACTTCATCTCGCTGGTCATCGTCGCGCAGATAAGCAGGTCCAGGTCGTCGGGCTGAAGCTCGGCATTCTTGAGAGCCTGCTGCAAAGCCTTGGCCCCCAATACCCGCGTCGATTCGCCCTTCGAGGCATCAACGATCCTGCGTTCACGAATCCCCGTGCGCTGCACGATCCATTCGTCGCTGGTATCCATCATCCCTTCGAGATCATGGTTGGTCAGCCGCTTTTCGGGCAGGCAACTGCCTGTCCCGGCGATTCGAACCCCGACCCGTCCCGCGTACGTTCCCACCCCGGTTCCAAATCCGAATCCTGAGTGTGGACGTCCGTGCAGGTCTTGACTCACGCTCGTACTCCTTTACCAGCAGCGGCTCTTGGCTCGTCGCTTCCATTGGCCTTGAGTTCGGCGGTGTACTCCTGGAGCACCGTTGCCACCTCGCTCAGGCGATTGATCATCGCCGCGTTGCAGCCGGATAGTACGAACCTTCGGCAGTTGCGGATCGCGGCCCGAATGGTTCGAGCCTCGCTGCTCCCGTGAGCGATGAAGCAGGCACCATTGACACCCAGGAGCGGTGCCCCGCCATACTCGTGATAGTCGTTCTTGGCGTAGATCGCTTTGACGATTGGCTCAAATTCCAGCATCAGTTGCGGCTTCTGTTCAAGGATTTCCGACGCGATTGCCTTGAACAGGCTCTTGGCCATCCCCTCCGCCGCTTTCAGCAGCGTGTTGCCAACCAGCCCATCGGTCACGACGACATCCGCAACACCTTCAAAGAAGTCGCGGCCTTCGACATACCCGATGTAGTTGAGGCCTGGAGTCGCACGCAGCAGATCCCGCGTCTGCTTGATGATGCCCGTCCCCTTTGCCTCTTCGCTGCCAATGTTCATCAGCGCCACGCGCGGGTTGGGCATCCCATGTACTTTCCGAGCCATGATGTCGGCCATGATCCCGTACTGCCACAGATGCTCGGCCTTTGGCTCGGGGTTCGCGCCCGCGTCAACCAGCACCACAGGGCCATGAAACGCCGGGATCGTCACGCAAATGCCGGGGCGAATCACACCTGGCAGGCGACGCATGTGCAGCATCGCCGCGGCAACGCACGCTCCGGTATTGCCCGCGCTCAGGACGACATCACAGAACTTGGCATGCCCCGGCGCACCCATCTGGTGCATCTTGACAATCGAGGAATCGACCTTGGAGCGAACGGTCTTCGCCGCCGAATCGCCCATCTCGATCACTTCAGATGTATGGACGACCTCAATGCGCGGATCCGTGTCGCGAATGCCGCGCTCGTCGAGCATCTCACGAATCAACCCGCCTTGGCCGACCAAAACCAGTTGATCGCCCGCGGGCAGCTCGTCCAACGCCTGAACGCAACCCTTGAGGATGGCGTCGGGCGCGTGATCCCCGCCCATGATGTCTATGGCGATGCGCATGGAACGAACGACTGAATCAGAGACAAAACAGACGAACGGAACCGAACGTCAGCACGCTGCAAAAACCGAGCGAACTGGGTTTATCAAGTGAACAGTGAGGAAACTTCCTCAATCGCTCGTTCGACTTTGACTGACCACTTCGGGTTACCAGATTGATTTACTTGGAGACCCCAATGCCCAACTTTGGCACCTTGATCTGCAGTCCAGCCCGAACATACCCCGATGCCTTGCAGGCGCGGTGGTGTGCCTTGGGCAGGCCTGTCAAGGGGCATAGCGTCGGGTGAACGCTGTCCATCGCATGGTGGTTGCGACGACGACGGGTGCGGCCGTGACTTACTCTTTGTGGAGGGAGCATGGTTCTGTTTCCAAACATCTCCCCGACAACACTGCTGGGTGCGTCTGGGAGAGGCGATCTACAACGAAACCCGACACGACCTACGCACGAGGGTGGACTGCTTCAACAGGCCTTCACAAACCCAAAACGGACCGGACGCGGACGGACGGCGTGAACTACAACGCTAAGGGCCTAACACGCCAGAGTCAATCCCGGACACAAACCTGTCTCTAAGAAGGCATTGGCATCCGCTCTAGCCCCTTCGATCGCTCCGTCTGCGGCTTCCCACTGCTACCCTGCGACCCCCAACCTTCCGACAAGGACCACACTGATGCGTTGCAAGGCCTCTGGCGTCACCTCTACCACCCTGCCATTCCTCCTGCTGGCACTGGTCGCAACCGGCTGTGCAGGTCTCACTGCCTGTGCCAAGTACCCCGCTGGGAAGCCACTGCGCTACAACTCGGGCCGTGCCGCACCACTGGCCATCTACGCCCCCAAAGTTGAGGAATGGCGCGCCGTCGGCTATTCCCTCGATTGGATCGGATATCCCTTCCCCTCCGTTGACAACAAAGATGCCGTCACAGACCTGGTCGCCTCGCCCGCTGGTGTGATTGTCCAGGAGCGTGGCAGCGTGGTTAGCCTGCTTGAAACCAACACGGGCCAACTCCGCTGGACCAATCAGATTGCCAATAACCTGACCCGCTTCGTGGGCATCGCAATCGATCACAACGCACAGGCGGGCACAACCGCCGCCAACACGATCGTTGTCGCCAGCGAGTCCGAGGTGTTCACACTTGCCGCCAGTACGGGCAGCATCATGACCCGCGAACGCCTCGCGCGCGTCGCCAATACTCGCCCGGTCATGCTGGGCAATCAAATCGTTTATGGCTCCGCAGCGGGCGAAGTGGTTGCACATCGCCTCGTCGTTGCGCTCAAGAGTTGGGGCTTCCTGGGTGTGGGCACGATTACGGCAGACCCGGTTCAGATGGGCGAGACTGTCGGGTTCGTGAGCCAGCAGGGCGATGTGATGTTCCTTGATACATTTGAGGGTCGTCTGGTCGGACGCGCCCGCATCTTTGGCGATCTCCAGAGCAACCCCGTCACCGATGGCGAGACACTCTACCTCGCCAGCCTGGATCAGTCGGTCTGGGCAATCGCCCCCTCGGGCGAGATTCGCTGGCGCTACCGCACGCCTTCTCCCCTTCGTGCCCAGCCCACGATCCTTGCGGACGCGCCGGGCGGCGCAACCTTGTATATCAACGTACCCGGTGATGGCATGACCGCCCTCGACGCGCAGACTGGCAAAGTTCGCTGGAATAACACCAACGTCGGCGGCACCGTGCTCGGACTTCGCAAGGGCAAACTGGTCGTGTGGGAGCAGGGCACGCTCACGCTCCTGGACCCCGCGAAGGGTGCCTTCGTCACCAAGATAGACGCGCCCAACATTGCCAAACTCACGATGGACAACCCAATCGATGGCAACCTCTACGGCATAACGAGCAGCAACTTGGTCGTGAAGTTCTCGTCGCGCTGAGCAAACTGCGCCCACTGCCTTGCATCGTTCGCTTCCCAATGTCCGACCTTGTTCCCATCCAGCGCGCCCTCATCTCGGTCTCCGACAAGACCGGCCTCCTCCCTTTAGCCCAGACCCTTGTGAAACTTGGCGTGGAGATCATCTCTACAGGCGGCACCTCGGACATGCTCCGCAAGTCCGGCATCCCGGTTATTGCTGTCGACAAAATCACTGGCTTTCCCGAGATCATGGACGGGCGCGTCAAGACCCTGCACCCCAAGATTCACGGCGGGCTGCTCGCCCGGCGCGACAACCCAGCCCACCTCCAGGCGATGCACACCCACGGCATCCACGGCATTGATCTTGTCTGCGTCAACCTTTATCCCTTCGAGCAGACCATCGCCCGCGCCGACTGCACGCGTGAACAGGCCATCGAGAATATTGATATCGGCGGCCCCAGCATGATCCGCTCCGCCGCTAAGAACCACGAGCACGTTGTCGTCCTCACCAATCCATCTCAGTATGCCCGCGTGCAGGCAGAACTTATCCAGTACACAGGCAGCACCTCTCACCCGCTCCGCGAATCGCTCTCCGCCGAGGCCTTCTCGCTCACGGCCCGCTACGACGCTGCCATCGCTGCCTACTTGAGCGGACACACCGATCAGAACTTCCCGCCGCTCCTCAACCTCAGCCTCGTGAAACGCGATGATCTGCGCCATGGAGAGAACCCCCACCAGCGGGCCGCTCTCTACAGGCATCGCGGCCCCACCCAGACCATCACCGTCGCAGATGCCGAGCAACTCCACGGCAAGGAACTCAGTTACAACAACATCAACGATGCCGTTGCCGCGCTCGAACTTGTCCTCGCGCTTCGACGCGTCGATGCCATGTCTTGCGGTGCCTGTGTCATCAAGCATACCAACCCCTGCGGCGCCGCCATCGCTAGGTTGGCGGCAGACGCTGTCGACATGGCCATCGCGGGCGACCCGATCGCAGCCTACGGCGGAATCATCGCCCTCAACACGCGCGTGGATGAGCCAGCCGCTCAGCGCATGGCGCTCAAGGAATGCTTCTTCGAGGTCATCATCGCGCCCGAGTATGACACCGCTGCTCTGGACCTGCTGCGCTCGCGCTGGGCCAATGTCCGTCTGCTCCGAACCGGTGACATCGACGGATTGCTCGCTCAGGAGCGTGCTCGCGGGGTGGCCCACGCCGAACTCGAAGTGCGTTCCATCCCAGGCGGCATGCTCGTCCAGGAACGTGACACCACCATCACGCCTCGCGCTACTTTCCAGCATCAGGCTGGCCCCAAGCCCACGCCCGAACAAGTTGCAGCGGCAAGTTTCCTGGAGGCTCTTGGCCGCTCGCTCTTTAGCAATGCCGTGGTGCTGGGTGGTCAGGTCGTGACAGCTGGAGGCACCATCGCCCTGCGAATGTTCGGAGCCGGCGCCGGACAGATGGATCGGGTCACGTCCTGCCGCCTTGCGGTCGAAAAGGCTGGCCCCTTGGCAGAAGGCAGCATCGCCTATTCCGATGCGTTTTTCCCATTCCCCGATGGCCCCCAGTTGCTCATCGAGGCTGGCGTCCAACTCATCGTCCATCCAGGCGGCAGTAAACGCGATGGTGAGACTCATGCCCTGTGCGACAAACACGGGGTGACCTGCCTGACCACTGGCACCCGCCACTTCCGGCACTAGCCCCCCGACCGCCGGCCCCAGATCACCCACGTTCAGCAATTCCCGCGCGTTGGGTCAAAGGTGCCCGGCTCAATCTTCCGATAACAGAAGCAAGTGGGTCAATCGCCTCCAGCCAACACGCCCGCCGATTCCCATCCCCCGCCACCGCAGCGAGGCGGGGGATGGGGTCCGACGCTCCGACAGGCTTGGCAACTGCCAGCGCTTGTCGGTGGCACGCTGTTGCTGGTGGGCGGACTCGGCTACGCGTTTATGACCCGGCCCAAGCCCGATGTGCTTGCCGACTTCCGCAAGGCCGAGGCCCAGATGCAGGAAGGAGAGTACGCCGACGCTGTCGCCACACTTTCCGAGCGCGTCCTTCCGCTGCTCAACAAGGGGGTGCTGGATGAGGATGTGCGGCGCGGTTTCCACTTGATGCGCGCACGCGGGCTGTATCTCGGCCAGGTCGAAAAAGGCATCGATCGCAAGGAGAATCACGCGAACATCCACGCCGAGTACCTCCGGGCGAAAGTTGCCGGAGCAACGCTCGAGCCTCAGGACGAGTTGTATCTGGCACGGACGCTGATGTCGCTAGGGCGACTGGACGAAGCGGCGGAATTTGCAGAGGCTCTGACACCTGGATTGTCGGGCGACAAACTCAAACTCCAAAAGGACCTGATCGAACGTGCGCTGGCGGTCGGATCAGACGGACACCAACTGGCCCTGACCCTGCTGACAGACCTGACTGCTCGCACAGACCTGGATGCTCAGACCCGCTTGTGGGCAGTCTCTCGCCAGGCAACCCTCTCCCTCGCCCAGGGATATCCGGAAGAAGCGGCGACCAAACTCCTGCGAACATTGCCCCGTGTCATGCAGGAGGCGGACCCAGCGCTGCAGGGCGAGACGCTGCTCACGCTGGCGCGGGCCTATATCGCGCAGGGCGACGACGTTGGCGGCTCGGAACATCTCAACACGGCGTTGCAGGTGCTGCCCCCAGGTAGTGCCTTGGCGGCGGAGGTACTCACCCTGCGCGGACGGCTAGCCCAGCGACTGGCGCAGGAAGACATCGCACGAGCGAGTTTCGAGCAGGTGATCGACGAGCATGAGTTGTCGCCCCACAAACTGGAAGCGATGCTGGGCCTGGCAGAAGTTGAGTTCCGCGACTTGCAACAGGAGAGCCCGACGGGCGTGCCGACGCAGGCGATCACGATGTACCAGCACGTCGCGGACGAGTTTCTGACTGAAGCCAAGCACACGCTCGACCGCGACACGCTGCGCGAGAGCATCATGGAACGCTGTCGAGAACGGGCCGAAGTCGAGGATTGGCAAAGTGCGCTCACATTGGCGACGATGGCCCGCGAACTTTACCGGGGCGAGAAGGAAGAAACTGAACTCTCGCCCGACATCCTGCTTGCCCAGGCGCAGTGCCAGCGCCGCATCGCAGAGGATCTCCTCCTGGGAACCGATGGGGGCGTGCGAGAACTGTCGCAGGCCGACCCCGCGACCCAGCGTGAGGCCCGCGAACTGCTGCTCGCGGCGGGGCTGCACTTCCGTCAGTACGCTGAGCGGATTGTGACAGATGACACGGGCGATTATGCGGATTCACTTTGGAGCAGCGCCGATTGCTACAACCGCGCCGGAGACCTGGAGGAGGCGATCCGAGCATACCTCACGTTCGCGACCGACTTTCCCAGCGATGCTCGCGCGATGGAAGCCAAGTTCCGGCTTGCCGAGGCGTATCGCGCACGGGGTGATCTCAAGCCTGCGGAGGCGCAGTATCGGGACTTGCTGCTGGCGCGCGACAGCGCGGGACGAAGCGGGCCATATGCCGACGCGAGCTACGTGCCCCTCGCCCAGACGCTGCTCGCGGACGAAGCCACCGACAACGACGCAGAGGCGGAGAAACTGCTGCTCGAAGCCCTCTCGGGGCGAGTGGGCGGTGCGGGCACGCCCGAGTATCGCGCAGCGCTGCGAGAACTGGGCGACTTTTACCATCGCAGCAATCGGCACGAACCGGCCATCGAGAAGTATGAGGAATACTTGGTACGGGTCGAGGCGGCCTCGCGCACCGACGATGTCGTCGCGATCCGCGAATGGCGCAGCTCGCCCCTGGTTCGCTATCGCCTTGCGGACGCGTATCGGTTGTCGGCACGAGTCATTGATCGAACGCTGCTGGGCGCGATGCCCGACAGCGATCAGCGATCCCTCAAGGCCACGCGCACGCAGCGACTGAATCGAGCCTTCGGTGCTTACAGCAAGGTTGCGGATGATCTGGAGATTCGCGATCGACGCGGATCGCTCGAAGACATCGCGCTCCGCAATAGTTTCTTCTTCCGGGGCGACTGCGCCTTCGAACTGGGCGACTTCGAGGAGGCCATACGCCAGTACGACGCGGCCCGGGAACGCTACCCGCGCGATCCGGCGTCGCTGGTCGCATTGACGCAGGTGGTCAGCGCGTTGCTCGAAAAGGGCGAGATCGACAAGGCCCGCGTCGCCAACGAGAAGGCTCGCAAGTTCTATGAAAGCCTGCCCGAAAGCGCGTGGGACGATGCCGCGCTGCCGATGGGCAAACGTGAGTGGGAACGCTGGCTCGCGTCGCAATCGAAGTTGATTGATCGGCCATCGACCAGCGAATCACACGCGGAAGCACCCGACACGGATCGCTAAGCGATCGTTAGTAGCAGACCAGCGCAGGATGCGCGACAAGAGAGGGTCAGGACGACCATGCCACTCCCAAAGACCACATCCCCCGCGACATCACTCAACCCACTACCACAGCAGCCTCCGGGCGATCCCGCCTGGCATGCGCGACTCGGCAGCGCGCTGGAAAGGCAACTTGAACTGCTCACGCAACTGGAAGGATTGAGCCAGCAGCAACGGTCGTTGGTGGACGCGGAGGATCCCGAGCCGCTGCTGGAACACATGAACGCGCGACAAGCCATCGTTGATGAATTGGTTGCGCTCGATCAGGCGATGATTGAGCCCCGGGCCCAACTGCACGCTGCCTCGACCACGCCCAACGCCGGACTGGATCGGGCCACGCGCGAGAGCCTGCACTTCCGCCTCACGCTAGTCGCGTCTCGCGCCAAAGCAATCATGCAGCGCGATGCCAAGGACCAGGAGCGCCTGCAAGCCCGCAAGAAGCAGGCAGCCGAAGAACTCGCCGAACTGGCGGGCGCGAAGCGGGCTGTCAACGCATATTCCTCGCCTCGCGCTGCTGGTGGTGCGATCTACCAGGATCGTGAAGGCTAAAGCCACTGACCTGACGACCGACCTCCATTGCTCTTGATGCCCCCCTGCTGTCCTCGATCATCCACTGCTAAACCAGCCGCACACGCACGAATCCACGACCCGGCTGACTCTCAACCAACGTGACTCCTTCCCTCTCCAACCTGACGCCCAACGACTTAGCCGAGTTGATGGCCGCGTTCAATGATGTCACGACCAAACTTCAGTCGTCGCATGATTACTTGCGGGCAGAGGTATCCCGACTTACGACTGAATTGCATGAGGCCAACGAGGCGGTGGCACGAGCACAGCGGCTTGCCGCGCTGGGAGAGATGGCGGCGGGCATCGCCCACGAAATTCGCAATCCCCTGGGTGGAATAAGGCTGTACGCCCGCATGCTTGAAGATGACCTCATCCAGCAGCCCACGCAGGCGGGCATCGCCAGCAAGATCACGTCCTCAGCCCGGGCAGTCGAGCAGATCGTTCACGATGTCCTTGCGTTTGCCAAAGAACTGCGGCTGCGCCAGGAGCCGATGGACGCGGCGGATCTGCTCGATAAGGCCCTGGAAGCTGTGGTCGGGCAATCGCCGCAATCCGTGGAAGTTCGACGTGAATACGCGAGTGCGATGACCGTCGAGGTTGATGGCCATCTGCTGCACCAGGCGCTGGTCAACATCATCCAAAACGCCGTGCAAGCCATGCAAGCGGGCGCGACGGACTTCTTCGTGAAGCCTGCCTCGCCAGAGCGCATCATGGTTTCGGTGCGCAACGCGCTCGAAATGTCGAACCTGAAAACCGAAGTCGTGC
>ENA-ORBV01012838-ORBV01012838.1-microbial-mat-metagenome-genome-assembly--contig:-NODE-12838-length-12842-cov-20.238935_pt1 | contig 12842 bp, 14 predicted proteins | sample MGYA00237777_ERZ505514 | MGnify/ENA primary metagenome ERZ505514 (study PRJEB26160, sample SAMN06269048) | microbial mat metagenome | isolation source: Oligotrophic lake microbial mat | place...
AACAGCCTCGTCGCCGTCATCTCCCTGCCCGCCGGTGTCTTCAATCCCTACTCCGGCGTGAAGACCTCGATCCTGATTCTCGACAAGTCGCTGGCCCGGCAGGCGCAGACCATCGCCTTCTTCAAGGTGGAAAACGACGGCTTCGGCCTCGGCGCCCAGCGCCGCGCCATCGAGAAGAACGATCTGCCGCAGGTACAGCTCGAACTCGCCGCTTACCTGCAAACGCTGCGTAGCGGTCGGCCCATCGACCAACTCCAGCCGATATCCGGCTTGATCGTCGCGAAAGAGAAGATCGCGGCGAATGGCGACTACAACCTGAGCGGGGAGCGGTATCGGGAGGCCCGAATCCGCACTTCAAACTATCCGCTGGTTCCCATCGGTAACGTTTGCGAACTCTTCAACGGACGAGCGTTCAAGCCCGAGGACTGGGAAAACGCTGGTAGCGGGGGCATTCCGATTGTCCGAATCCAGAACCTGAAGAATCACGACAGCGGGTTCAATTACTTCACTGGGGAAGTCAGCGAAAGAAACACGATCAATAGCGGCGAGCTTCTCTTCTCCTGGTCAGGATCGCGTGGCACCTCGTTCGGTGCGCACATTTGGCGAGGCGATAAGGCGGTTCTGAATCAGCACATCTTCAAAGTCGGCTTCGATGAAAGCCGCGCTACCAAGATGTATTTGTTGCACGCTCTGAACAAGGCAGTGACCGAAGTTGAAGAGAACCTGCATGGCGGAGTCGGTCTGGTTCACATCACGAAAGGAAATCTTGAGAAGATCCAACTGCCCCTGCCGCCGCTGGCGGTGCAGAAGGAAATCGTGGCGGAGATCGAGGGCTACCAGAAAGTCATCAACGGCGCCCGCGCTGTCCTCGACAACTACCGCCCCCACATCCCCATCCATCCCGACTGGCCGATGGCCACGTTGGGTGAAGTTTGTGAAGCCATTTTGACTGGGCCATTTGGAACTGCATTACATCAGAGCGACTACGTCTTGGATGGAATCCCCGTCGTTAATCCCCAGAACATCGTCGATGGTGCGGTCATCAAAGACGGAGCGAAACGGGTGTCTTCCGAAACAAGAGATCGCCTGAAAGAATTCACCGTCCGAGCGAACGATGTGATCATAGGCAGGCGTGGTGAGATGGGACGATGCGCCGTAGTTACCTCAGAGATGAATGGTTGGCTCTGTGGCACGGGTTGCTTCGTGATTCGACTCAAAGCGCAATGCGATGCCCGCTTCGCATTCTTCCAAATCGCATCCCCAAAGGTGAAAACCTACCTCGAAGAGCAAGCTGTTGGCGTCACGATGATGAATTTGAATCAGGGCATTTTATCCGCGATTCAAATTCCCCTTCCACCCCTCACCACCCAGCAACAAATCGTCGCCGAGATCGAAGCCGAGCAAGCCCTCGTGGCTGCGAACCGTGAGCTGATCACCCGCTTCGAGCAAAAGATCCAGGCCACCCTCGCCCGCATCTGGGGTGAGGATTTCGCAGCAACGGGCAGTATGACCGAAGATATGATGGCCGACGATTGCTTGGAGGTAAAATCATGAATAAAGAGAATCCATTGCTGAAGATTCGATTTGACGGTGAAGCCGTTGGGCCGGGCAAAATCCCGGTGGGGCATTTGCTGTCCTTTCTAACGAACATGACCAAGGCGCTTCAGCGGACGGGGCGCGTCCTGGCGGGCGAGGCCGAAAGCGTGCAGCGAGGGCCGCAGCCGCGCAGTATTAAGGAGGAAGTGGCACTCGATCTGGTGTTGTTGACGCACGGCAGCCCAGCGGCGGTGCTGGGCTTCGAGCGGCGGCAGACGGGATTGGCATTGCCGGGGATGGACTTCGGTCTTGAGATTTTGGAGAAGGCGCTGAGCGGACTGTCAGCCGTACAAGAGGCGGACGACAGACTTCCGCCGGGCTACGACGCGGGCGTTTTGATGGCTTGGCGCGACGTAGGAACGCTCTTCAGCAAGGGGATCACGCGAATCGATTTCACCCAGAACCACAGGGATACCTCGCTAACGACGAGCTTCACGCCGGAGGGTTTCACGCGGATTCAGGAACGCATCAAGGGACCGCAGACCAATATCCGCACCATCGAAGGCCGTTTGCTGATGGCGGATTTTAAGGAACACGGAACGCGCTGTCGCGTGCACCCGTCCGTCGGAGAACCGGTGCTTTGCCTCTTCGACGAGGAGCAGAAGGACGAAGTGCTGGATGACATCCTGCAGTACGTTCGCATCGTGGGCGAGGCGAAGGAAGATCCCCAGACGGGCAAAATCGCCAGCATCAAGATTCACGACATCGAGCGGGTGGAGGATCGGGAGGGCGAGGCCGCCGATTTACTCCCGCAGGGCACTCCGATCTCGCGGAATTTCTGGGAATCACCGACGCTGGACGAGCTGGCGCAGGCCCAGAACGTGCGGCCGATAGCGGACGTAAGGGCGCTCTTCGGCACCTGGCCGGGTGAGATAGACGACGGCTTCGAGGAGGACATTGACGAATTGAGGCATTCGCATGCGGGAAGAGGTGGATTGTCGTGAGCAACGCCAAGATCATCCTCGACACGAACATCGTTTCCTACCTGATGAAGGGCGGCCCGCTGGCCGAAGCTTATGCGCCGCATGTTCAGGGAAAGTTGCTCGCTATTGCGTTTATTACTGTAGGCGAGATGTACTTCGGCGCAGAGAACAGGAACTGGGGCGAAAAGAAGAGGAAGGAACTGGAAACGACCCTCCGAAATTTTGTGGTGATTCCTTACGACCATGAAATCGCCCGCTACTACGGGCGTGTGATGGCGGAGCGAAAGCGCAACGGGCAGCCTATCGCCCCCAATGACGCCTGGATTGCCGCTTGCGCCGCCCGCCACACTGTTCCGCTTGTTACGCATAACGCAAAGGACTTTGAGGGCATTACGTCGCTAGAGGTGATTACTGCAATGGTAGGATTGTGATCGGTAGAAACTACAGAGGGCATCCGTTCCTGTACGTTCCAGATGGAAGACGCCGCCGAACTAGGCAGCTACCGGCCGCTCTCCTTCAAGTCCTCCGAAGGAGCAGGAGTACATCGAGTTCCTGTGGGACGCGTTCGAGACCAACTACACCCACGGCAAGTACCAGTTCGCGTTCCTCGCCTACCACATGCTCACGATGAGCTTCGTCTGCTTCAACATCTGGCAGATCAGGCAGACGGAACCCAAGGACTTCGCGATGGGCCTGATCGGCTTCGGCAAGGATGTTGAAAAGAGTCTCCTCGAAGCGAGCTCGCCCTTCGTCTTCAGCACGGTCAACGAGCGCAGCATTCTCCGCTTTCTCAAGCTCATCGCCTGCGACAACGGCAACATTTTCTTCAGTACGCAGGGGGCGCTCGACACCAAGATCACCGAGATCCTGCGCGTCGTGGACGAGATCCAGACCCACTCCAAGCCGGTCATCGAGCACTGCTACCGCGAGTTCCTAATCGAGAATCATGATCCCGACGTGCGCGCGTATCCCGATCCAGCGGATCAGATCCGCGAGGTCCTGATCCACGAGAACTACCTCTCGCAGAAGGACATCGAGATCTGTCTCGGCTTTGACCTGGCGAGCCTCGGCGACGCGGTACCTTCGGAGCAGGCGCGCGAACTGCACGACGCGCTGGTGGCCAAGTACGGAATGGACGATGAGCGCGGCGAGGCACCCGCGATCGCTCTCGACTCGGTGACGTGACCATGACCGTTCTCGAAGAACTCCTTACGTGGTCACAGGACCGCCCGGCTTGGCAGCGCGACGCCCTGCGCCGCCTCGTTCTGAACGGCGACCTTTCCGATGACGACATCAGGACGCTTACCGACATCTGCAAGAGCGCGCACGGGCTCGCCGAACCACAGGACATCGTTCCGCTCAACAAGGAGCACGTGCCGGAGAGGGTCGCTGCAGCCGCGCCCGTCTCGCTGGTGTCCATCTTCCATCACCGCGGCGTGAACGCGCTCGCGGAGGACCAGACGCTTACGCTCTCACCGCGTCTCACCGTGGTCTACGGCGACAACGCCGCCGGAAAGACGGGGTACATCCGGATCCTCAAGAGCGCGTGTCGCGCCCGAGGGCAGGAGCAGATCCTGGGGAACGTCGTCGCCGGCACAGCACCGCCCTCGGTCGTGGTGTCGATCAAGTACAGGGTTGGAGCAGAACCCGAACCGCGGGAATGGGCGGGGAACGGCGAGGATGAGTTCATATCTCGCGTGAGCGTGTTCGATACGCAGTGCGCTGCCGTCTACCTGACCGAGAAAACGGATGTTGCGTTCCGCCCCTTCGGGTTGGACTTGTTCGACAAGCTCGTAAGAGCATGCAAGGCCGTTCGTGCGAAACTCGAGAGTGAACAGCGCGCCCTGGTTTCCAGCGCCTTGGCCACTTTGCAACCTCAGTTTCCGGACGGCACCGCCGTGGCCAGGTTTCTTGCGAGCATCAGCTCCCTGACGCCGCCGGAAGCCGTCCACAAGCTCGCACGCTTGACCCCGGAGGAGGAGGCCCAGCTTGCCTTGCTGGAGAAGTCGCTGCTCGATCTACAGGCCAACGATCCCGAGAAGCTGATACGGGCGCTGACCCTTCGCGCCGGTCGAGTCAAGGCGCTCTCTGGCCATCTCACGGCGATCGAGGCGGCGCTTTCCGACGAGGCTGTCGCGGCCCTTCTCGACGCGCGAACCGAGGTCCGCAGAAAGAGCAACGAAGCCAGTAGACTCCGCGACGCGACGTTTCCGGCCAGCATGCTGGCCGGTACGGGTTCGGAACCGTGGAAGGCGCTTTGGGAGGCCGCTCGCCGCTTCTCGCAGGAGCAGGCCTATACCGGCCATGCGTTCCCCTTCGTGGACGACGGCGCACACTGCGTGCTGTGCCAGCAGGACCTCGATGACGCCTCCGGACAGAGATTCCGGCAGTTCGAGGCGTTCGTAGCCTCGACGACGGAGCGCGAGCTCCGGCAGGTCACGGAAACCCTTGCCCGGATACGAAGGTCGGTGATCGATCTCAAGACCACGATCGAGGCCGTTTCCGAGACGCTCAAGGAGATCCACATCGAGCACGAGGCGGTCGCGGACGCCGTGAGTGGCGCGCTCGCCGCGAACGAGAACCGCCGCGAGGCCGTCGCTCTCGCATTGACCGAAGACAAGGATCTCGCTCCCGACTGTCCGGCCGTAGAGTCCGCTGCCCGTGAGGCCGAGGCGCTTGTCGGCCAGATCGAGGCGCGCGTTGAAACCCTCCGGACCAGTTCGACCGCTGACACACGCACACGTTTGACCGCCGAGGCGCAGGAACTCCGCGCCCGGAAGCTGCTCGCTCAGCATGAACCTCTTGTTCTGAACGAGATTGATCGCAAGAAGCGACTCGCGGCCTACGGGCTATGCCTGAACGACACGACAACCAACGCCATCACGCAGAAGAGCACGGCCGTAACGAAGACCGCCGTGACACAGCGCCTCAAGAACAGCTTTCGTGACGAGTTGACGACTCTCGGTTTCCGCCACGTCAAGGTCGAACTCAAGGAAGCTGGCGGAGCCGAGGGGGTTCTCTTTCACAAACTGATCCTGACCCGTGCACCCGGCGTTGATCTGCCGAGGGTCGTCAGCGAAGGCGAGCAGCGCTGCCTGTCCATTGCGGCGTTCTTTGCGGAACTCAGCACCGCCGATGATCTCTCCGGCATTGTGTTTGACGATCCTGTGTCTTCGCTCGATTACAGATGGCGCGAGGGTGTGGCGCGGCGGCTGGTTCAGGAAGCCAGGATCCGGCAGGTAAGTGTATTCACGCACGACGTTGTCTTCCTCCTGCTATTGAAGCAGTTCGCCGGGGAGCAAAGCGTCGAGCAGCTTGACCAGCACGTTCGCCAGCTTTCCAAGGGCGCCGGAGTGTGCGCGGAGGAGCTTCCGTGGGTCGCGATGCCCGTCAAGAAGAAGCTCGGATACCTGAAAAACGAATGGCAAACGGCAGACAAGCTCTCTCGCGATGGCCATCAGGCCGCGTATGAAAAGGAGGCCAAGTACCTCTACGGATTCCTGCGTGAAGCGTGGGAACGCGCCCTTGAGGAAGTTCTTCTGGCCGGCGTTGTCGAACGTTTCCGGCCTGGCGTGCAGACAAAGCACATCGGCACGATCACCGACATCACCGCGCAAGATTGCGGAACGCTCGTTGCGGCGATGACGAAATGCTCGAAATGGCTGCCCGGCCACGATCAGGCGCCAGCGGCGCGTGCGCCGGTGCCCGAGCCGGCGGAACTCAAGGCCGACATCGATGCACTGGAAAGCTGGGTCGGCACGATCTGCGGTCGTCGGTGAGGAAGACCGGGTGAACGAAGAGCGCGGCATAACAACCGGTTGCAGCGGACGGCGCTGCTCGCCGCCGCTGATGCTGAGCATTGGGCGGACGGCTTCGGCGCAAAGATTAGGAGTAGATTGTGAATGTCTTGATTACAGGCGCTACCGGAAATATCGGTCTTGCAGTCATTAGAAAGCTCAAAAAGTTTCGGTCTTCGATATCCATAATTGCAGGTGTAAGAAACTTAGAGAAAGCCCGAGCCAGTTTTGGCGCCTTTGAAGATGTTGAGCTTCGTCTATTTGACTTTGAGAATGACAGTAGTTTCGACCAAGCCCTAAACGACATCGATATTGTTTTTTTGCTCCGACCGCCACACTTGTCAGATGTCGATCGATACTTTGCGCCCTTAATTAGATTGATTGCAGCGAAAGGAATTATGAAGGTAGTGTTCCTTTCGGTCCAAGGAGCAGAACAGTCAAAGGTGATCCCTCACAGAAGAATCGAACTCTTGATTCAGGAATGTGGGCTTGACTACATTTTCTTGCGGCCAAGCTATTTCATGCAGAATCTGACGACGACCCTCAGAAGCGAGATTGAAAATGAGAGAACAATTACTCTTCCTTCGGGGCGAGCGAAGTTCAACTGGGTGGACATTAACGACATTGGAGAAATTGCCGCCGAACTAATGAGTGGTTTTCAATCACATCGAAACAAAGCATTTGTAATTTCTGGAAAGGAGAATCTGGATTTTTTTAGCGTTGTAGAGAAGATCAATCGAATCTGTTCAACAAGCATTACATTCAGAAGTGTCGGGCCATTTGGCTATTTCCGGCTGAAGAAAAAGGCGGGAATGAAGACCGACATGATTTTCGTCACTTTCATTCTTCACTTTCTTCCAAGGCTACAAAAGGAGCCAGAAATTGTTTCTTCAATTAGAACAATATTGGGAAGAGACCCGCAATCAATCGAAGAATTTATCAAAAAAAACAAACAAAGTTTCGCATAACATCGATTTCGATCGCGATAAACCGGTCAAGCCGGTTTGCGGCTCACCTGTGGGTAGGTTAATGGTGTTGTGTGGTCTCGTCTGTCGCCAATCTCGGCGCGCAGCTATCAGCGTTGTCGGGTCGTTGAATCCGCGCTCCTTCTCTTGCTGCAGCCATCACCGCAATCCTATGCCCGTCAGCTGGGCAAGGCCATGTAAAACTTTCAGCGTCGCCGTGATCGCCCTAACGAGGCGCTGCATCTGACGCGCTTGCTCGTGTTACAATATTCGCCATTGGCGAGACATCTATATTCACCGGGAGTGGGTCACGCGCCAGGTGGCGCGCAGATGGGCTCCCGAACGTTATCCCGCTGAGGGGGCACCGATGGTGGACGCGAACGACCCGCACGACTTGAGCCGCTTCCTGCAAGCCCAGGAGGACAACTACCAACAGGCGTTGTCCGAGGTCCGCGCCGGCCGGAAGCGGTCGCACTGGATGTGGTACATCTACCCGCAGTTCGATGGGCTGGGGTTCAGCTCGATCTCCCGGCGGTACGCGATCAAGGGCATCGCCGAGGCCGAGGCCTACCTACGGCACCCGGTCCTCGGGCATCGCCTGGTGGAGTGCTGCGAGGCGGTGGTCGACGTCGATGGGCGATCCGCGTCCGACATCTTTGGCTCCCCGGACGACGTGAAGCTTCGGGCTTGCGCCACCCTGTTCGCGAGTGTGTCGGGCCCGGGTTCAGTGTTCGAGCGACTGCTCGGCAAGTATTTCGAGGGCGTGCCCGACGAAGTTACGCTCCACCTCTTGGCTACCGCAGCGGGAGCGAAGTAGGTTCAAAGGCACGCCGAACCAGCCGCTGCAGCAGACCCGGCCCCCAAAGCGGGGCCAGGCCGCTGAGAGGGGTCGTTAGGCCGCGGAGTACCACATGTTTCTCAAGGCGTCTTCGCTAGTCACAGGAGGATTCGTCATTCTGCCGCTCCTTCTCGCAGCCGGATTCATCGTCGCGTGCGAGTGGGCTGGCAGACGTCTCGGAGAGGGAGTTACGGTGCGGCGACGCCGCGCTATGCGCGTCGGCAGCGCTGTGCTCGCGTGGTTGATGGTCACCGCGCTCATTGCCGCCAGCGGCGTGCTACGCCAGCTCGATGCGACGCCCCCTCCCTTAGCGGTCCTGGCGCTCGCGGTAGGAGTCATCGGCATTGCCGTCCCCTGCTCATCCCTGGGGACGCTACTCGTTCGCGGCTTGCCGCTCTGGGTTCTGGTAGGCTTTCAGGTGTTCCGCCTCCCCTTGGAACTGGTCATGCACCGAGCTTATGTAGAGGGCGTGATGCCAGTGCAAATGAGCTACTCGGGCCAGAACTTCGACATCCTGAGCGGGATCACCGCGGGCGTTCTCGGATTGTGGCTGGGTCATGGGCGAGTGCCGCGCTGGGTTGTTGCCTCCTGGAATATGCTTGGGTTCGTCCTCCTCGTGAAGATCGTCACCATTGCGATCCTCTCGACGCCGCTTTTCCGGTGGTTCGGCGACGACCGGTTGAACATCTTTGTGACCTACCCTCCATTCGTATGGTTGCCCGCGATCCTGGTCACGGCAGCGTTGATGGGACACATCCTGGTGTGGCGGCGATGGTCCGAGAAGCCCGTAGCCGAGGTGTGACAGCCCTAACGGCCCTATTGGGCCGCAGCCTCAGCTCAAACGTTGGGCCGGTGCGCGCGGCTTGGCTCGATGCGGTAGAATATAAATGGAGGTTGAAAATGCAACAAGATGGCAAAATCCTTGTCAAGGCTCTTGCTGAAATCCGCCGCGGTCAGATTCTGGCGACTAAGGCCAACCCACAAACAGAGGATTTCCGCGCTTGCAATGGCCCTGGGGCGATCCCTGAATGCCGTGCGGGAGGTGATCGTGAGGGACTACCAGAAGCCGGGGCAGGACTATGACGAAGCGTTCCGGCTTACGATCTGAGGAGGTAAACGGCCAGCTTCTCCGCGACCAGGCGGGCCTTCACAGCCCCTGAGACGCGTCGGGACCAACGGGACGAGATCCAGCCCTCCTGCACGACAACCGCGTTCCCTCTGACCCGGCTCGATGCTATCGTACTCCCCGGCACCTCTCAAAGGCAGGACTCCTCATGCCTGCATCCATCCCCATCGGAAGTGACCGCTTCCGCCGGATCCGGGAAGATCGCCTCGAGTCCATCGATAAGTCCCGGTTCACCCAGGAGTTCCTGGACGACATCGGAACGCGGGTCCTCCTCCTCCCACGCCCGCGCCGCTTCGGCAAGACCGTCAACATGACCATGCTCGAGGCCTTTCTCGCAATGAGCCCCGGCGCCTCTCGCACCTCTTTGAAGGTCTCCATGTCGGGTCTGCGGGCGATGCCTACCGAAGGCATTTCCAAAGGTATCCCACGATCTTCATGTCCTTCAAGAATGACCTGGAGGCTACGGAGAGCAGACTCAGCTTCTGGTGAAGGCCTTTCTCACGGGCGACGCGGAGTGCCTCGAGGCCCTGATCGGCCGGTTGGCGCAGCGGGTCCTCTCATTCCAGGACAGCGCGTAGTTCGATCCAGAGGCGCTCCACCCTATATTTAAGGCCGCAGGAATTCTGATGAATCCTGCGGGCTTTTTCATCAATACTCATTAATCTTCTGGATGCGCTCAGAAACCCATTAGAATTGCTGCGGTATTTCAAGGCCTTGAGTTCGATCCCGTTTAGGTTTGTCGGCACCGCTGCCGATCGAGCTAGATGCTCCATCGTAGCTTTACGGCCGCATTCGCACCCCGCTGGCACCTACCCCCCGTTCCATCCGGTTGATCTCCGCCCCGCTGAGATGTATATACGTGACGAACGATGGGAGGACCCGATGACAAACTCATTGCTCGAGTTTGAGATCGACGGCGCGCAGATCCGGCTCCGTCCGATCGAAGACGGGCAGTACCGCCGGCTCTTCGATCGAAGCAACTTTATCGCGGATGACGGCATGTTCTATCTGCGGTTCGGACACTGTCTCAGATCCGCGGGTCTCGAGTTGCAGCTCGGCCAGATCTATGTCGCCCTGAGAGGCCTCTTCGGGGTTGGCAGCGCGACCTACGATGATTACAAGTGCTCGTTTTCATACCTGTTCCTATTGGGCGCCCACAAGGGCGGGCAGACGTATCACTACACACTGGACGTGGGGGACCTTAAAGGAGGGATGGACTGGCGGTTCCGCCGGGTGCAGCAGAAAGGAGATCTGCGGCCCCGCACTCACACGGCGGATCCTCTCGAAGACGGGCTCTCGCGAGAGCAGCTCAACGCGATCATTCCATGGCTGTATGGCAACATCCGTGGGTATTTCAAGACTATCTGGACGGAATCTCAGGCGCCATTCTACCGGTTTGTGCCCGCCGTTCTCCTCATCTACGGACTGAAAGACGGCCAGTTCTTCGAACAGGAGTTCGAATCGGAGAAGAAATACAAGGCTGAGCAGAAGCGGCTGGCGGAGGAGATCCGCGAGGGTCCGGACGCCATCGACGAGCTGCTCGAGACGGTGTAGCTCACGACGAAAGGAAAACAATGGACAATCTCGAAGAAGATCCAATCAGCAGTGAAGAGATGATGCAAATCGTGCGAAAGCTCTGGGGCGACGAGGTACTCGACGAAAATGGACAATACTATCCGGAGAGCTCTGAGGAATTGGAGATGATCTATCGGGAGCGACTTCGTGAGTTGAAGTCCGAGCTGAGAGAGAAAGATGCCGAGATCGCCCGGCTTCGCGCAGCCACGTCGGGATGAGCCTTTCCATCCCGTGGCCCGCTTGTGGGAAACAAGCCAGTCCCGTAGGACGGGGGGCACGCGACGGGTGTCTGGCACCAAATCGTCTCCCCGGGTCGATTCCCTGCTGCTCCCAGCGTCGGGAGAGGATATTCTTACACCTGGAAAGCAGTTCCTGGATCGGAGGCCTCGACCTTCGTTCCGCGCACCCGAGGCCCTTTGTAATCAAAGGCGATTTCTAAACTACTCGGAAAAACGTGGATCATAGCGTGGGCCACTGTTACACCTGGGCGGAACGAAGGTCGAGGCCTGAGGATCTTGATCTCAGGGGGCTTGAATTCAATGGAAGACCTCTTGTACGTCCGCTTCCGATGTCCGGCTCCGAATCACTCTTGCGTCAACTACCCGTGCACCCCATGCACGCTCCGACATCACTCACCGGCGAGGCGCAGGGCTTCGAGGTACAATGTGCGATCGAGTCGATACTCTACTGCGATCAGCCCATCCAGGATGGGACGGACGGCTGGAATGAGGTTCATCTTGTGGGCCAGTACCAGGAGTCCAGGAGTCCCACGGTACCCCGGATGGGAATCTGCAGCGCCGTCGCGCATCGGCGGGCGGCCAGATCGTCAATGACGCCTTCGTAGCCGACGTGATGCCGGGCCCATGTGAGCACTTCCGTCTCACCCCGACCCAGATCCCAGCTCATCAGGACGGTGTCGGCGATCTCGAGCTCGCGAATTCGTTCCCGGCCATCGTGCTCGAGCCAGATCCGAGCCGGGTCATGGCCTGGGCCCTGAGCGACTTCATGCGCAACGCCAGACGGCACGACCAGCTCACTGCAGAGGCCCTCGATCAATCCAATCTGGGAAATCTTACCGAGCGCTATGAGCGGACCCGCATCGATGACAAAGCGCCTACTCACGCGCCAGCTCTTACTCGAGCTCAGAGGCGGTGATCTGGAAGGGCGAGACATGGAATCGGGAGAGGGCCTCGAGAAAGTCGTGGCGGCTGACTCCGGCGATTTCGGCGGCTTTGCCCTGGGAGATCATGCCCACTTCATACCATTTCACGGCGGCGGCCAGGCGCATCTCGCGCGCGAAGGCTTCGGGGGTACTACGGAGCGCCGAGAAGGCAGTTTCTGGCAAATCGATCGCGACATGGACAGTCATATATGGATCTCCCAGGTTCGTGGACCGATCGCGCGCTGGTGAAGCGTGGCGACCTGGCCTGGATTTTCGCCATGTGACCACCGTCTCAATATAGCATACTGACCCGCCAGCGTCGCGCTCCTGCCACCGGGAGCCCCGGGCTGGTTCCGATTGCCGACTCCTCCGCCCTCTTCACCCCGCCAACAACCCATGCACCGTCGACGCTCCCCACAAGGCCGCGCGCTCCTGCTGCTGCTTCAGGCGCGCCTCGAGCTGGTCGCAAAGCGCCATCAGGGCGTCGGTCCGGACGACGATGCGGTGTTGTTCGGGAAGGGGGGGGGAGAGGAAACAGTATGCGTTTGATGTCGTTTGGGCTCCCACCCTGCCTTCACCAGCGCCGGCGTGATGAACTGGGTACACAGATATCCTGCTCACTGAGAGAGGCCATCAGAAGGCCGCTTCCATGACTGCGTGCGGTGCCCGTCGCGGTGAGCGGCCGGGGGGAACGAGTTCACAGCTAAGAATACTTTCATTATAGCACATCTCTGACGCGCACTTGAAGGGGGAGTGAGCAGAACTGGCTTCTATCCATAAGGTCACTTTGCAGCTGAGTCCTACCACCCGTTGGGACGCCGAGTGACGGCGACCTACTACGGATGGTGGCATGATCCTTA
>ENA-ORBV01012840-ORBV01012840.1-microbial-mat-metagenome-genome-assembly--contig:-NODE-12840-length-12841-cov-5.203776_pt1 | contig 12841 bp, 11 predicted proteins | sample MGYA00237777_ERZ505514 | MGnify/ENA primary metagenome ERZ505514 (study PRJEB26160, sample SAMN06269048) | microbial mat metagenome | isolation source: Oligotrophic lake microbial mat | place...
GTGTTGTACTCTGTCGGACGGGCCGCTTCATCCACTGCTTGCGGCTTAGCAACAACCGTGGCGCTTCATCGCTCAGTCGCAAGCAGTGGTGGGGCGCTCTTCGATTTGATCGGGTGCGACCTTGTTCAATGTTTGAAATGTCGTTGCCCCGTCAAAATCATGGTCGCGCCGAACTGGTCGGCGAGATCGATGGAGTCCTGGTCACGGACCGACCCGCCGGGGTGGATGAGGGCGGTAACGCCTGCGGATAGAAGCAGTTGCGGGCCGTCGGAGAAGGGGAAGAACGCATCGGACGCCGCGACCGAGCCGGTGGCGCGGTCACCGGCTTTACCGACGGCGATGCGGGAGGCGTTGACCCGGTCGACCTGACCCCCGCCGACCCCGACTGCGGCGCCGTCTTTTGCGAGAACGACCGCGTTGCTCTTCACGTGCTTGCACGCCAGCCACGCGACCTTCAAGACTATTATGACGTGATCATGTCTTGTCCTTTGCAAGACTCAGAACTTGGCAAGGTTCTTTACTTGACGGTGGAAGAAGGTTGGGTCGAGGCGGGTGCCACACAGCGCCGGGGTGGACTCCACATTGAATCTCCCCGATACACCCAATTTCTTAAAAAACCAAATCACCATGCAGGATTTTGGGAGGGCAATGAATATGGGTTTGGTTGGGGCCGGGGTGTGGTGGAAGAAGACAAGTTTCTCGGGGGTCTGTGCATGGCATCTACAGTGGACAAGTCCTCATGCTTTGGTAGACAAAAAGGCAACAGACTCTCACGATGGGTTGGACCATTTGAAGCACTTGATTGCTGATTCACCGGGCGATAATCTTTCAGGAACACACGACATGGAAGCCAATCAACTCGTTTGGATGACGGATCGTACGCCCCACGAGGTGCTGCCGCAACCCCAATCGGAATATCGCCAATTCTTTCGTTTGGTCACCTCCTCCCTTTCCATTTGGAACGCCGTCCACAATGCCCCCAATCTGAAAGTGCCAATGCCTCCTCACGTGCTGATAGTAAACAAGAGCCGCTTCGAAGAGAAACTTGAAACAGCGAGGCGATCATACTTCCAATCCATGCTCGCAGAATTACCGTGATCTTACTGTTCGTCCTCGCCTTTGCTAAGCACAAGTAATCCAATCTGGCTGAAAGGGCCTACAGTGCGGCATGGGAATTAGGCCATCATCATTATAATTATGATCTATGTCATTCATTTTAATGCAGAAGTAATTCACCTACGAACTAGCTACTGGCTACAGTAAGAGCTATTGCAACTTAGCTATAGTGCTGAAGTCGAGGCAAAAGGACACCATACCCTGGAGAAAGTGTGGTACTGTAGTAAGCTAATTCTGGTGACAGCAGTTATATCGATAAGTCGCGGGATATTTCAAATTATCTTACTAACCGTGACACCTTCTCCTCTGTGCAATATCGAACATTCGCGTCATGCATTATTGATCGATACTATAACTGTATCGAATGTTATTGCACATCGGATCGGCGTCTATTGTGCAGTACGAGTACTATGCTGCTCGGCTGCCACTTGATTGCCATTGTTCTATCTCTAGACAACTACTAGAGGAGAAGCTCGATAGTTGCAGTAAACCTATTAGAGTAGTAGGTCACCCGAGCGAAGAACCCTTTGATAATTAACGCGAACAGCAGCCCATGCCTTTTACAAAAAAGTGTGTAAAAAGTCTCAACAACAATGAGTGCCCACATATCAACCGATGATCTCAACGACGACGGTCTCGCCATCGGTGTAACTGGAGAGCAAATGGAAGCGGAATCGCCTGTTAAGCACGTTGAAAACAACGACATCATGGTTGACGATGGATTGGAGCGCACCAAAGAAGATTCGCCCTTGGACCCTGTAACATCCGAAGATGCCGTCGGCGATTCTGATGAGGTGCCACGTTCCATTCAAATTGGCCTGGTAACTTTCTCTTGTCTCTACGTCATGTTCTTTAGTGGCGCCATCTTTGGGTGGGGCCCGATGCAGCTCATGCTGGAGCAGGATGGAGCCTTTGAATTCCAGTGCCAGGAGGATGAAGAACTACCATGTGATGCACAATCAGTGTCGTTAGTACGCATCAATCTGATTGCCACCTACATTCAAATCTTTTCTCCCTTTATGGGAATCTTTGTGGATCATTTCGGAGCACTCGCATCTATGTACCTTTTGGCCATCAGTGGTACTACTGGCATTGCCTTGAGTATGGTAGCGTCCGCCACAAGCACAGATCAAGTGCATTATCTTGGGTTTTCGCTGATTGGTGTCATGTTCGTGGCAAGCATTCAAGTGATTATTCAGACAGGTCTAGTGCTTCCTGGCCGGGCACAGCGGCGTGTTATTTCATTGTTGAATAATCTCCTGGATCTTGGTACCGTTGCCTACTTGATCCTGTATTATATTGGAGAAGCCACGGGTGCCACATTTGTGACACTCATGGGAGGATATCTTGGTTTTGGCTTTTTCTGTTTTGGTGGAGCCATCTTCTTTTGGACTGCTCTGAACCGCGTAGCGCTCCAATCGAGAAGAGCTACATTTGAGAATGCAGAAGAAACCAAGAAAGCCGCCGACGTGGATTTGACCGACCGAGCCACCCAAACCCGGGTGGACGCGGAAGAAGAAAGCGAAGTGGTTTCAACAATGGAGGCCAGTAATAACGACAAAGACTCCCCCGTGCAACAACCAACAGAGGAATATACGTTGATTGCTGCACGCAAGCCTTGGGAGCAGTTAACGTCACAGCTATATCTTCTGTTGGTACTCTTTTTTGCGGTTCATCTCACACGCAATAACTGGACCATGGCTACAGTTCGTGACTTTTTGGCATCGTTGGGCGACAATGAAGTGGGAAACAAGTATACATCACTCTTTACTGGATTGAGCGCAGTGTCGGTCGTTGGGTTTCCCTTTGTGGACATGGCCATAGAAAAATATGGATACCACTTTGCACTCCAAATGGTCAACGTCCTAGGAATCCTTCATGGCATCATTCAAGTCTCGACATCCAACCTGGATGTGCAAACGGTTGGCTTTGTTGTCTTTTCCTTTTACAGGTGCTTTACCTTTTCGGTGTGCTTTGCGTTTTTGCCCACCTTTGTCAGTGGAAATATTGTAGGCAAAGCTTGCGGCGTCATGGCATGTGGTGCCGCCTTGTTTAGCTTGATCAATCTCGGATTGGTCGAGTGGGCCATTAATGGATTGGACAGCGATTTCTTTATTCCCAATTTGCTCTTTTTGGTGTTGCTCTTGCCCATGGTGTTTGTTACGTGGAAGATTGGAAGTTGCATCCAACGCGAGGAAGAGGCCGAGAAAAGATTGGACGATGAGGCGAAACACGTCCTTGATAAGTCTCGACACTCGCCTGCCTTTAAGATTTCCAGATCGTGTGCTTTCGTGTACGAACCTGCTCTTGCCCATTCCAGCATTGATTTGGCGGAAGCCTCTTCCCGAAGTTGGATGTATCATGGAGGAAAACAGAGTGGCCACTTTGATTTTGTGGTCTCATGTTGAGACAAACTAGGGTTTGAAAAAGAGGTTTTATTTAGCCTAGTATATTTGTTAGAATAGCAGTAGCCATTCTGCAGGATGTCTAAGTGGAAAGCAAAGTGAGAAAAAAACCCGACAATATTATACTTTGTCAACTGTTATTACTGTTTAAAATAGTCATAAATTCTACACAACCGACAGTCAATCTTTGCTGTTTTGTAGAACTCAGGGTTCTTGCTTTAGCACTCCTTGCTCCAGGCGACGCTGATGGTTTCTTTTCCTTTCGGTTAGGAATTGTCTGGGGTCACCACCAGAAATGCAGAGAATAATAATTGTGAAGCAGCCAAGGAATTGTTTCCTTTCAAGTTGGACCAAACGCTCCGATACATCCCACCAAAAAAAAGATTTCCCGATGATGGCCTGGCATTCTTCTGTTATCATACTCATGTATGTAAAATGGCATAATCATCCATCCATGCATGCATGCATCATTCATCCATTCCTTCACTTGCTGCTTGCGGCAAGAGCTGCCGTATTGCTGTTACCTCCTTTGACGACGGTCGATTGACTCAATCGCACGAGTATTCGATCCATGGCTTCGGACGCCCGAATGCCTTCTTCTTCGGCCGCCGTTCTCTCACCCGGTCGTCGATGATCTAAAATTTTGCGTCGTTTGCGTCTGGAAAACAAATTGCGCAACGCAACCGGATCCAAATCATCATCTTCCTCATCCTCGTCTTCCTCATCTAAACTCGTCGTTGCCGCTTTTTTCTTTTTCTGTTCCAAGGCCGCTTCAAAATGCCAAATGTAGCCTGTCGACGGTTGAAAGCGGGCACACACACTCAATTGTTGTGCGGCGGCCCCCAGTCCTTCCAAAGTGCGTGCGACATTGGCTTTCATCAAGGATCGGACCGAGGGTGCCTTGTAAATGACTCCCTCGACGACATAATAAATACCCAAGACTTTGACCGAAGTCGCAGTCGTCCGAAAGACATGTCGAATGGTGTAGAGTGGAGAGGGTTGAACGTACAAAATGGGATCGTCCGGCGGCAGCAATTCGTATTGTTCTCCTGGATGATTTTGTCGGAGGGCCTTTTCGTATTCTTCTTCGGCTTGTTGGGGCGTCATGAGTTTGCCCACGCCTCCCGCACCCGCCGTGGCGGCGACCGTCGCCATCATGCCCTGTTGCAGCAGCGTGCCAATGCAAATGCCTTGCATGGCCAAGACTTCATTGCTCGTATTCGCCAACGTCCGAAAGGGATTGAGGGGATGCAAAAAGTAATCAATCACATTGACGCGACTCAAACCAAAGCGTGCCAAAAAGACGGGATCGACAAAGGAGTCTGTATCTGACATTTTTGTTTGCTGCTGTGAAAATAAATAGTACAGTAGCGTACAGTAGTAGACACTATATCAGTGAGTGGCGGATTGTTGTTGCGGGTTGCCTTTTACACAACTAACAACAGGCTAAAGATTTGCTATTGTTCGGTGCATGCGTTGTTGTTGTTGTTGTTGATGCATGATGATGATGCTGTTGGCCTAGCCTGTGGCTGTCGCCTTTGTCATAAGCAGCATGTGTGCGTCATAGTCAACCATCATAACACTATCATTACTATCATAGCTGCTATGATACGATCATAGCAGCTATGATCGATATAGGATCGACCCGATGATCACAGCAACTATGATGGGGTCGGTTGTGCGTTCAATGTAAAACGGGGTCATTGTCGACACCGATGAAGAGCCATCGACCATGGCCGTCTTGTGTCGTCATCATTATAATTCAATCATACTGTAGAGATAGATAGCGTATGCTAGTACCAATAGTGTGCTAGTACCATGGTGACGATCAACAAGAAAGAAAGGCGGCCGCCCTTGGCTTGGTCGACCAAATTGAATCTGTGTGCTTTGCTGGTCAATGTTGCCTTTTTTACGGTAACATATGCTGTGTACCAACGCACGACGTTTGCTTCGCCTTCTGCCCAGACACCCAACAATTCGGATTGTCCGCCACAACAACAACAACCTCAACAACACTATGCCAGTATATCGTCGAGAGAATCCAACAACAACAATAATAATAATAATGTCGTGGTAGACAGTGACGATTTTTCTCACTTTCACATAATTTTCAGTACGGGTTGCAGTCCCAAACAACATTGGCAATCCTACCTTTTGTTTCATTCCATTGTCGAATCGGGTCAAACGGGGCATGCCACTCGGATTGCCTCGGGATGCAATCATCAACAAGCCGAGGACATTCAGGCCGTCTTTGCCAAGGAAATCCAACCCATGGCCCCCGATCGATTTCATTTGCACTTGACACCCGAGTTTGGGATCATTCAAGAAAAAACGGCGACCCAAAAAGCCATTTATTTTCATTACCTCAACAAACCGTATGGCGTGGCGCATTGGATGGAGCATGCCTTGGGCTATAATTTGAGGACGACGCCTACTGTGCCAGAGCATGACAATACGATTGTGGTCTTGTTGGATCCAGACATGGTCTTTTTGAGGCCCTTTGTCAATGACTTTTCGGGGCGGGAAATTTGGACCACACGAACCTCCTATCCGATTCGAACGAATATTCGACATGGTTTCCCCATGGCCAATGAATATGCGTATGGTACGTCAAGCGATAGAAAAGAAGAGGATGTATAATATATGACTTGTTCCTATGCATGACTCACCTCTTTTTGTTTTTCTAGGATCCAATTGGTATTACAAAATTATGAATGCGAATATGATCAAGACGATTATTCCACCCGAAGAATTGCCCTCGCCCGCCCAACAAATGACCAAGGCTCAAATCAATGAAAATTATGCGGCAGGGCCACCCTATTTAGCTACGGCACGGGATTTTTTCCAGATTGCCACGAAATGGCGACAATTGGCCGTTCCCGTCCAAAAACAATTTCCCGACAATATACTGGCCGAAATGTTTGCCTATAGTTGGGCCGCAGTCCATCTCAATTTACCACATCAACTCGCGCATTCCTTTATGATCTCGTCTGTTCATGAACAAGGATTTCATTTAATGGATAGGGCACCCGAGACGATCCACAACAACGACAACCAAGAGCAACCACCCTTCCCAGCCAAACGCATGTGCCGAGGCATTCCGACATCCTCCAAACCTCATATCCTACATTACTGTCAACGCTATAGCATTGGCAAGTACATTTTTGGCAAGCATCGATTGCCCGTGACCTTTGTGGGGCACGGTGAGGAGACCTGCCAATCACCCCTCTTACGAGAAGCCCCAGAAAACTTGGCGACCCTCTATGATTTTACCATTGATCCGGATACGCATTTGCGAAAAAATTTAACGGGGGGTGGTGGTGTCTTTACCAAGCAAGAGCATATCAATCGCATGGCCTTTTTGTTTTGCGAACAAGCGGCCGCCTTGAATCGAGCGGCCTTGTATTATAAACAACAACATTGTCAGGAGGGGGAATACAATACCGCCAAGACCATGATCTTTCATGATTCCTTGGAAGTTACCGAACAAGAACGGACCAATTACGAATGATTCTTTTTTAAAAGAACATAATGATGATGTTGATGATGACAGCCACAATACACAGACAGGGTCTTTATGTGACATCTGTGAATCCATTCAGATCTTCTGTCTCCGTCGAAACCTGGGACTACGCCCGTGTTACTGTGGGAAAAGTACGGTTGACATCGCTGTTCATGCTTTACATGGGTCAAGGGTGTGTTGCGGTGACACAACCTTGAAAAATACAAAGCGAATTCGGGGAAAGGAAAAAAGAAAAAGGCAACGAGACAGATCATTTATAAATACATGAAGTAGTTGTAACGCCGCAGCAAAAAATAGAAATCATTATTTTAATAACAGAGTCATGAATGTGGGTTTTGAGCGACATTGGGGAGCCTTTGTTTTGTGGATAGCCCCACGTATAACTGTGTCTTCATTCACTCGGCAAGAGCAGCAGCACTGCCAACGTTGTCCCCAACATGGCCACCAATCGTATGGTTTTTCCCACCCGTTTGTCAAAAGCATCACTCTTGCTGACATTCACCGTGGTTTCCCCATCATTACCAGCAGTGTCGGCATTATTCCCCTGTTGTTGCAATTGCTCCAATGGAATTTCGTCCACCCAATCTGGAAATTGACAACACGCCTCTTGAATTCCTTCCACGTCTAATATCCCTTGACAAAAGTCCATGTCCAAAGTTGCCTTGGCCAAATCGGCATAGGCGCCACACGTCACGCCATTGATGGGCTTTGCTCGATCAATCAGGTCGTTGGTCCCCTCCGGTCCTTGGTCGGGACACATTGTGCAAATTCCCATTTCGACGGTTCCGGGGCAAGCACAGTAAACGGCGGGATAAAAAGTGGTTTGAAAAATGGCCCGTGTCGATTGACACTCCTCCAAGGTGTTCAAGTCCAAAAATAACGCTTGCAAACTGCCACAGGTTTCGTCCGTGACATTGATAAAGGCTCGGTCGGGAAAGGGAACGGTGGGTTCTTGACCGTCGTCGACTTGGCCCTCTGAGGAAGTCGTTGTATTGGGACAAAAGGAACACTTATAATACTCGTCGGAATCCACGTCGATCAAGGTAGGCGCATCCGTCGTGTTCCATGTTGCCACTGTAAGGTTGCTGCTATTAAAGCTGGCTATTGCAGTACTATTGATGGTCGTCTTGAAAAGGAAGCTGCTGCTCATGGTTGCACACGATTAATTAATCAAATTAATGATTGTATTCAACAATTGACGCTCTTTTTTAATAAGATTGTTATGATGCTACTGTACCTAGCTAGTAGTAGTCCTGGCTAGCTAGTTGTAGCTAGCTAGCAGTACTGAACCATACCATTCCTTGTTTTGTGACCGTTGCGGTTGCACAAAACAGCGCCAATAGTACCGGCGCGGGCTTTTTTCAATTTGAATTTGAAGTACGTAAGTACCATAAAATAATTGCGCTGGCTGGCCGTCCCACTATGTCTTCGAAGAATCTTTGTTTAATTGAGGATTTAATAAACGGGGAAAACCGTTATCGTTAAAGCACCCTTCTTTACGCAAAATTTAAAAATCAGTATAGCGCACACCTTCTCCCACCACCGACCCCATTTTCTAATGATTGTAATACGTCACAGTCATACTGTAAGTGCAGGAAGTACCGATAGTACTGTACCGTTCTAATGGCACCTGCCTCAGAACAACTTTAGGCAATCAATCGATCTACTCCAGGGGCAGGAGGGAGGGGGCTTTGGTTTTTTACTTTTAGTTTTAGAAAATAGCTGTATCTCGATACTAGGAACGAAGACTATTTTCAAGGATAAAGCATTTTCCAATTTGAAGTATCAGTTAAATGAATCATATTATTCCTGGGATAAGGTAGTGCTGGGGCCCCGGTCTCGGAAGACGGTTGAGCAGGTTGCGCCCCGTTCGAGGAAAGACTGGTTCAATGTTTCTCTCGTAGAGCTCAGCATACTTTCCAACTTCAAGTATAGCATCCCGGAACATGCGCCGCAAATCATCCCCAAAGAGAGCTATTTCTGGCATTTGATACGAATCATAAGCGTCAATGTCGTTTTCTTCTGCATAAATGATTGCCTCCACAATGCCAGCCACAAAGGAATACCAATCATGGTCATCTTGCATGGTTGCGAGGCAAAAGTTGTCTTCCTCGGCACTATATCCGTAAAAGTAGGGCTGAGTAAAAGAAAAGCCAATGCCCGTCGATTTTTCTCTGACATCATTTTCAAGATTCCAGGTAGCTCCAGCCAACACATCAATCTCATTGCCCACCAGCTTGATGAACCCCTCGCCAGGACTGTGAACTATCACATACTCTACTGCGGACGTGTCGCCGTAAAAGAAGCTGGCAGCAATGGCACGGCACAAATCAATTTCTATGCCTTCGTACAATGGGAAGGAGGAGGAGTTTGTTGTGTTTTGAAGTTCCATTGCAAAGCCTGGTCGAGGAACCCGTATTCCGCACAATAGCTTTCCTCTCTCCCGAATTCTCCTCCTGGTAGGACCCGCATTTCTGCCCTCGCTCATGCGGCCATCCTTTTCAGAAAGACTCCCAAACGGATGGGTAAAGAGTAGGCCAGTCGTTCCGTCGTTGTAGGCGTCCATTTCACCTTCATCATCATGATTTTCGAAGAAACGGTCCATATACTCTCCCCAAGTTCTCCATCCAAAGCGCAAGGCATGGCGGAACATATCCCGATATTCTTCTCCAAATAGGTTCGTTTGTGGAAATGTATCAGCATCCGCTTTAGTAAGACCGTATTTCTCCGCCGTCATGACGGCTTGCAGGACCGCGTTGACAAAGTCCGAAAACACGGGATCCTCTACCCGGGTAACCATGGACAGTGGTTCCTTGGTATAGTACTTGCTGCCAATGACGTAGTCTCCTGTATAATTGGTGCGCTCGACATACTTGCTGGCCAAACCATAGCTTTCCTGAGCCACAACATTGCAATGCCCATTGGCAAATCCATCCGATATCAAACCTGACATAAAGTCCATGACATTAAAGAATCGCTGGGGTATATACTCAGATAAAATATCATAATTGGTGCTTTGCTCTCCGACACATATCATCAGTCCCGAGCACTCTCCGAGATGACTAAAGTTATCCTCAACGCAATTTACATAAAAAGGATCTCCTGTAGAAAAAGAGGACACGTTTGTGGTGTATTTAGTGTCTTTTTGAGCGCATTGAACCACTTCTGATTGCCCGCCCCACCACATGTGCTATGCGGCTACGTACCTGCCACTTTCATACCCTCGTATCGATACGGTTTGCTGAATGAAAATGATGTATTTGACCAAGGCTGTGTGTGTCGCCATAGGTTTGCATCCAAGGAACATTGAAAAATGAGAAGAGAGCGAGGGGAAAAGTTGAAGGATGAATCCACGGATGGCAGGTTCTTGTCAAGTATTTTCATGCCAGCAGTAGTGTGAGTCCAAGAAAGCACATACCTCGAGAACTTGCCGTTCATATGTATGGGTCAACCCATAGGCCAGAATATCAACGGTCCCATCGGCCACCTTGTGGAAACTCTCGTGAAATTGTACTTCGTTGTATTCCACTCTTGCTTCTGCTTCTGTATCGTTGAAAATGGCGGCGGCAATGATATTGCACTACAGCCACACGAGAGATCAAGACAGATATAAGAGAGATATCCGAAATCTACACAAGGACACACCCAAACCGGAACGATACCCAATCATCCAAAGTAAGACAAAAAAGACGTACCAACAACCAATCGAATCCCACCCGTACATTTTTTTCTTCGTCCATATAAAAGAAGAAACTACTATTCGCACAACGAAGGGCACCTTCTCGTTGGATTCGTTCCAGTGTCGGTGACGATTGGCTTTGCGTGGTGGTGTTGGTCGTTGTGTTGGTTGGCTGCGTATCCGTCATCATCATATCCTTGTCGTCTGGATTACTAGTAGTAGTAGGATCCTGTTGTTGAAAGATACCGGCAATGCCCAATACGAGCATGACAATCACCAGCAACATGAAAACAATACACACCACCCAAAGATAGCGTCGTGACCACCAAGGAGTTTCTTTGACATCCTCCACATTGGTTTCTGGAGATGCCACAGTAATCGTTGCACCGCCTCCTCCTGATCCTCCGCCTCCTTGTCCTGGTACTCCTTCTCCTGATCCTCCGGATGGTTGTGAAGCTTCCACATCATTAGTAATATTATTGGAATTCCCTCCTCTCGTCCTCCCATTACGGGATCGATGATCCGGTGCCAAAAAAGCTTGTAAGGCCACTTCTTCGGTGGATGTTTGGAGTGGTTGTTCGGGTGGTGGTGGTTCCACTTGTTCTTCTTCCAGCTCTTGTGGTTGTTCGAACTCCAACCATCGAGACCACGAGATGGTAGCCACGGGACACTGCACTCCTCCTGGCCTCACATAAATGGCTCCTGGAGTAGTCGACGAAGACGTTTGATTACCTCCAATACCATTATTGGCACCAGTATGATTGTGGTTATGGTTGGTAGGAAGAGGTTCGATAGTAGTATCCAAAGAATTCGAATAATTATTGGAATCATCCACAGCAGTCGTCGTCGTAGCTGTGGTATTCGAAGGAATCGTCGCACCATGACTCGTACTACTGGCAGTAGATTGTTCATGGTTCCAGTCAACCTTGGCTTTCACCTTGTCAGGGTTCGTGTCCATTGTAGTAGTAGTATCTTCTTTGGTCATGTTGTGATCCCCTTGGCTAGTAGGAGGAGGAGAAGTTGCTGCCGCTGTGGCGGCTACCCCGGCGGCCAGGCAAGTCGTTTTTACTGTAGCTACTAGAGCATCATCATCCTTCCTCTTCATGGAGGAGGAGGATGATGATGAGAGCTTTGGAATTTCCACTTTTCGGGGCTTCTCATCTTTGTCATCCTCCCTTGGAATATCGCAGTCGCTTGTTCTTATTGTGGGATGGCTCGTGTCGTCCTCCACTGCTTCCGCTAGATCTTCGCTGCCGTTGTCATCTACTTCACCATGAACGGCAACAGAGCTCCTGTCCAAATTTGCAGAGTCAGAGTCACCATCGGCTGCTGCTGTACCATTCTTCATCTCTTCCAAAACCTTTTTTGTTGAGTGTGTTGTGAAAGAAAGAGGAGAGCGTAGAGGAACTTTAGACAGCAGTCCTAAAACATTAATTTTAAGGTAGTAGTACCAGTACTACTGTATTATTATGCGACCACGTAAAACAACGCAACGAAGTAGAGTGGTGAGTAACTACTAGTACTGTACTGTAGTCTGTAGTCTACTCCCAAGTACTCCTGAAGTACTCTGCTAACTCGGCAGTCAGTTGCTTTGGAAGAGGCTACTACTAGCTAGTAGTAGAACATCACCTGTGGTTAAATATCACGTGCACAGAGTGTAAAATCCATTTTTACCCCGACGTGCAATTAACGCTGTAACAAAATAGACGGAGTCAACACGAACAGGCGTCATAAATCCTCGGAATAGATTAGTCAATGCGGGCACTTCGACTTCGGGGTAGCGCACAAAAAACTGGTTAAGTGCGATGTGATACTGTCTTCCGTACAGTAGTTGCACGTAGCAAATGTACTCGCTCAACTTCAACGGCGAAGAAAGTATGTACTAGTACGTACCGGCGGGAGCACGTGCATTTTGAAACACGGCTCAGCTGCGTTGCTGGAAGCTGGGACGTGCCTCATGTGTGTGTAACGGTCCAAACTGTCGGATAAATTGTGGGATAAATTTATGCGACAATTTTCAAAATTGTAGTGTAAAACTGCACTATAAAACCTGTCTCTTATACACATCTCCGAGCCCACGAGACTAAGGCGAATCTCGTATGCCGTCTTCTGCTTGAA
>ENA-ORBV01012843-ORBV01012843.1-microbial-mat-metagenome-genome-assembly--contig:-NODE-12843-length-12840-cov-4.923216_pt1 | contig 12840 bp, 9 predicted proteins | sample MGYA00237777_ERZ505514 | MGnify/ENA primary metagenome ERZ505514 (study PRJEB26160, sample SAMN06269048) | microbial mat metagenome | isolation source: Oligotrophic lake microbial mat | place...
GGCAGCGTCAGATGTGTATAAGAGACAGATGACGCTCGGTTTGTACTTTTCCAACGTCGCCTCCCAGCCAGCCGCCACGAGCGACAGGTATATGTCGCGCGCCTTGATCGCTGCAGCGGCCTGATTGGCCGTGTCGAGATTGAACCAGGCTTCGCGTCCCAAATGGAACATTCGCACCGAGTATTCGGGCGGCGTGACGAGCGTTCCTTCCGCGTCGCGAAAAGGGCGCCGCTTCACGCGTGCCCTCCAAAAATCCTGATGTGTCCTGGCAGGGCGCGCGACCGGACAGTGAACCAACTGTCCGGTTACTGTCCGGTTTTGAGAGTCCTCAATATTCTTCTCCTGTGCGTTCATGTCGTCACTTTATGCACCATTTTACCTCTGAAGACAAGCTCGTAAGTCGAGACACATGCAGACAAAAGCAGACAGGTGAAAACAGCTATACCAAGAAACTGTTAATCACTTGGTCGCTGGTTCGATCCCAGCCCGGGCAGCCATCTCGGTCGGCGACACGAACTTTTCGCCGATCGTTAAAATGGCCACGTAATGTGTATGCAGATAGCGCAGTTAAGTGGGATTCTCGTTTTAACACTCTGCCAGAAAGTTCGCATTCGAGGCTTATCGGACGAGGTATTTTTGGCGTTTTTTCGCCATAAGCAGTGAGGGTGTTAAAATGGAAATGGCTCTTGCCGGGTGTTCTGTGGGGTCGCGGCGCTTGCGTTTCTCAGAGGCAAATCTAGTGTTTGCATACGATTTTTGAGTGGCTCTGAGCCCACGGTTTTCCCGTTCGAAAATCGACCAAATGCCCACCGCGATCAGACGTGACTCCACCTTCAGGGTCTCTCCTTCCGGCCTCGTGCCGGTGGCCATTTATTCGCGGGTGTCCACGGACGATCAAGTCGGCGGGCGCTTTGATTCATGCGACAGCCAAGTCGCCGTTTGCCGGGACATCCTTCACCGAGCGAAACCGCAGGGTTGGCATGAAGTCGCGTGCCTGACCGACGCGGCGTATTCCGGCGGATCAATGAACCGGCCCGGGATTCAGGCGCTCAAGCGCCTGATTGAGGCCGGCGAAGTCAAAGTGATGATTGTTTTCAAACTGGAGCGATTGTCCCGCAACATCGACGAATGGGGGCCGTTTCGCGCGTTCCTGCAAAAGCACGGCTGCGAACTCGTCAGCGCAACCGAAGACATCTCGGAGGCCGAACCCGAGGGGCGATTGAAAAACAATATCTTGATGAGCGTTTCCGACTATGAACGTCGGAACACGGCCAAAAAAGTGCGCATCAAGATGTACGAGCAGGCCAAGCGCGGCTTCTGGAACGGCGGGATGGTGCCGTTGGGCTACGACTACGACTTGAACACCCAGAAGCTAACGCCGAATCCCGCAGAGTCGGCGTTGGTGCGGCGGGTATTTGAACAGGCGGCCCAGCTTGTGCCGCTGACGGACATCGCCAACACCCTGAATGCACACGGCCACCGCACCAAACCGCGCACGTTCGTTCGCCGCGATGGGACGACCCAGCAAGTCGGCAGCAACCACTTTCACAGCGATGGCCTGCGGCTTCTCATCACCAATCCCGTTTACCGTGGCTGCGTCCGATTCGCCGCGACGGAATATACCGGCAAGCACGAGGCACTGATCACGGCCGAGCTGTGGGAGCGCGCCAATGCGGTGGTCACCAAGCTTCCACCGCGCGAGCGGCCCCCGGTGATGATCGAGCGGGACAAGCATCTTCATTTGCTGAAGGGCATCGTCCATTGCGGTCATTGCCGCCGCGCGCTGATCCCGCACGACAGCGGCAAGAAAGACCCGGCCGGGCGTCCCTATCGTTACTACGATTGCGGGCAAGTCGTGCGGAAGACACGCGATGAATCGTGCCCGGTGGGTAGAATCGCTGCCGGAGCCCTGGAGTCCGTGGTGATCGGTTTTTTGACGGAACTCGGCCGCCATCCCGATGTGACACGCGCAGCTCTCGTCACTACGCGCGACCGCCAACGCATGGACGTCGGTCCGCTTCGTTCCGCGATGGAGGAAACGGAAAAGGGGCTGGCCGACATCCAACGCCAGATGAACAATTGCGTGGAGGCCATCGCCGCCGGCGGCGCCGATGTGCTGGGCGATGAATTGCGTCAGCGCGTGATCGCTATGCGCGACCGCCAGCAAGCGCTGATTTTGAAGCGTGAGCAGTTGAAGCAGGATTTGCGGGGTTGTGAAGAAGTGGCGCTCGATGAAAAGCGCGTGCTGGCTTCGACACGGCATTTGGGAGACTCGCTGCCACGACTAGACCCGGCCGACCAAAAGGAACTCGCCGGGCTGATCGTTCAGCGAATCGACGTGCGCGCCCTCCGGTCCACGGAAGACGGGATGGCTCATCGACCGCTGCAATTCGAGATCAAGCTATCCCTGCCCAAACTGGTTGAAAGTATGGAGGAACGCGTCGTCGTGGACGCACCCGACCACCCCCGTTTGCCCCCGCGACAACGCACCCTCGCCTTTAGCCTCAAAGCCGCCGTTGGGAGCCAGGGAGCGGGCGCCGGTTCGGTAATTTTGACGCCTTTCGAGCACCGCGTGCTCTCTTCGCCGGCGAGGCGGATCGCGACGGCGGTCGAAACCATCCGACATTGCATCCATCGCGCCGTGACGTGGCAGCGCGAATTGCAGCGTGACCCGACGCTGGAAAAACAAGCGATTGCCGCGCGCGAGCATATCGCCCCCGGTTCGATCTCGCACCATCTCAAACTGCTCAAGCTGGCACCCGAAATTAAGGACTATCTAATGGAGCTGAAAGATCCCGACGCCGTGCGCCACTTCAGCCTTCGCAAGATGCGCCGCTTGTCGGAGCTTCAGCCCGAAAAACAGACGGTGCAATTCAAACGGCTTCGGCAAAGTTTCGGCAGCGCGATCAGCGGCGGCATTCTGGCCCTCGGCGCCGACAGCGGACTTGGCAGTGGCACTCTCACGGTGAATAACGCCACGGTCGCGCTCGGCGCATTCAACAACTCGCTCGGCGCCGTCAGCCTGGTCAGCGGCTCGATCACCGGCACGGGTGGCACGCTCACCGGCACGTCCTATGCCGTGCAGTCGGGCGCGATCTCCGCGAACCTCTCCGGCTCCGGCGCGCTTACCAAGACCACGTCCGGCACCCTCACGCTTTCCGGCGCCAACAGCTATTCGGGTGGCACGATCCTCAGTCTCGGAACGCTCGCGCTCGACCACGCCAGCGCCCTCGGCACCACCGGCACGATCTCCCTCACCGGCGGCACACTACAATTCACGGGGAACAACACCACCGACTACTCCGCCCGCTTCAGCACCGCCGCCGGCCAGCAGTATCGGATCAACACCAACGGTCAGGATGTCACCCTCGCCCTCACCAGTTCGGGTGGTTCGCTCAACAAATCCGGCGCTGGCACCCTCACGCTCGGCGGCGTCAACACCTACACCGGCGGCACCACGGTCAGCGCGGGCTCACTCACCGTCAACGCCGGTGCAAGCCTCGCCGCCGCCTCCTCCGCGCTCACCGTCAACGGCGGCACGCTCAATCTGAACAACGCCGCGCAGACCGTCGGCGCGCTCAACGGCGGCGAAACGGCCACGCTCAACCTCGGCACCGGCCATACCTTCACGGCGAGCAGCGGCCGGTTCGACGGCACGATCGCCGGCGCCGGCTCCCTCACCAAGACGGGCACCGGCTCCCTCACCCTCCTCGGCACGAACACCTACAGCGGCGGCACGCTGCTCCAGAACGGCAGCCTCGTCGTGGGCGGCGCGGCGTCACTTCCGGCCACCGGCACTGTTTCGTTCGCCGGCGGCACGCTCAACTACGGCTTGGGCGAGACGACGCCCGATTACTCCAGTCGCTTCAGCACCGCCGCCAATCAGGCTTACAAGATCGAGATCCAGCTCGGCGAGCAGACCGTCACCTTCGCCTCCGCGCTCACCAGCGCGGGCGGCTCGCTGACCACGCTCGGCGCCGGCACGCTCACCGTGGCCAGCGGCGCCACGCTCTCCGCTGCCTCGGCTCCGCTCACCGTCAGCGCGGGCACCCTCAACCTGAACAACACCGCCCAGAGCGTCGGCACCCTCTCCGGCAGCGCGGGCACCACCATCAATCTCGGCGCCGGTCACACGCCAACAACGCCACCGGCACCGCCGGCGCGAACCCCGGTTGGGACCTCCTCTCCATCTCCGGCGGCCTCACGATCAACGCGAACAGCGGCAGCAAGTTCACGATCAACCTCACCTCGCTCACCCTCAGCGACGTCGCGGGCAACGCCGCGAACTTCAACGCCGCGTCGAACTACAGCTTCACGTTCGTCACGCTCACCAGTGGCAGCATCAGCGGTTTCTCCGCAGACAAGTTCGCGCTCAACACCAGCGGCTTCACGAACCCCTTCACCCCCGGCGCCTGGTCCATCGGCCAGAGCGGAAATGCGCTCACGCTGAATTACGCCGCCTCCGCGATTCCCGAGCCGTCGACGTATGCGGCAATGGCGGGCGGCGTGATGTTGGCGCTAGCGACCTGGCGGCGGCGACACGGTAGGGCGTGACCGCTGGCGCGGAAAATCCAAGCGCCAAGATCCCACCCTCAAACCAAACCATTGGACAGGAGGAAACAGAGGGCGCAGAGCACGCGAAGAACCAAACCCACTCCGCGATCTTCGCGTCCTCCGCGTTTAAATCTGCTCCTTTCGTTAAGACAAACTGGTTGGTCTCTCCCCTCGAACAGTCGGCCAGTGGCTCCCCGTTTTCCTTCTGAATCTCACTCTCCTCTCGCTCCTGTTCAGCGTTCGCCCCAAATCCACCAGCGTTCGCCCCAAACACTCTCGCCGGGCGCGCGTTCTTCCGCCTCGCTCGGCGCATCCGCTTTCCCTTCGCACTTCTTTCGTTCCGGCCCGCCTTCCTTCTGACCGCACTGGCCGCTGCCGTCACCGCCGCCGAGCCGCCCCCCAACCCCCGCTTCACGAGCGCGCCGTTCATGCGCACTTGGGGAAGCATATTTTCGTAAAGGTCGGCGCCGAGGTGATCACTCTGGAGTTCGTAGGGATCAGCTCCACTGAGCCAAGCGTGGTGCCAATGTTCGCGGAGGGTGCCGCGATGATAGTGGATGGCAAGTTCAAGGGGCATATTGTCGGCAAAACCGCGCAGAACGGCCTCGACATGCAAGCTTCCGAATATCGCCCGATTGCACAGCTGAAGGTCGAATACGCCAGCCGCCTGATGCAGCAGGCGGGACATCATCTTTCGCGCATCGGAGTGGACTTTCTCTCAAAGATTGATCCAGCTCCGGCCACCGGAGCTGCCGCCGCGCAACCCCAAGAGCCAGCGAAGCCGGCCTAGCTCACTGCCCGAAGCTGGCATTCCGTCAGTTCAAGCACGGCATAGCCTCTTTTCGAGTGCCGTCTCACCATGTGGCGCGGCGGCGTTTGGTCAGAATTTTCTTTCGCCAAAATACCACGTTGTTTGAGATGTTTTGCCGCACTCGTGGCACCTGCGCCGGAAACAACTACGGATATGCGCACTACAGAACCGTGGTGCGAGCGGACGATGGCAATCAGTCCCGTGACAGCCACCCAGGGTTCCCTCTTTGGGGTGCGTGCGTTTGTTCTGTTCGCGCAGCGACGAGGCCGAAGGCGGGACCGGGATGCGCGTTTCTCGATCTACCGGACGGTCTATTTTTTCGGGCTTCGCTTCGGCGTCGCCGAACGCGCCTTGGTGGTAGCCTCCGGGCGTCGTGAGTCCTCCCGCAGCAGCTTGGTTTGTTGGATCATTTCTTTCTCCCAGATACCGGTCATTTTTTTCGGCACACCGGCGTAAGCGGCAGCGGCGTTCCAGCCGCCGAGCGTCGCCGCCTCGACTTCTTCATAGATCGCTCTTGCGGCCCGAGTCGGAATGCCACCGATCTCCGCGAGTCTGGTCAACTGCTCGAAACGAGTGGGAATTTCTGGGCTCCCCAGCCACGTCAGCGAAATCAGGACATTGGCGAGATTTGGATTGAGGTCATAGGCCGGCGTGAGGGTCCACGTTCGGTCGGTTTCGTTGTAGAGAAAAGCGTGATTGCGGCCGTGGTCGTCGCGATTGGTGGTAAGCAGATTGAAGACGGCGCGCCGGAAGCATTCGCGCGCCTCTTCCGCGCCGCCGAGAGTCCGGGCGGATCGGATGAATTCTTCGTAGTCGATCTGGCCATCGGAGGCGCGCCGGTGCAGGAATCCGCTCAGCGTGTGGACGTGACGCCGGCCCCAAGTGCCATCGGGCCGCTGGTAGCGATCAAAACGTGCGCTGGCGAAATGACGACGTTCGCCATCAGACACGAGACACGCGTGCGGGACGCGGATGCCGGCGTTCTTCGCCATTTTCCAGAACGCGAATTCGACTGCGCCGCCGCCCTCGTCGTCGAGCGGCGACAGTTTCACGACGCTCGGCACCTGACCGGGCGGCGTCGCGCCGCCGATGAGGATGTTCTGTAGCTGCTGGAAGTCACCGGAGGTGGGGAGGTGCGCCGATACTTTCGGCTGGGCGCCGCCGAGGCTGCCGCCGCCCCGGGCGAGCGCGGCGTTGACGTCTTCAGGCGTGAGGACGGCGGGAATTTTCGCCAGTTGTGCGGCGTCGCGAGCCAAGCCGGCGAGGTTGGTGGAAACCGACTCGTCGTCGCCGCCCTTGCCCAGCACCGGTTCGAAGGTGACTCCACCTGGACCGCGTTCGCCGATGGCGGCGAGCTTGCCCAAGATGGTTTGCAGGCCCGGAACTTCGACCTTCAGCATCCTCGCGCCCCACGCATCCGGCAGAGAGTCGGCGATGAGCCCGGGGAGTCCGCCGTCGAACGGCGAATCACCAGGTCGAAACACCCGCGGTCCTCGGGAAAAACTGTCGAGCGGAAGATTCAGCGGCGAAAGTTCGTGGTCGGTGGCGATGAACTCGCGCTCCAGTTCCAGCGCGTGAAACGGGCCGTCGGGCCGATACGCCAGCGTGCCCATGGGAGCGCCGAGGAATCGCAGACGAAGTAGATTAGGCTCGGCCATGACTTAGTTCCCGGCGGCCCGCCGAGGCGCGCGTTGACGGACGGGAGCAGGCGCCGCCGCGAGAAATTCGTTGATGTCCTTGGGTGCGGGCGCGGGTTGTTTCAGCGCGCCGAGGAATCCATCGGCGAGACCCAGTGTGGCCAACAGCTTCGCCAGTCCCACAAATCCAATGCGCCCGGTGCTCTCGAAGCGGCGTAGCGTCGCGATCCCAACCCCGCTGCGTTTGGCGAGATCGTCCTGACGCCAAGATAGCGCCATGCGATGGGCACGCATCAATTCGCGTGCCTCTCGGATGATGTCCGTCTCATTTTTAAGCGATAACATATGATTACTTATAACTTGAATTTCTCTTTAAGCAATCATTAGTGATTGTAAATAAGACCCGATGCCGGAGGCACGGGGGTGCCAACCGATTGGTTTTTCAGTCCACAGCGGATTTCATTCACCGGTTTAATTCTTGGGCCTATGCCATTCGATTCGCGGAGATGCGCACGGAAGATTCGTGGTGCGAGCGCACGATGGCCAGCAGCCCCGTCCGCACGGCCGTCTCGATCTTTGGCCAGGCTGCGATGACCTCCTCCATCTCTGCCACCCAAGCCTCCAATTTTTGGTCAAAAGGCGCAGTAACGGGGTCAAGGCGCAGTAACGGGGTCAGGCTTTGTGGTTTGTGGTTGACGAGGAGAAAGCTGGGAACAGGGTTCCGCGATGCCCAGAAAATTGCGCTTGGAGGCGGAAGGCGGGATTTACCACGTGATCAACCGCGGCAACTACCGGGCGGATATTTTCCGCTCCGAAAAGACCAAGGCCGCGTTCCTCGTTTGCCTGGAGGAAGCCTGTGACAAGACCGGTTGGCGGGTGCATGCGTGGTGTCTGATGTCGAACCACTATCATCTAGCGGTGGAAACGCCGCAGGCGAATCTCGTCGAAGGGATGCGCTGGCTGCAGGGGACGTTTGCCGTGCGGTTCAACCGGCTGAGGGATGAACGGGGGCATCTGTTCCAAGGACGCTACAAAAGTCTGGCGGTCGACCCGGCGGACGGACTGGGCGCCCTGTGCCACTACATCCATCTCAATCCCGTGCGGGCCAAGCTCCGTCCGGTGACGGAACTGGCGGAGTGGCCATGGTCGAGCTTTCACTGGCTCGCCCAGCCTGGACGGCGGCGGCCCTGGTATCGCCCCGAGGCGGCGCTGGCGCACGCCGGCGGACTCGCCGACACACCCGCTGGCCGGCGCAGTTATACCGCGTATTTGGCTTGGCTCGGCGAGGATGAACCGGCGCGGAAAGCGCTAAAGTTTGATCGGATGTCGGCCGGTTGGGCCATCGGGTCCGAACAGTTTCAGAAGGAACTCGCCACCGAGCATCGCGAAGCCTCAGCCGCGCTGCGGGGCGGCCGGGGCGATGGCGCGATGGGAGACCTTGCGGAGGCGCTGCGGCAAGACGCGTTGGCACTGGCGCTCAGGCAAGTCGGCAAGCGACGGGAAGATTTGGCGCGGGAAGGCAAATCCGCTCCGTGGAAACTCGCGGTGGCGGCCGCCTTGAAAAACCGGACGACCGCAACCAACCGCTGGCTCGGTGAAAACCTGCACTTGGGCGCGCTGCACGAGGTGAGCCGCAAGGTCAGCGCCTGGGCCAAACAGCCCGATCCGGCGTTGACTCGAAAACTACCGAATGCCACAAACCACAAAGCCTGACCCCTTTGGCTGTGCCCCCTTTGGCTGTGCCCTCGGTGTTTTTTGCAGCCCAGGTGCGGTTGGTCAGTCCCGCCCTGAAGGGATGGCACACGAATCTCTGCGGTTACGTTTTCTACAAAGACTGCTGGCTGGCGCCCGAGAAGTAGATGGCCGTATCACCCACAACGGATCGCCAGCTCGGGGCGCCGGTTCACCACGTTCAGTCGTCAGCTGCGGGTCGGTCGTGAGGTCGTAAAGCTGTGTTGGCGGTGGCTCGGCCTGGGTTTGTGATCGGCCGAGGCATGATCGGCTACCGAGGATGTGTTGGAGACCGTAGTGCCGTCGAACTGGAGCAACGTTGCACCACTATCCGACGGGATCATTCATGCCGTATCGCGACATGGTTTGTTGCCGCGAAGACTTTCAAGGGCGTGGATTATCCGGATTCTCCGCCGCGCGATAGTGATCTCGCGCAATTCGGGCTGACCGGTGTGGTGCAACTGATGGAGGCTCTGCGAGCGAGCGGCGCCGCCGGCAGGCCAGCTAACCCGGAATCGTGGTCGACAAGACTTGCCCGGACGTGCAGCGGATCTGGCAGAGCGTCGCTGACGCAGGGCGCCGCGAATTTGTCGACCGCTACGTCACGAGTTGGAATGTCAGCCGGCCCCGACGGTGCTTGGGTTGCGGCTCGGCAACCTGAAAAAGTCAGAACTGCGCGCGAAGCTTTCTCCGATCCGGCCGGAACTCGTGCGGCGATGGGAAGCCGGAAAAGCGCTCGTCGAAGTTTTCTGAGCAGGCGTCCGACAAAGCGGGCGGAGTTGCCAACTGCGAGCGGCCCAAACCCCAAAGGCCAGACCCCGTTGTTCGTCTTCTGTCAACTGCCAGCCCGATCCGAGACGTGACTCCGTCCGGCCATCCGTTGACCCGTTGTTTTGAGCCAGTGGCCGATTTGACTGACGGCCAAGGTTGACGCCGGTAGGCCGGCCGACGATGGTGCCGCTGTGAGCACACTTGTTCAAATCGAGTCCGCGGTCGCTCGGCTGCCGGCGGAGCAGCAGAAGACGCTGCTGCACTGGCTGCAAGATCGACTGACCGCGACTCCGGTGACACCACCCGCGCCTTCGGCCCTCGAGATTTTTCGGCAACTCCAACGCGAAACACGTCTGACGCCGTCGGCCGCCCATGCCTGGAAGTCCACCGTGGCGGATGCACGGCGATGATTGCCGGTCGGGGCTGCCGCGATGGTTCATCTCGATACCAATTTCCTGATCGATGCGCTCCTTCCAGGGAGCCTGCAGGAAGCCCAACTGGTGGCGTGGCTGGCGGCGGGTGAACCGCTCGGGATCAGTTCGCTGGCATGGGGCGAGTTTCTCTGCGGTCCGCTTTCACCTGCCGCCGAAGTGCTGGCCCGCCGCCTCTTGCCGCACGTGGAAACGCTTGAAGCAACTGACGCGGAGCGCGCCGCAGCTTTATTTAACCTCACCGGTCGGCGATCCAAGAGTTTTTCCGATTGCTGTATCGCGGCGGTGGCGATGCGCCATCAGGCAAAGCTGGCGACGGGCAATCGAGGCGATTTTCTCCCGCTGGCGGCTCATGGCTTGGTGCTCGCGTGATGATTGGACTCAGCACGGCGAAACGGGCCGAGGACGTGGTGAATTTTGATTTTTTTACTCAGTCGCTCGCCGACGCGGTCGTATTCTTCTCGTCCCGCCCGTGCGCGACAGAGGGAACGAAGTCGTCGGCGAAAACGGCGGGGAAAAGCCAAACAGCTGTCGATTCCTCGACTCGGCCGGTCACATCCAGTGATAGATTAGCAACCTGACCCCGTTTTTGCTCCCAGTTCTTCGTTCCCGGCCCCGTCGGTTTCGCGCGGGCGCTAATATTCGCGATTCGCGACATGACCCCGTCCGAAATCCGGAGCTGGCTTCGGCCCTCAAGAGCGCGCCTTGGAAGCAAGCGTTGGCTCGCAAGCTCCGCGACGCAGTCGCCCCTCCCTACCGCTGGCTCGCCGGGAAACTGGGCATGGGCAAGCCGGGTTCCGTCCGCGCCTACCTGCACGCCGCGGAACCAGATAGCGCGGGCCGGGAATAGCGATTCACGGACTGACCCCGTCGGTCAGCCTTTTTACGGAAAAGATGCCGCCGGTAGTTGCCGCGATTGATGACGTGATAGCAGGCGCCCGCGTACTCCAATCGCAGTTTGCGCGCCATGCCGGCAACCGAGCTGCCCTCTGGGGCAAGCTGCAATAGCCGGGTTTACCCAAAATCGGGGTGCCCAATCGCGCATTCGCGATTCGCGACATGACCCCATCCGAAATCCATCCGAAATCCCCCATCCGAAATCCCGACATGACCCCATCCGAAATCCGTCGATACCCGCGTACTCCAAGTGATCTTCAGTTTTCCGCGCGGCGACCTTCCGCTCTTTGTCGGCCAGCAAATGGATGTGTGGATCGAGGCGCTTGCCACGGGCGGAGAGCCGTCGCAGCGACCGGATCGGCATTGAGGGCCCGGAGCTGGGTCGCACGTTTAACGGTAGGGTTCAAGCCCATGGGCAGCCGCTCCAAACGGAGTAAAATGCAGGCTCGGACGTGTGCTCAATGACGGAAGAGCGAGCTTTCAGAGCGCGTGTAATTCGAAAAAACGAGCGCAGAGAAAAAACCAACCAACGTTACCCATCATGAAACAAACAAGCCTAACCAAACTTCTCCTTCGCTCCGCATTTGCCCTTGCAGTCTTTTCGGCTGCGTGGACCACCCTCGGCGCTCAATCGGCTTCATCCAAGGTCGGAATGCCGATGAAGGGCGAAAAGATGATGGGAGGAACGATGATGAAGGGAAAGATGATGGGTGACTGCGACCAAATGATGGAACAGAAACAGGAAATGGGAAAAGCGATAATGACGCAAAACCCGGCCCTCGCCGAACAGGTCGCCGCGATGAACCGCGCGCCCGAAAAACAAAAACTGGGACTGATGGCAGGCATCGTCACGCAGCTGGCGGAACAGCGAACCGCGCGCGATGCGCAGAAGGCAAAAATGGATGACTCGATGATGGGACATATGATGCACCACATGCAGATGGGGCCGGAGTCCGTGGCGCAATGCCCCATGATGCAGGGTATGGGGGCCATGAAGGGCATGGACGAAAAATCGGACGCGCAGAAAGAACATCGCGAAGGAAAGAAATAATGCCTGGCCCGAATATTTAAGACTCGGATTTGTCATGCGAACCCGAGGAACGGGGGCGGAGCGATCCAGCTGGATGGATCGCTTCGTTGCTGCGCTCCTTCTATGAACACACGTGCAGTCATCACGAGTCCCGCTTCACGGGATGGGGTGATCCAGCTGGATGGCCACGTCGCTTCGCTTCTCGCCATGACAATTGAGGAGGTTCATTGCCCCCACCACGCAAGCTTCGCTTGATCCAGCTCTCGCTATGACAAGGCTTGGTTGATTGCTCATTCCATGCAAGCGCCCGGGCTTGGTTTGCAGTCTCGCCATAACAAGGTAATTATAGCTGTACCCAGCGGGTAGACCGTCCACGCCAGAGGGTGAAATATTCCGCCTAGGCACGACGTTGCTCAGCGACAAACAATCGCAGCGACCCTATGGTGCGACTTCAAATGAAACTGCTGCCTCCCCTCACCTGCCGAATCGTCTGGTGGCAGGCTCGTCGTAGCACCGCGACGGAGATTTCCTATAAACCATGCGGACGAATGACGGCCATGCCCGCCTTCGGTCCCACGCCCACGGATGAGGAGATCTGGAAAATGACCGAAACGGCGCAGACTGATTCCTTCATGAAATGAAAATACCCGATCATTCTCAAAATGTCTTTCGCCAGACCGTCGCAAACCTGATCAAACCGGCCACGCGACTGCTCGGCAGTCTGGCGTGGTTTGTGCCGGGAGCGATGCTATCGGCGGCGACGGTGGAATACGATCTCACCATTGCCCACCAGGACGTGAACTTCACCGGCCGTGCTGTCCAGGCGATGGCAATCAATGGCCAGCTGCCGGGGCCGACCCTGCGATTCACCGAGGGCGATCGTGCCGTGATTCGGGTCCATAATCAGATGGAGGTGGAAACCTCGATTCATTGGCACGGGATTCTGCTGCCCAATGCCATGGACGGCGTGCCCCACCT
>ENA-ORBV01012845-ORBV01012845.1-microbial-mat-metagenome-genome-assembly--contig:-NODE-12845-length-12838-cov-7.779171_pt1 | contig 12838 bp, 15 predicted proteins | sample MGYA00237777_ERZ505514 | MGnify/ENA primary metagenome ERZ505514 (study PRJEB26160, sample SAMN06269048) | microbial mat metagenome | isolation source: Oligotrophic lake microbial mat | place...
GAACTCGTCACCCGGATTCGCGATGGCATTCGCGACGCCGCCGGCATCGCGAATGCCATCGCGAATCCGGGTGACGAGTTCCAGGTGAATGCGGTTGCAAGGCGAAAGATCGCTGCCCGTTTGCGCAATGCCGATGATCGGTTTGCCGCAGGTAAGCTCCTCCGTCGTGAGGCCGTAGTTTTGAATGCGCTCCAGATAAACGGCCGTCATTCCCGGGTTATGCGGGTTATCAAACCAGGCGCGGCTGCGCAGCCGGCCGGTCACTTCTGCTTTAGGGTCTCGCATGTTATTATCGCTGAATTCGCGCGGTCCCGCCCTTCGAAAAATCCACCACTTGTTCGACGGTGGCCATGGTCGTGTCGCCCGGATAGGAGGTCAACAAAGCGCCATGCGCCCATCCCAACCGCACCGCCTGGACCGGTTCGGCGCCGCTCAAAATGCCGTAGAAAAGCCCGCTTGCGAAGCCGTCACCGCCGCCGACGCGGTCTAGCACATCGAGTTCGCAAAGGGGGGCTTGATGAGTTTGCCCGTTGATCCAGGCGACCGCGCTCCAGCTATGGCGATTCGTGGAATGGACTTCGCGTAGAGTGGTGGCGACGACCTTCAACTGGGGGTGCTTATCGAGCACCGTTTTCATCATCCCGAAAAAGGCGGTGGGATCGAGCTTGGAGGCGTTTTCGACGTCCTGCCCTTCCAGCCCGAGCCCTTTCTGCAGATCTTCCTCATTGCCAACCAGCACATCGCAATGGCTGACGATTTTGTTCAGCACGCTGACCGCTTTATCCCCGCCGCCGAAGATGTTCCAAAGCTTCGCGCGATAGTTCAAATCGAACGAAATTACCGCGCCCTGCTTCTTCGCTTCCTGCATCCCTTCCAGAATCACTTCGGACGTGGTGGCCGAGAGAGCGGCGAAAATGCCGCCGGAATGAAACCAGCGCACGCCGCCTTTGAACACTTCGTTCCAATCGAAATCGCCCGGCTTTAACAGGGCGGCGGCCTCATTGGAGCGGTTGTAGAAAACTACTGGACCGCGCGGACCGTGGCCGCGATCGGAATAGACGGTGGCCATATTGGGGCCAGTGACGCCGTTGTGAACGAACTGTTTATAGAATGGCTTCACGCCCATACTGCGCACGCGTTCGGCGATCAGGTTGCCGACGGGATAATCGACCATGGCCGAGGCGATGCCGGTGTGCAGCCGGAAACAATCGGCCAGATTGGCGGCGACGTTAAACTCGCCGCCGCTGACGTGAATGTGGAAATCGTTGGCCTTGCGGAAGGGGATGATGCCGGGATCCAGCCGATGCACCAGCGCGCCGAGCGAGACGCAATCGAGCGCGGCGTCCTCGCGAATTTTGAAACCGTAGTTCATGCTTTTCTCCTGGGGAACGATTTACTCACTGCTCGACTGCTCCCGCGCGGCGCGTGTGGCGAGTTCGTCGCACCGGTTATTATCTTCATGCGCCGCGTGGCCCTTGGTCCACTCCCACTTAGTCTGATGGCGGCTGACTTCGGCGTCGAGATCTATCCATAGATCCTGATTGACGACCGGCGTCTTATCGGCCTTGATCCAGCCGCGTTTCTTCCAGCCATGAATCCATTGCGTGATGCCGTTCTTGACATACTCGGAATCGGTGGTCACCGTGATATCGCACTTTTCATTCAGCGTGCGGAGGCCCTGGATAGCAGCCATTAACTCCATGCGGTTATTGGTGGTTTGCCGTTCGCAGCCATACATTTCCTTAGTATGCTTCCCGTAACGAAGGACGCAAGCCCAGCCGCCTGGCCCGGGGTTGCCGATGCAGGCCCCGTCGGTGATCAACGCAATCTTTTTCATGCGGCGGCGAGTTCTCCCAGGAAGAAAGCGTCGACAAGCTCGCGGATTTCGGCGGCAGAGTGTGTGTGATAAATCGAGGTGCGGAGCTTGGCGCCGTTGCGCACGCCGTGCGTGAAGTAGCTGGCAAATTGCTTCATCTTCCCCACGGTTTCCGGTAGTTCTTCTTCTTCCATCATGCGGTAGTAAGTGGCCATGATCTCATATCGATCGTGCTCCGTGGGCTGCCAGTAAGCGCCCGTGGCGAGGTACTCGGCAAGCTGGCGGAATATCCAGGGGTTGGACGACGCGGCCCGGCCGATCATCACGGCATCGCAACCGGTTTCACGGCGCATCCGCACGGCGTCTTCGGCGGTGACGATATCGCCATTACCGATGACGGGAATCTTTACCGCTTGTTTGATATCGGCTATGCGGGACCAATCGGCGCGCCCGGCGTAGCCCTGTTCGCGCGTTCGCGGGTGCAGGGCGATAGCGGCCACTCCGATGTCCTCCGCCATGCGCGCAACCTCGACGTGAACGAGTTCACTATCGTTCCACCCGGCGCGGAACTTCATCGTCAACGGAATCTGTATCGCATTTCGACACTTTTCAAGAATTGAACGCATTAGGCCGAGATCGCGGAGGCAGCCGGAACCGCCATTGCACTTGGTGACCTTCTTAACCGGGCAGCCGAAATTGATGTCCACGAAGTCAAAACCAAGGTCCTGGCAGATGCGGGCCGCATCGGCCATAACGGCCGGATCGGAGCCGAACAACTGTGCCGAAATGGGGTGCTCTTCGGGTTCAAAATGGAGATAGTTAAACGACTTCTTCTTGCGGCCGCCATCGGAGCTGATAACCCCGTGGGAACTGGTAAACTCGGTCATTATCAGGCCACAGCCGCCCTGGTTCCGTATCAGGCGGCGGAACACCGTATCGGTAACGCCGGCCATGGGCGCCAGAACCGTGGCGGGGGCGATAACCAGCGTGCTGGCCCCGTAGCTTCGGGGGAAGGTCAGCCGGTCCTCAGGCCGGATGGGATTCATGCCTCTATTGTAGCGGTCCTCAGTTTGGAGTCCCAAATGCAACGTTCACAAATGTAAGGATAGGAGACGGCAAATGAAACGCAATCTAAGAAACTTCGGTTTAACGGTGATCATGGCGGTAACGGCCGCATCGTGCGCTCGAAAAGAGGCGCCACTGGCCGGAGATGTGCAACCGCTCGCGGCTCCGGAACAGGAAGTAATCCTTGAATCGAAATTCAAACCGGCGCCCCTCCAAGGCGGCGCTATGAAACCGGCTCAGGTAGCGGTTAAGGAGCAGGCGCGGGTTCGGCGCGAGACCAGACCGGCGACCACGACGCGTGTCACTTCGTCGCCCACGCCAATGAAAGTCACTTTGGCGGCGGGGACCGTACTGGCGGTGCGCGTGGGAGAAACGCTGACTTCGGAGAAGAACGAGAGCGGCGACGCCTGGACAGGTGTCCTGGCTGAGCCGGTGGTGGTTAATGGCCTGGTGATTGCAGAACGCGGCGCCGAAGTGACGGGCCGGGTGACGAACGTGAAGCGGGCCGGTCGCGTTAAAGGCGTGGCGACAATCGCAGTGACGCTCAGCCGCTTGGCGGCCGCCGACGGACAACGCATCGCTGTGAACACCACCTCGTTCTCCGCCCTTGGCAAGGACGAGACGAAGAAAGATGCCGGCAAAGTGGCCATCGCATCAGGTGTTGGCGCGGCCATCGGCGCCATCGCGGGCCGTGGAAAAGGTGCGGCGATTGGCGCTGGAGCGGGCGCGGCCGCCGGAACGGGTGTGGTCCTCGCCACCCGCGGCGGTCCGGCTGTGATCTCAAATGAAGCGCTGATCCGGTTCCGGATTGCCGCGCCGGTGTCGATAACGGAAGAACTGAAGTAAGTTACAACACGTCGGCAAACCCGCGCTTCAAATGGCGGAAGAAAAGTCCGCCCAGGATGAAAGCGGAGACGCTCCATGCCGCCAGTATCGCCAAATCGTCGAGCGGTGGCATGGAGTTAGAGAGTAGGCGTTCGCGGTAAGCCCGTACGAATAACGACATGGGATTGCCGCGGATCAGGAAGCGCACGCCCTCGGGAATCTGATCTTCGGTGATGAATATCGGCGTCATCCAGAACCAGAAAGTCAGCAGTACGAGTACGGCCTGCGTGGTATCCCGAACGTAAACCTGGAGGCTGGCGAAGATCCAGCCAATGCCCACGCCCAGCAGTCCGATCATCGCCATGTAGAGCGGCAGCAGCAGCGCGAACGGGCTTACTCCGCCCTCGAAATAAGCGATGGCGGCGAGGGATAGAAGCAGCGCGAGAATGTGATTGGCGAGCGACGAAAAGAAGACGCTGATGGGAAGCATTTCCGACGGGAACAGCGTTTTTGTTATTAGGTTCGAATGTTCGAGAAGCGAGTTGGACGAGCGCGTTACCGTTTCCTGAAACAGCATCCACGGCAAATATCCGGACAGCAGGAAAATCGTATAGTTTCCGGTCAGCGAACCGGCCGGCATCTCCGATTTCATGCAGTACTGGAACACAAAGGTCCAACTGGCGAGCATCACCAGCGGATGCACCAAACCCCAGATCCAGCCCGCGGCCGAGCCGACATAACGCTGGCGGAAATCGCGCTTCGCCAACTGAAATAGCAGGTTGCGCCGGTCGATTATGTTGCGTAGAAATTGCCCGCCGATCACGTCTTTCCAGTGTAACGGGAATTTCGTGTTACTGATTAGATATGCGTCTTATTTTACTATTGGCGGCAACCGTTACCTTCGTCTCCTGTTCGTCGGAGAATCCAACGGTCGCGCAGGCTGAAAAGCCGCCGGCTGAGCCGCCGGTACCGGCTTTTTATCAGTCCGAGCGCGACGCGCAACCGCTGCCGGCGACGCTGAGCGCCAAGCTGTTTTCTGATCCGAAGATGGCGCGAGTTTACGAGATTGCGCAGCGCATTCCGGCGATTCTGGCGCAGCAGCCGTGCTTCTGCTACTGCGACCGCGGCCATGGGCACCGCAGTTTACTGGACTGCCAGCGGGATAATCACAGCGCCGAGTGCGTGGTTTGCCGGAAAGAGGTGTTGCTGGCGGATCGCTTGTCGCGGATGGGCTTAAATGCGAAGGAGATCCGGGCTTCGATTGTTAAGGGCGATTGGAAGCAGGTGGCGGAGTAGGGGCTTCGGGCCCAAGGCGGCGCATTGCAATTCTGACGAAGACGGAGTGCCACCCGCGCCGCGCCGGCGGCACTCTCTTTCAACCCGATCAATCCCCATCCTAATTCCGGCTGGATTTTTCGTCTTGACCTATGCGCCGGCAACTAGCCAACCATTCGCCTGGACGACATGAACCCGCCCGCGAGCGCCCTGAACGGCCGGGAACGCTGGGCCGCCAGCGAATCGGCCAAAATGAATTGGAACGACATTGAAGACGTGCCCACGGATCTCCTGAACCGTATTCTCTGGTGGGACGCCAAGGGCTTCGATAAGCCGTATCCGCTGCGAAAATAATCCATGTCGGCGAACGGTTTAGTTCGGCGTCAATCTTTGAACGCGTGGTATCGTCGGCAGCAATGGGTATTTGCTTGCCTCGGACGGCCCCGGAAATTGTCGGCGGCACGCATGAAATTCATCGTGCAACGGACTGCTATCTAGGAGCTAATAGCGTATACTTAGTTTTCTGCTCTCAGTTCCAATGACGGTGGTTGAGACCCTCGGCTTCCTACAGGACGCCACTGCCGCAATCACCGATAAGGAGCGAACCGGGATGATCGCCTTCCTCGCGGCAAACCCTCTAGCCCGTGCCATCATGCCGGGTACTGGCGGAGGTAGAAAGCTGCGTTGGAGCGCTGAAGGACGAGGTAAGCGTGGCGGTCTCCGCATCATCTACTATTTTCACAATGAGTTCCTGCCTTTGTTCTTACTAGCCGTGTTTGCGAAGAACGAAAAAGCCGATCTGACTAAGACCCAACAGAATGAAATGAAAAAAGTGAATATGACAAAGCCCGAGAGGCCGAGCGGCGGAAGCCGGATTATCGCCAGTTTAAGGGAAGCGGTGGATTGGGTAGAGGGAAAAGGCGTCGCGGTACGCGTAACGCAGGTCGATGTTCCGATGATCGACGTGAAGGCGACGCGCCGGCGGCTCGGGCTAAGTCAGGCTGCATTCGCGGCAAAATTTGGATTCCAACCGGCGACTCTCAAGAACTGGGAACAGGGCCGGACGTATCCGGACGGACCGGCGCGCGTCCTGCTCGCGGTGATTGCAAGGAATCCCGAAGCGGTCGAGGAAGCCCTGCGTTAACCCGGAAACGTTTTCCGCTTGTTCAATAGTGAATTGGTTGATCGCCGCGAGATCCGATTCATTGCGCGCCCAACCCGGCACATAATGTCACATCACCGGATCCGAAGCGGACGTCAGGTCTCCGGGCGCCGCCAAACGCTCACGCTCGTTTCGGGCCGCTTTTGCCCCTGGATTCCCCAGCGGCCCTCATTTAAGATGAGGTAGTGGACACGCCCTTTCAGGACGAGTGCCTGGCAATCCCGACGAGAACTCCTGCCACGCTAAATGCGCTGCTGCTCGATTTGCCGGATGCCTGGACGCAAGCGAACGAGGGGCCGGGCACGTGGAGTCCTTACGCGGTCGTAGGGCATTTAATCCACGGTGATCGCACCGATTGGTTGCCGCGGCTGCGCATAATTCTGGAGCATGGCGCCGGCCGCCAGTTTGATCCTTTCGACCGCGAAGCACAGTTCTCCGATAGCGCGGGAAAATCGCTCGGCACATTGCTCGAGGAGTTCAGCGCGCTGCGCCAAAGTAATGTGGAAGCCCTGACCGCCATCAATCTGCAACCGGCGCAACTCGAATGGAAAGGGATGCATCCGGCGCTTGGACCGGTGACGGTACGGCAGCTTCTGGCCACATGGACAGCGCACGACTTGGCGCACATCCTCCAGGTGAGTCGCGTGATGGCGAGGCGTTATCGGAAAGAGGTTGGCCCGTGGGCGCAGTCTGCTGGCCGGGGACGAGATCCCGGTCGTCTCCCCTCCAGCTTCGCGGCCACTCCACCAAGTCGCGGCAGCAGCGCGGTAGTGCTGCGAGAGGAGGAGGCGATCCGGGACAATCGGAATGCAACGCCATGCTGGTTACCCGAGTACTCAACCAATGCCATCACTTTCCAGGCTTCGTCTACGGACAGGCCCGTTTCTCAGCCGACAACCAGAGTATCCTGATTCCGATCCGGCCGCGCAGGGGAAGCCGCGCGACCGGCTCGGGCTGCCATCGTCCCGCCGCCGGATACGATCAGGCACGTACGCCGCGGCACTTTGCGTTTATGGGAATCTGGGGCTTTCTGGTGTTCTTCGTCTATTCCATGCGGCGGGTCAATTGCAAGCGATGCGGAATCGTGGTCGAAGAGGTTTACGTCGTCGAAATGCTGGGACGGCTCTTCCTCATTCCGCCCGCCCAGGCTTTTCGCCACGCCGTTGAAGTCGACAGTTGCCTGGGGCATGGGCAAGCACTCGCTGACCTAGGTCTACATGCACTTTCTCGGGCATTGGGCGAAAGCCGCCCTTTGAAGCGCGGGAACCGGGAAGGGGGGCATGGGAGTTATTTCCCCACCGGCGTTTTTCGCCGGGTGCCGGAACCCGCATTATCGCCAGTCTTTAGGAAGCGGTGGAATCGGCGGAGGGAAAAGGCGTCGCGGTTCGCGTCACCCGCGTCGAAGACCAATGCTCCGGAAAAGTTACGGGGCCTCGAGCGGTCAGCGAACGTCTACTCCTTCGGCCAATCGCCCGAGGACTTTCGAAGAAAGAGAAAACCTCTCTCGACCACTCGCCGGACTGACCATCGGTGGTCACTGGCCGTCAGTCGGCGGCTCTTTAGAGCCATTGTGGTTCACCGGAAACACCACCCGCCAGGCCGCCACCTCGCACCGAAGGAACCCAGGACCGCCAGCCGATCGCCATAACTCCCGCCCCGATCCCCACAAATATCAATCCGCCGCCAAAAAAGGGGCGCGCTTCCCCGCCTGCACTATCATAATGGTTGGATGGCCTGCGCCCGTCTGGTTCTTTACTTGCAAGCACCAGTCGTACCCCAACACAATCGGAGGAAAAGCGGATCATGGCCGAATCAACGCCCGCCCAGAGTTCAACGGAGGAAACAGCGGTTCCACAACCGGTTGAGGCCGCCTCCGGGCAAGCTGGTTTTGGTTTTCCCGTAGTCGGACTTGGCGCCTCCGCCGGGGGCGTGGCGGCGTTCGAAGCTTTCTTCTCCACCATGCCCTCCGACGGCGATCCGGGCATGGCTTTCGTCCTGGTGCAACATCTGGCGCGGGATCACAAGAGCATCCTCTCCGAATTAATTCGCCGCTATACCCGGATGGAGGTTTTTGTGGTGGAAGACGGAATGCAGATCCGGCCGAACTGCGCCTATATCATTCCACCCAACCGCGACATGACCCTATTGAACGGCAGGTTGCATCTGCTGGAGCCTACGCTGGCTCGCGGCGTTCGTCTGCCCATCGATTTCTTCTTTCGTTCCTTGGCGCAGGACCAGCATGAGCGCGCCATCTGCATCGTGCTTTCCGGAACTGGCAGCGACGGCACTCTGGGCGTCCGGGCGATTAAAGGCGAGGGCGGAATGGTGATGGTACAGACGCCGGAAACCACCGAGTACGACGGTATGCCCCGCAGCGCTATCGCGACCGGCATGGTGGATTTCGTTCTGCCTCCCAACGAGATGCCCTCTCAACTGCTGGCGTACGTCGCCAGCGCCTATGCCGGAGCCATCGTTCCGCGTTCTGCGCAGTCTCCCCAGCAGACCGGCGGACTGGACAAAATTTTCCTGCTGCTTCGCGCTCAGACCGGTCATGATTTTTCCCTGTACAAACACAGCACCATCGTGCGCCGCGTCCAACGGCGAATGGCCGTTCACCAGATCGACAAATTGGAAGACTATCTCCGCTACCTCCAACTTACCCGCGCCGAAGTGGAAGCCCTTTTTCATGACCTGCTGATCGGCGTCACCAATTTTTTCCGGGATCCCGAGATTTTTGAGGAGCTTAAAAAACAGGTCATCCCGGGCCTGTTCGCGGGTAAATCGGGCGGATCTCCGGTTCGCGTTTGGGTTCCGGGCTGTTCCACCGGCGAGGAGGCGTACTCCATCGCCATTTTGCTGCGGGAACGAATGGACGAGCTGAAAGAAAATTTCAAGGTGCAGGTCTTCGCCACCGATATCGACCGCGACGCCATTGACCATGCCCGCGCCGGCGTCTATCCCTCCAGCATCATCGCCGATGTCACACCCGAGCGCCTTGCCCACTTCTTTGAGCAGGAAGAGCCCGATGGCAGCACCTACCGCATCCACAAGACCATTCGCGACTTGGTCGTCTTTTCCGAACACGACATAATCAAAGACCCTCCTTTCTCCAAGCTCAATCTCATCTCCTGCCGCAACCTCCTCATCTATATGGGCCCGGAGCTGCAGCGGAAGCTGATGCCCCTGTTCCACTACGCGTTGGTCCCGGGCGGCGGCATGATGCTCGGTTCCTCGGAAAGCGTGGGGGATTTCACAAAACTGTTCGCAACCATCGATCGCAAGGCAAAGATCTATCAGCGTAGAGTAGACGATTTAGGCGTCCAACGTACGAACATCTCGAGTCTTTTCCCGCCGCCGGTGGGAACGGAAAACGTCCGGCGCGCACGGAGCGGTGCGCCCGTCGACAGCCACATCCCCTTGCTGGAGATCGTCGAACGGACCGTGATGCGGCACTACAGCCCCGTCGGCGCCCTGGTCACCGAGCGCGGTGACATCCTTTACCTCCTTGGCCGCACCGGCGAATATCTGGAGCCGGCCGCCGGTAACGCCAGCATGAACATATTCAGGATGGCTCGCGAAGGGCTGCGCAGCGATTTGACTATCGCTTTGCATCGGGCTGCGTCGTTGGGGGTTCCTTCCCGCCACTCGCGCCTCCGCGTGAAGACCAATGGCGACTATTCCACCGTTAACCTCACCGTGCTTCCGGTGTCCGTAGACCAGGAGGAATCCATTCGGCACGGCCTCTATCTGGTTATCATTGAGCCGGATTCAACTCCGGAACCGAAACGCTCCACGGAGGCTGCTGTCGATGCCGCCGACGCGGCCGCGGCCGCGGCGCTCAGCCCCGATCTCAACGAATACATTATCCGGCTGAAGCAGGAATTGCGCGCCAAGGACGAGCATTTGCAAACCGCCATTGAGGAACTGGAAACCTCCAACGAAGAACTGCGTTCCGCCCACGAGGAAATGCAGTCGGTGAACGAGGAGATGCAGTCCACCAACGAAGAGTTGCAGACATCAAAGGAAGAGCTGCAATCCGTCAATGAGGAACTCTCCACCGTGAACGGTGAACTCCAGTCCAAAGTGACGGACCTTTCCAGAACCAACAACGACATGAAGAACGTGCTGGGAGGCACCGGAATCGCCACAATTTTTGTCGACCATCGTCTGTGCATTCTGCGTTTTACTCCGGCGGTTTCTGCGGTTATCAATTTAATTGAGACCGATATCGGGCGGCCCGTCGATCAGATCCGCTCCACGTTGGAGAGCTATGACCAATTGGCGAAGGACGTCAAGGGCGTGCTGGATACCTTGGTTCCGAAAGATCTGGAAGTGGCCGCCACGAAGGGGGATTGGTACCTGCTTCGCATTCGCCCCTACCGGACACTGGACAATATTATCGAGGGCGCGGTGATAACGTTCACGGAGATTACCGCCATGAAGAAGGCGCAGGCGGCGCTCCGGGATTCAGAAGCGCTTCGCCGTCTGGCCGTCATTGTGCGCGACGTCCGCGACGCTATTCTGGTGCAGGACACTGGCGGAAAAATTCTGGCTTGGAATCCGGGAGCTGAGAGGATGTACGGCTGGAGCGAATCCGAGGCATTGGCCATGAACATCCGCGCTCTGATCCCTAAGGATGAACAGGACTCTTCGCTTGCGGTTATCCAGCGGCTTTCCCAGGCCGGGAATCTCGAGCCCCAGGTCATGAAGCGGCTCGCGAAGGACGGGAAGGATTTTCGCGTTTCAATCATAGTTTCTCCACTTGTGAACGATGCCGGCGAACGGTACGCTATCGCTACGACGGAAAGGGTTTTGACCTCGTAAACCGCGTTCTGCCAAACCCGTTCACAACACATGAAAATAATTTGCAATCGTCACAAAACAAGCAACATCCACCCCATCGCCTCCCGCCCAAAGAACCGAAAATACTAGACAAACCTGTATAATGGAACTAGAGTGAGGGCCTCGCCCCCTCCCTCCCTACACCCGGGGACGCTCTCCGGCCACCAATCGAAGAAAGGACTTGGCCATGCCACTCCTTCCTCCTTCCCGTTTCGCCGAGCTCCACACGGATATCGGCGCCGCCACCCAGCCTGTCACCGAACTTGAGCGCTGGTTCGCCGGCGAAATTGCTTATGCCGCCTGGGAACTCGAAAGCGTCCGCGTCAACCGGTCCGCCTCCGCCGCCGAGCCGCGTCTGCACGACGCCTGCACCCGCGCCGCCCGCAACTGGAACCGCGCGCGCAACGAACTGACCAGGCTCCAAACCGCCAGAATCAACCACGTCATCCGCCTTACCCCGTCGCGCCAGCGGACCGCCGCCGTCGTGCCGCTCGCCGACCCCGCCCGTGCCCGCGCTCCCAAACTCGCCGGGCCGATGTACGAACACGTCTGCGATCTCATTAAAGCTGGCAAGTTCGATGACGAGATCATGAAAACCATCGCCGAACAGGAGGGCCGCTAACCATGGCTACCGCCGCGCAAGTCTTGGCAAACCAGGCCAACGCCCAGCTTTCCACCGGTCCGAAAACGGACGAAGGCAAAGCCCGCAGTTCCCGCAACAATCTTAACCATGGCCTCGCCGCAGGCGTTTTGATCCTCTCACCGGAAGAGCAGGCCCGGTTTTGCGAATTCGAAGCCAATCTGCGTGCCGAATGCAAACCCGAAGGCATTCTGGAATGCGAAGCGTTTCAACAATTCCTTGACGCCGCCGCCCGCATCGGCAAAATTCGCTCCATCGTCGCCGGAATGACCGAACAATGCAAGGACGATCCGCTCGTCCAGCCGGAGACCGAAACGAAGTACCGCCAAATCAACCGGTATCGCGCCGCCGCCGAAATGGCGGTTTATCGTGCCGTAAAGACACTCCGCGAACTGCAAACCGCACGCCTCTTCCGGGCCTTCCATGTCACGCCGGAAGAGCGGGAAGTAATCCCGCCGCTCGTCAATCCCGGTGAAAAATTCTGGTGCGGCGGCGAAATGCGCTACGGCCGCAACGACCGCGAACTCTTCTATCGCATCTACGGCGCGGAAACGCTCACCTCCCGTTTCCCGCCACGGGAGCCAGCCTCTGGCGTCCACGTGTTTTGAGAATTCGAACCCAATCCGCGGCCCAGCCGCCCCAAGCGCATTGTTTCCGCCATCGGTACGTGATATTCTCCGCCCATGCGCTGGAATCAAGTATCGCGTCGCCGCATTTTGCAAGGAATGTCACTTGCCGCCACCGTAACCGAGTTGGCCGCCACGGAACTGGAGGTCCCGACGGAAGATATCGGCCTCGGGCCGTTTTATAAAGCCGGTGCGCCGGAGCGTCATTCGCTCCGCGAAGCCGGCATGGCCGGCGAGCCTCTCAACGTCGCCGGCAAAGTCCTCGATACCAGGGGTCGTCCCATCGCGGGCGCCCGTGTCGAAATGTGGCACGTCGATTCCAAAGGCGAGTACGACAAGACGGGCTTTCGTTTGCGCGGTCAGGTCGCTTGCGCCGCCAATGGCGAGTATCATTTCGAGACCATGGCGCCCGTCGCCTACAGTAGCCGTTGCGCGCATGTTCATGTTCGCGTGTCCGCGCCGGGCGCCAAAACCCTCGCCACGGAAATCCAATTCGCCGGCGATCCCGTGGCCCAATGCCGCTTACTTTACGCAGAAAAGCACTTGTCTGCTGGGCGTGATAGCAACTGAAAAGTTTCCGCTGGACA
>ENA-ORBV01012846-ORBV01012846.1-microbial-mat-metagenome-genome-assembly--contig:-NODE-12846-length-12837-cov-5.784953_pt1 | contig 12837 bp, 15 predicted proteins | sample MGYA00237777_ERZ505514 | MGnify/ENA primary metagenome ERZ505514 (study PRJEB26160, sample SAMN06269048) | microbial mat metagenome | isolation source: Oligotrophic lake microbial mat | place...
CAACAAGGCAATACACTCAAAGATGAATGAGCATGTATGCGTCTTTTCATAAAATATCTTTTGTAAACTGTGGTCATTTTTTGAGAACCCATCATGTGTCGGTTGGCTAGAGTTAGTTACCTTGGGCTGTCGACCTTACTGGTGTTACAGTACGAGTAGCGTCCTTGTTGAGGTCCCGAATCGTCCAGTTGAGTGGCCCAAGTAAGATAGTTATCTACTTCTGATATAGTTGTTGCTATTGCATTTTTGATTCTTACAACGAAGAGAGCAGCTCGTCTTTAATACCCAAAGAAAAAGATTGATGGAGTGATTGCTAGACAAATAATTGCAATTCCTAGCTAGCTAGAACTAGAAAAAAGAATCATACTCCATATAAGATCCACAATGATCCCTCGAATTCTTATTCGGCATCATCGTCGCCTCCGACTACGGCAGCCATCCGCCATGTTCTCGTCGTCGTCTACCGCCACTAATAAGGACGGCATTGTTTCCATTGGCATTAACAATCCCCAACGTCGAAATGCCTTGTCGAGCCAAGTATTGGAATCTCTGCAACAACAATTGGCCAAAGCCAAAGCGGATGCCTCGTGTAAAGTCATCATTTTGAAGGGACAAGACAGCGAAATAAAAAGCAATGGCGTCTTTTGTTCGGGACACGATTTGACGGAATTGCGACAACAGCCCAATGAAAACACGCCACAATACGAACAACGCATGACTTATTTGTTTCAATTGTGTTCTCGCGTCATGATGGAATTGTCCACATTTCCGGTCCCCACCATTTGTCAAGTGGACGGGATTGCGACGGCGGCCGGGTGTCAATTGGTGGCCAGTTGTGATTTGGCGGTGGCGACTTCCGCGTCCCGATTTGCCACTCCGGGTGTACACATTGGCTTGTTTTGTTCGACACCGGCCGTTCCTTTGGTCCGAAGTGTGGCCTCACGAAAACATGCCATGGAAATGTTATTGACGGGAGACCTAATATCGGCACAACGGGCCTACGAAATTGGATTGATCAATCGGGTGGTGGATGTGGGGAAGGACGACGACACAGATACTAGGAATGCTTTGCACGACGAAGTCCAACAGTTGGCCAGCAAAATTGCCAGTAAATCTACATCCTGCATCCGCGTCGGTTTGCAGACGCTTCGCCAACAACAATCTGCGTCGAGTCTGGAAGAGGCATATGCCGTGGCCGAGTGTACCATGGTGGACAATTTACTTTCCGACGACGCGGTCGAAGGGATTGGTGCCTTTTTGGAAAAACGGACACCCCATTGGAAAAAATAGTATACTAGTAGTAAATTGAATTACATTCATATTATTCAGCCGCCCATTGATCGATTCACGATGATGAATCTTTTGGTTCCTGGGAAACTGCAAGCAGTAAAGGGCTGATTCGAATCGATTCGAGTCCAAATTACAGTTGCCGTCATAGCTAGCTAGGATTCATTCCTCAATAGTGCGTGCAGAATGCGCTTATTGTGGTTTCACCATTGGTCAAATAGGACACGAAACCTAATTTTCCAATGTAGTTCATTTTGGATCGCAGCGAGTTCTCTTACGACTACAAAAACTCCCTGAACGTTTTGACTAACTGCTTGGTTTTCATATGACTCTGACGCCAACCCTTCTCGGGAGGATACACGTTGGCGCAGACCTTTTGTAGATCATCACTACACCCGTAGGAAGCGCGGTCGTAAAAAGGATTGAAGGGCGACCAAAAGCCGTCACGAAATTTCAAATTCATATTGGAAATCGTCATTCCCTCCTTTCCTAGGCTGGCAATGTTCTTAGGCAAGCGCAATAAAAATTCTTCCTCCTCCTGCGCGGCATCTGGATCCTCCTCCTCCTCTTCGGTGTCGCTGTCATAGTAGGGGCCACCACGCTTTTGAGACGCATAGGGGCTCTGTTCCAAGACCCAGCCATCGGGGGTTACCTTGGTCACTATCATGGGATGATCACCGCCTACCTTGCGTTCCGATGATGAGTGCGTCTCTCTCTGTATCGGACTCTGTTTCTGTGCCTTTTCCAATGATTTCCAGTACCCTTGCGCATTCAACTCGTGTAGGGATTCCACAATCTTTTGGCCATTCACTTGTTTGCATAGAACGATGGTAGCACATATGTCCAGATAAGTGTCTTGGGCGTCATTGCCTCATTGGCGTCTAGGGTAAGGCACTGGGTGTAAAATAAAAATTCCGTTAACTCGAACATGGCCATGTAATATTTTTGTTTGTCCTTCTCCAACAAGCAATATTTCCGAATCATATCGTGGGAGCAAAAGCGCTGAATGGCTGGGCCAAGACGAGAGGCACCATGTGTCATGGCAAAGGCCATGACGGAGGTAATGTCACGATTGGAATCGTACCAAGGCTCACAGTCACTGCAGCTCCGGGCCCAACTGTCGCCTAGGGAGTAGGACAATAGGCGAACCGCTTGGTCGATATCGTACTGTTTACGTTTCTTGGGCTCGACGAGGTGCACGAAGCCTGCAAGGACATGGGCAATGGGCAGCTCACCTGTCTTCATACTTTTGCAAGGAGGATGGGGAGCCCCGTGGCATAAGGTTGTGCAAGCAGGTTTCCGCAATCGCTCCGAGCAAGGGGAGCAGAGATGGTAATCCTTGGTATACGTTTCCATGTCATTTCCCCTACCACTGCGCGTGAAGGTCTTGGCCAAGCAGCCAGAAGCCTCATACTGTTCTTTGGTGAGTTTGGTGAGCATGATGATGATGCCGTATTGTACGGGTTTGTATGAATTATTAACAAGTTTCAACAGTCAAGTGTTGGCGTTGAGGATGATAGAGATGGCGGTAGGAATAATGATAATAATAATGATATCGCATTACAATGAAAAGATACTCTATGTTTCGTTGTGCGTGGAGGCAAAAAAGTACAGAATGAAGGTTTCGAAAAAATGACCCCGCCAAAACACCAACGAAGAAAAAGAGGCGCGCTCCGTCTCCTTCGAAAAGTAGAGTAGCGCACACTCATTCGGTGGCCAAGCACCAGCATTCTTTGAATGAATCAATGGTCGAGCTGTCAATGCGAACAGCTGGTTCGATTGATTCACTCATGCTGCAGAACGAAGCTTGTTCCTTCTCTTCCTCCGACCATCTACACAGTGTGCAAAATGCATGGACAAATGACGTTGGTAGCTACTACTAGCTAGCTACTAAGCTAGCTACTACTAGCTAGCTAGTAAGTGGAAGTGGCACCAGGTAGCACTTTGGTACCTGCTACCAGTCCCTGCTACCAGCACAGGGATTGATTTGCAGCAGGTCAGGCGGATACCGCACCGACTCTAGCTAGGCTCCGCTGTAGGCGTTTTTACAATTAGGGTCGAAATTTTTAGCTACAGGTGACAACCACTTTGAGATGAGGTGGCATTCGTATTGTTCATCTGAGCAATAAAAGAAAGAATAAAAAATGAAACAGTCGTCGTGCAAATCCACAGTCGTCGTGAATTCCAAGAACCCTCTCGAGAACCCGAGTCGCTGTGAGACCTCTCGACAAATCCAGAACCCTTCTCCTCCCGACAAATCCAGAACCCTGGTATATAATTAGGGAACTTCATTCTCCCCCATGCGTTAGGAACTGTTAGGAACTGAGTGAATAACGTGTCGATTATATAGTAGGGCACGTGTTCAATACCAAGAAACAGTACGATTGACAAGCGAACGCAGCTTGAAATTCCGACTATCCTACAACGAAACAGTACGTTTCACACGACAAAATTTCGCACGATCGATTCGGACTTAATACTCAGATCGGAATTTTCTGAAAATAATGCAACTGCAACCCGGGACTCGAACCAGGCACCTTAATGGAATAATGGCTAACCGGACAGTAGTAGCGTGGGAATGTACTGGTACCTGGTACTGACACCACTCAACCGATCAGGGAAGATAGAACTGTAATGGCGGGAAAAATTTGAAACTATCTGGAGCACGCAAGAAGTGTACCAGTAACCAGTATCTACGCCTCTTTATTATTTTTCCAGCTGGTTGGTCCATACAACCAAGTGAACCAACCCTATCCTCTCAGTGTTCATTTCTCCAAATCATCACACCCCACTTGACTGGCTAGTAGTACGACAAAACGAATCGAAAACGATATACAAATAAGCAGGATGAATGAACAAACCGTCGAACTGTCGGAAGACGAACGCAAACGATTGGTCGTGGGACAGAGCAATTATTTGGCGTTGATGTTCCTGTCCTTGTTGGCCACCATTTTGAGTTCAAACGCCTCCTGGTTTTGTAACTTTGCCGACCGCGAGATCCTGTGGCAACCCGATTTTGACAAGGCCGCCGCGTGTGCCGCCTTGAATTGGACGACGTCCGACTATGAACAAGAAGTGTGCAATGTCTTTTTTGACAAACAAGGCGTCGGCTTTAATTATTGGTATGCGACGGTTCCCGTCGACACGCAAGTCTGTATGAGTTATAGTCAGATGATTCCAAATGTCGGTGTGATTGAAGCCGAATTTGATGCGGCCTTTAATGCGGCCAAAACCTTTAGTGTCATGGCCAATATCTTTGGATACCTGGGCATGTTGACCATCTTTTTTGCGACCTGTTGTCCCGTCGATCAAAATCGGATTGCCGGTGTGGCGTGTTATTTTACCTTGGCGTGTGTTTGTCAATGCTTTACCTTTTTGATCTTTGCCAGCAACATCTGTGACGGCGGCTTTTTTGCTCAATATTATCCCGGCCTCAAGTGGGACGAGATTGTGGCGGGAGCGACATGCTCTTTGAGTGATGGAGGCAAACAAAGTGTTACCGCGTCGGTATTGTATGCTCTCTGCAGTGCCTTGGCCCCCTTGGCCGTGGCACCCTTACCCATTGGGTATCGACGATTGCCGGCAGATACTCCAGCATACTCGGACGACAACCAACAGCAACCACAGCAGACAGCCTAAATGTTCATCAAAAGAAGAAGAATAGTCAAGTGTCATGAACGATAGTTTGAGGAAGATAATTATAAACTTGTAAGCGTCACTAGTAGTGGTTTGGAGTAGATGAGAGGAATGTCAATTAGTGTTTGTGAGGTAAAACATCTACCTTTAAGTATATATTATATGTAGCCGATTCATTTCTACTGTTCCTCTTCTCTTCCACGTTCTCCAGGTGCACATACAGTACGTGATGATTGTGTACGCAAAGCTACTACTAGTCCTTAAAGAAAATGCATCTTGTTGGCGAACGATCGATGGTTGATCGAGTCGCCACTGTCGCTCATGCTTCCTGCCTGCATGGCGAGTTTGTGGGCCGACATGCAGACGGATGGGACTTTGATTGGGCCGGGCTGTTTATTTATTGATTGGCGTGTCATGTCATGATTTTCAAAGGTGATGGAAAACAAAAAGAAGGACGAAGCAAGTACAGTAGTGTAAGAAACAAAAACACACATGCAGACAGCAAACACTAGTACCAACAAAACAACCAACACCGGAACGAAGCGTTTTCATATGACAACGTACCCAATTCGCGTAATCGTGGCACATGTCCCAAGTGAGCTGTGGTACCTTTTTGCCAAGGTTGTCGTTTTTGACGATTGTGTACCGAACGGGTTTGGGACAACTAGACGGTGGTGCACGACCTTGAATGTAAAAGGTTTCGTATCCAAGTCCTTGAATGGCATCCACTTTGGTACCAGGAGGAGCAGCAAACACTTTTCCTGGTCGATCCGGAATGGGAAGGGCAAAGAACTTGGTTCCAATCTTCTTCTGACAAACAACATACGCAAAGGGAATGTCCGAGATTTTTTTGGTAGTGGCGCTCTTGTCGGCTTTGATTCCCGGCATGTTTGCTGCGTGTGCCTGAGGGGCAATAGCCAATGCTTTGCTGCGGAGTCCTTCCTTGATGCTGGCGATTTCACTCTGGGCGTGAGAGTCGAACGAGGATTCGCTAATACCATCCCGCCATACAATACAGCTCGCCGGAGAGACATCCAAAATAGTGAGGGCGTTCGACACGGTTCGCTTTAGGACGTCTTCCAGCCCGAATTCTTCTTTGGGGCCTTGACTCTGGGTTTCCGAATAGATTTCTACCATGTCGCCTACTCGCCCTTCTCTAGAACGAATCACCTGAACCACCACCGCAGCGCACGAATTCTTCCTGACGCGTTGTCCTTTGGCAGCGTCATATTCACGCGGTGCATGATATACATCAACCCCAACCATTACACAGGGAAGAGGGATCGCCTTCGGGATATTGACCCACCAGATTCTGGCACCTGCTTTCTGCAAGATTTGCCGTGCCAGACCTTGCAGAATCGTGCCGCTCTTATTGTTCCGATCTCTTTCGTGGTCGTATTTCTTGAAGCACAAAAACTGAGACAAAACTCCCTTGTGCCCCAGCATTTCCTTGATGAGGCAGTAGTCCGGATCTTTGTTGCCAGCTGGCTTGATAAAATCCAAAACAAATGCATCCGCCGGTGGTCCCTCCGACAAGAATTTGCGAACTTCCCTGGAATGGGCATCGACATCTTTCGTAGCGAAATCAAACACAAAAGCAGCAATAAGCGAATGCGTGCAGAGAAGAATGACCTCAAGTGGATCAGAATGATGTAAACTTACCAGGATATTGGTTCCGAACGTTAATGACTTTGCACGGGTTGTCGCTAAGCTTGAATTTCGTATTGAATTCATCCACTTGTTTTACAATTTGGCGATAGACAGGACGCCAATCTCGGATGTTTGAATTGCAAAGGAGAACAACGTTCAACGGGCTGTCCCCGGCAGTGTAGGTTGTGCCCTTTAGGGGTTTTAAACACCTGATCCAATTCTCTCGATGCTCCTCCTTCACCGGCACACCGTTACAAATCAGTTCAGGGATAGACATGACGGTTGCTGTAGTTTTAAGCGTCATGGCTTTTGTGTCGTCTGTTCTGTCCGGGACTAGCTCAATGCTACAAGCGGCAAGAAGCCCGATGCCTGCAATTGTCTTGTCGACGTTGCTCGGCTTCAAGAATTTCGAAAAGACATCTTGAACGGCTTGTTGGCGCTCTTGCGGGCTGAAGCTAGCAATCTTTGGTAGCTGAGCCCTGACATGAGGGTCAAGTTCATCCCCGCATGCAACCTCTGCTGGAAGGAATATCTTCTGGTTGCGTGGGTTCAGGACTGTGATCATTGGCCGCGCATTCGGATACTGCAGATGATATTTTTTACGATCTTTGAAATATTCTGCATGTGACATATTTTTGCTTTCTACTGGAAGTGAATCGGCGGATTGATCAAACAGCAAATCCTGAATTGTGTAGGTCTTTTTGTCGAGTTTGTAAATGATAGTTTTGCCAATCCAATAGTTTTTCGCTCCTTCTTGTTCCGCCGGTGACAAAGTATATGAATTTGGGTCTCCCCTGCCAGCGTAGATCTCGTCAAGGACGCTGCTAGTCCGGAGCACCTTGGCTTTCAAGTCAACTGACAACAGCAAAACTGCGGGACTTGCGTCTTTATTCTTCGCTGGCTTTTTGAGTTCAAATACGCACTCGTAACCCTTGAAAATTTCGGCTCCCAACAGACTGCCGTCTCTGCCTTTAGGTTTGTGGCCTGAAGTCGGGTCGATGAGAACTCTTCCCCACTTTGCAAGATTTCCATCCTGCAGGGCACGCTCGATGACAACATTGACATATTGAAGAAAGGTGGGAGGGTCGGCTTCTATGGCAGTGTCCTCTCCGTCCTCGTATGCTGGCATGTGCCCGCTTTCTTTGCAATGCTGGAGCAAACTGTTCACGGTTCCAAATCCTTTGGCACAACCCAAACACCGACAATCAAACGATATTTTGATACCATCTTTATTAAGCGGCTGTTCTCCAGCGACACCATGGATGGATTCGGACATAATTTTGGGTTTCTTGAAACGGTATCGTTTGATTACCGAGAAAGTATCTCCACCGCTATCTTCCCCTCCCTCCAAAATGAGTTTGGGTAGAACCTTTTCTCCCTCCAACTCTTGGATAGGATGCAATGTAAAGAAATAGCTGCCTTGAAAAAATGAGGAGCGTCGAATTTCCTCCTGACGTTTTCTTTCCCTTTCTTTCTCTTCTTCCGTCTTTTTCTCGTTTTCTGTCTTTTTTAGCAGTGTGTCAAAAATGGCTCGGTTGTAAAGACGACCTCTGTGTCCCTTGCTTTCGATTTCTTTGCCGTTGCGGTCTTTGACGTCGACCGTGTACATGCTAAATTGAAAATTGCTTTGTAGGTTGGCTCTAATTTTGTTGGTTTCGACTTTCTTGATTCCCGACAAATCCGGCGGTGGAGGACCTCGCTGTCCACGACCACCTCTGCCTCCGCCTCGAAAATCTCTACCGCCGCCACGTCCGCCGCGATGCTGATATGACTCTCGACTACCACCGGATCCTTCAGTCAAAAGAAAATTTAAATGCCGCGAGTGAGTCAGTTGAACAGCCGTTGTCGTGATATTTTACTAGGAATTTCCAAGCACAAGCAGACGTCTATTGCACTTACGACCTCCTCCATAGCCACCGCCACCGCCACCACCAGGTCCATAGTGACCGCCACCTCCCGGACCATAGTGGCCTCCTCCTCCTGATCCTCGGTCCCAGCTGCCACGACGTTCACCGTGTCCTGACATTATCAATTGTTGGTTCGGTGCAAGAAGCCTTCGGGTTTCCAAACAGAACACGGAACCTAAAAATCAACTAAAAGAATTAAAAATACCAAGCGGAAACGATTTCTCTTTCTCAAGCTTGTGTTAGTAGTATTAGATGTGTGTGTATCAGCGAGGTAGATGAATGTAGAATAGAATGATGGACTTTAGATGGATGTAGATGGGTAGTTCTTGTTCCTCGCTAATAATGAATTGCTACAAAGTTTGAGTTTTTCGTTGTTGTTGTTGTTGTTGTTGTCACGCGCGGCGTACTGTAGCGGTAGGTTCTGTTAGTTAACCGTCGTGCACCGGGATAAAAAATAATCACTGTGGACGTTGAACTATGTTGTTGTGTGTGTGCGAGCATGGAGGCAGTCGTGGTAGGATCTACCTTGGTCTCACATTTGATCAGAAAAGATCTGGATCCTATAGTTTGAACTACTAGTTTTTCTCCTTGGAGCTTGCCACCACCATGGCCACATGCTGTACAAGCCGGTATCCTCCACATTAGACTTCAATAAGCCTCCACCATGCACGCATGCATTGTTGAGCTTGGGCAAGCATGAGGTCAATGGAACAAAGGCTGCTTCAGTCACAGCAAAATGAACAGTCGAAACGCTGCCCCAGGACTCGAACTTGGAACCTTCACCGAACACTTGCTGCATATTGCATCATGGTTGTTTAATTGGAACTTTTGCACTGGTGCGCATGAGAGGACTACTTAATGTATGCTAGCTATATAGCTAGTAGCTGGCTATGTGACTCAGCGAAGTGATGTGCAGCACGGTGGCATTCAGCGGCGGTCCAACGGATGAGTTCCTCTTCAGGTCGAGCCGTGAGATCCGTCTCAGCCACTTTCAGTGCTAGCTACTTCTATTATGTCATAAAGAAGGCTGCGATATTGGCTTGCATCTCCGTCTGTGCGGCTGCTCGCTGGTTTCAGACATAATATTAGTGACTTGTTTTCTCAGTTCTGTTGCACAATAGTTCTAATCAATAATGCCTAAGTACAACTAAGAACATGAAACAGGCATCAGTTGGATTCCCTCGAGCAAACAAGCAAGCAATTCGACCCTCAGCACTCCACAAGGAGTGGATTCATTGTTCGATTCGATGGAGGCACATGAAAGGAATAAGCGAGCTGGTGATTCCGTCCAACAACAGATAAACCTACTGTATTATGCAGCAACAACAACAGCAGAACTTTCCTCTGAAAAAAATTGCATTCTGTTCCAACAGTACCAAGGGAATGTACAGCACAGTCGGAAGTATTGTTCAAGTGGTTTGACAACTTCCAAAAAATGTATATTCTTCAAGAGTTTTTTTTTAATGATGATAAAATATTATAATTATGTATTAAAATGCTTTCTCCCCTCCCCTCCCCTTTGGATTGAAATCGATGCTCCTTGTGTGGCTCCCTCGCCGTAGTACCAACTTTTTTGTCTGGGACTACTCTTCTTTTTTTCTTCTTTTATTCCTTGACAGTTTTGGTAATGCCGCACATGCCACAAAATTTGAATTTGCACTTGTTGTCAAAGTGGCAGTCGGCACAGGTCCATCGTTGCGTCGTACAACACATGCCACAGAACCGCCATTCCATTTCATTTTCTTCCCCACAGCTACAGACCCAATGCGTAGCGGCGGGGCGAAAGACCGACGTGGAACAATGCGACGTCGTCACCGGCGCTTGGTCGACGAGGTGGCCTTCATCGTGGTCCAGAGTCGAGACGTCATCGGAAGCGGATCCCTCATCAATTTCATCATGATGGCTATTCGTATCCTGGCTCATGTCGGTGGTGGACACGGTGGGAAGACTGTCATTATTGTTGTTGCTGTCGTCTAGCTTTTTGTTGGTGATTCTGGACGAACGTTTGGTGTTGGAGGTTGTTGTGGCAGCGGGAATGTCTAGACTGGAAGGAATATCTTGCATGGCGGCGGAAGCTGCCGCCGCAGCACTGGAAGCACTGGTTCGGGCAGAAGCCGTACTGTCGGCCCTTCGAAGAGAGCCGCGAACCCCACGTGATGTCCTCTTGGGTGTACAGAGAACATCCACATTGGACCGGCCCGTATCCAGGGACGATTTCATAATATCCCCCTTGGAGGTGGGTCGTCGAAGACGACGAAGGCTGCCCGTACTTTGAGTATGATTGTTCTGCTGCGAATGTTCCGAAGCGTTACTCAATTCATCATTGGCCGACCCGGCAGTGGATCCGGACGAAAGTCCACCCCCGCTGCGACGACGAAGCGAGGTTTGACGAGTGGGTGTAATGGGGCCATCACTGGATTTCGTACGACTGACACGGGCCAATCGGCCACTGGTACTGGCGGCGCTGACGGAACCTCTACGACCAGCACGACGAGGAGTGGCCAAACCCGATCGCGTCAAAGCATCCATATCGCTGGCCGTCAAACGACTGCGAGTGCTGGCGCCGGCAGGTTCTAAGTCTTCTTCATCGTCCGTATCGGCATTCTTTTTGTGGTATAAACCTCCCATATTGGCGCCACTACTGGGAGTGGTAAAAGTATGGTTGCGGTGGAGTCCTCTTGCTGATGAACTTCCGCGATCACTACCGTCTCCCAATGGAAGAGAATTCATGTTGGTTGCGCTATTGGTCTTGGATATTAAAGAGGCGGAAGACAACAATCTGGGCGTCGTGCGTTTGGGAGTACAAAAGACGGACGACACAGCGCTCGTCGTGGAATGGCTGGTAAAATCTCCTAAAGCGGCTGCTGCCCGAGAGGCAACCGTGCTTCCACCCGTCGTACTATGAGTACTCCCGCTATCCAAATCGTTATTGTTGTTGTGGAGAGCAGATCCAAGACCACCATCCCGTGCTTGTTTCGCCATGCCCGTCAAGGTATTGTCGGGAAGAGGAGCCCCAATGGCCGCCATGGTGGGCATTTTGTATTTTCCGCCCGCCGCCAGGGACTCTCGCCGCATTTTCATCAAGCTAGCCGGAATCCGTTTGCTGTTGCGACTGGTAGGAGTGCTAGGCACTTGGGCTTCCCGTGCTGGACTCTGAGCCGTCAACGAATTCATATCAATCATGTTGGTCTATATGAAGTAGTAGTAGTAGTATTTGGTAGTGATGTTGGTTGTCTTTTTAATGAGAATTTAGGCCAGTAAAAGCACGAGGAAAAAGTGAGACTTGCCGGCCGTTGCGGGGAAACGTTTCTCAGTATCTCCGCTACGTGGTACAGATACTACAGTAGGAAAAGGCCTTCGCTGTACGGTAGTAACGCACTAACGCTACGCTGTGTACCACTACGTACGTAGTGACCGACACCTAACGGTCCAATAAGCACGGGTAAGTAAGCCTAGAGATTTATGGAACCAGCGTTAACTGGCCACAAGCAGCCAAGAGTTCGTACAGTACCGGTGCATTGGTACCAAGCATTGGTACAGTAAGTCGTAATTTTCTTATGACCAATTAAGTATCCCAGTCATGGTTTTCGCAACTACTCCGAGTATTCTGTAAAGACTGCTTTCAGAGTGACCAAAAGAATTAGGATAGCACTGAAAAAGAAGACATTCTCACGGCAATTATTGATTACTCATAATCAATACACATGCCGGTATGACTCATGATTGCCTTAGCTCCCACAAAATCAAGATCAAACGCGTAGGAATTCCAATGTTACCGGAGACGGCGAGGGTGATCCTGTTCACTACAATCACAGGTGCCAAAGAAGGGATGCAGCTAATTGTAAGCATTGAGCGATAGAAATGAAAAACGTTCAATGTATAGGCGGTACGATCTCGAAAAAGTAGGCTCTCACAGACTGCATGCCTCTTTTGTCGTCTGTCGTGGCTTGGAAAAGGACACTCTATTAGAGCAGTCTCGCTCGACAATCGCAAAGGATTTTATATGACATCAGCACGTAGATTCATGTTGTTAATCGTCTTACTGGTACTGAATCTTGGCTGGCTTGCAGATTTGTCTAAGTAAAATTTGATGCGCAATTTAATGGAAACCAGGCTGGCTTGCCAAATCCGTCTTTTAAAGATGGCAAGACGTTTTTCGGACGGTGAAAAGAATTACTTAACGAATTCAATTAAAAAGAAATTTAAATTCGAGTTTTCGTGCACCAAACCAGTGCCGTTTGATGAACCGGATCTCGAATTTAATCAGTCGTGCAAAACAATTTACTTAACAAAACGTGTTAGCATTTAACTAGCTGACGTGGATAAAATCGCTTGCGATTGTCGAGTGAGACTGCTC
>ENA-ORBV01012847-ORBV01012847.1-microbial-mat-metagenome-genome-assembly--contig:-NODE-12847-length-12837-cov-3.940517_pt1 | contig 12837 bp, 9 predicted proteins | sample MGYA00237777_ERZ505514 | MGnify/ENA primary metagenome ERZ505514 (study PRJEB26160, sample SAMN06269048) | microbial mat metagenome | isolation source: Oligotrophic lake microbial mat | place...
CCGTTGCGTTCCAGTCCTCGGCAGCGATCCCGATAAAACGGGAGAACGGATCCGTTGACCAAGCACCCCGGGCTACGACCGACCATCGGGGCAGACCGCGGGAGTCGAGCGTCGCTGCGGCCGTGCCGACCTCGCCGGCCTTGGGGCTCAGCAGGATCATCAATTCCGGGCCGGCGGCGACGGGCTGGGCCAAGGCCTCGGCCAGATCCCGTGATCGATGCACCGGGAGTTGAGGGTAAGTACGCCGAATGGCATCAAGTGCGACCGCGTGGGCCCCGATGGTGGAGGGTCCGACCAGTTGGATCGCGACGATGGCCTGCCGCAGATCGGATGCCGGAAGGAATCCTGAAGGAACCTGATCAAAGGTTCCCAATGGAGTGGGGGCAGGGATGAAGGTGGGTGTCATGGTTTTTCCACTCCTTTGCGTGCACGTGGGACGACTCCAAGCGAGTCGGGTCCCTCTGTCTCATCGCGACGAACGATTTCTCTATGGTGAACGGGAAACGGCGTGAGTTCCCCGGTTACGGCGAGAATTTTTCGTTTTCGAGAATCGGGGAAGTGCCCGATGGACCCATGAGCTGGAGCGAGTGAATCCGTTTGGGGAACATCATCGCGTGTTGGCGACTTCGAGGATCAGGCTCTTCAGTTGCTCAAGACTAATCGGCTTGGTGAGATGGTGGATGAAGCCGGCGCCGCGACTTTGTATGACATCGTCCGCCATGCCGTAGCCGCTGACCGCGATGCCGCGCAACCCGTGGACGGCGCGGAGTTGGCGCATCATGGCCAGGCCGCCACCTTCATCGGGCAGACCGAGATCACTGACTACCAAGTCAAACGTCTGCCCTTCCGCCAGGGCCAGCGCCTCGCGCGCGGTCGCGGCGGATGTCACGTCGTTTTTCCCCGACGTGAGGTAGCGCTCGAGAGTCTTGCGGGTGTCGGCGTGGTCTTCGACGAGGAGAATGCGCAAGCAGCGGGCTTCATTTGACGCGGTCACGGCCGCGTCCGCGGGTGGGGCCGAGAAGGCGAGGGCGGGGCGCAGGGGCCATTCGGCGGTGAACGAGGCGCCCAGATGAGGACCGCGGCTTTCGGCGCGAATCGTGCCGCCGTGAGCCGCGAGGATGGAGCTGCTGATCGCGAGACCGAGACCCAAGCCGCCAAATTGACGGGTGACATGGCGGCCACCCTGCTCGAACGCCGTGAAGAGCAGGAGCGAAGTCTCAGGTTCGAAGCCGATGCCGGTGTCGCTGACCTCGACCCAGACCGACCCGGGCGAGGAATTGCCCGTGCTGATGGTGACCTGACCACCCGGAGCGGTGAACTTGATCGCGTTGGAAATCAGATTCCAGAGGGCCTGTTGAAGACGGATGGCATCGCCGACAGTGGCGATTTCCCGAGCCCTGAGATTCAGTTCGCAGTGAAGCCGCTTCTGCTCGAGGTCGGCGCGGCAGATCTCGAGTGCGCACCTGACCACCGCATGGACGTCGATGGGGGACGAATGCAGTTCAAGTTTGCCGCTGGCGATGCGCGTGAGATCGAGCAAGTCGTCGATCAGTCGCGCCTCCAGTTCGATGTTCCGTCGAATCATCGCGAGGTCCCCGCGGACCGTTTCGGGCAGGTCCGTCCGCTCTTCAAGAGCCGCGGTCGCCAGCAGCGCCGGGGTGAGGGGGGTGCGCAGTTCATGGCTGAGGGCGGCGAGGAAGGCGTCCTTGGCGAGGCTTGACCGCTCGGCGAGGTCCCTGGCCAGACGCAGTTCCTGTTGACTCTTTTGCGCGGTCAGATCGGTCACGACGATGCAAAGCACGTTTTCCCCGTCCGTCGGGAGCCAACTGGCGGTGAGATGGACCGCGAGGGAGCCGCCGTCGGAGCACTGCAACTGGCACTCATGCTTCACGATCTTGTCTGGCCCGGAGAAAACGGCGGAGACCGTTTCCCATGCTTCGGTTGAAAGTCCGGTGGCCAGGCTCGAACCGATGACGCGCTCGAGCGGGGTTTTGAGCATCTCGGCGTAACGCAAGTTGCAATACAAGACCAGTCCATCATGAGTGACCGTGACCGCTCCCTCCTGCATGTGTTCGACGTAGACGCGGTAGCGCTGTTCGGCTCCGTTGAGACTGTAGATCTGGTGGCCGCTGGTCGTTTTGACGACGACCGCGTCGACCTCGCCGTTGCGGATGGCCTCGAGGGATTCCTGAGCCTCCCGGAGCTGATCGTTCAAGCGGGCAAATTCCGCCTCGCTGATCCAGCGCCCGGCGGTTCCGTCGGCTTCGATGGCGATCGCGGGACGACGCCTTGCCGATGGCGAGCGCTTGCTGGCGGGCGACTTTTTCATCAAGCAGCTGGGGTGGAACCGGAAAGGGCGCGCGGCTGCAGATTGAGCCCGGCGATCACCTTGAACCGGCTTGAAAGATCGCCGATCAGCCGCCGGTGCGGCAGGGGAAACAAGCGGATCAGTGTTGGCGCGGCGACGATTTGTCGTTCGGCGGTCTCGGCCGGCTGTTGGTAGATGTCGATGACCTGGAGATCATAGAGATCGGTGAGAAACTCTTCGCACAAGGAGCGAATGTTGGCGATGGCCGCGCTCGAACGGGGGCCCGTGCCCGCAACACAAAGAAGCAGCTCGAAGCGGGTCGGCTTGCTGGAACCCCGGAGCAGCGCCTCGAACTCGGCCGTGCGATCGCCGGTCGGCCGCTTGGGTGGCGCCGGCGGTGCCGGATGCTTTCCGGCGGGGAAGACTTTGGGTTCGGAAGGCATCACTCGCTCGAACGGGGGTGTGGTGTCGCCGGCGGGGGCGAAAGATCGAGACCGATGAGGACCCGCTCGGCGTTGGAAAGGTCTCCGATGACCCGGCGCACGGGCACGGGCAGTTGGCGAATCAGCGTGGGCAGGGCGACGATCTGATCTTCCTGGGCCAATTGAGGAGCAGTCGTCAGGTCGATCACCTTGATCCGGTAGCGGCCCCGGAGGTGTTGCTCGCAGATTTGTTTGAGATTGGCGAACGCGGTGATCGACTTGGTCGTCTGGCCGGCCACGTAAAGGCGGAAGTTCCACTGCACCTCACGCACCGCACGGGGCCGCTTTCGGACGGTTGTCCTGATGGTTTTCTTGTTCATCGCGGCCCCCGTTGCTTCTTGGCCAAACCGGCGTGCCGGCTCTTGGCGGTGGCGAGCCGATCGGTGAGGATCTGGTCCGTCTTTGACTGATGGTTGGCAAGGACCCGGCCGAATTCCTTGGACTCCGCCTCGAAACCGGCGCGGAGCGCCTCAATCTGGGCCTCGACGGCCTGGCGGCGATAGTCGAGCACGAGCTGTTTGCGCTCGACCTCCTCGGACAGGGAGGTGGCTTGGGCGGCGTCGTTGGCCTCCTGGATGAGACGGGCCGAACCGGTGAGTACGCCGGTCGAACCGAGGTACGTCGGTACAAGGCGCAGTCCCTTGGACGTGATGAGAAATTCCCGCACTTGATTGGAGTGGGCCATGCCGCGGGATTTGAGCACGTAGAGCCCGCGATTACGTTCGCCGCCGAACTCGATGTCCCTCAGGAGAAGCCAGGTGTCGACGATGGAGCTCATGCCCTCCTCTGTCGCCTCGGGGACGTTGCCGCCGCCGGCGAGACTGATGAAAAAAGCGGTGGTGCCACGCTTGCGGAGGAAGTCGACCAGCCGGATGAGCATGTTGTTCGATTCGACGATGCTTCCCGCACTGGCCAGATTGGTCACGGGGTCGAGGATCACGACCGCGGGATTGAACTCGTCGACCAGTCGGTGCAGTTGCACGAGGTGCATTTCGAGGCCGTGGACCGTCGGCCGGGTCGCGTGAAACTGCAGCAGACCGGCCCGGACATGGGGTGCGAGATCGAGGCCGATGGACCGCATGTTGCGCAGGATCTGGGCTTCCGACTCCTCGAAGGAGAAGTACATGCAGCGTCCACCGCGGCTGCAGGTGGAATGCGCGAAAGAAGCGGCCACACTGGACTTCCCGGTGCCGGCGGTGCCGCTGAGCATGATCGTGCTGCCCCGGTAGAAGCCCTTGCCCGAGAGCATTTCATCAAGCTCGGGGATGCCCGTGGGAACCCGGTCGTTGGACACGCTGTAGTTCATGCTGGCCGAACTCAGCGGAAGGACCGAGATGCCCTTCGTATCGATGAGGAAGGGATACTCATTCGCACCGTGGGTGGAACCACGGTACTTCACGATTCGCAGGCGTCGGGTGGAGATCTGGCCGATCACGCGGTGATCCAGCAGGACCACGCAGTCGGAGACGTATTCCTCGAGCCCCTGACGCGTCATGCTGCCTTCACCGCGTTCGCCGGTGATCACGGTGGTCATGCCGCGGGCCTTGAGCCAGGCAAAGAGCCGGCGAAGTTCGGCCCGGATGATCGCCTGGTTGTTCATGCTGGAGAAGAGCGCCTCGAGGGTGTCGAGCACCACGCGTTTGGCGCCGATCGAGTCAATCGCGTGGCCCAGACGGATGAAGAGGCCCTCGAGATCGTAATCCCCGTTTTCCTCGATCTCGCTGCGTTCGATCGAGACGTGGTCGATCACCAACTGCCGATGAGCCACGAGATCGGCGATGTTGAAACCGAGGGAGGATACGTTCTTGCGGATATCCGCCGCGCTTTCCTCGAAGGACATGAGCACGCCCGGCTCGCCGAATTGCGTCGCCCCGCGAACGAGGAATTCGATTCCGAAGAGTGACTTGCCGCAACCGGCGGAGCCGCAGATGAGCGATGGCCGGCCCGCGGGCAGGCCACCCCCGGTGATATCGTCGAAACCGGCGATGCCGGTCTGAGCCTTGCTGAGCCGGTCGGTTGCCGCGATGGGAGGGTGACGTTTGGGCATGGAAGAGGGGTGGGATCGTAGCGTGACCCAGAGAGTTCAGTGAGCGGGCGAGGGCTCCTCCGAGGGTGCGAGGATTCGGGAGATTGCGGTCTCGAGCGTGTGGAGGTTCACGGGTTTGACCAGGTGTTCGGTGAAACCGGCGTCGCGTGATCGGGCGACGTCCTCCTTCAGACCATAGCCGCTGAGGGCGATTCCAGGAAGCTTCGGGTGGTCGTGCCGCAGTTCGGACATCAGACCATACCCATCGCCGTCGGGCAGCCCGATGTCAGAAATCAGGAGCTGAAGTCCGCCCGAGGCACCCCAAGCTCGGCCCTCGGCGACGGACCCGGCCGTGAGCACCTCGTAGTGGCGGCGTCCAAGGAACTGAGCGAGTGTCTTCCGAGTCGGGGCGTGGTCATCGACCAGCAGGATGCGGGGACGGTCGCGAGGTGGAGCTTCGCAGGGGAAGCACGTCGGCTCGGAGGTCGAGGGCGAACCGGCGTCGCACGATTCGCGCGGGTCTGGGATGGGTGCCTTTGAAGTCATGGCGCGAGGGCGGAGGACGCGGGCGACGGTGTGGCCGCCTTGCCCTTCAATCCCATTTTCTTCCGTTTGCGATAGATCGTCGCCTGGTCGATTCCGAGGATCCGGGCGGCCTCGCCCAGATTGGCGCACGCGTCGATCACCCGGCGGATATGTTGCTCCTCCAAGCGTTCGAGCGAGACCATGGAACCGACCTTCAGCTCGGCGTCGTTGCCGCCCTCGTCCGCGGTTCCCGCATGCGTGTGCAAGTCGACCGGCAGATCGGCGGCGTCGAGCCGGTCGGCATTGGTGAGAATGACCGAACGTTCGATGGTGTTGTGCAGTTCGCGGAGGTTGCCGGGCCAGGGGTAGCGGAGGAGCAATTCCTCGGCGGCGGGGGTGAACCCCCGGACCTTGCGTCCGCAACGCTCGGCGCAGTGCTTGAGGTAGTGATTGGCGAAACGCAGGATGTCGCGGGGACGCTCCCGCAGGGGCGGCATCTGCACGGTGATGACGTTGAGCCGGTAGAAGAGATCCTCGCGAAACGCGCCCTCGGCGATGCGCTGCTTGAGATCGCGGTTGGTTGCGGCGACGATCCGGACCTCGGCGTGACGGGTGATGGTTTCACCGACGCGCTCGTATTCACGTTCCTGGAGCAGCCGGAGAAGCTTCGGTTGAATCTCGAGCGGGAGATCGCCGATTTCGTCGAGGAAGAGGGTGCCCCCGTCGGCGGCCTTGACCTTGCCCCAATGGTCGCGCATCGCGCCGGTGAACGCGCCGCGGACGTGGCCGAAAAGCGTGCTCTCGAGAAGCTCCTTGGTGAGTGAGGGGCAGCTGACGGTGATGAACGGTTTGTCGGCAAGATGGCTGTGCTCGTGCAGCGCCCGGGCGGCGACGCTCTTGCCGGTGCCGCTTTCTCCGAGGATGAGAACGGACGCGGGGCTCCGTGCGGCCCGCTGGAGCAGATCCATCACCGCCTTCATTGCCGGAGTTTCAAAATCGATCAGGGCACCGGGTTGCTGCGCCTGGCTCTCCTTTACCCGCTCCTCGAGGTTCTCGATTTTCCGACCGAGTTCGGTGAACCGGCGCAGACGGGCGATGACGGCGTGAAATTGTTCGCGGGTGAACGGCTTTTCGAGGAAGTCGACCGCGCCTTGCTGGATGGCCTGCACGGCGTGTTTGATCGTGCCCTGCGCGGAGAACATCACGACGGTTTGCTGGGGTCGGAGTTTCAGCAGCGACGGAAGCAGCTGCAAACCGCTCTGCTTGCCGAGGTGAACATCGAGCAGGACGGCGTCGAACTGACCCTCGCGGAGGGCGTCAAGACCGGCCTCGGGCGTGGCCGCGCCCTCGGCGTAATGCCCCTCGTCTTCGATCAACAGACAGGTGGCTTCGCGGAAGATGCGGTCGTCGTCGATGATGAGGAAATCCATCAGATTACAGGTTGGCGGTCGCGACTTCGGCGAGCTCGAGGTGGGGCGACGACCGGTAAACGGGGAGGGTCAGCACGAAGGTGGCGCCCCTGCCGGATTCGCTTTCACAGGCGATCCGGCCGCCCATGTCGTCCATCAGCTTCCGGACGATGCTCAGTCCGAGACCGGTGGACGGCTCGTTGGCGGTGGGGCGGGCACTCAACCGGCAGTAGCGGCTAAACATCGAGGCTTTGTCCGTCTCGGTGAACCCGGGACCCTCGTCCCGCACGCGGCAGATGGCACCACCCTCGCCGGCGGGATCGTTTTCGACGGTGACGCGAACGGTGGTGTCGGGTGGCGAAAACTTCAGCGCGTTGGAGATGAGATTGTCCAGGACTTGATCGAGCGCGCGGTGGTCGGCGGCCACCGGCTTGGAGGTTTTTCCGGAGTATTCGAGGGCGATGCCCTTGCGCAGGGCGGTCTCGCGGTGGTGATGCACGGCGGTCGCCGCGATCTCATGGAGCCAGATCGGTTGGGTCGTGAGCGTGAAGCCGCGATCGGCCGCGGAATTCGCGAGGAACTCGATCACGAAAGAGAACATCTGGTTGGTGGCCGTCTGGATGTTGGCCCCCATACGCTGAAGCCGGGCATCTCCGTGTTTGAGGGCGCGATCCTGCAGCAGTTGCACGCTCATTTGCATGCCGCCGAGATGGTTCTTCAGATCGTGGGCGAGGATCCCGAGCAGTTCGTCCTTGTCCCTGGCGAGTTGCCTGAGGCGGTCGCGGGCGGCTTTGAGCGCGAGGTGGGTGCGCACGCGGGAGAGCAGTTCGGCGGGGTTGAACGGCTTGGTGACATAATCCACGCCGCCGACTTCGAGGGCGCGCACGACCAGGCTTTTCTCGCTGGCGGCGGAGAGGAAGATGATCGGGATGTCGACCCACTGGGAGTTCGCCTGGATCATCTGACAGATCTCAAATCCGTCGCGACCGGGCATGATCACGTCGAGCAGGATCAGGTCGACCTTGTGCTGCCCGAGCAGCCTGATGGCCTCTTCGCCGTCGTCGGACAGGATCAGGTCGAAGTTCAAGCGGCTGAGGATGTCGCCGACGATCTTGAGGTTGGCCGTCTGGTCGTCGATGACCAGGAGTCTGGGAGGCGTATCGTAGTCCGTGTTCATGACTGAAGGCGAAGTCAGGCGGAAGGCTGGCCGTTGATTGCGCGGCGCAGTTCGGCAAAGGAAACCGGCTTGGTCAGATGGCTTTGGAAACCGGCTGCCTGCGAGCGTTGGAGGTCCTGTTCGGTGCCGTAGCCGCTCAGGGCGATCCCCCGCAGACCGTGGCGGTCGCGCAGTGTCTGCATCAGTTCCAGACCGGTGCCATCGGGGAGGCCGAGGTCGGAAATGACGAGATCGAAGCTGAGCGCCTCCGCGGCGCCGACGGCTTCGGCGAGCGTGGTGGAGGCGGTGACGTGGTGGCCGTCACGCTCGAGCAATCGGGTGAGGGTTTGCAGGGTGTTGACGTGGTCCTCGACCAGGAGCAGCCTCAGGGGCTTGATGGCCGCCGCGGTTGGTGCCGGCGTGGGTGCATGGGAGCCCCTGGCGGATGCGCCGTTCAAGGCGGGTGTCGCCGCCACCGGAAAGTCGGGCAGTCCCGGCAGTTCGACAATAAACGTCGATCCACGCGTGGGACCGGCGCTCTCGGCGGTGATTCGGCCCCCATGAAGTTCGACGAGGGTGCGGGCGATGGCCAGGCCGAGGCCGATGCCGCCGAAGCGGTGATCTCCGTTCAGGCCGCCCTGGTCGAATGGGATGAAGATCTGCTGCAAGCGTTCCTGTTCGATTCCGATTCCGGAATCGGCGACTTCGATGCGAATCCAAGGTGCCCCCTCGGGGGAGCGGATGGCGACCGTGCGTACGAAGATGCGTCCTCCCTTGGTAGAAAATTTGACCGCGTTGTTCAGCAGGTTCCAGATCACCTGCTGAAAACGGGGCGGGTCCACCATCACCATGCTGGGGGTGGCGGATAAGTCGCGCTCCAGGCTGATTTCATGGGCGCGGGCTTCCTCGCGGACGATGTCGATCGCGAGGAGGATGAGTTCGTGGGCGTCGCACGGCTGGGCGCGGACTTTGAGTTTTCCGTGGGCAATCCGAGTCAGGTCGAGCAGATCGTCGATCAGCCGCGCCTCGAGCGCGATATTGCGTTCGATCATGCCGAGCTGCTCGCGGGCGTCCGCGGGCAGGCGTTCGTCGTCCCGGAGGGCCTCGGCGGTCATGAGCACGGGAGTGAGGGGAGTGCGCAACTCGTGGGAGAGGGTGGCGAGGAAGTCGTCCTTGGCTTTGCTGGCGCGTTCGGTGGCGGCTTGCGCGTTCCGCAAGTCACCGATGGCCGACTGGAGGGCGGCGTCCGCGTGTTTTCGTTCGGTGATATCGCGGATGCTGCATTGGATGACCCGCTGGCCTTCCTCGTCGTAAAGATTGCTGATGAATTCGACCTCGCGCCGGTCTCCGGCCTTGGTTTCGAGCGGCAGATCCTCGTAGCGAATGAAGCCTTTGCTGCGCAGCTCATGAAACACGGCCTGGCTCGCTGTCTCATCCTTGAGCAGGCCGATCTCCCACAGTTCCTTGCCGAGGAGTTCCTCGTACGAGCAACTGAGCAGTTGGGTCATGAAGGGGTTGGCGTCGGTGATCTTTCTCGTAACCGGATCGAGGATCAAAATGCCATCCGGGGCTGCCTCAAACAAGCGGCGGTACCGGATTTCCGATCGTTTGGTTACCGAGCGGGCGATCGCCCGCTCGGTATGGTCGGTCATCGACAGCAAAATCAGATCGCTCTTGCCGTCGGTCCTAAGACGGCGCGAGTTGAGCATGAGGACCCGGTGGCCGATCACCGGGAAATCGTCCTCGATTTCGAAATCGTTGAAGACGCTCTCCGTGGGGAGGATCTGCTCAAGCAGACTGCGCAACCGGGGAATGTTCCATTCTCCGCTGCCCAAATCGAACAGCAACCGACCCTCGGTTTGACCGGGCGTGGTCAGGAACATCTTGTAGAAGGCCTCACTCGCGCTTTTGACCCGCAGATTGGATTCGAGGACGATCATCGGATCCCGTGCCGATCGAATCGTGGCCTCGGCGAGGTCGCGCTCCTGTTTGAGTTCCTGCTCCGTCCTCTTGAGGGCATCGATGTCGATCAGGGCGAGGACGGCTCCGTTCACCTTTTCGTCGATGGTCAGGTAGGGGCGCACCTGGATGAAGTACCAGCGTCCGTCCTTGTCGCGCACCTCGCGCGGCGGCTCGGCGCCCGTTTCGATCGCCTGTTTGATGAACATCTCCAGGTTGGGCAGGTCCAGGTTGTGCTTGATCGCGCCGAGCGGTCGGCCGAGATCGTTCGTCTGGAGGTTGAACGCCCGCTCCGCCAGCGGCGTGTATCGCCGGATCGTCAGGTCGCGTCCGAGGAGCAGAATCGCGGTGTGGGTGCTGGCCTGGAGATTTTTCAGGTCGGCGTTCACCTGGTTGAGTTCCGCATTGCGGTGGACCATCTCCTCATTGACGGTCGTGAGCTCCTCGTTGGTGGATTCGAGTTCCTCCTTGGACGTCTCCAGTTCCTCGTTGGCGGATTGAACCTCCTCGTGACCGGTCTGGATCTGTTCGTTGGAGGACCTCAATTCCTCGTGAGCCGTCCGGTGTTGTTCCTCGATCGAATGCAGGTAGTCCTTCGTTTCCAAAAGCTCCCGTTCAAGATCCGCCACCCGCGGGTTGTCGTCGCGCGTGGTCATCACATCCCGGGAAAGGCGGTGACGGCCGGCAGAGCCTTCGCGGTGGGCACCGTCCGCGGTGCCGTGCGCGGGGCGGTCGGTGAACAAGATCAAGTAGTGCGGTTCCTTGAGATTCCTCAGAGGAATGACCTCGAGGTTGGCGATGAAGGATTTACCCTCGCGGATCATGCGGACGTTCTCCTTGCGCACGGTCCGATGCGTGAGCCGGGCCTGGTTGATCAGACTGCGGAGCGGGAGCATGAGACCCTCCCGGGCCATCTTGAGCAGGTTGAAACTGGCCGTGCCGACGGGTGGGGTCAGGTAGGGTCCGGTCGGACCGCGGAACTGGAGGATTTCGAGCTGGCCGTTGATCAGGACGGAAGGAGGGGCGAACAGATTGATCGTGATCCGGTCGGCTTCGCGCTGCGGGTTCATCTCCGGCTGCGTCTTCACCTCCGGCTGCGTGTTCTCCGGAATTGTGGGCGCCTTGACCTCCGTCACTTTCTTCGAGGGCGTGCGGATCCCCGAAAGCGGCCGATGGAGTTCGCGGGTCTCGCTGGATTTTCGGAGAAAGACCTTTTGTTTCTTGTCCAGCGGCTCGAACAACCGGGTGAACTTGCCGATCGACTCCGATGCACCGAGAAACAGCACTCCATCCGGTTTCAGCGCGTAGTGAAAATTTGGAAAGACCCGCTGCTGCAGGGCCGGCTCAAGGTAGATCAGCAGGTTGCGGCAACTGATCAGGTCGAGATTCGAGAACGGAGGGTCGTTGAGCAGGTTCTGTCGGGCGAAGACCACCCTTTCCCGGAGCGCCTTGCTGACGCGGTAGCCTTCGGGTTCCTCGACGAAGAAACGCTTGAGCCGTTCGGCACTGAGATCGGCCACGAGCGATTTGGCGTAGAGACCACGGCGGGCCACGGCGAGGCGGGCCTCGCTCAGGTCGGTGGCGAAGATCTGCAATCCGGGTGTGTGAACGATGTGTTCGGAGGCCTCGATAAAGGCGATGGCGAGGGAGTAGGCCTCCTGGCCCGTGGAACAGCCCAGGACCCAGACCCGGATGGGGCCATCCCGGGAATCGCGTCGGAGAATTCGCGGAATGACCGTCCGTTTGAGCGTCTCGAACGCCTCGGCATTCCGAAAAAAACCCGTGACCCCAATCAGCAGATCGGCGTAAAGGGCGTCGAGTTCCTTGGAGTCGCGGAGCAGCAGCGCGGCGTAGTGCGCGAGGCTGTCCTGTTTGCTCAGGAGCCGGCGACGGTTCATCCGCCGCTGGATCGTGCTGGTCTTGTAGAGGGAGAAATCGATCCCGTGACGATTCCGGAGTGCGAGCAGGATCTGGCGAAGGCCCTCGGTCTCATTCGAGCGGAGGTTTCCGCGGGAGGGTTTTGTGGTTGGCGATGATGCAGGTTCTTTGGGCCTACCCGGGTCACCGCCGGAGGCAAATTGGGTCGCGATCCTGGCCAATTCCGGGCCGATCTCCTCCGGTGAGAGTACAAAGTCCACCGAACCGGAGGCGATTGCATTGCGCGGCATCGAGTCGTGTTTGGCGGACTCGTCCTGGGCAAACGTGATGCCGCCGGCGCTCTTGATCGCCTCCAGACCGAGGGTGCCGTCGGAGGCCGTTCCGGATAGGATCACCCCGATTGCACGTTTCCCCCGATCCTTCGCGAGGGACTGTAGAAAGAGATCGATCGGGTGGTGCGCGTGGTTGCCCTGTTTTTCGCGGGGTTGGAGCGCGAGCAAGCCCCGGCTGATCTGCATAAAGGTATTGGGCGGAATAACATAAACGTGATTCGGTTCGACCCTGAGCCCGTCGGTGACCTCAGAGACGGGCATCGGGGTTGTGCGACTCAGGAGCTGGCTGAGGGCGCTTTCGTGGACCGGGTCGAGATGCTGGACGAAGACGAAGGCGGCGCCGGTGTCCGGCGGCAGGCTCCTGAGCAGCAGGGTGAACGCCTCGAGGCCGCCAGCCGACGCGCCGATGCCGACAATGAGGAACGGATCGGCGGATCGACCGACGGGTTTTCCGGAGCGGGGAACGGGTCCGGCAGCGGATGAAGGCGTGGAGGGTGGCACGGATTTCGCTCGCGAGGTTTTCCGTGCGGGTGAAACCTGTGATGGCGAAGAAATGACGGACGAAACTCCGCCTCGCTTGGCGACCTGTGGTTTAGTTTTGGACGTTTTCTTCATGGTGTTCCCCCCGGGTTGGGAAGTCACCCTCTGCCCTGTTCTCCAGAGTGACCACGCCGAAGCCTACACCTGGCGCGGGAAAATCACGCCGGGCAACTCCACTGAGTCGCCGATACGACCGGGCATCAATGCAATTCGCGAAACGTT
>ENA-ORBV01012849-ORBV01012849.1-microbial-mat-metagenome-genome-assembly--contig:-NODE-12849-length-12836-cov-3.274395_pt1 | contig 12836 bp, 20 predicted proteins | sample MGYA00237777_ERZ505514 | MGnify/ENA primary metagenome ERZ505514 (study PRJEB26160, sample SAMN06269048) | microbial mat metagenome | isolation source: Oligotrophic lake microbial mat | place...
TAGTCTCGTGGGCTCGGAGATGTGTATAAGAGACAGGCGTTAGCATGATGCATTCTGATCATGGCGTTGCCTTGACAATTCTGCCTCCTAGCAACGAGGCCGCGTCTCATGATAGCTGAAGCAGCTTTTGCAAGTCTGTCAATCACCGGCTTGGTTGGCGTGAGCAGGTGTAGGATCACCCTCCTGCTGTCTGCTGTGTCTCGGTGTTGTTGGTGGAAGAGACCTTGAACGAATCGGAGATGATGTAATCTTGCTCGGCGCTGCGCCCGGGCGCAATTTGGGTGTATCATCACGGTTTCGAACCTGTACTTGCTTATTGTGTCGTTGCGTATGTATCCTAATCGGTTTCGTTCGAGCCTGTCCCGTAGCATTGACAGGAGCTTGCCGATCGTCTTGTGGTCTTGATAAGATTCAGTGACTCGCAACGTGTTCTATCGTCAGCCAGCCAATTTGGGCTGGGCTGCTTTTGCCTTGTTTGTCATAACAATAATCACGTTTGTAACGTTGTACCGAGAACAAGATTTTCTGTTTGGAGTCCGATCAAAGACCCTGCAGCCCTGACAGCACGGCAAAGTGAACTCAATTACTCTCGACCGTCATGACATGCATGCTGCACCGCCTCGACATCAGGCACTTGAGGTTTTACGATATCACAAATCGAAATGGAGCTAGTTCAGCACAGAGCGGACTTTGAGGACGATCACGATGATGGCGATGATAATGATGACGGTACACACGCATGTCAATTTCTTCATCAAGCCTGTGAGGTAACGCACGAAGCCGAACGAAGAATATGCATCACATACGATCACAGATTAGTTGTGCTAAAGAGCATACAGCTGTATTCCAAGACATGCACACCTTTAGTGCCCATCTTCATCCAGCCCATCGGGTTCAGAGGATTAAACGACGATTCAGGACGGTCCGGCTTGGGCAGCACGGGGTACTGATTCGGCTCATCGCGACGAAAGCCGTTGGGACGTGCTTCCGCCATTTCCTTGTTCAGCAGCTCCAAGGTGACTTTGACTCGACCTGTGGAACCGGAATGAACGAAATGAAGCGACAAAGTCAAGCCTGGTGCATCGACGAATCGAATACTACGCAACACGACAAAAGGTAACAATGACACAGCGCAGAACTAACCCTGCACTACGCCGGGCGTATCCGGATGGTAGCAGTTCAGGAACTGATCAGCGTATTCAAAGCCCTTGCCACTCTTGAACGCTTTCTTGAAGGGTCTAATTCGGTACAAATGAGCAGGATACGTGCATGGTCAGCGACCACGTCGGTATGCGGTACAGAAACCAAACGAATACTTCTGCAAGTTCAAGATGGCTTCGCAAAGAATGTCATTCGGGTTCAGCAGATCTTTGTCCCAGATTTGAACGCGGAAGCGCTGCCACACCAACAGCACTATATCAGGTCTCGTTTCGAACATAGCAAGGCACAATGATACACTGCACAGACAGTCAAACGTACAGGTTTTTCAAACGGAAGCTCAATTGGCCATTTCATACGCCAGTTGAAGCTACCAAAGCCGGGTGGGTCCACCGCATTCCAGTGACTTTGAACAAGCACACCACCACCAATACAGGTCGTAAGCACGACGACCAATCAACGCACCAAACCGAACAAGAAACGCGAAGTGATGATTTACTCACCAGTCGGTTTCCTGTCGTTCCAGATCACCCAGGTTCGCGGACACGAAGAGATCATTGCCCTTCTTGTCCTTCGGCACGCAGTCCTGCACATCAACCAGTCACCACGTGATAAGTTGGGTCGAATAATGCTCAGTATGACAGTGGAAAGGCCAGGGAATCACTGGTCAAAAGGCCTTAGCTAGGGTGGTAGCACTTGCCTTGGTCTCCCAGATAACAACTCGGAACTCGAATGGCTTGGGAGGCGGCGGTGCAATGTTCTTCATGGGAATGCTGAGATGGCGCATGACAGGCACATAGGCCACCCGGACCACATCAAACATCAGTCTTTCCACTGAGGGGACAACGAGTACAATCTCAGAGGTGGCTTCCAACGTACCGAGCAGCTTCTTTCTCGGTGAGGATTTCCACATACATCTCCAGTTTGCCTTGCGGCGAGCGCGATGCGTCAGACCACAGGGATCGATACTGGGCAGGAACAATACGAAATATTAGGTTTGAGCCGCGAAAGGAGACTGCAGTATTAGGCATTTGAAGGCAGCATAGGCAGAATGATCACCACGCAGAGACCGATACCTCGAGAGGCTTGGGGTCCATGGCCTTCCAGGCGGGGCAGAACAAGCTGAAGACAGATCGAATGAGTACACACAGCTTCAGTGCGGGCGGTGAGTAACAGAGACGAGGCAAAGCATCGATACGCCACAGTGCTGCCAGTCTTGCACTGGGAAGTGCGACAGCATACCGATTCTCCAGATCAATAAAGGTCTCTCCAATGACGTCATCACCAGAAAGGTCGTCATGGTCCCAGCACGATATCTTCAATACCGGACCCGGGATTACGGTCTTGAGCTGCCAGCACTTGTAGAAGCCCGGGTTCTGCGTCTTGAGCTGGAGAGCGCCATCCTTCTTGACGGTCTTCTCCAGGCCTGTGGAACACAGCGGACACGACAAACAGACGAGTGTGTTGAGCGCATCATCACGCACACGGCTGGACACACACACACACACACACACACACACACACACACACGTAATAATAAAACCCCCCAGCAGTCCAATGTTTGCAAGTCGTACCGGAGTCGAACAGGAGGTAGGGGTCGGAGAAGCCGTTATCGTCGTGAGGTACAATGCCTTGACCGCGGAACACATAGCAGCGCACCACCATGTTACGCGGCTTGTAGACCTCCTGTTGAGATTGACATACGTCACAAAGGGAACAGCGCTCAGTCAGCGCGGCTCGCATTCAAAGGAGGCACGCCATCCTACCGACATTCATGAGCACAGCATGTTCACAGGCATTGATGCGTAACTCACCTTGAGGTTGATAGGATCCTCCACGTACTTCAACATGGAGTTCTCAATCACACGGAAGCGACCCTTAAACTTGCCCACCACCAGTCGGTTGCCCTGACCATTCTTCTTGGCGATCGCCTTCTCAAACGCGTTCAGACCACGCGTTTGGCCGCTGCGCACACAGGACACCATTACAGCGTGGTCAATCAATCACGAACGCAGGAATGGCGGTCGACCTAATGAGTCACAACAATGGCCTACCGGAACAGGTCGAACTGCTCAAAGGGCAGCTGATCCTTGATAGCCTCCTCCAGCTCATTCGCTGCATACATAACGTTTGAGTTGAGCGACGCCACATGACATTATGCACTCGAACAGCACCATCCTGCAGAAAAAGCATGCAACATGTGCACGTACGGACGCTGGGAAGCTTCTCCTCCTTCTCCTCTTCACTCTCGGCACCACCGTCATCATCATCATCACCGGTGGGCGCGATCTCTTGCTCATCAGCCTGTCGCACGTAAAACAGAAAGCCGGTGAGAAATCGAACGCGGTGCGCCTCACATACACACACAGCACGCAGACTAACCTCTTTCACATCGATCGCAACGTGATCCTCCTTGATGTCGATTTCAGCGTCCGAAGGGTTGGGGCTCTTGCGAAGGCGCTCCTGGAACGTCCAACCAATCAGGAGATGTCAGTATATGACGAATCCCAGTCTCATACACGCACGCTCGCACACCCGACCATACATGTGCACACATGCAGCACAAACCTGTGAATCCTCACGGGACACTCCGCTCTTCTCGTCCTCCTCCACGTCCTGCTGTTTCTTCTAAGCACGCACAAGGAAAGGTCGATCGTCAGTAAACAATAGAAAGCAAGTCACCGACATGGGTCGGAGGAAGCGCTTGTGGTCGATGCGGCGATAAGCGCAGCATGAATGTGAGGCACCCATACCAGCTTCCGCAGGCGTGCCAGCTCTTCAGCGCGCTTCTTGGCTTCCTCTTGTTTCTGAGACGGCGAGACGTGATGAGCACACAATCCATGAGCACACACATACACCCCGCCTTGCCATCCAGGTAGCATTCAGTACCTTCTTCATTTCTTCAGCTCGCTTCTTCTCCAGCACTCTGCGAATGAGTTATGCAACAATCAATTTACACGAACAAGCCCTAAGCACAACTCCTGATCCATACAGCATTCGCAGCGCGCACGTACGCCTTGCTCCAAGGCAGGTAGGGCAGGATGGGGATGGTAGCCGTGCCGATGAGCACATTGCCTAGCACTCGGCGGTCAAACACACGCACGTTGATAGACGGGGCGAAGATCTCCTTGATGGGCAGCGGAACCGACACGTGCACTGTCTCGAGAATTTCAGCGTCCGCACCCTTCATGCGAGCCTAATCACAATTAGACACACGGGAGAGATCAACATGAGCGATGACCCAGCAGTCGGCTCCTTGCAGAGTAATAGCAATTACCTTATTCTTGGTGCCGTTACGACTGGCCTTGGTGCCCGTATCAAACTCAATATAGGGGTCGCTGATCGCCTGGGCAAGTCAGCCGTACGATAGTAAGAGCAGTGTAGACACAGTGTAAGAATGCATTGACCCCAGCCAACCCAGCACTCTGATCAGCACAGACTGCGCCATACCGTGAGGCGATACGGCAGCAGGGAACGAAGACCCACAGCGTTGATCTCGAAGTAGCATTCCTTGACACTGGAGGCATAGGTGCATAAATACAGCAGAACGAATTAATCAAATCAGAGCCTCGACAGGCACAAGTACCACACATAATGTAATGACAAAGCACATGCACTTTCATAGTGTTTTGATGGGTGATAACCTCACTTACGCAGGCTTGAGATCCGGCATGGGCACGCGAGCCGCATCTTCAAACGGCAGCAGCTGGAACGAGCACAGCACCTCACCCTCGGTGTCGGTTGGGTCATCCATCCAGATCTTGAACCACTCGGGCTCTGTGATCACGGTCATCATCATCAATCAACCAAGATACCATCAGCAATGGGCTCGCGGGGGACATCAACACGCGTCACTTGAATTCGATTCAGAGACGGGTGAATTTCATTCGCTGGCGCTTCTACCCGCAAATCGATCAATGAAATGAGATGTTCAACTCTACGCACCACCCATTTGTGTGGCGGCCTTGGCAACGGGGAACGAGAATCGGCCCAGCAGATCATCACCGCTGGTGCGATCCCAATCTGGAGTGTGACATGAACCGAATGCAGACTATGTAAGGCGACCCGCTCTGCTGCGAATGATAGTGCGATCATGTAGCTGCAATACGAATGTGCTGGAATGGCCCCTCTCCTTACCGTAGACTTGAATCCAGATGTCAGGTGCATACTCCAGCGGTGTGGGCAGAGTACACTCCACACACAGCGTGGTGTACCAAGCAGGGTTCAGCGTCTCCTGAATCACTTCGGTCTTGACCATATTACCAGCGATCTTGATCTGCACGACGATTCACCGATGTAGTCACAGACTGTGAAGGTAATGGATTTGAGGCAATGAATTGGCTCAAAGAACGTGCCTTTACGTAGGGGTCTGACAGACCGTTGGCATCAGCTGCGGGCAGGTTGCGGCACTGGTACATATGCACGCGCAGCTGGAACTTCTGGAAGTCGAGATTCATCAGCTTGGGGCGCTCATCGGGGAAGTCCACAGCTTTGCCTGCACGGCAAGTTCACGCGGTACTATGAGCACGCGACAGAGTCATGTGACGATGGCTGGAACACCGCCACAATGGCTGCAGAGCCGGCAGCAGGCTCACAGGCCATTGCTCTCACACACGTAGAGCACAGCGTACGCACCGAAGTTGATCGCCATCAGCACATCGCCCGGGACTTGCGACTCAGAATACTTGTAGGCGTAATCGTCTGGCTTGAGCTGCTTCCACTTAGGCTCCGCATCGAAACCGAGAAGAGTCCGGAGGGGCCATCTGCAGCACGTATCATGATCAGCATAGACTCGATAGTGAAGGCCTTCACTTTACTCGCGACCCAACACGTACCGCAGGTAGCCGCATCGTTGCTTCTTGCCGAAGAAGTTCTTGACGTAGCAGTTGAGGAACAGATCCGGCACGCACATCAGCGACTTCTTCTCGTTCTCCCAGTTGATACCGGCTGTGTCCAGCACCAGTCACAGATAGACCACACCCGCCATGAAACAGGGACAACACACGAGTAATCAGTGCGGAGCGCTGTGATCAACTCACTGGAGCGAGTACGACATCACAATCCAGGTCTACTGATGGCAGTAGGGATGTAACGGTACCTGGCAGCTTGAACTTGTACTCAATCTGCGAGTAGAACTGGGCGGAGCCCTTCTTGACGGTCTTGCTCTTGATTTCCGGTAGCATCTCAGCACCTACACGCGAACACGCACAGCGCGAACACGTGTCAGCGGATCATAACACCAGACTCAACAGGCGACCAGGTGAATTGACCACACGACACGCTGGGCGACATCGCATTTGCAGCGCTGCTTACCGATCGAGAACTCCAGCATGACGGTGCTGTTGGTTCCCACGATCTCGTTGCCCTCGTACACGTCCAGACTGATGATGTACTCTTCCATCTGCTGCGCCGCTGTGTCCGTTGTTAGAAATCAGAAATCAGGGACAGGTTAGATGGAGCGTAACAAGTCCCTGACTGGGACCCTTCTGGCAGGCACAACGACACGTACGCAAAGCTGGCAAGAACTTGCTGTTGAGGCGCGGCTGCTGAGTGGGATACGCGCTCAGTTGCATGAACACGTGACCACGGTAAGCCGTTCCCTCCTTGAAGCCCTTGTTATACTCGTACGCCTGCGGCACAGATGCACGCCATCAACATCAGATGACCCACAGCAGCTCTTGCAGCGCTGATGCACAGTGCAGGCAGACATGATGATAAGCAACTGTAGTGAAGCTCTACCTTGTCCGTGCAGTCGCCACCGGGGACACCGTAGAAGGTGACCCACTCGGGCCCCCAGCCCTTCTCGCGGATCTCGGCGAAGGAGAAATATTGCCTGCGGTTGATATGGTCACAATGGACACATGAAGGAGCACGATTACACACGCTCCCAAAGCTAAAAATGCTTACGCAGAGATCAGATCGTTGTTGCCGACGGCATCCCAGTCATACAGCAGCACCTCGATGCGATCAGAGAGAGACGGTAGGGCCGCTGGCAGCAGCAGCTGCTCATTCCACACAGGCGAGTATGTCGACTTCTGATACTGAGTCTTGTGCTCGCTGATCACGCAAACGCACGATAACAGGGTGGAGGCATCATCAGTTTTAGGTTGACAAGTATGCAAACTCATAGCGATAAGATGGCTGTCTCTTACCGTCCGCCCAGCTTGATCGCTACCATGGGATCTGTTACAACATCCAAACAGCAGCCATCAGAGTTTGCAAGAACACATACTACCTCTGAAGACACAACGGTACCGCATTTGCCGCCCATATCGGTCTGGGGCATATGCTCTCCCTTCCACACCTTGAGGTCCAGATAGTATTCGGTCAATTGAATGCTGGGCGCGTTCAGCACGAGCGACTGCTCACACCACAAGGGTTGACCATAATGGTAGTTAGCCAGATGTGTGCCTTGTCACGAGTATTATTGAAACACACACAAGCACTGCTACATAATAACCCCATGTCACCCACCTGCAGATCTGCATCATCGCCCTCCTCGTCATCATCCTCCTCGTGAGCTGGGGGCTGGGGCTCGCCTTCAGGCACCACAGTGACGCTGAACTTGAGATAACCCTGTGATCACGAAGATCCGGAGTGCGAGTTGAACGACAGTGAAGGGACAACACTGCGAGCACCCCGTTTGACAGATCAAGTACCTGGCAGCCTTGTGCTTCGCCGGTTTTGTCGGTGAGCGCACACCATTTTCTGCAAACGACGAACGAAAACAAGCCCCATGGGTAATTGTGACGAATAGCACAACCGCAAGCGATCGGAATCACACTAAACAGCAGATCAGCCGATACTTACTTGTACATCTCGTGATGGGGCAAGTAGTAAACTGCTTGCAGATCAACGGTGCCGCTCCCTGATTTCGCAGGCAGTACAAACACGTTGATCGGTTACAAGATGGGGCGAAACTCGTACTGCCGCACGTGACTTACCGATCAGGACGTTTCGCATCACTGTGTTGGCGTCAAACACATCAAGCTGCACTTGGCAAGACTCGAACTCCGCCTGGGTCATTTTGACGTCAAAGAAGAAGCAGTGGTCCTACGAGCAGTGTTCATGCAGATGTCAGACAGACAGCGAGCCACGAGCCTGCAGCCGTGGAACAAACTCACCCACAGCGCCTTCAGTGTAGCCTTAATCACACTGGTCTTCTGCTTCTGATTGTGCACCGTCACAAAGCAGATAGGATCCGACGTGCCTCCGGCATCGCGCGACTTGAGCTCTCGCGCTTCGATAACCTGTAGATACGCCACGAGGCAGTCAGCGGAATGTTCATATGCATCATCAACGGACACGTGGTGTCACATGATATGCCAACATACATGCACGCGGACGCTGAACAACACCGGGTCCTTGCCAAACTTGGGCGGGGCCGGCTTGTCGTCCGCTTTATCAGCCTTAGCTTTCTTATCTGCCTCCGCCTTAGCTTTCTTGGCTTCCTTCTCCTTCTTCTGCAAACACAAACCAACCAAGACACGTGCTGAATGCAATGGACCCTTGCTATGAGCATCACGGGCCAAGCAGGTACCTTCTTGTAACGCGGATCCTGTTCGGCCGGGTCTTTCGGCTCCTCTTTCGTGTCACCGTCGTCCACCTATGTTACAAACGAGAAGATGCAATGAATAAGAAGGCAGAGGCATACAATTACAGCCACGATCCCAGTTGTCTATAGAAACGAAGGGCATATGAGGTTACCTTGTCCTCATCGTCGAGCGGCACGCTGGACTCGGCCGCCGACTTCTTCACCTCTTTCATTTCCATTTCTGACGCCCACCACACAAGATGATGGTAGCAAAGTAAGGATCACCAGAGGCACGTTAAACGTCAGCCAACTCTTGTGCTTACTTTCAAAGGTTGAATATGGAGCACCTGCGGCAGGCTGCTCCGCTGATAACAGAGGGGTCTTGAGGGATGGATCCAGTTTATCTGCACCATAACCGCAGAGTGAAAGTCAGCATCAGTTCCACACACGTTGCAGCGGATAGGTCGGCTCCAACGGCACACGAACAAAGCGAAGTCGAGCACAAAAATTGCTTCGTGCGGCAAAATGCCGGAGGAGCGTGCCTGTAGCAAAACGGCATGCGAGAGCAGTTACGGTACCAGATTGATCCTCTTGCGGAAGTCAGAGTCGTAGTCTCTGAATCTGCCACGGAAGAGGCTGACTGCGGATACGGGCGCACACGCAGAGCGTCAGTTGAGGACAATGGCACTGGACGATCCTCCAAAAGGATCTAGCGCGAGCCCTTGCCATACCGTCCAGATTGTTTAGCTCTCGCTAATGTCATTTTAGCAAAACCCAACTTCCATGCCATCCGACGGTTGCTCCGAAGCTGCGAGCCGCATCGCCGACTGCCAGTGAGCGACACTGATGAGCTCAAAAAGGTTCCCTTGAAGACGCCCGAGCCGACAACCATAACGCGAGCTGGGAAATTGTATATTCATACAAAGAATAACGTCGATTCGATCGAATCGCTCGCGACGGTGACCCCAATGATCCGTGGCAGCCACGGTCATCCGGGTAGCAGCCTACGGTGCCGAACCAATGTCGTTCTTTCCGACTGCATAATCTAATTTACAATCACCGAAAATGGTTTCCTGTACCAAAGAAAAAAGGTTACGCCTGTTCATCATTGTTACAGACACCAAAAATATGCGTGAATCCGCCGGGACTCGAACCCGGAATCTCTACCTTCGGAGGGTAGCGCGTTAGTCCATTTCGCCACGGATCCTCTGATACTAAATCACAGTGGCAAAATGTACGTTTATAAACCTTTAGATTCTTGCGCTGATGGTTGTTGATAGCGCCACATGCTTGGAGCAAAGCAAACGAATCCAGCCGCACCGAAAATTGTTGTGTAGTTTGTACTGCCCTTCTTGTGATCAAACTGCGACTGTCATCCGCATGGTTTCGGATTCCTCGGTCACGCCCGTGCATCCCGTGCCATCTGGAGTGTTTGCGCCAGAAGCTGAATGAAATGCAGGATTCGCTCTGTGACACACTCTGTCAATGCAAGGACACAACAGACTGACGTAAATCAAGCGTAGACTGCAACCACTAACTTGAAGATTGCTTTGATGTTTTCAGTGCGCTTCGAAGATGACAGACAGATCAAGGTCGTAGAAAACGCCGATCTCACGGAGTTAATGACATGACGACCATTTGTCGATGTAAACTATGCCTAGATGCACTTTGCTGGTCCAGAACTTTGTTTCCCGCACTAGTTATTTGGGATCTGGTATTAACGCGCTTTTGAGCACTCTTGCTTGGACCGGTGGCTGCGTTGTATGGCATCGTGAAGAGACACTGTGTAAAAACAAAGGTTTCCTGAGATCTGAGTGTGAACAGAGAATGCATTTGTGAATATGAGCCATTTCAGGTGCGTGAATCAATGAAACGGCCGCATCGAGTCGAGTTGCCATGCCAGCAGATGTGTTGATACCCCAGCGCCAGCAGCGGAATGCTGCATGCTTGCATGAAGCTCTGGTGTTTGCTGATGGACTCACTGCGTTGCATTCACGGCTGGCTGATATGTCTGGACGATACGTGCTTCGGGCTCCAGCTCAGTGGTGCTTGCTGCTGCAAAAATGCTCACGCATTCACAGCTGCATCTGGCGCACCGTCAGCAGGTCCCACGCCCCAGCACCGTGGCGAGCTCCCTCTAGGTCACTGTGCCAGGGTTTGCAAGTCAAGTCGTTGCTGGAAGCCCCGTGGCACTGTCACATCAGAGTCACAGCACACCGCGATGAGCGGCCTGGCAGTGATGAGCAGATGCAGCTCGTAGCAAGGCGCTTGCGAGGGCTCAAGTTACCACGAATGTAGTTTAGAACAGTCAAGCTTAGTCTAACAGACGGAGCTCCCGGAGAGCTCCCGCTTCGCAGCATTGCCCGCACGCACGGCCCGCCGGGTTCATGCACATCCGGCGGGACGTCGGATGGCAAGCAGAAGGCGTTCTCGTGTATTGTTTTTGTTCGCGACATACGTACCATGCGCGTCTACGCGAGTTTGTGCGTGCTACTGGCTGTAGCCTGCGCTGCTAGTGGGGTGTCTGCAACCACCATCAATGATGTTCGCGAGTTGAAGTGCTCAAAGGAGCTGGACTATGAACTGAACAGCGTGGACTGGGTGCTGGTGGCGTATTACGCTCCTTGGTATGAGTTGGTTCTCACTCAATTTGTTGTCTACGCGGGCACTGCATGATATCAAATCACAGATTGTATCCTTCCTCTGTGCTTGCCATACGTTTCTCTGCTCACTTTCCTCTCTGTTCTGTGTTCGACTGCTACACAGGTGCCGCGCTAGTCTGCGCGTCGTGGGGACAGACAGCACGAACGGCGTCATTCAGGGCGTCGCGAAAGAGGTATCCATCCCGGTACTCAAGGTTGATGCGGACAGACTCGACGTGGGTGTTCGCCAGTATCCGACCATCAAGCTGCACAACAAGAAGGACAGCAGTTTCGTGTATGAGGGTCCTCTAACGGTCACTAACATCGCGTACTGGGTGATGGAGCGCATGAACGGCAAGACGCCTCGCTTCAGATCCATCCGCAGCCCTCGTTGCCTGTACAGCAAGAGACCTGCTAACTACGAGCAGCTGAGTGCGTACAAGGGAAGCGATCTGCCATCCTGTTAGACGATTTGAAGGCGTGTGTTTGGTTTGTGATCATCACCCTGAATGAAGAGAATTACGGTGTATTCAGCGTGTGTGACGATTGCATGTGGCCAATGTAGCTGAGAGGATGCAGCGCCAAGCAGATAGCGGAGGGAGGGTAATAATACACGGGGGACACACTACGCGCGCAGACACAAACGGAATGAGCATGTGATCACTTGGACACCATGTGAGGCAGGTTACGTTGCCGCTCCTGATGTCATCGACAAGCACCACACAGATACAGGGATGAGCATATCTGTAATGTGAGACACAGACACGTAACTCCCACCGCAACAGGTTCACACACGCCAACGCACCTGAATTCGTTCTTCACGCAGCCGTCGCTTCTCCTCCATGATTCGTCGACTGTCGGTCCGCTCTAGCAGCGGATTCGCCACAGAGCTTGGATACACGGGCACGCCGAAGCTGTAGCCCGCACGGCCTCCGGAGGCTCCGGCAGGGGACGGAGATACCGATCGCGCGCGGAACGCCGCTGATGATGAAGACGACTGTGGTCGAGATGGCGGGCCTTGATTAGACCCCGAACCGCTGTAGCCAAAGCGCTGACGGTCTTGCTCCGTCGGAGCCGACGCACGCGGGTTATACCGGGGTTCACTCGCTGAGGATTGGGAAGACGCGGAAGATACGTCTTGATCCGGCACGGAGCCGCTACGGCGGCGGTACTCCGACGACCCTCGGTGATGATGCGCGGAGCGTGCTTGTTGTCGAGATTGTTGTGAGTAACCCGAACTTCCACGCTGATCACGCTCTCGTCGACTATGGCGTCGATCCCGTTCCTCAGCGGCCTCGTAATCTGACGCAGAGCGGGCGTACGAGCCCCCTGCTCCAACCACTGCACCACTGCCATTGCCGGCACCGCTGTGGAGGTTGCCGCTGCTGCCACTGGATACCAGTGGTCGCGCATACTGTGACTGCTGCTGCTGCTGTTGTGGTTGCTGTTGAGGTTGAGAACTCAGTGACGCCACCTCCTCTTGATACAGTTGAGGTCGGGAT
>ENA-ORBV01012850-ORBV01012850.1-microbial-mat-metagenome-genome-assembly--contig:-NODE-12850-length-12835-cov-58.256153_pt1 | contig 12835 bp, 10 predicted proteins | sample MGYA00237777_ERZ505514 | MGnify/ENA primary metagenome ERZ505514 (study PRJEB26160, sample SAMN06269048) | microbial mat metagenome | isolation source: Oligotrophic lake microbial mat | place...
ACCCGGAAGACCCAACCCCTGAACACCCGACCCCTGAACACCCGACCCAGCCCAACCTGCTCAGCCAAACCTGCTCAGGCAAACCTGCTCAGGCAAACCTGCTCAGGCAAACCTGCTCAGGCAAACCTGCTCACTCAGGCCACACAACCGGGCGGACAGACTCCGCGGCTCCGGTCCGAAACGCCCGACCATGCATCGCATGCATCGCATGCATCGCATGCATCGCATGCATCGGAAGGCTGGCGGGACACGGAAGTCTTGACGGCGAATTGAACACCACCGGCCTGGGGCGAAAACGCCACCGTCGCAGGCCGACTGGCAGAACTGGCTTGAAGAAGATCGACGAAGGGGACGGAGCCGGGGCGGGTGACGCCGACGAGTCGGGCGACACAGCCGACGGACCGGACTGGTTGTGAGGGCAGAAGCGCAGACGGAGGAAGTGTGAAGGACTCGAGGCGAGGAACCGAGGACGGAGTTCACGCGACAGAACGAACGACGACAACCAACACCTTGCTCTTCGAATCCTTCGAACCGCAGCGAACCCATCTCCCAACCCATTTCCCAACCCGACTCGATCACTCAACTCCTCACGATGGCCTTCGTCGTGGCTGGCGGTCGCAGCATGTCGCAGATCGCCAGCGACGGTGAAGGGCATCAGGTCGCTTCGACACTCGTCCTTGAGTGCATCGCGGAGAGTAGCGAAGCCCCAGCGGTTCTCAAGGGCTTCAGCGCTGCGAGTGGTCGCACGAAACACGCTTGACCCCCGTGAATCCGCGATGACATCGGCTTCGCGCAATCCTCAAGATTTTTCTCAGGCGCTCGGAGCCGCGTTCGTCGATTGACGGTGGAGAAGCTGTGCCGAAACGCGCGCCGCACCTGTCGACTGGACAGGATCATTTTCTCGGCGCAAGCGCCGCGGGATGGCGCTTGACAAGCTCGCGATCGAGTACCTCGCAAAAATGGGCGTGCTCGATTCGGCGCCGCGCCGAGGTGTCGCCCATCACGCTGTGAACCATCTCGTGCCGCGAGGTCGCGTATGCCTGAATCAGGACCCGGGAGCGACGAACCATCGCCTGTTCCCGCATCGATTGGTCCCCTCGCAGCCAGCCGGCTTCCTGCTCGCTCGATGATCACGTTGGGGCCGACGGCGATCCGTCACACACAACCTAGCCGCCCTGGATCTGCGACTGCAGAACTGCGATGGCCTTCTCCAGCACTTGGTCGCGCCCTTCGGCGATTCCCTTCGCAGTTGGCGTGCACGGCACCGTGGGCCGGATGCCGACGCCGTGATGCTGACTTCCGTCGTGCTTCAACACCCGCATCCCGGTCCAACTCACGTTGAAGCCGCCGGGAAGCGTGAAGGGATTGACGTTGCCGTTGGTGCCCGCGGTGGTGGCGCCGACGATCTCACCGAGCGCATGGTGCTCGACGATTCCCATGATCGACTCGGCGTAGGAGATCGTCCGGCCATCGGTCAGGAAGGCAACCGGCGCCCGGAACTGCGGCGAGAGCGGCGTGACGTTCCAGCGCTGGGCCTCGATGAAGGTCATCGCGTCGCGATCGGGTCGGATGATCTCGGGGATCGTCCAGCGGGCACTCTTGACAGGTCCGGCGATCAGGTGCTGAATCACTTCGTATGCGGCCTGACCGGGGTAGCCGCGCATGTCGAAGATGATCCCCTTGGCCGACTCCAGTGTCGGCAGGACGGCACGCAGCGCTGCGGCGTCGTTTCGGTTGAGATCGAAGTAGACGATGCCCGGGGCGACCTCGCTGGCGGCGGTGGGCCGCCGTTCGGACGCATTCGCGACGAGCTCAAGTGACGTGCGCGGCACATTGACGCTGATCACTGTCCCATCCGGTTGGCGGCATCGGAGCACGGAAGGATCAGCGGTCGGAGATCTGAGCGCGATCTCGATCGCCGACCGGTGGCGAGCCCATCCCTCGGTGGCCGAGGAGATGCCTGTCAGAAGCATCTGATGACACTCCTCCGCGCTGCGTCCGTCGATTGCCTCAATGACGGTGCCGAGGGCAATCTCGAGCGGGAGCGCCCCTCCGCGACCGACCACGACCAGATCGGGGCCAGCCCACGCGAGGGCCAGCGGCAGCGGTGAGCCGTACGAATCGTCCGCGTGATACACGCTCCCGTGCCCATCATGAAGGTGGGCGACAAGTCGGCGCATGGCATCACCCGTGGAGCGGGCGTCGGTCGCTTCGGCGGCGGAGCCGAGCGCCTCCCGCAACGCCTGATCCCAGTCGGTCGAGACGACATCGAAGTAGGGATAGAAGTGCTGAAAGACACCCCATGCCTTCGCGACTGCGGCAAGGCGGGTGGAGCGGTTCTGAATCGAGAGCGTCAGAGCGGGCGGCCAGTCCACGAAGGCCTTCGGCGACTTCCCCTTCGGAAGCGAGGTCCATTGATCATCGATCCTGCCGGTCGGCACGGCGTAGGGAATGAGGCACGACACGCCGCCACCCAGGTTGCGAACCACACTGCGTTCACGCAGCAATCGAAGACGCCCCGCCTGATCGAGTTCCGGATCGATGGTCAGCCGCTCGATGCGGCTCCGGTAGATCCCACGCCCGCGATCGGGTCGCTCGGCTGCGAGGAGCCCGGCTCCCGAGTGCACCCACCAGACCAGCGCCTCGGCTCCCGCAGGCATCACCAGCGGCGGCGCTGCGTCGGGGTCACCAGCCCACACTGTGATCAAGGGGGCGATGTCGGCAATCGATGCTCGCAGACGCGTTGCGAGATCGTCTCGATCGACCGCCGGCTCTGCGCTCTCGAGCAGCGCAATCGTGAAGGCATCCCAGTCCTCGATCGCTTGGACTTCAGACGTCGGATGGAAGTACCGCACCAGCGCCGCAGCGCGAGTGGCCGCTTCGAGGTTCTCAAGCCCTCGGGCCGTGACCGGGGTCGGCGGCGATGGCGGCTGGACCGCGGCGACCTGTCCAAGCACGGAGAACTCGACCGCATCGGCGAAGACGGTCGCGTCGCCGCCGATGGACATGAAGCCCAGGGCAATCGAGGTGGCATCGGGTGCGACGTCGAGCGCAATCGACACGTTGGTCCACGTGGAGGTCGTCACGGGTCGATCGGCCATGTTGTCGAAGCCGCCGCGCTTCTCCTCGGGACGATCGACTCGCATCCACATCTGCCCCTGACCGGCACCGTTTGCGTCGGGCTCGATGCGCATGGCGGCCCGCAGCGCCACCCGCGTGCCGCGGTACGGCTCTGCATCGAGGAATCGCATCACATTGCCGAAGGGGGCCTCGAGCGTCTCAACCCGGCGAAGCATCATGCTTCGGGTTCCACGCACGAACTCCTTGTCGGTGAGCGAGGCCGTCCATCCCGGCCCCCGCGCGAACCACTCCGAGTGTTCATCGCCGATCGGTTCGGTTTCGAACCCAAGTTCAACGACGCCTGCCGACACGCCGCCGCTGACTGCACTCCCGGGCTGGTCAGCCACCGACTGTGCCACTGCTGCCGAGGTTGTCGCAGCGAGAACCGCAGGGGCGTGCACTCCGATGGATGCGACGAGGAGTACGCACGCATGGACGCCAGACGCAACCACCCGGGAGATGCACCAGGAGCTGCTCTCTGCGGTCGATGTGCGGAGCGCGGGTCCGGTCGGACGTGACGAGCTGGATGGGAGCCGAGGCATGGAATCTCCGGAGGAGGTGGATGGCCAGTTCGGTCGCAGGTGAAGTCGACGACCCCGGGCGCTCGATGCGCCCGGTCCACGTCAGTGAACGGAAACCGTTCGCTCCGATCACGCGGCCCACCCCGCACCGCAGAGGATCGCCGGGCACCCGGCGGAAGTCCAGAGATGCTCCAGCGCCCGAGGCACCCCGTGTGCCCATGCGCACGAGCGTTCGACGGCCCACTCAGCGGACCGGCATGATCAGCGCGAGTCGGGCAGGGCCGGGCAGGAAGCCCATCGACGAATAGAGCGCCACGGCGGGAAGGTTGGCTCGATCGACGGCCAGGGTGATGCGCCGTTCGGAACGGCGCGAGAGCTGGGCGAGCCCGTGCTGCAGAAGCAGACGGCCCAGACCGCGACCTCGGGCCCACGGCGCCAGTCCGAGGTAGACGAGCTCGCAATCCTCGCTGCCGAGACCGTCGCTGCTGCGATGCGAAGGACTGAGCAGAAGAGCGCCCGCCGGACGGTCGTCCACCCGCAGCACCGTCCAGAGTGGCGGTTCGTAGCGAGCGCTGGCGAGATGGCCTTCGAGGATGTCTTCGGTGCGGCGAAGACCGCACAGTCCCGGGCAATCGAGGGTGTCGACGTAGGTCGACTCGAGGATGCGGAGGAGGATCGGGTCGCCGCGCCGCCAGGGTCCGAGGGAGACGTCGTCGGGGAGAGTCGGAGCGTCGATCGTGCGGCGCTCGGGCACCGGGCGGGTCATGTAGTCGAGGACCGCCAGCACCGTGAAGCCGGCGCGTTCGAAGGCAGCCTTCATCCAGATGGCGTGAGGCGACACTCGCGGGGCGTTGTCCGGCGCCGTCGAGGCGAGGTGCGCGCCCGCCGTTGATCCGACCTCCGCTCGCGGCTCGGCATCGAGAAGCGCCTGAGCGACGGCGACCTGTCGAGGATCCAGTCCTTCACAGACTTCACGAAGGAGGAGCCCGAGCGCCTCCGCGCCGGCGGCGTCGCGGATGGTGGTCACCAGCACCTGGGCGGTGCGGCCCATTCCCGGGACCGCGAGCGCCGTGAGCCTGATGCGATTCTGTTGATCGACCATCGACGCCAGCGTTGCCAACTGCTCGCCGCGTCGTCCGGCGCAATCGAGGTGCGCGGCCAGCCGCTGGGCGGAGGCGCGGGCGCGGATCTCGTCGGTGCCTCCGACGAGTCGTTCAAGCGCCTCGTGATATCGCGCTCGATCGGGCCGCAGCACGCGCCAGGACGCGGCGGTGTTGACCGAATCCGAGACTGGTTCCGCCGCGGGTTCCGACACTGGTTGCGACACTGGTTGCGACCCTGGTTCCGCCATCGGGACAACGGTAGCAGTGAGGCAACCGCGTGCGCTCAGGCGCGAGCCCCGGCCTGGTCGCGCAGGGCCGCGGTCTCCTGGGCAATTCCGGCGGCAGCGGCGCGATCGAGCAGGAGCGGGAGGTTGGCCTCGACGTTGTGCGCCGCTGCCCGCGCCCCGGTGGCCAGCAGATCGCGGGCAATCGCCAGATCGCTGTCGAGATGGGGGTTGGTCGTCCCCGCGAGCTGCCCAAGAAGCTCGGCCAGCACTGCGGCGAGCCGGGTCAGCGCCAGGGGCGGTTCCAAGGCCGCGCGGGCCGCAGCGTCGAGCGTGGTCGGCCGCGCGCAATCGCCGGCGTCGCTCCGCATGACCTCGTTGAGCCGGGCGTACGCGAAGGCATCGGCATCGGCCAGGGCCAGGGCGGTTTCGCGGCCGGACTGGAGGGTCTCGCGGGCCCTTTCGTGGGCCCCGGCGTGCTCGGCGAAGCGCTTCTTGCCCAGGGTGTACTCGAGCACCATCTGCCCGAGCGCCGCGCCCAGGGCCACGGTCACGCCGGCCACTGCACCGCCCCCTGGAGTCGGCGACTTGCTGGCGGTTGCGGCGAGGAAGTCACCGAGCGGGAGGGTGCGGAACGAACTCACGAGCGAACCTCGGCTCCGAGGGCCGACTGCAGCGCCGCGATGGCTCGCTCGGCCTGCGGATCGACCTCCTCGTGGCGCAGAGTGCGCTCGCCGCTACGGAATCGAAGTCGCGCCGTGAGCGACTTGCGCCCGGATGCAATCGGCTTGCCGCGGAAGACGGTGACGAAGTCGATCTGCTCCAGGGCGGGAAGTTCGAGGGCGGTGATTGTCGCCCGCACCTGTCGCCACGAGACCGATTCGTCGACGATGGCGGAGATGTCCCGGTCGATTGCGGGGAACTCGGGGAGGGCCGCGGCGACGACCTCCGGCGGGAACTTCTCGAGCAGTCGGTGGAGATAGAGCTCCGCGACCAGCACCCGTTCATCGGCGCCGAAGAGCTTCTGCACGCTCGCGTGCAGGTACCCGAGTCGCCCGACGAACTGACCTTCGGCGGCGATCACCGCATCCGGCGACAGCCATCCAGCCGGGGCGCGACCGCGCCGCGCGGACGGGGGAACTTCGCTGCTGGTCATCAGGTCGATGGTCAGGTTCTGGCCGCGCAGCAGCCGCAGCAGGCGCTCGGCGACACCGCGGATCGGGCGCAGCCCCTGGTTGGGCACTTCGTCCATCACCAGGGCGAGCGACTCCTCCTCGAGGTGGCCGTCGGGGCGGGCGTGGAAGATGGAGGCCAGCTCGAAGAGCGCCAGCGGGGCGACGCCGTTGGCGTGATTGTGGGCTCGGACCCGCAGGAGACTGGGGATGATCGAGGGGCGAAGGATCGGCTCGGCCCGGGCCCGTTCGTCGCCGACGCGAATGGCTGCGGCTCCGGCGGGCACGAATGGTTCGGCCATCGCCTCGCTGATCAGCGAGTGGGTGGTGCACTCGATGTATCCGAGTCCGGCAAGACAGTCGCGAAGCGCCCGCCGTGCGGCGACCCGCGGCTCGACCGGGGTCACGCGGATGGCAATCGTCTCGGCAATCGGGAGCGTGTCGAGCCCGGCCATCCGCCCGATCTCCTCGATCAGATCGATCTCGCGAGTGACGTCGACGCGACTGGGCGGAACGATCACGTGGATCCGCTCCTCGGGATCGCGGACGAGCTGGGGGCCGAACCCCAGCGTCTCGAGGGCCTGCATCATCTTCTCAATTGGCAGCGCCACGCCGAGGATGGCTCGGCAGCGCTTCACCCGAAGCGTCAGGACTCGCGAGGCCGGCAGCGGTGCGCCGGCGTGCAGGGCCCCCTGACAAAGCGTGCCACCTGCGATCTCGAGAATGATCTGGGCCAGGCGCTCGGCGGCGGCGTCGACTGCCGCGGGATGGACGCCGCGTTCGAATCGATAGCTGGAATCGCTGGCAATCCGCAGCCGCTGACTGGTGCGACGAACGCTCACCGGATCGAAGGTCGCCGCTTCGAGAAGGAGATCGGTGGTGCTCTCCCCAACTGCGGTCAGCGCCCCGCCCTTGACTCCGGCGATGGCCACGGCCCGCTCCTGATCGGCAATCACCAGATCCTCGGCGCCGAGGGCGACCTCGGCCGCACCTTCGCCGATGGGCAGGAACGGCTCCTTGGGATGGGCCATGCGGACCACGATCTTCCGCCCCCGGAGGAGTGAGAGATCAAAGACGTGGGTCGGCTGTCCGAGCTCGAAGAGCACGAAGTTGGTGGCGTCGACCACATTGTTCCGGGGGATCTGCCCGATGGCCCGCAGCCGCGCCGCCAGCCACTCGGGAGAGGGGCCGACCTTGGCGCCGAGAATGACGCGAGCGCTGTAGAGCGGGCAGCGGATCGGTTCTTGGTTCACGACCTCGACGATCTCGCCAATCGGCGGGCCCAGAGCTTCGGGCCGCGCCTCCGGGGGCGTGACCCGCCGTCCGGTCATCGCCGCAACTTCGCGGGCCATGCCCACATGACAGAGACAGTCGCCGCGATTGCTCGTGGTCTCGATCTCCTGGCTGATGTCTCCGTCGATTGTCTCGCGGCCGTCGAAGGGAAGCCCGGCCCGGGTCAGGGCGTCGGCCTGCTCGTCGGCGGTGGCAATGGGATCGAGGTAGTCGTTGATCCACTTCACGCTGGTGCGCATGGCGGCAGAGGGTAGCGGCGGGGGCCCGCCGAGGGGGACCCTCGCGCGCGACTCCTCGCCTCATCAGGGCACGCTCAACCGGGGATGAATGCCGACCAGGAAACACGTAGCATCCGCTCATGCCCGACCCCGGCCGCCGAACTGATTCGCGTCACCCTGCGCCGCGACTGCGCCACCCGGGGACGTCGGGCGTCTTCTCCGCCCTCGCCGCGCTCACCACCGCATTGACCCTGTGGACCGCCGCGGGGTGCCAGTCCGACCCGCCGGCGATCTCCTCCGCGACCGAGCCGGCGGAGATTGCCGTCCCGAACGATCTGGTACTCGACGTCACCGTGCTGCGCGGTCGGCGAGTCGAGGGCACGATTGGCGTCGAACGACATCAGGCCCGCTACATCCTCTTCGCCGACGGTTCCCTGCATGCCGATGCCGGTCGCTCGCTGCGGGCCGATGTGCGGCCGGGACTCACCCGGCGACTGAGCGGCGAGAAGATGCAGCTCGTCTGGCGAACACTGAAGGAAGTCGGTCTCGACGTTCGCGCCGGCGCGGGCGACCCCGGCAACGACACCCTCGTCGAAGCTCCCGCGGATCGAGTCGTCCATCTTCTCAATGTCGGTGTGGCCGGCGACACCTGGCGCATCCTGCGACTCAGCAGCGAGGACGGCTCACTGCCCTCCGACACCACCCGCATGGTGCGGCTTCTCGCGGAGCTGGCGTGGGTGCCGGACGAGTTCCCGCAGCGGCGGGCACAGGCTGCGGTTCGCTACGACTTCGGTCCCGATCCGTACGCCATGTTTCGCCGCGAAGAGTCAGTCCGGCCCGGCGACATCGAGCGGCGTCCCTCCGCCGTGCCCCGTGTCCCCCCGCGGATCCTGTTTCCGCTGGGAGCTCCGCGATGAATCGGAACACCTCGACCACCTCCCTCCTGCGCACGTCTGCGCTTCTCGCCGCCGCGTCGATGGTCGTCCTGAACGGATGCGCATCCTCGACTCGGCAGGGAATCGGCGATCCGAACACGCCAACCGGCGGCGTGGCCATCGAGTTCGACAATCGCGACACCGCGGAACTGCGCGTGATCTTCGCGACCGTCTCGGCCGAAGGCGTCATCGCCATCGGTGGCGGCGCCGACGGATTCAATCAGCGCACCACCTGGAGCGGAACGCTCACCGCCGAACAGGCTGGGGCACTACGGGCCATCCTGCGCGAGGACGGCTGGACCGATGGCACGGTCTTCGCGTCGGGAACCCCAAAGACCAGAATCGCCCGGGTGATCATCCGAAGCAGCGCAGGCAGACAGTCGTACAGTCTGATCGGCGAATCCGAAGCGGTCGACCGCCTCGACGCCTTCCTCTGCGGAGCTTCTCGTGCGCGATTCGACCAATTCATGCGGATGCTTCCAGAACCCCCTCCGACGCAGTGAGTTCGCGCCGCGGCCCCGATGGTCAGCCGGGCGTGCCTCGTCCGTGGGCGAGCGCGGCTCGCGATCCGGCAGCGCCGGCTTCTCGCTCGTGGGCATCCTGGTGTCGATGGCGATCATCGTGGTGCTGATGGCCGTCCTTCTCGGCAGTCTCAATACCGCGGTGACCGGCGCCGGCAACACGACTTCGGGATCGGTCCGTTCGATCCAGGACCAGATCCAGCTCTCCGAGACCTTCAAGGGATTCCTGGTGATGGGCGGTGCGGCCTCGTCATTTCCGGTGCCGAGCCGACTCGATCGCTCCGCGAAGACCAGCCGCGACGTCACCGCGGCGCTCTATGCGATTCCGATCATGAACAACTCGATGGCCCCGAAGATGCTGGTCTCGGCCAATGAGCGAAATCCGGTCGTGGAAGTCGACGAGGAGTACGACTACTCGGTGTACGACCCGGCCTCTGGCGTCTTCTGGGATCCGGGCTTCAAGGGCGATCTCGAGACCGGCTCCAACGTCTCGTTCGCCCACGTGTTGCTGATCGGCAGCCGCTTCGAGAAGCACTGGCTCGGTCCGAGCCTCGATGGGCGTTTTCCACTGCTCGGAACCCGCGGGCCGCGCGACGGCAAGGTCAGCGGGTCGTCCTTCACCACCGGTCGCAACGGCGAGTGGGCGGGCCACATCTGTTTCGGCGACGGCCATGTCGCCTGGGTCAACTCGACCGACGCCCCGGGCCTGACCGTCGGCAGCGCCGGCGGCACCCGTGCGGATGGGCTCTTCTCGATGGAGGAAGGCTTCGAAGGCGGCGACGCGATGCTGGTCTTCATGCGCCTGGTGGGGGACAAGCGGGAGATGCAGTTTGATTGATTTGAGCGATCGGTTCGGCGGCGTTTTGAGCGCTCGGTTCGGCCCTCCGGGCCGACACTCGCTTCCGTACGCCGCGCCGGGCGGAGCGGCTTTGTGAGCGCTCGGTTCGGCCCTCCGGGCCGACACTCGCTTCCGTACGCCGCGCCGGGCGGAGCCCGGCGGGCTGAGCCACGTGAACGCTTCGCGCGCGGAGCGTGGGCGTCGGCTGCTCTGCACCACGGCGCACGCACGGAGTCGTGTAATCCGCTGCGGCTCCCTTGCTCCCCGCTCCTTGCTCCCCGCTCCCTGCTCCCTTGCTCCCCGCTCCCTGCTCCCTGCTCCCTGCGTGCCTCGTCCCTCCGGCGGCGGTTCGTCGAATGACTTCCCTCCCTTCGTTCCCATGACCCCCACCTCCTCCGATCACTCGACGCCGCACGAGGTCATCGTCGGCATCGATCTGGGAACCACCAATTCGCTGATTGCGGTGGTCGACGCCGGCGGTCCGCGAGTGATTCCCGATGCCACCGGTGCGGCCCTGGTGCCTTCGATCGTCGGCTTTCGCCCCAAGGCGGCGCCGCTGGTTGGAAACGCGGCCGGGGCCTCGGCCGAGAGCAATGCTTCGAGCACGATCCGCAGCGTCAAGCGACTGATGGGGCGGCGCGCCGATGAAGTTCTCGCAGAGACAGCCCGGGTCAGCTACCGAGTGGTGGCGGGTCCGCGGGGCATGGCCTGTGTCGCCCCGTTCGCCAGCGAGACGAGCTCGCCCGCGGATCACGCTTCCGGTGAGCGCTCTTCTGGGGACGGCACGGTCGTCACCCCCGAAGAAGTGAGCGCGGCGATTCTGCGTGCGCTCAAGAGCCAGGCCGAGGCGGCCTTGGGCCACTCGATTGCGAAGGCCGTGATCACCGTGCCGGCGTACTTCGACGACGCCCAGCGTCAGGCCACACGCGACGCTGGGCGACTCGCCGGTCTCAAGGTCGTGCGCATCGTGAACGAGCCGACCGCCGCAGCACTGGCGTATGGCATCGGTTCAACCGGGCGCATCGCCCAGACGATTGCGGTCTACGACCTCGGCGGCGGAACCTTCGACGTCTCCATCCTGCAGGTGATTCCGCGCGAATCGGAGGCCGCCGCCTCCTCGACGGGCGGCGGCGCCGAGGCGACCACTTCGGACTTCTTCCAGGTCCTCGCAACCGCTGGTGACACCGCGCTCGGTGGCGATGACTTCGACGCCGCAATCGTCCTTCTGCTGGAGGCGAAACTCGCGGCGCGAGGCGATGGGGCCTTCGAAGGACGTCGCGGCGCGGTCGATCGAGAACGACTGCGTCGCGCCGCCGAGCAGGCCAAGCGGCTGCTCACGGACGGCGACGTGGCGTCGATTGCGCTCGGTCCGGAGTTCGCCGGTGCTGGGCATCGCGAGTCCGCATCGCTCACACTCACCCGCGGCGAGTTCGAGAGCGCCATTGCGGCGCTGGTCGAGCGCACCATCAGCCGTTGTCGACAGGCCCTGCGCGATGCCAAGCTCACCGTCGCCGAGATCGACCAGGTGGTGATGGTCGGCGGGTCGTCGCGAGTGCCGCTCGTGCGCCGGTCCGTCGCCGAACTCTTCGGGAAGTCGCCCTACGTCGCCCTCGACCCCGATCAGGTCGTCGCCCTCGGGGCCGCGGTGCAGGGCTCGATTCTCTCGGGGGCGATCCGCGACACGCTCCTGCTCGACGTGGTCCCGCTCAGCCTCGGCATCGAAACGGTCGGCGGGGCGATGGCCAAGCTGATCGTTCGGAACACGTCGGTTCCGGCGCGGGCCATCGAGATGTTCTCGACCTCCGTCGACGGTCAGACCAGCGTGAAGATCCATGTGCTCCAAGGCGAACGCGAGCTGGTGGGCGATTCGCGCAGCCTGGGCGAGTTCCATCTTCGCGGCATCCCGCCGATGCCCGCGGGGATCCCGCAGGTCGCCGTGGAGTTTCTCGTCGACAGCAACGGCATCCTGAACGTCTCGGCTCGCGAGCGCCGCAGCGGCACGCAGGCCTCGATCCAGATCGTGCCCTCGCGCGGACTGACACGCGAGGAAGTCGATCGCATGGAGCGGGAGTCGCTCGACCACGCTCGCAGCGACATGCGCGTGCATCGGGTGATCGACCTCTCCGTCAACGCCGCCCTCGACGTCAAGTGGATCGGCGAAGCGCTCGCCCGCGTGCGGAGCGAGCTGGAGCCGGCCTATGCGGTCCTCGTCGACGCCAGGCTTGCGGAAGTTGCTTCGCTGATCGAGGCGGCTCGGCGCGATCCGAGTGCGGTCGACGCCGAGGCGTTTCATGGCGCCAAGCAGTCGCTCGATGAACTCTCGATGCGGGTGCACGAAGTGTCGATTGCCCGCAGTCTGCGCGAGGGCGCCGCCGGTGAGCGGCCCGATCAGGGCTGAGGCGCTGGCGCCGTTGTCGCCGGGCGACGAGTGACTCGAGCGGCAACGAGCGACGACGATTGGCAACGAGCGACTCGAGTGACACCGAGTGACACCGAGTGACACCGAGTGACGCGAGTGGGTGTTACTCAACGCCGTGATCGAATCACGCTGCAGCGCCGCCGAGCCGGGGACCGCCGCACCTGGGACCGCCGCACCTGGGACCGCCGCACCTGGGACCGCCGAGCCCCAGGTTGGCGTATGGCGACGCCAGTCGCCGCGAAGAACTGCGATTCGCCCACGTGAGCGAAGACCGAAGTGACGCGGATCGTTATGGACGAGGTCCTTCGCGTCGTGCGCAGGAAGGATGGAGCACGGAGGACATGGAGGTCATGGAGGTCATGGAGGTCATGGAGGTCATGGAGGTCATGGAGGTCATGGAGGTCATGGAGGACACGGAGGAAGAGGCAAGGGTGCGAACGGCACCGGCCCCGTGATGCCGGCCCCGTGATG
>ENA-ORBV01012851-ORBV01012851.1-microbial-mat-metagenome-genome-assembly--contig:-NODE-12851-length-12835-cov-6.002979_pt1 | contig 12835 bp, 8 predicted proteins | sample MGYA00237777_ERZ505514 | MGnify/ENA primary metagenome ERZ505514 (study PRJEB26160, sample SAMN06269048) | microbial mat metagenome | isolation source: Oligotrophic lake microbial mat | place...
TAATGATACGGCGACCACCGAGATCTACACCTCTCTATTCGTCGGCAGCGTCAGATGTGTATAAGAGACAGTCTGTGATGCGAGGCCCCTCGCTCCAACTTTACTGTCAAAAATGCTGGCTTGAACTGTCAGGAAGTGCAGTTTCAGGAAAAACTCGTGATTATTACGGTCGGTACGAGTACACGTGTACGCTATGACGAGTGGAGTTACGGTACGGGCGCGGGTGGCTTCCCATTTTGAATTCGTTCGTTTCGCAAACAGCCAATGAAAACGCACGGCGACAATCACATGGTGACAACACTTCAAAATAGATCAAATATGCGTCTACAATCATGTATCCTTCCCTACAAAACCTTCAAGCAGACCGCACCTGTTAATTGCTTGATTACAAATTGGCTTAATATGATTCTATTAGGTACGCTTAGAATAGGTCAAGCGGGGTAGTATTGCTACCATTTTACTCATCAGACCCCACACCTGGACCGCACTGTCAGAGTAAGAAAATTTATTTTTTTGCTGATGGTGTGGGGCATGTCGGATGGTCACCCAGAAATCATGGACACGCAAGAGCCACTCTTGCTGAGAGTGACCTCGGCATGGACTCATGTGGGTAGTAGATATGCTGGCGAAATCGATGAGGAGTAAAAAGGAGAAACATTTTCGCTACTGTACTATGCTCGCAACTAACGGCGACAGTGTCTACTTTAAAACCTGTCAACTGCTCTACATGGCAAGCTCATCGAATTGCTTGGCCGTACTCCAAATTGCTCCATGACGTCCACTTCGTTGTTCTTGCAGCAATTCTTCTCTGGCCTGTTCATCCTTGGTAATATCAAAGTCAATCGCTCCCGTAGTGGCCAACCAGGTTTGCAATTTGTGCGTTGGAAAATTGTCGACATTTTGCCCGGACGTCAATCCTTCAAATCCCATCAATCGTTGGACGGCTTTGCCATCTTGAAAGACAATCAATGTGGGCAAGACATCGATCACCAATTTTTGGACAAAAAAGGGCGCCTTTTCGGCATCAATCCGCAAGAACTTGCAGGTCAAATGACGAGGCGCAATTTGTTTCAAATGCAAATCCATAATTTTGCAACGATCAAATTCGTTGTGGAAAAAATGAATGGCCACCCATTCACTGGATCCAGTGCACTCGGGCAACAATTCATCCTGGGAAATGGTCCTATATTGACCGTGTCCCTTGGCCATCTGTTCGGCCTGCTGGGCCGACGCGGATTTCATCTCGGCGAGTCGTTTTTGTCGAATTCGTTCCAATACGGGATCATTGTCGTCGTTTAATAAATCATCGAATTCATCGTCGTCGTCGTCACTGTTGTTTTTATCGTCGTCGTCCGTCTCATGGCCGTCGTTGCCTTCTTCCGCTTGTTGGTGGACCTTGACTCGCAATAATTCTCGTTCTTCTCGTTCGGCCCGTTCTTGTTCGGCCTCAAGTAGCTTTTGTTGCTTATAAGCATCCACTTGTTGTTGTTGCTGTTGTTGAATCTGACGATAGGCAGTCCCAGTAGGAGCGCGGTCGGGGTCGTCAACGTCGTTGGAGCCCTTGGCGTGTTTGTCTTTGAGCTCTCCCATGGCTTTTTCCAGGCGTTTGTTCACGTTTTCAGAAAGAATTTGTTGAGCATCTCGTTGTTCGTCGTCCTAAAGAATTAGATGGAAATAATACATGAGTAGAAGAGAGTGAGGACTGTGCAATAACCTGGTAGCAAAGACAATCACTTGGAAATCAAGTTCATGAAATTCAAACCTACCAAATGTTGAAAGGGGTCCACCATTGGCGCCAGAGGGTTAGCTCCGATGAATTTGGCCGACTTGGCTCCAGGCGCTGGTTCTTGCATAGACGTCATGGTGGCGCTGGTGCTTTGATTCTGTACGAGTTAATAATAAGTAGGCAGGTTATAGCTAGTTAGTTACTAGGGTCGTTTTCTAATGATCAATCAAATGTATGGACGCAATGCGGGTTGGATCGTTCTTCAATCAATTATTGCTCGCAGGTTGTTTTGTCGTTGTTTGTGGTTGGCAATGCCATGCAGCCAGCTCCTTGATCGCATTGGAGAAGAGCATCGAAGCGACCCTTGGGTGGAAAAACAGTAATGTGCAAGTGTGGGTCAACATAACCAGTTAAGCACCTGACGGACGCCTTACAGACACTCCCAATCCTTTGCTTGTTGGAACACGTTGGCTATCACACATGGAAGATTCCACTTAAGCAGTATAGGAAATGCCAAGCTAATGTCGTGGATACACCAGTGGCGTGCTACCTAGGCGCCACATCAGCACCACTTTAACAGAGCCAAAGAAAATTGTTTTAGCTGCTGGTTTGGGGCATGGAAGCAGCAGACTAAATCTCAATGTTTTCCTGGAGCCCTCCTCCTCACAACACATTTTGTAGCAAAACAACCTTGATGCTTGTTCAATCTCATTTAAGATGAAGTGACTAACTAGTCATTTGCTAAATCTTTTTTCCTAGGTTCACCCGTTGTTGAGCATCAGGGTTTGCATTGGTCTTTGGCTTGCTAAGCTGTTGCTATTTCCTCACTACTAGCTCCATACAGTAGGTGCTGTGGCATAGCAGCACAGCATCAGCTGCTGCTAGTAGCTAGTAGCTAGCTAGACTGCTAACACTTGCACGGCATGCATGCAAGGGGTGTGAAAATTCGGGGCAAATGATATTTTGAAGTCGCTGATTGGATAATGAGGCGTGACGACGCCACTTCAGTCGCGCGACCTCGTAGGTACAATAGTCCTCCGATTGATTCGCAATTATATTTTGAGGCCCAAAACTCAGCTTGTAATTTCGCCGCTGACAAAGCGAGACAATATTGCTACGTCTGATAGTACGTACATTTGATTGCACCTCTAACAATCAGCCAATGCTCCTACATTATTGATAGCTTGAACATCACTTTGTAATAATGGTTTTCGCTATATCTACCGTTCGACTTGGTGCATGTGGGGCCAAAAGATTTTTTTGCACATTCAACCGAGCCTCCTCTACTACTACGAGTAGCAGCATTGGTCCACATTTTTTGGTTCGCGATGCGGCCACTTGCACCACTACAGGCTGTCCAACAACAGGGGGAGGACGAGATCGAAGGCTATCTACCGCGTCCGTGGCCACCTCAAGTACCCATGGCATTTCATCCGCGGCCATTGAACGAGTAAACGAAACAAAGGAATCGTTGGTAGAGATCAGGACAACCCAAGACGGCAAGGGCTATGGATTATTCGCCGTCCAAGATATCTCAGTTGGCCAACAGGTCTTTCGTGGCGAAGCACTTCATATAAAATCCGAGCCCGACAGTCACACAATTCAGACTGGTTGGAAGAAACATGCCATAATGGATCTTCCAGCTTTATTGGTCAACCATAGCTGTCAAGCCAATGTCGGCGTGGAGGAAAATGACGTGGGTGCCTACGACTTTAATGCTTTAACGAAAATATCCAGAGATGAAGAAGTTCTATTTGACTATGAGACGACGGAATATGAAATTACGAGCCCGTTTCCGTGTTCCTGTGGGGCTCCTAGCTGTCGTGGCGTTCTGATAGGATTTCGTAGCCATCAACAAATTGTGTTGGCGCTGTACGGTAGGGACCACGTCGCCCCATTCCTGCTTCAGCCACGGCTACAACACAAAATGTGATGGGAATGCGGCATAGTGTTAAAGTTAAAGCTATGAACAGTAAACGGTCTCCTGTTCACTACAATTGGATTTTGGTTGTATCTACCTAATAGAGCCATCTGTATCACTATCTATCTAGCTAGCTAGCTAGCTAGTAGCTGCATGCTAAAGAGGTTGTTTTGTTGACTGAGAAAGGTGCGCAATCAAAATTTAAAAATACCGCTACGTACTGTGCCTCTAACCCTACTGCAAATTATGGTAATTATAGCGCAAGCATGAATTAATCCAAGCAAGCAAGCCGGAAAATTAAGAGCAAAACCCCCTTGAGCCGTGTTGAACCTTTAATTGGAGACTGTGTGCGCACTATTCTTACTGAGCGTAGAACAATAAGTAAAATCCCTTTCATCATACGATTTACACTCCACGCATTTCTTGCTGATTCAAACGCGTTTTACTTAAAACAAAGAACATCCGTTGGCATAACCTTTCATCTAAATATTCTTGGCGCAACCGTGCCAATAGAGGTGGGAAGTTGTAGACAGGCAACAATTTTGGCAAGATCGTCCCGCTGCGGCGAGCACCTCGTTGGTACAACGCCCTGGATGACAAAATAATGAATTGTAGTCCAGCAAATTGCTTGGACCTACTTGAATGACCCTTGTAAGCGAAGAGCAATACCCAATTCCTATCTTTAGTCCTCCATCCAACACTATTGCTAGTACAGTAAGCTGTGAACAATAACGCAAGTATTACTTCCATCCAAATAGCCAGGGTCTAGTATTGATTCGAGCTGAGCAGAACGAAAGATGACGGCGCGAAGAGTGGCGTTGGTGATCCTTGCCGTCTTCGCTGTAGCAGCGGTCCTGTCATTAGCTCTATATGGCCCGGTGTCGTGGAGATGGAAGAAGACTGCCAGCCACAACAGTTCTGTGGACGACGGGGACGACTATGACGCCGACGTGTTGATTTGCCACTTGGAAATGACTTTGATGAGCCTCAATAACGGTGGCGACGAGGAAGACTGCGAGTGCGCTGTCGTCTCACGAAATGAGGAGGAAATGAAGGTCTCCGATATGGCAGTCGCTATCGACTTGCCTGCAGACTTTCTGAATCAACACAAACGATCACTCATGAACGGATCTCTCTACGTCAAGATCCCAGGAGGATTCGTCGAAGAGGACTACATTGTAGGGTTTGGAGCCGTTGGAACCAAGGTCTTCATTCCAGAGGGATCCGAGATCCAGGTGTTGAACTCAACAGAAGTGGATGCGCTTAAGCACCATCATGGTCGTTCCAGGCGTCACAGACGTGACATGGAGAGCGAAGTAGGGCTCATTCGCGGGACTAGGAGTGTCATGGTCTTCAGAGTGACCACAGACGACGCATCCCCTATAGTTGGTGCTTCGGAAATCGAAGAAAGAATGTTCAGCACAAGGAGTTTTTCCTTTGCTTCCCAGTTTGATAGTTGCTCTTTTGGCGAGCTAAAGTTCCAGCCCTTCGACTATCGGTTCCCAGTCACAGAGCTCTACGTATCAGGAGAAACTTCGTACTACACGGAAAGGACCATTTTGAATGCTGCCACAAAAGCCGTCAAGGAGCTATATGGAACCGATATCTTTGATCGTGTCGACCACGCCGTCTTTTGCATGCCCGACGGAACGTCAGGAAAACCTTACATTGCCTACAGTGGAGTTGGATCCTTCTTTAGCGTCTTCCATGACGCACGCTGCGCGTATCCAACGACAGTGATGCACGAACTCGCGCACAATCTAGGTGAGTCAAACTGACCTCTTTTCACGCCAAGAGTGCAATGATGCTTCATACTGTGCTAATCGGCATACGTCTTTCTATTGTTTTCTATTTCAGGTCTTGGACACGCCTTTGAAAAGGGAGAAGAATATGGCGACGAAACCACAATCATGGGATTTTCCTCCAGCACAAAAGACGGCCCAAGGAAGTGCTTCAATGGTCAAAATCTATGGCATTTTGGTTGGTTCAATAGTCGCGCTGTAATGGTGGACCCCTTTCAGGTCCCTCAACTGCTGGAACTGGCTCCCTTTGTGGACTATGATAAAACAGAAAGCTACCAACCAGTTCTCATCACAGTGTTTGACATGCATATTGTGTACAACAGAGCAAAAGGTTTCAATGCTGAAACTTCCGAATACCAAGACAAAGTAACGGTTGCAAAGGAACAGGATAATATTAATTCGGAGCTCTTGGCGGTCCTGGACACGAGCAATCCAAAGCTTGAAATTCCGGGCATATTAGGAACAGCCAAGACTCTGATTATCGAAATCTGCGAATCAGTTCTCGGTGCTAACGGAGTGGACTACTACGCAGTAAGCATAGGACTTGATGAGTCGATGTGTGCAGTTCCCACGTCTTATCCGACGGAGCAGACTCCAGAGCCCACTCCATTGCCTACCCTTCGGCCAACGCCAACGCCAACGCGGGCACCTTCGCCAAGGCCTTCACCTCAGCCAACAACTCCCATGCCCTTTACTACACACACGTCCATGCCCACGTTTGAGCTGCCTGAGCTGATTCTAGGCCCACCCATAGAGATTTCCCTCACGGAAGCTCCCGAAGTTTGGCTTGAGCCGTCAACCGAATCACCAAGACCGAACTGGCCGCCAGAGTCGATTGGATCGACAAGGCCGCCGAAGATAAATCTGCAGGGTCCCCCCATTCAAGCAATCGATGGATCTCGCATATCAAAGCCACCGGATTCGGCTGCAATAACGTTTGCGGCAGTCATGTTTGCAATTTTGGTAACCTCCCTTGCCCTACTGGCTTTCCGATGGAACCAGAGAAGACTGGAAGAACAGAGGAGAAACCTACGAATTCTGCAGTACAATGCTAGCTCACAAGTAAAAAAATACATGCAGGATCCTGTCAAATGATGATGACAACTCCGCAAACCCTTGAAAGATTGACAAACTAGGAGAACAGGCGGCATCAAACCATGCCCCAGTGCCATCTATATTGGAACCAAGTGACACAAAAAGTGCGGTGCTGCAGTGAAACGTAGCTGGAAGTGAAAAAGTGTTGGCAGTAAGCAACTGTCTGTAGCATGCCCTCAAGACGGGGTGAATGCAAGGTTCACATTCTCTTTATATACTAGCCCGAAAGGATTAAAACTAAATCTGAACATAGAGTTTTGAATTTCGGCAGCTTCTATACCTAGCAAACACTTAGCATCGACTTTGGGCCAAAAGAGTTTTCAGTCGAGGCTATGCGATTCCAAGCCAGTATTTTTCAAGCCAAACCATTCCTATGCCAAAATCCACTCAATGATCGAGGGATTCGAAGCAGATTGTATGGTTGGATTGCTAGTCGGCATGTCAAACTGGCTTGTACCGTCGGCACCTTTGTAAGTCTTGAACGTTGGTGAAAGGATGCAAATTATCTTGTCGCGCCGTCTGAATCTTTCACGGCTTCTTGAGCGATGGTTTCTCTAGGATATTGATTTCAGTTGGCAGTCTTCCCTTTTGTGCCTTTGTAAATGTCGTTGCCTTTGGGTAAGGATTTTCCCACCGCTTGTCCTTAAAAGACATGAGGCTGATAATGTAGTGTTTCAGCTTGGGATAGGTGGTAGGAAACACCCATGCGTCCTCATCAGAGGACGCGTCGGACGCCATTGTCAAGCAGCAGCGTGTAATTTGATTGACAATGTGAGTAGCAGTCAATTTGATGTCAATCGTGGTAACTTCACGCGCCAGCCAAATGATCAATCGTGATGTTGACTGTGTCCAACTGTACCACAAAAGCTGGCTAGCGTGCTAAAGACATATAGTTGTAACATTGAAATAGCACTCACTATCAAATTATTTAGGCCAAATTTTGTAACATTCATTCGTAGAAAAGTTACGGTCGGTGGTACAGAAAGCCTTACGGGCCACAGCACGAACCACATGCGATCTTTACACTTTCTCTGCCACGAAAGCACATTCACATGACTGGTCGCACACTTCCGGGAGCTTTCCACCGGCAACAACACAGCAGTAACATATTACACTTTATTCAATGTAATACACCGAGTGCTGTGCCCTCGTTATCCGCTCTTTTCCTGGCGAATCAACTTGACAGGGGTGTTGTTCACGCCACAAACGATCTTCAGGTTGGGATCCATAAAATTTGCGAGACTTCGCTTCACTCGTCTAGGAGGAATGTCTACAATTTTGGTTCGGAACTGTTTGAGCATTTTCTTAGGCCCTTGGCCGGCGACATTGGAGTTTTCTTGAAGTAGAGTTTTCTCCTCCTCGCCTTCCTCTAAAATCTCTTCGCTCTGACCACCGAGATGGGCATGGCTTTTCATGATATCCCAAATCGGATATCCATAGGATAAAAATGGAGGGCTGACAAATTCGGGGTCATCCCCACAGTGGTGAAAGTACCGAGCCACCCCATCCAGACTAACGAATATGGTACCGCAATCCCCAACGTCTGTGACTTTACTGCGCACATCGTCGGGATGCTTCATGCCAATGTTTCCTTTCTTCGAGTAGTCACAATCAAGCGCGGCCGAAGGAACTTCCACGAGACCATGAGCTCCACGACGTTGAGCACCAAAACCAACTAGAGGCGTTCCCTCCAACAGAGGAGGGGGTGGCATGTCCAAGCCCACGTCTGGTAGCTTCAAAGCACCAGCGACACCCGACTTGGGATGCAACATTAGCGGTGGCCCAGTTGCAACACGGCCGTTCAATTCAAAAACCATCGAGTCCGTTTTGTGTGACAAGGAAACAACTGTCCCAATTTCATGTATGAAATGCGACTCACTCGACTGATTGTCTTCTGGATTTCTTGGAAGCGAAAGATTGCGGATCTTTGTTGTATCAGAGAAGCAAAAAACCGGATCTCCTATCGAACTCACTAGGTGACCCACTGAAAGTCCATAAGCTCTCCCCTTGAAGTGGAAGATGAAGCTAATCGTGGCCGCTCCACCCTCCGAGTTTAGAACCCAGTCACCGCCACACAAGTAACCCTCTCTTGCAGGTATCATCGTGGGTTCCCCAGCAGGGGCAGCGATGAAAGTAGGTTCAATCTTAGAATCTCCTTGCGTCATTCGTTCTTCGCGGCCCGTTTTTGTCCACTCCTTCTTCAAGGCCTCCAAGTCAATTTCACTGTCTTGCGACGAGAGGTCTGTCTTCGGCTTCTTGGCTATTGGGGGCGTCATTTTCCCTTGTTGCTGATGATGACGAAATATGGTTGCTCAACAGTTTGTACTTCACGCTGCTGGGCTGCCGTCGTTCGATCGTGGCGTGGGCACTCGAAGCACGACTGACTCGTCTTCACCGGAGTTCAACCGTGGAGTCAACATCTATCCATAAAATCTGGAAGTCGGGGTTCAGATCAGCATGTGCAGTCATGTGCTGCTTTCTCAAATGTTCCTTGCGTCAAAGCGTAGCAAAAAACAAGAACTTGACTAGACTAGCTAATCCTGTTCAACACCCTCTTTTTGGAGAGGAAAGAGACAATTGGCAGTCCTCAACGCATTCTCCAATGTAACAAGTTCGTTTCAACTCGGTCATGGATGTGTGGAACTGATATAAGCCTTAGTATGGAACTGCCCCGTGGCCGCACGTCGGCCAATGCCCGAACATGCCAGCTATACTAGCTAGCATTGCAGTGATACTTGGAACACCAGGGAGCCAATCAGAAATTGTACCAGCCCTCTTGCCGGACAAGAGCTTACAGCCACTGGCTGCATAAGTAGCCCGAGAAGCGGCAGTCGCGGCCATGGCCAATTATGAATCAAGGATTAGTGAGCAAACTGCGACTGGCTGGAAGAAATAAAACAGGATAGTACATTATAAGTATCGACGAGCAGTAGACTGCTTCGACATAGATCTGCCACTAGTACTACAACCTCTTCGCTGTTTATAACGTTGTGCATTTTCTTATTATCGTGTTATGTAGCGCTGTTGGCTACGTGAGGACGAGTAGCGAGTCATATACTTTACCAACCACAATTGTCCATAATACTTTCCCATGGTGTGGTGGTGGTATCTACGGACCGCGCATCCATGGGTGTCTTCTTCTGTTTGCGTTTCTCGTCCTCCTCCTCCTCCGACCCAGATCCTCTACCGCGGAAAGAAAACTCTTCCGACATTGTGTCGGTCCGTTCCGTAAGGTCTGCAGACGACCTGCGGTTTTTGCCACGTCCTTTGGTAATCCGGCCCGCGGAAAAGGCAACCTGAACGACAGGTGCTCGGTGTCCTTCATCATCATCATCTGATGACGACAATGGTGATGATGGCTCGTAGTCATCATGCTTCTGTTCACTTCGTTTGGGATGCTCCACCTTGGGCGACGAGGGCGCAACTGGAGTGGCACCAGGAGGATCTGATCCTCTCTTGCAGACCACTGGTTCTTCCACTTCTTCTGGTTCTTCTACCAAGGCCTGCACCAACCAAGGTTCGTAATCGTCATCCTGAATTTCCGTGATATCTTCATACGCCCGACGAATCGCATCTGGTGTGGAATGTGCATGCGACGTCTGACTGGCATTGTCCATTTCTCGAAGGTTCGGCGCCGATCGTTGACGACGAGGCGGTTTCTTCTCCCGGCCAGAAGACGATGCCTGTGCACGTGCCGCAGAGTCATGCTCGAGTGTGGTATCGGACTGTCTTCGTTGCGAAGTCTTTTTGGAGACGCGACGTTGACGTTGATCGGAGGGACGACTGTTGTTCTTGCCCGAGAGGCCCGACTCGGACCTCGTGGAGCTATCCCGCATCGTGGCCGAGCTATCCCGCATCGAGGCTGGTGAACCGTCGGTACAGGTACTGCCATTGGAACTTGCTGTACCGCTGTGGTTGGTGCGGCTCTGCATGGCGTCGGTGACTTGGTTTTGCTGCGACCTGACGCTGTTTTCCATCTTGGCCTGTTCTTCGTTGTTAATTTGACGGGCTAGCTCTTCCGACACTTCACACTGGACTCCCAAGTAGTTCTTGATGCGACCTTTCTTGTCCCGAAGAGCTGTCATAAAGAGACGATTGTAAAAGGGAGTCCCATCCTTTTTGAAGTTAAGCAAACAGATATGACAATCGGACCCTTCTTGAATGCACAGACGAAGTCGGTACACGTGCGCCGGATCGGTTTTCTTTCCTTGCAGAAAGCGACAGTTGCGTCCCAAAATTTCGTTGAGCGTGTATCCCGTCATGTTCAAAAAGGCTTGACTGGCAAAGGTAATGGGATTGTCGGGCAAGGTTGGATCCGATAGACAAAAGTTTTGATGCGTTTGTTCCAATCCCTCGGCGAGTTCCAAGTCGCACGGCTGCAACGGCGATTCGCGGGGCGCGTATTTGAGGGTGGGAGCATTGATCCCGTAGCTGTAGTCGCCACTCACCCGCAAGGAACCAGGATCTTCGCCTCGACTCTTCATGAGATCGGCCAGACGCATTTGCTTGAGTCGGGTAATGTGGGTTTCCTCCTTGGCCAGGAGACTGGCAAAGCCCTTGCCCAGTCGTTTGGCCACTCCATGAAGAGCTTGTCGTTCTTCGGCCAACTTGAGCATGGCCAAAGCACGATGTTGTACCAAGGCGTCAATGAATTTCAAATCGGCCAAGCGAGCTTCCTCGGTAAATCGTCGTGCCTGTTGGGCATCAATCTTGGGATCGCCCGTGAGTTTGGGCAACCGCTTGCTCACTTGATGGGCCGGTGCCAAAATACCATTATTGCGACCGACATTGGCAAAGTATTGTTTGCCATCGTACACGCCATTCATATTGCCCCGTCCCAGGCTAGGACCGGTCAATTGCACGCCCACATGGGTTCCCTTGGCAAAGTGGACTGGCCCCACATAGACCACGAGGCCTTGCAAAAAGACGGCCTTGTTGTGCGCCAGAGAAACCTTGTCTTCCAATTGAAAGACATTGGGGTGATCGCCATTGATGCGATCGACCACATTCCATTCGGCGGTACTAACCAAGGCTTTATCGTAGCCATCCATGCGACGCGTCGGAGCTTTGGTGTTGAGTCCATCACCCTTCCCATCATCGTGATGGGCTGCTTTCTTGTGGCTGTGGCTGTGGCTGTGGCTAAACATGTTTGCAATTTATGGAATAGGAAGTAGAGGAGATGGATTGCAATGCCAAGTGTAGACGATTTTGACAAACGTTATTCACTGCTTGGAATCTGTTTCAATTTGGCAACAGAAATAAATTGTGTGCAACAAAGAAGAACCGTCCACACTGGGGACAGAAATTTGAATGAGGTGAGAAACCAGCAGTTGTTTGCCGGTAGTTATTCTTCTTCTTTTACCACCTCTGGATAGTGGATCCTTCTGCAGAAGTGAATTCGGAAAGCCAATTGGTTGCTATCTAATACTAGGTACTTGGGGGCCATTGGCTAGTGAAGAAGAAGGCGATACTACTTTACGACGTACTTTCAGTGCATGCATTCGTTGCAGCACTAGAACTACTTGTAGTCTAGCTTAGCACTGGTATTGTATTGCGTTGCACAAAAGGTATCTTTGGACTTTCTGCCGGATTCAACTTCGTGGCCCCAATCGGTTAGTGTATCGTCAGCAAGGGCCACGTAGCATTGGGTTCTTATCTAGAGTATTTCGAAACACGGGATATCTAGACACCGTCTTTCCTTCCTGCGGATCCGACAAGAAAAATGAGCCAACAAATCCCAGTCTTCCCGTCAAATTTACTCCGGAGAGTACAGTACTGTAGAAAAGTTTACCACTGAAGCTTCTACTCGGAGTACTAGTACGTATTGCCCTTACTGAAAAGGATTATCGATCGGTGCAGTTGCCGTTAAATATTCGTAACTTTTATTACTTATTACCTCGTCCACGCCTCGATCGTCAGCGACGGCCACGTAAACGTCAGCAAGACACAACTATTCTTCGTTTATGGGATCCAAACAGAAAATTGACATCGTGGAAACCCAGCGAATCAAATGCCGGTAATTTACTGTGAAAGAATGTGTACGTCGAGTTAGAAACAGCTGGTTCGATGGATTGTCCACCGACAGGTTGAAGTGTTCGGAGGACTGTGTTACTAGTGCGATTAGATTTATCTGATTGATGGAAGGGGTTGGGACCTCTAACATTTGGACTTCATGATGTGCTTTCGATCAACGCTGCTACTAGAGTTCTTAGCTGCTGCTAGTAGCAGAGCAGCAAGTTCTCGACAGCTGCATTCTTCAAACCATTCTTTGTGCTTCCTTTGATTCAAAAG